>ERZ1106973.3004-NODE-3004-length-11244-cov-2.904192_pt1 | contig 11244 bp, 10 predicted proteins | sample MGYA00403686_ERZ1106973 | MGnify/ENA primary metagenome ERZ1106973 (study PRJEB35170, sample SAMEA104062408) | human gut metagenome | biome: human gut; feature: human-associated habitat; material: faeces | place: Denmark | collected 2012-11-06 ...
ATGTCTTCATGCAATATGCCAGTGTGTTGTTGTTCAACGCCGTGGTCCTGACTCTTGATGGAAACGATGCCGTGGCTTCGGCCCTCGCGCTGGACGGCGACCGTATCCTTGCCGTCGGCGATCGGGACGGGCTCGCTCCGCTCATCGGACCGGACACGGAATGCAGGGACATGGGGGGCGCTGCCGTGCTCCCCGGCTTTTACGACGCCCACGGGCATATTCTGATGACCGCGCAAGGACGCGGGCGCGTAAACCTCAATTCGCCGCCTCTTGGGACCTGCCGGACGCTCGGCGACATCCTTGGCGCCATCCGGGCCCGTGCGGCGGAAACGCCCGAGGGCGAATGGGTGCTTGCCTGCGGCCTCGACGATACGCTGCTGACGGAAAAGCGGTTCCCCAGCCGTTGGGAACTGGATGAGGCGGCTCCGCACAATCCCGTGTTTGCACAGCACATTTCCGGCCATTTGTGCGCCCTGAACAGCGCGGCCCTGAAGCTGGCCGGGATTGACCGCCATACGCCGGACCCCGCCGGGGGCATCATCCGGCGCGATGCGGACGGCGAACCGGACGGCGTGCTTGAGGAAAGCCCGGTTTATGAAACCATCATGCCGCTGCTGCCCACGCAGACGCGGGAGCAGCGGATCGACGACCTTGCCGCCACCACGCGGGATTATGCCGCGCGGGGCATCACCACGGCGGTGGACGCGGCCTTGTTCTCCTACGACGACGCGGAGCTTTTGCGCACCGTACAGGAGCAGGGGCGCCTCGCGGTCCGGGTGCACGTCAATCCCTTTACGTCGCTTGATCCTGACGATCCGCGGCTGGCGTTCGATGGGAAGGATGTGACCATCGGAGGGGTCAAGCTGCTCGCGGACGGCTCTTTGCAGGGCTATACCGGCTACCTCACCAAACCCTACCACACCCCGTATCAGGGCGACCCCGAATGGCGGGGCTATCCCACGCACAGCCGCGAGAATCTGTTCGCGCTGATCGAAGCCGCGCATGGGCGTGGGCAGTTCCTCATCCATACCAACGGCGATGCCGCCACCGACGACGCCCTTGATGCGCTTGAAGCCGCGCAGGCCAAACATCCCCGCAAAGATTGCCGCCACATCCTGATCCATGCCCAGACGATCCGCGAGGAACAGCTCGATCGCCTCGGAGCGGCGGGCTACACGCCTTCGTTCTTCACCGCCCATGTCTATTACTGGGGCGACCGCCACCGGGATCTGTTCCTTGGCCCGGAACGCGCCGCCCGGATGGACCCCATGCGCTCCGCGCTGGATCGCGGCCTCGTGATCACCGCGCACTGTGACTCCCCCATCGTCCCCGCCGATCCGTTGCTGTCCATTTGGGCCAGCGTCAACCGCCTGACATCCTCCGGTCAGGTTCTTGGTCCGGATCAGCGCATTTCCGTGCTCGAAGCCTTGCGCGCCCATACCTTTAATCCCGCGTGGCAGAATTTCCAGGAAAACGACAAAGGCTCCATCGAGCCCGGCAAGCTGGCCGACCTTGTGGTCCTCGACGCCAATCCGCTGGAAGTCGATCCCGCCGCTCTGCGCAACATAGGTATTCTGGAAACCATTGTAGGCGGGAAAACCGTGTATTCCGCCCGTGCCTGATTGACGCGCGGGCGTGCTCATCCGCCCGCGCCGTCTTCCTTCAACCGCGGGCTCCGCTCCCGCACGAACAAGAGGATCCGCCCATGTCCCAAGCCACCCAGACGACCCCGATCGAGGCTCCCGCGGAAGAACCGGCCGTTCCTGTCAGCCGCCCCCGTTTCATGTTCGCCTTTGTCGTCTTGTACATGCTGTTCCTGCTTGACTTCTCGGCGCGCCTCGGCGTGACTTCCGTGTTCCCCGCCATGCAGAAAGCCCTCGGGTTGACCGACTCCCAGATCGGCGTGGCCGGTTCCGCCGTGCTCTGCGGTATGACCCTGTTCGTGTTGCCGCTTTCCTTCATCGCGGACAAAACGTCCAAGAAAAAAGCCATCACCCTCATGTCCGGCCTGTGGGGAGTCGGCTGTCTGCTGTGCGGGCTCGTCTCGAACTTCTTCCTCATTCTGCTTGGCCGGTTCATGGTCGGCATGGGCAACGCCAGCTATGCTCCGGTGTCCGTATCCATGCTGACGAGCTGGACCAAGAAGTCCCGCTGGGGCTCGGTGATCGGGCTGTACAACTCCTCCATGTCCGTGGGACTCGCCGCTGGGACGGCCGTAGCGGGCATTCTGGCGCAGAGCATCGGCTGGCGCGCGCCGTTCATCGTGATGGGCGTGGTGACGCTGCTGTTCATGGTGCTTTCCATGGCTCTGCCGAAGACTTCGGCCAAGCCTGAAAACGCCAAAAAAGACGACGTGAGCCTGAAGGAAGCCTTTGGCGTTACCTTGAAGAACAAGACGCTCGTCATGCTCGGTATCGGCGTCGGCCTCGGCAACATGGTCTATTCCAGCATGGTGGCGTGGATTCCCATGTTCCTCGTCCGCGAAATGGGCTGGACCAGCGCGGAAGTGGGGGCGTACATGAGCCCGGTATACCTGTTCACCGGCATTGTGATCACGCCCTTGTCCGGGATCATTTCCGACCGTCTCGGCCGGTGGAGCCGCAAAACCCGTGCGTGGCTCGGCGTCCCCTGTTTCGTCCTGTTGGCGGCCTGTTTCGGCTTCGGGTTTATGCTGAAGAGCTTCCCCCTCATCGCGCTTGGGGTCATGCTCTTCCTCATCCCGGTTACCGGCATCCATATCGCTACGCAGGAGCTTGTTCCCGCCCGCTACAAGGCGTCGGCCTACGGGACCTATGTGACGTTCCTCCAGGGGCTCGGCTTCTTTGGCCCCATGCTGGTGGGTGCCCTGTCCGATGCGTTCGGCCTGAATATCGCCATTGTGTATGTGCAGTTCGTCTTTGTGCTTGGCGCGCTCATGCTCCTGTGCGCGGGCTTCACGTATCAGGGAGACTTCGACCGCGCCCGGGCGCTTGATAAGCGGTAATATCAGGAAGCAGAGGCCTTTTCTGTTCTTCCTTTTCGGATTTGGATAATGAAGCGGCATGACAGGCGTTCATGCCGCTTCGTTTTGGGTGGGCGGTACGGTGCCCGGCTATGCATGGGGCGAGGGAAAGCGGGAACGGGCCGCCGTGAGGTCGAAGAAGTTCAAAAGGGGACGGTTCCGTGACAGTGTATATCAATACCGCCGCATGTTTTTGTGCCCCTCCATTTTCCCGTTGTTATTGCAGGGCGGCGTTTTGGGCCGGGTGGATTTCGACAATACTGGTATCGGTCGTTTATATGCCGAAACCTGTGGGTAGGTGGACAAGATGCACCACGCGAGCGTGGCAGTTCGGATGTGCATGGCGCATCAGGCCGCAAGGCTGAATGCGGCAGCGGTTCCGTAAAAAGTGAGTTTTATATTTGACAATAAATTTCAAAATCAATAAGCTCCGCCAAAAGAAAACGCTGCTGCGATGGCTTGCACATACGTTCATCTCACGGGGATTCTGGCTCTTCAGGAGGCCGAGTTGACTTTTTCGTATAAACGGTGCGCGCGGGTACTAACGCTGATTGCCGTGTCCTTGCTTGGATTGGCGTTGCTTGTCCGGGCTCTCGTCGCCTTTATTGAGGCGTTGGCCGTGCTTCTCCTTGCCGTGGTCGTGGCGTCGTTGGCCCTGCCGAGGGGGATCAGCTGGTACTGGCGTCAAGCACGGCGGGAAATCCCGCGGTTGTTGCGCAACCTTGTGGACTTGTTGGATACTTCCGCGTCGGAACCGAAAGCGGCGGCTGACGGGCAGGCGAGAACGGAATGATCCGCAGGCTGCATCACCTGAGAAACGGGCAGAGTGGTTTTGTCATTGCCATCGCCGCTGCGGGCGAACGTGCCCAGCGCCTCCGGGATATGGGGTTGCTTCCCGGTGTCGGGATTACGGTCATGGGCCGTTCTCCGATGGGGGATCTCCTGTCTCTCCGTGTGATGGGAACCACGCTGGCTTTACGTGTGGCCGACGCTGAGGACGTTACCGTCAGCACGGATGACTGACGTTGCCGAGGTGAATCCTCCTTTTTTCGGTGCCGTGGGAGTCTCTAACGACTTTCCGAGACGGTTTAATGGGCTCTCCAAGGCACCCCTTCCAGAGCGAAGCTCCCGACATGAACTCTAAAAGCGGAACCTCCACTGTTCCCCCGATATTGCTGCTACAGCGGCAAAACCGGGTAATCTCATTTACATTTTTGAATAGCTGTTTATAGTTGATTAAGATTTTTATTATCAATAATGAAGATCGGCAATCGGCCGATTCGCAATACAACCAGAGAGGAAGTTATGAACAATCGCTTCGGAACGACTTCGGACATGATCATTCAGACGGTGCAGGAAAAAGAAGGATGCGCTTGCCTCGCCATTGACGAAAAAGGTCTGTACCTGACCTCGCCGGCGTATGTGGATCGGCCCCTTGCCGATCCGAACCGCTACGCCGGAAACCGTAAAGATGTGGCTGCCCGATTGAATGCATTGAGCCTTGATGCGGATAGCCTGCTTGAGCAGAACCGGCATCGCATCCCCAAAATTACAGGTGAATCCAAAAAGAAGGTCAACCCTCTTAAGGCATCCAAGCGCAGCATGAAAGGCTGATACGCGGGGTTCATCGGTCCTCATAGCAAAAGCGGAAGGGAAACCTTCCGCTTTTTTTGTATAAAAAGAAAACCTCCCGCTAGGCGGGAGGTTCCGAAAAGCTTACAGCTTTGCATATGTTATAAAAACTCCTTTTGATTTGTTGGTAAAGCTTGCGGTCTGGCAACTGCAAGCGGCAACAAATCAAAAGGAGGTCACAATGAGTGACGTTCAAAGTTTAGCCCACACAAAATGGAACTGCAAATACCATGTGGTATTTGCCCCCAAATATCGCAGACAGGTTTTCTATGGGGAAAAGAAGCGTGAGATCGGCGAGATATTGCGCAGGCTTTGTGAATGGAAAGGAGTGACAATTCTCGAAGCGGAATGCTGCCCGGATCATGTACATATGCTGCTGGAGATACCACCCAAGATGAGTGTGTCGGGATTTATGGGGTATCTGAAGGGTAAAAGCAGCCTGATGCTGTATGAACGATTTGGCGATCTGAAGTTCAAATACCGCAATCGTGAATTCTGGTGCCGGGGTTACTACGTGGATACGGTAGGCAAGAACAAAGAGAAGATTAGGGATTACATAAAGAAACAGCTGGAAGAGGATAAACTGGGTACGCAGCTTTGCCTTCCCTACCCGGGTAGCCCGTTTACGGGCCGCAAGTAACGGAAATGCCGATGCCAGATTCGCTATGCGCCTGTTAGGGCGCTGCTGGTAACAGAGCCTTACAGGCGCATATGAAGAACCACCGGCTAGGCCGGTGGGTTCCTTTTTATCAAAAATTGAATAAGGAAGAACAACAGATAATCGAAGAAGCGTGCCATCTGAGGCTTCTGTCTCGGGAGCGGCGACGTGAATATATGGGAATGCCCGTTGAAGCCCACGCGTAAACCGTTTTGACCCATGCACGGAAAAGTTTGTATTATCGTATGCGGCATAGGAAATGGAACATGCTGACGAGACAGGCGAAAAAAAGGAAAAGAGTCGCTTCGGGAATGTCCTTATCAGAAAATCCCTTGTGAGAATCTTTACTAGGGAGGTGCAACAGGATAAGGAATCAGCAAGTGATATTGCCGCCCATTGGGATCGGAAGAAAACGGAAGGGTCCGGTTCCGCGTGGAAAAAGGTTCTTTTTAAGATGGGGAACCAATGGTGTAGTTTCTATAATGGGCCATGCCGCGTTTTTGCTCTGAAAATGATTGTTGTGAAATAATATATAGATATGCTTTTGAGTTGTTGGGAGTATGTCTCTCATGGGCTCAAAGCAGCATCCCGTGTTTTCAATTTCCCAACGGCCCATATCCGGTCTTGATGGTGGGATTGTGTGCTTGAATGCCATTGCCCTATGGCCAGCGCATTTGATGGTTCGGTTACGGCAACTGTTTTTAACGTATTACTTTAAGGATGTTTGAACCACCATGAAGTACGCTTGGACACTGGCGATATGTCTGGCGGTCCTGTGTCTTGCCGCCCCTTCCGGAGCCGCGCCACAGAAGGCGCTTCGGGATGCCCATGTGGATCTCGCATGTGCGGACTGCCACACCGGGCAGAAAAATCCAAAACAGGCCGGGGCGGTATCCTGTGCCAAATGCCATGATGCACCGGAGGTCGCCAAACAGACAGCCTCCCGTGGAAAGAAAAATCCTCATATTTCTCCGCACTGGGGAACGGAGGTTCCTTGTTGGGTCTGCCACAAGGAACACGCCGAAGATCAGAATTACTGCCTCATCTGCCATACGTGGTGATGCGGGGCCTCATTATACTGTACACGGAAACCTGATTTCCGTAAGAAATGGAACAACCCCGGAAGAGATCGCACGCGGCCTTGGTTGGCCGCCGCTGGTTTTCCCGGCGAAGATCTCCCATCCCCAAGCCTCTGGAGGATGCCTATGTCCAGCGCCCCGGCCTCGCAGCCCGCTACGCCCAATCCTAAAAAAGAAAGCGAACTGATTTACGGCCTCGAGTCCCATCCGCCTTTCGGTTCGTCCTTGCTGGCCGCCCTCCAGCACATTTTGGCCATGGTGCTCAGCGTCATGGCACCGCCCGCCATCGTCGCGGGCGCGTTGGGCGTCCCCCCGGAAGCCATCGCCTACCTTGTCAGCATGTCCCTGCTGTTCGCGGGCATCGGGATCTGGTTTCAGGTGTCCCGGCCCTTCGGTATCGGTTCCGGCATGTTGAGCATCCAGGCGACGAGCTTCGCGTTTCCCGGCACGCTCATTGCTGTGGGGGCCCTCCTCATGAAAGAGCAGGGCATGTCGTGGGAGCAGGCGCTATCAACTCTCTTCGGCGTGTGTTTCATCGGCGGGTTTGTGGTCATGGCGGGCAGCCGTATCATGCCGTTTCTGCGCAAGATCATCACGCCCACCGTGGCTGGCATCACCGTTATGATGATCGGCGTCTCCCTCGTGCGCGTGGGAGCGATCGATCTCGCAGGGGGGTTCGCGGCCAAGGCCGATGGAACATTTGGGGACATCTCCAACTTGTTCCTTGGCACGCTGGTCATTCTCGCTATCGTTTGCGTCAACCGCAGCAAGAACCCGCTGTTGCGCATGAGCTCGCTCATCGTGGGCATCCTTGTCGGCTTCGCAGTGGCAATAGTAATGGGCAAGGTCAATTGGAACATCCTTTCCGAACAGCATACCTGGTTCATCATGCCCGTGCCGTTCAAGTTCGGCTTCTTCGGCTTTGACTTGCATTCATTCCTTGTCTTGAGTTTTCTTTTTCTTGTTGTGGTCATTGAGGCCATCGGCGACTTGACGGCCACCAGCGTCGTCTCTGAACAGCCCGTGCGTGGTCGCGTCTACCGTAGCCGTTTGGCGGGCGGCATCCTTTGCGACGGCATGATGACCTCCCTCGGGGCTATATTCGGTTGCTTCCCCGTGGCGACGTTCTCCCAGAACAACGGCGTCATCCAGCTCAGCGGCGTCGCCAGCCGCAAGGTGGGCAAATTCTGCGGCGTGCTGTTTATCCTGTTCGCTCTGTTTCCCATTATAGTGGTGTTTTTCCAGCTTCTGCCCCGCCCCGTGCTCGGGGGCGCGCTGGTCGTCCTTTTTGGGACCATCGCCTGTTCGGGTATCCGCATCCTGTTGCAGCATGAAGTGAACCGACGTGAATCCATCATCATTGCCGTGTCCATCGGGGTGGGCCTCATGTCCATGACTACCCCGGAAGTTTTTGAACGCCTGCCGCGTTTCCTCAAGATATTCTTTGATTCCGCCATTGTTTCCGGCGGCGTCACCGCCATGATCGTCCATCAGATCCTCCCCAAGGGCATCTGCCCTTACGAGGGCGATGAGGACGATGAGGACTGTAACCCGCATTCCGAATTCCTTTTCAACAAGCACGAATGATCCCCTGTTCCGCTTCCGTTCGGTTTTGCGGACGGCGGAGGATGAGCTTGGGCAACACGAAAAAGACGAGGCTTTCCCCTCGTCTTTTTCGTTGTGGAAAACGGGGGGTTCCGCGAGGGAAGGTGCCGCCTTCAGCAGCATCGGTGGCGTACTCTTTTTAAGATAATCCGCAACGTTTCAACATAAGAGCGAAAACGTTTTCGCAAGGGGTCCCATGCCGTTTTCAGAGGGCATTTGCCCTCTGTACAGCCTTGGGTTCTCCTGTTAGAGCAAGAAAGGGTATTCTCTCACAATCGCTTTTTATCCGGCGTGTTCCGGAGGTCCGGACAGGCCGCGCGGGGCCTCTATGTTCGAATCCAGCTACCCCCTCGTGTTTTTGGCATGGTTTCTCGGCGGCTTCATCAACGGTGTCAGCGGGATGGGGGCAGCGATGGTCGCCTTGCCCATTGTGGCCTGTGTGCTGGAGATGAGCGAGGCCGTTCCGGCTACCTGCCTCGTAGCGGTGACCCTTGCGGTCTATGTGGCATGGATGTACCGCGCCCATTCGCGGGTGGCGCCGATCATTCCCATGCTGCTCGGATGCATCCCGGGGCTCATCATCGGCGTGTGTGTGCTTCGGGTGGTTCCGGGAATCTGGCTACAGGGCGGGCTTGGGGCTGCCTTGATCGTATATGTGGCGTGGCAACTCTTGCACCGAGCCGGTACGGCGCACCCCGAGAGCGTGCGGGGCTGCGCCGTATCGGGGTTCGCATCGGGGTTCGCCAACGCGGCGATCAGCTTCAGCGGGCCGCCAGTGGCGATCTATGCGCTCTACGTTGGCTGGAACAAGGACACTACTCGCGGGACGCTCAGCCTGTATTTTCTTGGCATCAGCATCTGCACCTGCATTGTTCAAGCCGCCGCCGGACTGTATACTCCCGTCGTGGTCAAGGCCGCACTTTGGGGGATGCCCGGCGCGTTGGTGGGGCTTGTCGTCTCCCTGCCCGTCGCCCGTTTCGTCCGGGAGAGCGTTTTCCAGGGCATCCTGCTCGTCATGATCGCCTTCGCCGGGAGCGTCTGTATTATCCGGGCTGTGAAGAGCCTCTTGTAATGGGGAAGTATCCCATAATAAGATGATTGGATTACAATAACAGCGCGCCAAGGATCTTGGTGAAGGCAAAAAAACGGCCTCCTGCCCTTTGCCATTGTATTTGGATGTGGAGGAAGGATTGTGGCGAGAGTCCCTTCCGGCATGACCCGGGAGGGGGAGCACCCCGGCCTTGCTGCGGGCCTCTTTCATCTGCGCGGGAAAGCTCCCACTTCGCCCGGAAGGCGTTCCGGAATAGGGCACTGTATATATTTACAGCGTCTTTTGATTTGCGGGCAATGGGGTGTGGTCGAGCGACAGTAATCGCCAACAAACGAAGGCCTATCGGCTGTTCCGATAGGCCTTCGTTTCGTTTTTTCCAAAGCAAGAGGCTATCTCAGTATGGGGAAAAGGATGCTACGCTTTGCCTCCGGACTTCTCTTTATCTATATAGAGCAGGTTTGCTGCCCATATGTTTGGAAAATCTTCTCGCACGGCCTTGAACATGGAGATGTTCATGATAACGCAAATGCCGAGGAGGGGGATGGCGGCCAAAACGACCAGTGCTTGGATGATTTCCAGCCCGCCTACAAGCAGGACGCCCAAGACGAGTATGGAAAGAGAAATGCACCAGATGTACTTTGAAGTGACGCTGGGTTCCTGATCGCTGAGGATTTCCTTGGAAGACATGGAGGCCATGACTCGGGTCGCCGCGTCGATGGTGGTCGTAAGGAAGATCGTACAGCAGATGAGGAAGGCCGGGGACATGATCTGGTGGAGCGGGGGGAGGCTTACGACCTTGCTGACGGTATTGGGCAGGCCGCTGGCGAGGTAGAAGGCGTAGACGGTGTATTGGAGGTAGAGCGAAAAGCCGCCGAAGATGACGCTGAACAGGAAAGAGGACAAACAGCCGAAGAAGTACACGCCGAGTACGGTTTCCCGGAGCGTCCGGCCCATGGAGATGCCGGTGAAGAAGATGGCCATCATGGGGCCGTAGGCGAGGAACCATGCGCCGTAAAATACGGTCCATTTGGCGGGGAACCCGCTGGCGTTGAAGGGATCGGTCCACCCGGAAACGCGTGGGAACATGTCGAGGACCATGCCGAGCGTGTTGGTGCCGAGACTGAAGAAGTATCCGGTGGCACCGCCGATGAGCACGATGGCGAGCAATGAGAGGGCAAGGATGGAGTTCATGTCGCTGAGCAGGCGCATGCCCTTGCTGAGCGGCTTGCGGATGCTGCCGAGCGTGATCACCGTAAACATCCCGAGCACGCCGAGATGAAGCGCCTGAGTGTCGGGAAGGCCAAAGTAGTCTGCATACAATCCCGATACGAGCTGCACAGCGGTGGCGAGCGTCGATCCGATGCCCCCGGCGAGGCCCATGATGATGAATACGTCGAGGCAGACGCCGAACCAGCCGTCGATGAGCTTCCTGCCGAAAAGAGGGGTGAGGCATTCGCTTACGCGCTGCTTTTTCACCTGACGCACGCCCATGAAATAGAAGATGGGAATGCACGGGATGAGGTACAGCACCCAGTAATAGGGGCCCCAGTGAAAGAAGGTGTAGGCGGTCGCCACTTCGTAGCTGTAGGCGGCGTTGGCCCCGTGCCCAAGGGGCGCGGCGTTGTTGGTGATGAGCGGTTCCACCATGGACCAGTTCACCATGCCGATGCCATGCCCGGCGGCGATGATCATGCTTCCCCAATGGAAATTGTTGAAAACGGGCTTTTGGTCATGCCCGCCGAGCTTGATCTTGCCGTAGGGGGAAAACGCGATGAAAAAGACAAAGAAACCGCCCAGCAGATACAGCAGGATATACCCCCATCCGAAGCTCTTTGCCGTGAAGTCGTAGATGGACTGGATCATCCCCTGCAACGACGAGGCGTAGAAGATGAGGGGGGCCGAAGTCAGGAGAACGATGGCTATGGTTGGGAGAAGGATCTTTTTGTCGAGGGCGGCGTTACTCATGGAAGGCTCCTTTGGCAGCGTCTCTTCTGAAGGTCATCAGGGCAAATAGGCAATGGCATCCATTTCCACGTCAAGGCCGTCGTATATGCCGGCGCTGGCGACGGTCATCCGTGCCGGATAGGGAGCGGAAAAATACGATCTGTAGACAGATTCGAATTCCGGGAAGTGCTTCATGTCGGAAAGGAAGGCCCGGCAGTGAACGACAGCGTCCAGCGTGCCCCCGGCTTCCTCAATGATGGCCTTGATGTTTTCC
>ERZ1106973.3011-NODE-3011-length-11212-cov-2.872098_pt1 | contig 11212 bp, 8 predicted proteins | sample MGYA00403686_ERZ1106973 | MGnify/ENA primary metagenome ERZ1106973 (study PRJEB35170, sample SAMEA104062408) | human gut metagenome | biome: human gut; feature: human-associated habitat; material: faeces | place: Denmark | collected 2012-11-06 ...
AGCTGCTAACAGCAAAATCTCTCTTGTTACACCAGAAGATACTCTGGTCGTTAACATCGCAGAACCTGAAGCTGTTCCTGAAGATGAAGACGAAGAAGCGGCTGAAGAATAAATAAATCAGTGAAAGAAAAGACTCGATTTTCATAATTAAAAATCGAGTCTTTTTATTTTGCCTTTTCTTTGATATCCTTTAAAAAATCCAGCATTTTTTCTCGGATGTTTTTCTCTGCATTCTGAGATCATCAACTGAATCTTAAATTTAAAATCTTTAGATTCCAAGATCGTAAATGGATGTTCTTCTGTTACACAAACCGATAAATGTTCACTCTCATATTGTGGATAAGTTCCTGTAAATCCTTGTTCTTTCAGTTTTTTATCAACCTGTTCCCTGTATCGTTGAATCTTCTGATCGATTCTTTCTCCATAATTCCTTGCTGGATATGGATCAGAAGCATTGCAGACTTTCTCGCAGATCAATTCATATAAATCTTGTCTCTTTGGATCTTGCAGTTTCTTTGCAAGCGTCATCTCCATTCGTTTGGTTGGGTGCTTCTCATATTTATCGATCCATTTTAAATAATCTTTATCACCTGCCTGCATAGCAAGATTTCTCATACATTCTAATCCTTCTTCGGTTTTGTCATACCATTCTTCTGGATCTTCATTGATCGGAAAATAGTAATAAAATGGTGCAAATTCAATCAGTGACATGATCTCCATCTCTTGATCATTACACACTTCTTCCCCTAAAAAGCGATATTTCTCACGGATCGTTCCAATCATATAGACTAGCTGACGCCACTGCTCAGCTCCATCTCTCCAGAAATGTCCGATCTCATGATACCGGTAACAGTTCGTATGTTCCATGATCTCATCAAACCACATTGTAAAAACACTTTCTTCTCCCTGATGAATGATCAACCCATAACGACCTTCTCGTTCTTCTAGTTGTGCCCACATCTCTCCTTCATAGTCTTTGTCATACTTTCCAGAGATACGAAGTCCATGAAAACTTAGATAACACTCAATTGCATCGTTCATCATATATGGAACATATCCTGTTTGATTTCCATCTTTTTCTTCAACTTGAAGTTCAAACACCTGATATTCAAAAATCTGTGCAAGCAACTGTGTGGATCTTGATATTTCTTCTAAATTTGTTTCAAAATAGTTCATACGAAATTCCTTTTCCTATTATCTATGTATTTTATTTATATTTCTGAATTTCATTTAAAAAACGTTCGCCATATTTCTGAAGCTTATGTTCTCCGACTCCATTGACTTCTAACATTTCCACATCATTAGAAGGTTTCATCGTACTCATATGTACCAGTGTCTTATCGGAAAATACCATATATGGCGGGATTTTCTGTTCGGATGCGATCGTTCTTCGAAGTGCACGTAATGCTTCGAACAATTCTGTATCTCCCTCAGCAAGTGCTGCCACAGCCCCTGCTTTCTTACGTTTCTTCGTCTGGATCTTACGTTCTTCTTTCTCTTTTTCGACTTCTTTTGGAATCTTGATCTCAAATTTCCAGTTATCATCGATCTTAGTAATATCTGCAACGCTTAAAACCGGATATTCATCATCTGTCATTTCCAGATATCCATAGACTAACATTTCATTGATGATCTGTCGGATTCTTGCAATACTTTCTGCTGCTAATACTCCATATTGTGAATTCTCATCTAAATGACGGCTTAATACTTTCTGGCTCTTTGAACCTTTTAAAATATCTACGATCGTGGATAGTCCGAAATCTCGATAACAATCTCTAATACATTGGATGATAGCTTTTGCTTCCATTGTTGCATCAACCGTTTCAAACTCGGTCAGACAGTTTAAGCAGTTTCCACAGTATCCGCTTGTCTGTTCTCCAAAATAATTTAAAATATAATGACGTAAACATTCCTTCGTATAGCAGTAAAATGTCATCTGACGAAGTCTTTCCCAGTCTCTTTCCATCACGATCTGCTTTGTGATCGCATCTAATTCCTCATTCTCCTCTCCATTTTCGATCAGAAAACGATTGGTTCGGTTATCAATCGGAGCATAATATAAGATACATTCCGCAGGTTCTCCATCACGTCCTGCTCTTCCTGCTTCCTGATAATAACTTTCCATGTTCTTCGGCATATTATAATGAACAACAAAACGAACATCCGGCTTGTCGATTCCCATTCCAAAGGCATTTGTCGCTACCATGATCTGCTTTCTGTCATAGATAAAATCTTCCTGATTTACCTTTCGTTCTTCATCCGATAATCCTGCATGGTACCTTGTCACGGAGAATCCATCTTCTCTTAACTGATAGCAGACTTCCTCAACATTTTTCCTAGATAGACAGTAAATGATCCCGCTGCTTCCTGGCATCTTTTCTTCTTTTTCTTTTAAATAACTTAGTAATTCTCTATACTTATCCCGTGGGCGTTTTACTGCATAGTAAAGATTCTCCCGGTCAAACCCTGTCGTTAATACAAATGGATCTCTCAGGTTCAAAATATCCATAATATCATCCCTGACTTCTGCTGTCGCTGTTGCTGTATATGCAGTCAGTACAGGACGATACGGAAGTTTCTTTAAAAATTCCAGAATTTTTAGATAACTTGGTCTGAAATCCTGCCCCCACTGTGACACACAATGTGCCTCATCAACTGCCAACATTGATATCTTCACTCCACTATTTAGCGCAAAATTGATAAAACCTTCTGTTTCCAAGCGTTCTGGTGCCACATAGATGATCTTGTATCTTCCCTGCATCGCATATTTTAATGCGGTATGATACTGTCCCTGTGTCAGAGAACTATTTAAAAATGCCGCATGAATTCCGGCTTGATTCAGTGTCCCAACCTGATCTTTCATCAGCGAGATCAGTGGTGAGATCACGAGTGTGATCCCATCCATCATCAACGCCGGAATCTGAAAACAAAGAGACTTTCCTGCTCCTGTCGGCATAATTCCTAAGACATCCTGCCCATTTAATGCTGCCTCGATCAATTGTTCCTGACCTTGGCGGAATTCATCATATCCAAAGTATTGTTTTAATAGTTTCTTCGCTTCTTGTATCTTACTCAAATCTATCACTTCCTATTGTTTTATTTATATTCCCATCAAAAAACTTCCAATCACATTTAGCACACCCGCAAACAGCATGACAATGATCGGATCTTTTTTCTTTCTCAATAAAAGGTACATACAAATGATAAAAATACCACCCTGTATCCAGTTGATCTGTTGAAGATCTATATGACTTTCCTGAAAAAATGCCTGCGTAAGAATCGTAATTCCAGAAGTTAAGATCAGTGCGATCACCGCAGGGCGTAAGGTATTTAACACCATTTGTAGTCCTTCCATATGACGATATTTTACATAAAAATAAGCAATCACTGTAACGATCACACACGCAGGGAATACACATCCCATCGTTGCACATAATGCTCCTTGCCACCCTGCGACTCTTATGCCCACGAAAGTCGCCGCATTAATTGCGATCGGTCCCGGTGTCATCTGCGAAATCGTCACGAGATCTCCAAATTCAGACACAGACAGCCAATGATATGCATCTACCACCTGCTGCTGTATCATTGGCATTGCTGCATATCCGCCTCCGAAACTAAATGCTCCAATCTTTAAAAAACTTAAAAATAATTGCAGATAGATCATTTTCTACCTCCTGTCTTCTTTCTTGAAATACCATATTGTACGATTCCAACTCCAATACATGCAAGAATAATGTAGATCACACTAATATCAAAGACATAACTTGCCATAAATGCCACAACCATAATGATCGCAAGTTCTATTCTATTGTCCTTCTTACTTTGCCCTTTTGCCATCTCGTACACAACACTGATGATCACCGCACCAACACCCGTCTGCATACCAGAAAGCATCGCTGCAACAATCCTGTTATCCCGAAATATTTCATAAAAAACAGAGACTACAGATATGATCAAAAATGGCGGTAGAACAGCTCCGAATACACTTACGATCACACCACTGATACCTGCTAATTTATAGCCAACAACGATTGCTCCATTCACTGCGATTGCTCCTGGGGCTGATTGTGCGATCGCCACCAGATCAAGCATCTCGTCTTCTTCGATCCAATGATATTCATTCACAAACTTCTTCTTCATCAAAGATACGATCATATAGCCGCCACCAAAGGTAAATGCACTTAAATAAAATGTTTCTATAAACAACCTCAATAATTTTTTCTTTTTTTTCATTCCTTTTTCTTCCATATGACATCTCCAGTCAAAAATCTTACCATTTATACTGGTGCAAACTGGCTGTTATATAATCTGGCATACGCACCATTTTTCGCTAAAAGTTCTTCATGTGTTCCCTGCTCCAAAATATGTCCATTTTCCATGACAAGTATCACATCCGCATTCTGAATCGTTGAAAGTCGGTGGGCTACGATAAAACTTGTTCTTCCTTTCATCATCGTTTCAAATGCTTTCTGAATTCGGATCTCTGTCATCGTATCAATGGATGATGTCGCTTCATCTAAAATCAGCATTGGAGGAAGACTTAACATGATCCTTGCAATACAAAGGAGCTGTTTCTGTCCTTGAGAGAGATTTCCGCCACCTTCTGTAATGATTGTATCATAACCATCTGGCATTCGCTCGATAAATCCATGTGCATTGGCTTCTTTTGCTGCCATGATCATCTCTTCCTCAGTTGCATCTGGTTTTCCATAGCAGATATTTTCACGAATCGTTCCTGCTTTTAACCATGTCTCCTGAAGTACCATTCCATAACTGGATCGTAAACTTTCTCTCGTGACATCCCGGATATCATTCCCTTCCACCTTGATCATTCCTGCATTCACATCATAAAAACGCATTAACAGATTGATCAACGTTGTTTTCCCACATCCTGTCGGTCCAACGATCGCAATCCGCTGTCCTGGTTTCACTTTCAGATTAAAATTCTGGATCAAAGGTACTTCTTTCACATAAGAAAAGTCCACATGCTCTAATTCTACATTTCCTTTCACATCCTGTAACGCCTTCGCATCTTTGGCATCAGGAATCATCGGCTCCTCATCTAATAATTCAAAAACTCTTGCCGCAGAAGCTAAAGAATTCTGAAATTCTGTGATAACCCCTGTGATCTCATTAAACGGCTTTGTATACTGATTTGTATAACTTAAAAAACTTGATAACTGACCAACACTGATACTTCCGCGAATAACACTCATACATCCTGCGATCGCAACCCCTGCATAGATTCCTGAATACATAAATCTGGTTGCCGGATTTGTGATAGATGAGAAAAATGTCGCTCTTAAGGAGTAATATGCAAGATCATCATTGATCTGATCAAACTCTTCCTGTGCTTTTTCTCCATGATCAAACACTTTGACTACTTTAATATTTCCAAGCATTTCATTGACAAATCCTGTCATATTTCCTCTAGTCTGTGATTGTTTCTGGAACATATTAAAACTTCGCTTTGAGATAAAACTTGCGATAAAAAACGAAAACGGACTTAAAATAACAACGACCAATGTGATCCATGGATTGATTCCTAACATAAAACAAATGGTTCCAATGATCGTGATCACACCAGTAAATAACTGTGTAAATCCAAGCAGCAATCCATCCGTAAACTGATCAATATCCGTTACGATACGGCTGATCAAGTCTCCTGAGGAGTGTGCATCTACATAAGATAATGGCAGTTTCTGCAAATGCTCAAATGCCTGAATCCTTAAATCTTTTCCAATCTTATATGTAATCTGGTTATTGACATGATTCATCAGCCACTGCGCTGCTGCCGTCAATACGATACAGATCACGATCGTTTTTATAATACTTATCAATCTTGCAAAATCAACATTTCCTTTTGATATAATGCAATCCACACCTTGTCCTGTCAGAATCGGAACATAAAGTGTCAGTGCCACACTGATCACCGCCAACACTAAAGACGCAAAGATCAAAAAGCGATAAGGCTTCATATATTCCATGATCCTTTGTAATGTCTTTTGTTTTTTGTCTTTCTTCATGATCTTATGCCTCCTCTCCTGCCATCTGTGATTCGCAGATTTCTTTATATACCTGATTCTCTTTTAATAGCTGTAGATGAGTCCCGATTCCTGCAATCTTTCCATCATCCAACACTAAGATATGGTCAGCATTACGAATCGTTGATACTCTCTGGGATACAAGAAATACTGTCATATTATCTGTATTTTCTTTGATCGCTTTTCGAAGTCTTGCATCTGTTGCAAAATCAAGTGCGGATGCACTATCGTCAAGAATTAAGATCTCAGGTTTACGTACTAATGCTCTTGCGATCGTTAGTCTCTGTTTTTGTCCGCCAGATAAGTTTCCTCCATTTTGTTCAATTCTAAAGTCTAATCCCTGTTCCTTCTGATCAACAAATTCTCTTGCCTGTGCGATATCCAATGCCTGATAGATTTCTTCATCTGTGGCATCTTCTTTACCCCATTTCATATTATCTCTTAGGCTTCCTTCAAACAAAGATGCTTTCTGCGGAACAAATCCGATCTTTCCTCGGATAAATTCTGGTTTTAATTCTTTCTCATCAACTCCACGGTATAGAATTCTTCCTGATGTCACATCATATAATCTTGCGATCAAAGATACAAAAGTACTCTTTCCTGACCCTGTACCTCCGATCACCCCGATCGTTTCGCCTTCTTTCACCGCAAAATCAAATGGATGGATCGTCTCTTTTCTTGCACCATGATAGACAAACGATGTATCTTTAAACTCAAGAATAGGTGTATCTTTCTTCTCTTCTATATCTGTTTTTCCAGTTTCCTTCATGGATGGCTCTAATGCAAAAATCTGATCCACACGGTCAAGACTTGCAAACGCTCTAGATAAGATGATCAAAAGATTCGCAAGTTTTACAAGTTCTACAAGGATCTGTGACATATAATTGATCAGGGCAATGATCTGTCCTTGTGTTAAATAACCCAGATCAACCTGTTTTCCACCAGACCATAGAATTGCAATGATCCCCAAATTAATGATCATGTAAGTCAGAGGATTTAGTAACGCTGAAATCTTTCCAACGTGGATCTGTTTGTTATAAAGCTGTCCACTTTGTGATCTGAAATTCTCTTCCTCACTTCTTTGTCTGTTAAATGCACGGATCACACGAATTCCAAGAAGATTTTCCCTTGTGCTTTTTAATACTCCATCGACCTGTTTTTGTACTTTCTTATACATTGGCATCGTGATCCATAAGATCAGTCCAACAACCACTGCCAATGCTGTGATCGTAAATACAAAGGAAATCGCTGCCTTATGATCCACCGTAAATGCCATGAACATCGCACCAAATACAACAAATGGTGACCTTAAAAACAAACGCAGGAACATGTTAACTCCATTTTGCACCTGATTGATATCATTACTCATGCGGTTGATCAACGTTGATGTCCCAACCTGATCGATCTCCTGATAAGAAAATTGATTCATATGTGCAAACAAATCACTTCTCATCGACTTTCCTGTATACACAGCCGATCTTGCCGCAAAATACTGTGCTGTGATAGAAAATGAAAATCCAATGATTCCAAGTAAAATCAATAATCCTCCCATCTTCCACAAATATCCAATATCGTGATGTCCGATTCCTACATCGATCATGCTGGCAACGACCAATGGTACAAATAGTTCAAAACTAGCTTCCAGCATCTTAAATAATGGTGCAAGGATCGTAACACAAAGATGCTCCTTTAAATATCCTAGTAACCGTTTCATCGATTCGTACTCCTTCTTTTATCTTACTATTTTCTTTAGTATACACCATTTTATTTTTTATTTGAACATCGTACCAGATATTTTACGAAAACAAAAAAGTACCGCTTAGAGCCAGATAACATGCTCTAAACGGTACAGGGATGATTTATGGTTCAAAAAGAGTTATTTGTCTTCCTTTTGAACAGAACAATATCCTTGTGGGTGGCTGCTGTGCCATTTCCATGCGGATGCAATGATTTCTTCAAGATCTGCATGTTCTGGCTTCCAGCCAAGGATATTCTTCGCTTTTTCACTGGAAGCAATCAAGACAGCCGGATCTCCAGCTCTTCTTCCTTCTTCCACAGCCTTGATCGGCTTTCCTGTCACTTTTCTGGCTGTCTCAATTACTTCTTTTACAGTAAATCCAACACCATTTCCAAGATTGAAGATGTTGCTTTCATTACCTTCCATTAAGTATTTCACTGCCAGAATATGTGCTTGTGCAAGATCTGTTACATGAATATAGTCTCTTACACAAGTTCCATCTTTTGTATCATAATCAGTTCCAAAAATACTGATTGCTTCTCTTTTGCCATTTGGCACCTGTAAGATCAATGGGATCAAATGTGTTTCTGGATTATGATCTTCTCCGATCTGTCCGCTTACATGTGCTCCGCAGGCATTAAAGTATCTTAAAGATACATAACGAAGTCCGTGAGCGCGTCCAACCCATTTAAACATTTTTTCCATAGAAAGTTTTGTCTCTCCATAAGTGTTGGTAGGTTCTGTGCGGTCTGTCTCTACGATCGGTACCTTTTCTGGTTCTCCATAAGTTGCTGCTGTTGAGGAAAATACGATCTTATCGATACCATGTTCTACTAAAGACTGTACCATTGTTTTTGTTCCACAAAGGTTATTATCATAATATTTTAATGGATTTACCATACTTTCTCCAACTAAGGAATTTGCTGCGAAATGAATGACTGCATCAATATCTTTTTCCTGATCTAGTACACTATCTACAAAATCTTTATCTCTTAAGTCACCTTTATAAAACTTTGCTTTTGGATGAACAGCCTCGATATGTCCTGTTTCCAGATTATCGATGATCACGACTTCTTCTCCAGCATCGATCAGTTCGTATACTGTATGAGAACCTATGTATCCAGCTCCGCCTAATACTAATATTTTCATTGTCTTGCTTTCCTTTCTATGACCTTGTCATTATAAAACTGCAATAAATCGGTCGAATGCTTTTCTTCCTTCTTCAGTACATTTGTACACTCCCGCATCTTCGAGTACTTTTACAAACACTTCCCCAATTTCTTCTTTGAGGATATCCCACACATTTTCCTGTGTGATTTCCGCGTATTTTGGAAGGAAGTCTTTTACCCAGTCAGCATGTTTTTCCAGTCCTCCGACAGAGGAAACATCTTTTCCACTTACAAGGCAGTCAGCGAGGCTTTCCATCTCTTTTTTAAGGCGTGAAGGAAGTACGGCAAGTCCCATAACTTCGATAAGACCGATATTTTCTCTCTTGATATGATGCAGCTTTTCGTGCGGATGGTAAACGCCAAGCGGATGCTCTGGTGTTGTGATGTTGTTTCTAAGCACAAGATCAAGCTCGAAGATGCCGTCTTTCTTTCTTGCAATTGGCGTGATTGTGTTATGTGGCTCTCCATCTGTTTCAGCAAAGATAAAGCTTTCCTCATCGGTGTAGCCTCTCCATGCCTTTAAGATATGATCAGCCAGATCAATCAGACGCTCTCTGTCGTTATGGCGAATACGGATAACTGACATAGGCCACTTAACAATACCTGCCTCTACATCCTCGTAGCCTGGGATTGTTACTGGTGTCTCAATTGGAGCCTTTGCCATTGCAAACTCGTAGTGACCGCCCTGGAAATGATCATGTGTCAGAATAGAACCGCCTACGATTGGAAGATCAGCATTTGATCCAAGGAAGTAATGCGGGAACTGGCCGACAAAATCAAACAGCTTTACAAATGTGCTGCGATCAATCTTCATCGGTGAATGCTCTCCGCAAAATACGATACAATGCTCATTATAGTACACGTATGGAGAATACTGGAAGCCCCACTGAGACTGATTGATTGTAATCAGGATGATTCTGTGGTTCTGTCTTGCCGGATGGTTAACACGTCCTGCATAGCCTTCGTTCTGAATGCAAAGCAGACATTTTGGATAGCCGCTCTGCTTCTGTGTACGTGCTGCTGCAATCGCCTTTGGATCCTTCTCTGGCTTTGACAGATTGATTGTAATATCAAGATCGCCATATTCAGTGGCGGTCATCCACTTCATATCCTTGCAGACACGATAGCGGCGGATATAGTTTGAATCCTGACTCAGCTTGTAGAAATATTCGGTTGCCTTCTCTGGGCTTTCCTTATATTCCTTCCAAAATGCCTCTCTTACCTGTGACGGTCTTGGCATAAGCGCATTCATCAGCTTTGTGTCAAACAAATCACGGTACACTACGCTGTCCTGTGTCAGTCCACGACTGCATGCATCTGCAAGCAGCACATCTAAAATTTCCTCTAACGTTGCTGCTGTCGTTTCTGCCGGTTCCTCATAATCATCAAGCTGCATAATTTCAAGCAGCTGATTTGTTGTATAAATGCGCTCACACTCAGGTGTCAGTCCTGTATCAATTCCATACTGAACGAGTGCTGCGATTGCCTCATATACTGTCATCACTCTACCATGCCTTTCTAAAAAGTCTTTTTTCTAAGTTAAGTAATACTTACGAATTGCTCCGTTGCTTTTCGCCCCTGGGATTACATCTTATGTGCGCCGTCACCTACGGTTACTACGTAGAAGTCTGCTGCATAGCCGATCTTATCCTTATATACATTTCCTACGTTCTCGATGAAGGCATCAATCTTGTCATCTTCTACGATACTTACGGTACAGCCGCCAAAGCCTGCTCCTGTCATTCTGGAACCGATTACACCTGGCTGCTCCCATGCTGTCTCAGCTAAGGTATCAAGCTCAATTCCTGTTACCTCGTAGTCATCACGCAGTGATACATGAGATTCGTTCATGAGCTTTCCAAACAGTGCGATATCGTTATTCTTAAGTGCCTCTACTGCACGAATAGTTCTCTGATTCTCATATACAGCATGCTTTGCTCTCTTTCTGTTTACCGGATCGGTGATTGTATCTGCAATGGCATCAAACTCTTCCTCTGTAAGCTCACCAAGGCTGTTGATTGGCTTTACTGCCTGAAGCTGTGCAAGTGCTGTCTCACACTGGCTTCTTCTTTCATTATACTTGGAATCTGCAAGTCCTCTCTTCTTGTTGCTGCATGCAATTACAATCTTTGCACCTGTAAGCTCAAGCGGTGCATATGTGTAGGAAAGATCTGCTGTGTCAAGGAAGATTGCATGACCTGCTTTTCCCATTGCGATAGCAAACTGATCCATGATACCACAGTTGACACCGTTGAATTTAT
>ERZ1106973.3023-NODE-3023-length-11167-cov-3.711033_pt1 | contig 11167 bp, 11 predicted proteins | sample MGYA00403686_ERZ1106973 | MGnify/ENA primary metagenome ERZ1106973 (study PRJEB35170, sample SAMEA104062408) | human gut metagenome | biome: human gut; feature: human-associated habitat; material: faeces | place: Denmark | collected 2012-11-06 ...
AGGAATCGCTGTTGACGAAGGTGTTGTTGTAACTTGGATCATTATGGCGGTTCTTACTATTCTAAGTATAGTATTCGTAAGGAATCTAAGCGTAGAGAAACCGGGAAAGGTACAGCTTATGCTGGAATCAGTAATTGGCTGGGCACAGGATTTCTTTGAAGGTATTATAGGAAAAGAAAACAGGGGATATATTCCATATCTGATGACGGTAGCGCTTTATCTTGCAATATCAAATGTCATCGGGCTGTTAGGATTTAAGCCTCCGACAAAGGACATGAACGTAACAATCGCACTTGCCGTTATGAGTATGTTCGTGATCGAGTGGTCCGGTATCCATAGAAATGGTCTGGTTCACTGGTGTAAACATTTTGCAAAGCCAGTGCCGATCGTAGCACCAATCATGATACTGGAGATCGTAATCCGCCCACTGTCGCTTTGTATGCGACTGTTTGGTAATATGTTAGGCGGGTTTGTAGTCATGGAACTGATCAAACAGGTCGTTCCTTTAATTGTGCCGATACCGTTTAGTTTTTATTTTGATATATTTGACGGATTATTACAGGCATATGTATTCGTATTCTTAACTGCATTATTTATGACAGAAGAGATGGAATAAGGCGAATCAGACATTTACAACATTTAGTATAAGAAAACATAAGACAAGAAAAGGAGAACAAATTATGAGTGGAACAATTATCGCAATTGGAGCAGGTATCGCAGTACTTACAGGTATCGGAGCCGGTGTTGGTATCGGAATCGCAACAAGCAAAGCAGTAGATGCTATCGCAAGACAGCCGGAAGCAGACGGAAAGATCAGAACATCCCTGATCCTTGGTTGTGCACTTGCAGAGGCAACCGCTATCTACGGTTTCATTATCGCACTTCTGATCGTCCTTCTTTTGAAATAATGTTTGCTGACGATAACAGATTAAAAGAAGGGAAAGGCAGGTAGAGATATATGCTGAGAATAGATTTTAATCTAGTGCTGACGATCATCAACCTGATCGTTCTGTATCTGATTCTCAGAAAGTTCCTGTTTCGCCCGGTCATGGACATTATGGAAAAGCGGGAAAAGATGATTGCAGACGGAATCGGCCACGCGAATGAGGAGCAGGACAAAGCGCATGCTCTGAAGAAACAGTATGAAGATGCATTGAATGGAGCAAAAGAAGAATCCACAAAGATGATCGAACAGGCGAAACTGGATGCAAAACAGGAATACAACCAGATCCTGAACGAGGCTAACGAGAAAGCAGACAAGGTTATGAAGACGGCAAGAGAAAGCCTGAATCAGGAAAGAGAACAGGCCTTTGATGATATGAAGGCACAGGTTGCAGGGCTGGCAATGGATGCTGCGAAGAAGATATTACTTGAGAATGCTGACAACATAAGCGGCGTGGATGCATATGACCAGTTTTTGAAAGATGCAGGTGATTCCCATGACAGCGAAGAATAGAAAAGAAGCAGAGCCGGTATTCTGCCAGGTGGCAGCCCTCCGGTATGCGAAAGTTCTGAATGAACTTGGTATTTCGAAAGAAGCTGTCCTGGAGGCAGGAAATATTTTCGAAAAATCACAGGAATTGAAAGCAGCACTGGTTAATCCAGTGATCACAAAAGAGACAAAACACAATATCATTGATAAAGTATTTTCAGAAGAAATGAGAACATTTCTGAAGGTTGTCTGCGATCATGAAAAGATGACGATCGCAGAACAGATCTTTGCAGCATACGAAGAATTACAGAATCAGGCAGCAGGAGTTAAGACAGTCTATCTTCGTTATACAGCGCTTCCAAGTGAAGAACAAAAGAAGCAGATGGGTGACTTTATCAAGAAGAAATACGGTGCCGGAGACATCAAATGGGTTATGGCAGAAGACAAGGCACTGATCGGCGGATTTATCCTGCAGGTTGACGGAAAAGAATATGACTACAGTGTGCAGGGCCGTCTGAACCGTTTACAGCGGAAATTAACAAATTAACATGGAGGTGAAGGAATTGAGTGCAATCAGCTCAGATGAAATTATCTCTATATTAAAAGAAGAGATAAAGAATTATGACGTAATAAGCAGAGATCAGGAAGTTGGTACTGTCATCTCTGTTGGTGATGGAATCGCCTCCGTATACGGAATCGACCACGCAATGTATGGCGAGATCGTCACATTGGAGACAGGTCTTAAGGGCATGGTACAGGACATCAAGGAAAACGAGATCAGTTGTATCCTGTTCGGAGATGATTCAGAGATCAAACAGGGCACAAAAGTGTGCCGTACAGGTAAAAAAGCAGGTATTCCGGTAGGAGAGGGTTATATCGGAAGGATCGTAGATGCTCTTGGAGCACCGATCGATGGAAAAGGTGAGATCAAAGCAGACGGATACCGTCCGGTAGAGAATGAGGCACCTGGAATCGTTGAACGTAAGTCGGTAAGCGTTCCACTTGAAACAGGTATCCTTTCTATTGATTCCATGTTCCCAATCGGACGCGGACAGAGAGAGTTGATCATCGGTGACAGGCAGACCGGTAAGACATCTATTGCAACCGATACGATCATCAACCAGAAAGGAAAAGATGTCATCTGTATCTATGTAGCCATCGGACAGAAAGCATCAACCGTAGCAAGACTTGTAAATGACTTAAAAGCACATGACGCACTGGATTACACCACAGTATTCTGCTCAACAGCCAGTGAGTGTGCACCACTTCAGTATATTGTACCGTATTCGGCAACAGCACTTGCGGAGTATTTCATGTATCAGGGAAAAGATGTATTGATCGTATATGATGATCTTTCCAAACATGCGGTAGCTTACCGTGCTATTTCTCTGTTACTTGGACGTTCACCTGGACGAGAAGCTTATCCTGGTGATGTATTCTACTTACATTCAAGACTGCTTGAACGAAGCAGCCGATTAAGCGAGGAAGCAGGCGGTGGTTCTATCACAGCACTTCCGATCATTGAGACACAGGCAGGAGATGTATCTGCATACATTCCTACGAATGTTATCTCTATCACAGACGGACAGATCTTCTTAGAGAGTGACCTGTTCAATGCAGGTATGCGTCCGGCCGTTAACGTTGGTCTTTCTGTATCCCGTGTAGGTGGAGCCGCACAGACAAAGGCAATGAAGAAAGCCAGTGGTAGTGTCCGTATCGACCTGGCACAGGCAAGAGAGATGGAATCATTTACCCAGTTCAGTTCAGACCTTGACGATGCAACAAAGAATCAGCTGAAATACGGAAGTTGTCTGACAGAACTTTTGAAACAGCCTTTGGGACGTCCGTTAAGTCTTCATGAGCAGGTGATCACACTTTGTGTCGCTACGAATAAACTGATGCTTGATATTGACACAAAGAAGATCAAAGAATTCCAGATGGATATGCTTGCATTCTTCGACAGAGAACATAAAGAAATCGGCAAAACGATCGATGAGAAGAAAGTTCTAGATGATGAACTGAAAGAGCAGATTCTTGCAGCAGCAAAGGAATTCAAGGAAAGAAGATAAGCGGGTGTAGCTATGGCAAATGCAAAAGAGATTAAGGAAAGAATGGCCAGCATCGAAGAGACGAGAAAGATAACAAATGCCATGTATCTGATCTCTTCTTCGAAGATGAAACAGGCCAAGAAAAAGCTTGCTGACACAGAACCTTTCTTCTATGCCATGCAGGCAGAGATCGCCAGAATTTTGCGGCATGTGCCGGATATGCACAGCCAGTTCTTTGATGGCCGTGAGAGTATCCCGGCTGAGGAAAGAAAGATTGGCTATATCGTTGTAACTGCTGATAAAGGACTTGCCGGGGCATATAATCATAACGTGATCAAGGCAACTGAAGAACTGTTAAAAAAACCGGGAAAACACAAATTATTCGTACTTGGAGAAGCCGGAAGACAGTACTTTGCCAAGAGGGAAGGAATTGAGATGGATACTCAGTTCCGTTATACCGTCCAGAATCCGACATTACACAGATCGAGAGTCATTTCTTCGGAGATGGTAGAACAGTTCAGGAATGGAGATCTGGACGAGATCCACATCATATACACACGTATGATCAATGCTATGACAGCGGAGACTGAGGAACAGAAGCTCCTTCCTATGAAGAAGACGACCTTCCTTCCGGAAGATATGCCGGCTCTTGTCGGAACCGGACTGTATCAGGAAGATATGGTGTTCTGGCCATCCACGCACAGTGTAATGGCGAACATTGTTCCGAACTACATCAACGGTATCGTATATGGATGCCTGGTAGAGGCCTACTGCAGTGAGCATAATGCCAGAATGCAGGCAATGCAGAATGCAACAGACAGTGCAACAGATATGCTGAACGAATTAAATATTACTTATAACCGTGTCCGTCAGGCAGACATCACACAGGAATTGACAGAGATCATCGGCGGAGCCAATGCGCAGAAACGGAAGTAAGATACAAAGTTCGCAAATGGCGGAACTGTATACAGAACAAATAATAACCACGAAATAACAAAAAAGAAAGTGGGCAGCAGTAATATGACAAAAGGAAGAATCGTACAGGTCATGGGACCTGTCGTAGACGTAGAATTTAATAGTAGAGAAGAACTTCCATTTATCAAAGATGCCCTGGAAGTAGACAATGGCGGAAAACGTTGCGTCATGGAAGTAGCCCAGCATGTAGGTAACAACATTGCACGTTGTATCATGCTGGCTTCCAGTGACGGGCTGTGCAAGGATATGGAGGTAGAGCCCACGGGATCCGGTATCCAGGTGCCCGTAGGCAAGAAAACCCTGGGACGGCTATTTAATGTCCTTGGGGAGACGATTGACGGCGGAGAGAGCCTGGATCATTAAAGACAGCGAAGAATGGGTTATCCACAGAAAAGCACCAAGCTTTGAAGAACAGAGCCCGGCTGTCGAAGTATTAGAGACAGGGATCAAGGTCATTGACCTTCTGACACCTTATGCGAAAGGTGGTAAGATCGGTCTGTTCGGTGGTGCCGGTGTAGGTAAGACCGTACTGATCCAGGAGCTGATCCATAACATCGCAACAGAACATGGTGGATATTCCATCTTCACCGGTGTCGGAGAGCGTTCCCGTGAAGGTAATGACTTATGGACAGAGATGAGAGAATCAGGTGTACTTGATAAGACAGCTTTGGTATTCGGACAGATGAATGAACCACCTGGATCTCGTATGCGTGTCGCTGAGACAGGACTTACAATGGCAGAATATTTCCGTGATGTAGAGCATCAGAATGTGCTTCTCTTCATCGATAATATCTTCCGTTTCGTACAGGCTGGTTCGGAAGTATCCGCACTTCTCGGACGTATGCCGTCAGCCGTAGGTTATCAGCCGACACTGGCAAACGAAATGGGTGCCCTTCAGGAACGTATCGCTTCTACAAAGAACGGATCTGTAACATCGGTGCAGGCCGTATATGTACCAGCTGATGACTTGACGGACCCGGCTCCTGCAACAACATTCTCACATTTGGATGCAACAACCGTACTTTCCAGAAAGATCGTTGAACAGGGTATCTACCCGGCTGTAGATCCACTGGATTCGACATCCCGTATCCTGGAGCCTGCAGTTGTAGGTGAAGAACATTACCAGGTAGCACGTAAGGTACAGGAGATCCTTCAGAAATACAAAGAATTACAGGACATCATTGCAATCCTTGGTATGGAAGAATTATCCGAGGAGGATAAGCTGACAGTAGCCCGTGCAAGAAAGATCCAGAAATTCCTGTCACAGCCATTCTCAGTGGCTGAGACATTTACCGGTGTTCCTGGAAAATATGTTCCACTGAAAGAGACTGTTCGTGGATTCAAAGCGATCATTGACGGAGAGATGGATGAATATCCGGAAAATGCGTTCTTCAATGTGGGTACGATCGAAGACGTGATCGCGAAGGCGAAGGCAGAAGGAGTGGCTTAGTATGAGCACATTTTCATTGAAAATTATATCCACGGATAAGGTCTTCTACGATGGCAAATGTGAATACCTGGTGATTCCGACTATAGACGGGGAAAAAGGTATTTTGGCTCATCATGAGAACATGGTCATTGCAGTGGAGATCGGAGAACTGCGTTTCCGTAAGCCGGACGGTGAGTGGGTAACAGCAGTTGTATCCAAAGGATTTGCAGAGATCGTGAATAACCGTGCTTCTGTACTGGTCAATACGGCAGAGCGTCCGGAAGACATCGATGTGAAGCGTGCAGAGGAAGCAAAGGAACGAGCCGAAGAGCAGCTTCGTCAGAAGCAGAGCATTCAGGAGTATTATCTGTCACAGGCTTCTATGGCCCGTGCAATGACAAGACTGAAAGCGTCCAGAAACAGACGCGGGGATATCTGATCTGAGAAATTAATAAAAGCTATGATAAAAAGAGCTGTCGTTTTACGAAATGTATTCGTGAAAACGACAGCTCTTTTTGCGGTGATTTATCTTGTATGCCGCCTGTAGCTTGCAGGCGTCTCTTCATATTTTTCCTGGAATAATTTATAAAAATATCCTTTGTTATGATATCCCACAGAATCAGCAATTTCCTCAATACTCTTATCGGTCGATATAAGCAGATGCTCTGCACGCTCGAGACGGATCTGCTGGAGATAAGCGGAATAGGTAAGCCCGGTCTTACGCTTGATCAGGCGATTGAAGTAATCTTCCTGATAGTGGAATTCATTTACCAGATCCTGAATGGTGATATCTCTAAAATGTGCCCGGATATAATCTGAGATCTCTTCGAATACGATCCAGTTCATCGTCTGCTTCTGCTCTTTGGAAAGAGAAAAATCATACTGCGTACTTAAGATCCTGAATATGCGGAATAACAGACCTTTTGTGATGTATCGTGATCCGCTGTCCGGCGAATAAGATTCTTTCAAAAGCAATAAAAGACTGTCGTCCAGAGCTTCACTTGCTCCGGCTGATGGACGGAAATGCAGGAATTGCTGGACATCCTTTTGCTTTAATAAGGCAGACTGCAGGAAAGAAAGAATCTTCTGCGGGGTGCTGTTCTCGTTCATGATCTCCGTAAACATATCATTGGCGATTCCAAGAAAAAGAACCACTCCCGACTGGTCCGTCAGACAGTCCTGATGCAGGCAGTTCTTGTCGATCAGGCAGAGTTCTCCTTTTTGGAATACGACATCTTTATTCAGTATCCGCTGATGAAATTCCCCATCTACAACGTAAGAAAGCTCCAGATAATCATGCGTGTGAAGCTGCGTATATTCTCCATCCGAATAAGAATAATGGTAACAGAAATTCTCCGGGGAGGGCATCATTGTTGCATACAGATTACCAGGAGAATCAAAGTTCCAGCATAACAGGAAACTGCGGTCCTGACTGAGTAACGGATAAGTCTTAACTTCCTGGACGGACTTGGAATATTCCGGACAGATAAGTCTTGCGCCTAATTTATGGTTTTCCGGAAGAAGCCGGGCATCAGGTCCTGTGATCCGGCGGCAAAAATCGGATAAATTCATACAAATACCTCCTTGACATCTAGTATGATTATACCATAACAGAGGTCGGAATAGGTAACAATTTTTCCAAAAGTGCAGAGTTTAGAGATTGAGAAAGTAAGTTTGTATTTTTATAATAGAGACATAATAAAGCTGTAGACGAAACAGAAAATTTGAATGAAAAGGAGTAAAAAATATGTTAAAAACAAAAAATTATCAGTTTTGGTTCTGTACAGGATCACAGGATCTTTATGGAGATGAGTGTCTTGCACACGTAGCAGAGCATTCAAAGATTATCGTAGATGCGTTAAATAAATCAGGAAACCTTCCATATGAAGTCGTATGGAAACCAACCATGATTACAAATGAAGTAATCAGAAAGACATTCAACGAAGCGAATACAGATGAGAACTGTGCCGGTGTTATCACATGGATGCATACATTCTCTCCTGCAAAATCATGGATCTTAGGATTACAGGAGTACAGAAAACCATTACTTCACTTACATACACAGTTCAACCGTGAAATTCCATATGACACTATCGACATGGACTTCATGAATGAGAACCAGGCAGCACATGGTGACAGAGAATATGGACACATTTTCAGCCGCTTGAATATGGAGCGTAAAGTTGTTGCAGGATATTGGGAAGATGAAGACGTTCAGAAACAGATCGGATCATGGATGCGTACAGCAGTTGGTGTTGTAGAAAGCAGCCATATCAGAGTTATGCGTGTAGCTGACAATATGAGAAACGTTGCTGTTACAGAAGGTGACAAAGTAGAAGCTCAGATTAAATTCGGATGGGAAGTAGATGCTTATCCTGTAAATGAGATCGTTGAAGCTGTAAATGCTGTATCTCAGGCAGATATTGATACATTAGTAGAAGAGTATTATGACAAATATGATATCCTTCTGGAAGGAAGAGATGAGAAAGAATTCCGTGAGCATGTAGCAGTGCAGGCTGGAATCGAACTTGGATTTGAAAGATTTCTGGACGAGAAGAACTATCAGGCAATCGTAACACACTTCGGAGATCTTGGTGGACTGAAACAGCTTCCGGGACTTGCAATCCAGAGACTGATGGAAAAAGGTTATGGATTTGGAGCAGAAGGTGACTGGAAGACAGCTGCTATGGTTCGTGTTATGAAGATCATGACTCAGGGAATGAAGGATGCTAAGGGAACTTCATTCATGGAAGACTATACATACAACCTTGTACCAGGAAAAGAAGGCGTTCTGGAAGCTCATATGCTTGAGGTTTGCCCGACAATCGCAGATGGAAAGATCAGCATTAAAGAGCAGCCACTCAGCATGGGTGACAGAGAAGATCCGGCAAGACTTGTATTCACATCTAAGACCGGACCGGCTGTCGCAACATCTCTGATTGACCTCGGAGACAGATTCCGTCTGATCATCAACGATGTAGACTGCAAGAAGACAGAGAAACCAATGCCAAAACTTCCTGTAGCAACAGCATTCTGGACACCACAGCCGAACTTAAAGGTTGGAACAGAAGCATGGATTCTGGCAGGAGGAGCTCATCATACAGCATTCTCTTATGACTTAACAGCAGAGCAGATGGGTGACTGGGCAGCAAGCATGGGAATCGAAGCTGTATACATTGATAAGGATACAACAATCAGACAGTTCAAGAATGAACTCCTGTGGAACAGTGTTGCATTCCGGAAATAATTGAAATTATCACATAAGCAGTAACATTTCATTTTGCAGGGGATATCAAATAGATATTTCCCTGCAAAAATAGTATAATGGGTAGTATATAAAAAGAAAACTTATAAAAATAATATTAGGAGGAAGCGTACAATGAGTAACATAAAAGAAATCATTGAGAGCGGAAAAGCGTTTCTGGGAATCGAATTCGGTTCTACAAGAATTAAAGCGGTACTGATCGATGAGGAGCACAATCCAATTGCATCCGGAAGCCACACATGGGAGAACCGTTACGAGAACGGACTGTGGACTTACTCTCTGGATGATATCTGGACAGGTCTTCAGGACAGTTACCGTGACATGGCAGAAAATGTACAGAAAGAGTACGGAGTAACAATTAAAAAACTCGGAGCGATCGGATTCAGTGCCATGATGCACGGATATATGGCATTTGACAAAGAAGGAAAGCTTCTTGCACCATTCCAGACATGGAGAAACAGCAATACAGGAAAGGCTTCTGAAGTGCTGGTAGATTTGTTCCGGTACAACATACCACTGAGATGGAGTATTGCGCATCTGTATCAGTGTATCCTGGATAAAGAAGAGCATGTAAAAGATATTGCATTTATGACAACGCTTGCGGGATATATCCACTGGCAGATGACAGGTGAGAAGGTTCTTGGTGTAGGTGATGCATCCGGAATGTTCCCAATTGATATGAATACAAAAGATTACGATGAAGAGATGATCCAAAAGTTTGATAAACTCATCGAAGGTGAGAACTATCCATGGAAAGTAAAAGAGATCCTTCCTAAAGTTCTGGTAGCAGGAGACGCAGCCGGTATCCTGACAGAAGAAGGAGCAAAGAAACTTGACCCTACAGGCAATCTGGAAGCAGGAATTCCACTTTGTCCTCCGGAAGGAGATGCAGGAACAGGTATGGTAGCTACAAACAGCGTAGCACAGCGTACAAGCAACATTTCCGCAGGTACTTCATTCTTTTCTATGGTTGTCCTTGAGAAGCCTCTGAAAGATTTGCATACAGAGATTGATATGGTTACAACACCTGACGGAAGTCTGGTTGCTATGGTGCATTCCAATAACGGAACCACGGACCTGAATGCATGGGTAAATCTGTTCAAAGAATTCGCAGATTCTATCGGAGCAGACGTGGATATGAACCAGATGTATGGAACACTTTATAATAAAGCACTGGAAGGCGATGCTGACTGCGGCGGAATCCTTTCTTACGGCAACTATGCAGGAGAGCCTATCACAAATGTAGAAAAAGGACGTCCGATGGTAGTAAGAACACCGGAGACAAAATTCACTCTGGCGAACTTCATGAGGTCTCATCTGTACACAGCACTTGGTGTTATCAAAGTCGGAATGGACATCTTAACAAAAGACGAAGGTGTAGAGATCGATACTGTTCTCGGTCATGGAGGACTCTTCAAGACAAAAGGTGTCGGACAGAAGATTTTGGCTGATGCGATCAACACACCGGTCGTAGTTATGGAGACAGCAGGAGAAGGCGGACCATGGGGAATGGCTATCCTGGCTGAGTACATGGTAAAACGTGCAGAAGGTGAGAAACTGGGAGATTATCTGAAGAATAAAGTATTCGGAAGCAATGCCGGAAGCAGAATTGATCCGGATCCGGAAGGCGTAGCAGGATACGAAGCATTTATGGAGACATATAAGAAGGGACTTGACGTAGAGCGTAGAGCTTGTGCTGATCTGTAAAAGCTGTCATATTGTGTAAAAGTAGAGGGGACACGGTGATGTCCCCGTATCTGTTATGATATAGAAGAGGTAAAGGAGATAAGAAAAATGCTGGAAGAATTGAAAAAAGAAGTATATGAAGCAAACATGCTTCTTCCAAAATATGATCTGGTAACATTTACATGGGGAAATGTAAGCGGGATTGACCGTGAAAAAGGACTTTTTGTCATCAAACCAAGCGGAGTCGATTATGACAAATTAACACCGGAAGACATGGTTGTTGTTGATCTTCAGGGAAACAAAGTAGAAGGAGACTTAAATCCATCTTCTGA
>ERZ1106973.3037-NODE-3037-length-11133-cov-2.547301_pt1 | contig 11133 bp, 6 predicted proteins | sample MGYA00403686_ERZ1106973 | MGnify/ENA primary metagenome ERZ1106973 (study PRJEB35170, sample SAMEA104062408) | human gut metagenome | biome: human gut; feature: human-associated habitat; material: faeces | place: Denmark | collected 2012-11-06 ...
TGATTGAAAATGGAAAGAAAGGTCTGGAGAATCCGACAGACTACGATGCCATGAGTGAAATCATGTGGGCAGGAAGCCTTTCCCATAATGGTCTGACAGGTCTCGGAAGAGCAAAAGATTTTTCTGTACATAAGCTCGGACATGCACTTGGTGCAAAATATGATAAGGCGCATGGTGCAACCCTTTCAGCTGTCTGGGGATCCTGGGCAGAATATGTCTATAAAAACGATGAAGAAAGATTTGCGCATTACGCAAAAAAAGTATGGGGCGTAGAGGAAGAAGATGTGGCGAAAGCCGCAAAAGAGGGAATTCGCCGGACGGTAGAATATTTCCGTGAGATTCATATGCCGACAAATTTAAAGGAACTGGAGATCGGAGAAGTATCAGAGGAAGATCTGCGGGAACTTGCAATGGCGGCGACATTAAATGATACCGTAAAACTTTCAAAAATCAAAGAACTTACTGCCGAAGATGTATACCAGATTTTTCGGAAAGCGGCAGAAAAATAAGATGGAAATAAATAAGAGAAAATTTTACAGACAAGTGTTCGCACTTGTAATTCCAATGGCACTTCAGAATCTGATCAATGTGGGTGTGACGGCGGCAGACGTGCTGATGCTTGGAAGAGTCAGCGAAAAAGTTCTTTCAGGTGCATCCCTTGCAGGGCAGATACAGTTTGTCATGACACTGATCCTTTTTGGTACAACATCAGGTGCAACGGTTTTGACCGCTCAGTACTGGGGAAAGAAAGATACACAGACGATTGAAAAAATCCTTGGAATGGGAATGACCATCGGTGTCAGCTGTGCAGCTCTTTTTACCATTGTTTCGGAAATCATTCCGGAAGTGCTGCTTCATATCTATACCAGTGATCCGGCCGTGATCGCAGAAGGTGTGAAATATTTGCGGATCGTGGCGCTTTCCTATGGCCTGATGGCGGCAACGCAGGTCTATCTTTACATTATGCGGAGTATCGAGCAGGTTGTGATTGCAACGGTTGTCTACAGCGCGTCACTAATTTGTAATGTCCTGGTAAATGCGCTTCTTATTTTTGGCTTATTTGGTTTACCGAAGATGGGAATTATGGGTGCGGCAATCGGAACTCTGACAGCAAGGATCGTAGAACTTATCATTGTAATCTGGTATGCAAAAGTAAAAAACCATGACGTTAGATTTCACCCGGTCTATATGCGTAAGATCGACAAGGTGCTTCTAAAAGACTTTCTGATTTATGCGAGTCCGGTGATCTTGAATGAAATGATGTGGGGACTTGGTTCTACAGCGAATACAGCAGTGATCGGTCATCTGGGAAGTGCTGCGGTGGCAGCAAATTCTGTTGCTCAGGTTGCAAGACAGCTGGCAACGGTGGTTGCCTTTGGTGTATCCAATGCGACTGCCATTTATCTTGGTAAGACCATCGGTGCAAAAGAGTTTCATCTGGCAAAAGAGTATGGAAAAAGATTTTTGTGGCTGAGTATTATTACCGGTGCGGTAGGAGGCGGCATCATTCTGATAGCTGCTCCGATTGCAAATCATGTGATGACACTCTCACAGGAAGCGCAGGGGAATCTTTATTTTATGTTTTTTGTTATGTCTTACTTTACACTCTGCCAGGCGATCAATACGACCCTTGTGGTGGGGGTATTCCGGGCAGGAGGAGATACCAGGTTTGGTCTGATCCTGGATGTGTCTACCATGTGGGGATGCTCTATTCTGCTGGGTATGATCGCTGCCTTTGTCTTTCATGCGCCGGTACAGGTTGTTTATATCCTTCTGATGAGTGATGAGGTGATCAAAGTACCGATCACAGTCATGCGCTACCGAAGCTATAAATGGATTCAGAATGTGACGAGAGAAAAAGCAGAGCTGGCATAACATTGTATGCGAAAATAAATTTGGAATTTTGAGGCAGATGTGATATGCTAGAGAAAGAATATATTTGAAAAGGAGATTTGCAACATGAGATTAGTATCAACAGAAAAAGCACCAAAAGCACTTGGACCATATTCCCAGGGATATGTACATGGGGGAATTCTTTATTCGGCAGGACAGATTGCGATCAATCCGGCTACAGATACTGTAGAAGCTGATACTATCGAAGGACAGGCTGACCAGGTATGCAAAAATATCGGAGCAATCCTTGAAGAAGCAGGAACTTCTTTTGACAAAGTATTAAAGACAACCTGTTTCCTTGCTGATATGGGAGATTTTTCCGCATTTAACGAAGTTTATGCAAAATATTTCACATCAAAACCGGCCAGAAGCTGTGTTGCTGTTAAGACACTTCCGAAGAACCTTCTTTGCGAAATTGAAGTGATCGCAGCAGTGGAAGAATAGGATAGAGAGATATCCTGAAAAAGTAGGAGGTTTGGCATTATGGCAGAAGAAAAAAGCAGCGGATGTTTGCCGGAATCATGTTCTTCCTGTGCACATGCGGGTTCATGCAGCAGTGCGAAGAAAGATCTGAAAGCACCGGCAAATCCGTATTCACAGGTAAAAAAAGTAATTGGAGTAGTCAGCGGTAAAGGTGGAGTCGGCAAATCAATGGTGACAGCATCTCTTGCACGTATGATGGTACAGCAGGGATATTCGGTTGGTATTCTGGACGCAGATATCACAGGACCATCTATCCCGAAGATGTATGGAGTGCATGGAAGTGCAGTCGGAAGCGATGCGGGAATGTTCCCGTGCGTTGCAAAAGACGGCACGAAGATCATGTCGGTCAATCTGCTTCTGGAACACGAATCAGATCCTGTCATCTGGAGAGGACCGGTGATCGCAGGAGTAGTAACCCAGTTCTGGACTGATGTAATGTGGGGAGATCTGGATTTCTTATTTGTTGATATGCCACCTGGAACAGGGGATGTTCCTCTTACGGTATTCCAGTCACTTCCGGTAGACGGCGTTGTGATCGTGACTTCTCCACAGGATCTGGTACAGATGATCGTAGAGAAAGCTTACAATATGGCAAAGAAGATGAACATACCGGTTCTCGGACTGGTGGAAAACTACAGTTATCTGGAATGTCCGGACTGTGGAAAGAAAATATCTGTATTTGGGGAAAGCCACATTGACGAGATTGCAGAAAAACTTGGGGTAGAAGTACTCGGAAAGATGCCGATCGATCCGAAACTTGCCGAGATTGTAGAACAGGAGAAGTTCTATGAGGCAGACAACCAGTATCTTAAAAACATCATTGACAAGTTCAATTAAGAAGAAAGCTCCGGCGAGGTGATGATCGCCGGGGCTTTTTAGCTATAAAGGCACGGAAAATGTGAAAAGCCATATCATGACAGGACGGATACAATTGGCAAGGGACATGTGTTTATGGTATGATAACAGGTAGCAAAAAGCGGAGGCAGAAAGAACATGGACGAGAATCTCCCGGTGATCCGGATTTCGGTGCGAAACCTTGTGGAGTTTATTTTAAGAGAAGGGGATATTGACAATCGAACAGGAGGCGGACAAGATCCGGAGAATATGCAGATGGGAAGTCGAATTCACCGGAAGATCCAGAGACAGATGGGATCGGATTATCAGGCGGAGGTACCTCTTAAGACAGAGATCGTCTGTGATGGGTTTATTTTGAAAATAGAAGGACGTGCCGACGGACTGATTCATACAAAAGAGCAGGTCATGGTAGATGAGATTAAGGGTGTTCTGCGGGAACTTGACCGGGTGCAGGAACCGGCAGGCATTCATCTGGCACAGGCAAAATGTTATGCCAGCATGGTAGCAGAACAAGAAGGGGTGGATGAGATCGGGGTACAGATGACCTATTGCCAGATGGAGACGGAAGAGGTGAAAAGGTTTCAGTATTCTTATCAGAGTAACGAACTGAAAGTCTGGTTCGATGAAGTGATTCGACAGTATGAAAAATGGGCAAAGTTCCAGATTGAATGGAGAAAGGCAAGAAATGCATCTATTAAAGGGATTGAATTTCCGTTTCCATATCGTAAAGGGCAGAGAGATCTTGCGGTATCTGTTTACCGGACGATTCTACGGAAGAAAAAGTTGTTCATCCAGGCACCAACCGGAGTGGGGAAGACGATTTCAACGGTATTTCCGGCAGTGAAAGCGGTTGGAGAAGAACTGGGTGAGAAGATTTTTTATCTGACGGCAAAGACAATCACCCGGACGGTGGCGGAGCAGGCATTCGAAACCTTACGGGAACAGAATCTGAAGTTCAAGGTGATCACTTTAACGGCAAAAGAAAAAATCTGTTTCTGTGAGGAGACAAGCTGCAATCCGGATGACTGCCCATATGCCAAAGGGCATTTTGACCGGGTAAATGACGCGGTCTATGAGCTTTTGATGCAGGAAGATGTGATGAGCCGGGAAGTGTTGGAAGCGCAGGCAAGAGAGCATAAGGTCTGCCCATTTGAAATGGCACTGGATGTGTCGACCTGGGTGGATGGTGTGATCTGCGATTATAATTATGTGTTTGACCCGGATGCCCAGCTCAGGCGTTTCTTTGCAGAAGGTGGCGCTGGAGGATATTTGTTTCTGATCGATGAGGCACACAATCTGGTAGAACGTGGACGGCAGATGTACAGTGCAGAGTTATGCAAGGAGGACTTTCTTGCGGTGAAGAAACTGGTAAAGGGAGAAGCACCGCGGTTTGCAAAAAGACTGGAGGCATGCAATAAGATTCTTCTGGCAATGAAAAAAGAGTGTGAAAACTATAAGGTGCTGGACAATATTTCGCATTTTGGAATCCAGCTTATGAATGTACTATCTGAGACAGACCGGTATCTCGAGGAATGTGTGGATAAAGAAGTCCGGGAAACCGTATTGGATTTTTATTTTCAAGTGAGGTCTTTCATGAATATATATGATGGATTGGATGAGAACTATGTCGTCTATACGGAGTATCAGGAGAATGGAAGATTTGTTCTGAAGTTGTTTTGTGTTAACCCGGCGGCAAATCTGCAGAAATGTCTGGATAAGGGGAACAGTGCTGTATTCTTTTCGGCAACACTTCTGCCAATCCAGTATTACAAAAGACTTCTGAGTACGGAAAAAGATAACTATGCGGTCTACATTGATTCTTCGTTTGATACAAAGAAGAGACTGCTTATGAATGGTGTGGATGTGAGTACCCGTTACGCCATGCGTTCCAGGGAAATGTATCAACGATATGCGACATACATTTTCCGGGTAGTGAAAGCAAAAATGGGGAATTATCTGATCTTTTTCCCGTCTTACCGGTTTATGGAAGATGTGTATCAGGAATTTACACAGCTTCTTGCATCAGATGAAGAAGAGATGGAACTGGTTATTCAGCAGAAGCACATGGATGAAGAAGAACGGGAAAATTTCCTGCGTGCATTTGAAATGGGAAGAGAGAAAAGTCTGATCGGTTTTGGAGTTCTTGGCGGGATTTTCTCAGAAGGAATCGATCTGACAAATGAGAAGCTGATCGGGACACTGATCATCGGAACAGGGCTTCCGCAGGTGTGCAATGAGCGGGAAATCCTGAAAAGCTATTTTGACCAGAAGGGACTTTACGGGTTTGACTATGCTTACCGGTATCCGGGGATGAACAAGGTTTTGCAGGCGGCAGGAAGGGTGATCCGCACAGAGGATGACCACGGAGTGATACTTCTTCTGGATGAGCGTTTTCAGAGGGAGAAGGGGAAAGAGATTTTCCCGAAAGAATGGGCGGACTGTGAAAGATGCCGGTTAGACATTGTGGAAGAAAAAATCCGTCTGTTCTGGGAAAAACAGACGGATAATTAAGAAACTTTTTATGCATTAAAGTAATCCAGAAATGCCTGTGTCGCGCGGGAAACCGGAACATGTCCGTTCCATGCGGCAACCAGCTGACGCTTTGGAAGTTGTTCTTCGGTCTGGACGACAAAGAGCTGGTCGGAATTCTTTGGTACACAGTAGTCCGGAATAAAAGCGATGCCAAGTCCGATCCGTGCGAGATCGATCAGAAGATCGTTGCTGCTCAGCTCGATTTCAGGAACCAGATCCAACTGATGCTGCTGGAAGAGAGAATGCAGAAATTCACTGGTTGTACTTTTTCTGTCCAGCATGATGATCGGATAACGCTGCAGTTCTTTGAGGGAAAGCTTTTTCCCCTGCAGTTCCGCAAAGGACTGGTTTGCGATAAAGACATCGTGAAAATCACGGATCTTTCGGAAGGAGGCAAGACTGCCAAGGTAAACGTTCGGATAGTTAGCGACAATGAGATCTACCTGACCGTTCTCCAGAAGTTCCGTACACTTGATCGAAGTGGCATTGGTCACTTTTATATGTGCGTTAGGGAAAGCTTTGTGGAAACGTTCCAGATAAGGTACCAGAAAATACCGGCAGATCGTGTCACTGGCTCCGATATGAAGCTGTCCTCCGCGTGCGCCGACATCGAGGAGCTGGCTTTCGCCGCGCTTGATCAGGCTGATCGCCGGTTCGATGTGGCGCAGAAGGATCTCGCCTTCGGTAGTAAGACGGACTTTCTTGGTACTCCGGATGAATAAGGTCTGATCCAGCTTCTTCTCCAGTGCCTTGATGGACTGGCTGACAGCCGACTGTGAGATGAACAATTGCTTGGAGGCTTCCGAAAAGCTTAAGGTGGAAGCTACATAGTAAAATACTTTATATAATTCATAGTTAATATCCATGATAAGTCCTCCTAATGAATCTTAACTGTATTATAAGTGAAATGAAAGAAAATTACAACCGTATTTATAAATAGAAGTGTTATAATAATGAAAAGCAGGAGGAAAAAGACTTGAAGAAGCTAACAACGATCATATCTGTTACGGCCATGATGTGTGCAGTGATGGCAACACTGATATTTAGTATATGGCTGGCCGTATATGGAGACAGTAATTACAGGTTTTATAAAAAAGAATATCAACGCTATGAAGTGACGGAAGATCTGGATATGAGCATAGACCATGTCATGTATGTGACAGAACATATGATGAATTATCTGATCGGGAAAGAGGAGGAGCTGTCGGTTGTGACGACAGTGGAAGGAAGAGAGCAGGATTTCTTTAATGAAAGAGACCGGCTGCATATGCGTGATGTCAGGAATCTGTTCCTGGGAGGAATGAAAGTCGGAGTAATCTGTCTGGCTGTGGCAGCAGTTATACTGGCGGTACTGAGAAAACGGGAAGAAGACTGGAAGAGACTGTATTTCAGAACATATTCGATCGCACTGAGTGCCTGGCTGGTCATAGGCGTACTGCTGGGGATTGCATTCCGTGTAGATTTTACAACGTGTTTTACGATTTTTCATAAGCTGTTTTTTACCAATAATCTGTGGCTATTCGACCCGGAGACGGATTATATGATACGGATGCTGCCGGAAGGATTCTTTTCGGATATGGTGATCCGCATCAGTGAAGTGTTTGGTGGAGTGCTGCTTCTGATATGGATTGTATTGTCTTTGGGAAAAAATAATTGCAAAAAGGAAGAGAAAAAAGTTGATTAATAAGTGTGAATTATAAAAGCGTTTAGATATATTAATTGTATTAAATAATGATTGTTGTGTTATACTAACAATAGAAAATGTGTAAAAATTCATTTGTGGAGGATTACTTATGAGCAATGTAAAAAGAGTGTACGTGGAGAAAAAATCAGGATTTGATGTACAGGCAAAGGAACTTAAGACCGAGATCCGAAGCTATCTTGGAATCAAAGACGTAGACAGCGTCCGTGTACTGATCCGTTACGATGTGGAAAACGTATCGGATGAGACATTTGAGAAAGCATGTAACGGCATCTTTTCTGAACCACCTGTAGATACATTATATAAAGAAGAATTTCAGGCAGAAGAAGGAAGCAAGATCTTTTCTGTAGAATTTCTTCCGGGACAGTTTGATCAAAGAGCAGATTCCGCTGTGCAGTGTATTCAGTTTATCAAAGAAGACGAGCAGCCGGTAATCCGTACTGCGACTACTTACGTGATCCATGGTGGAAACGGAACTGTTTCGGATGAAGAATTCGAAGCAATCAAAGAGCATTGTATTAACCCTGTAGATTCCAGAGAAGCACAGGAAGAAAAACCGGAGACACTGGTTACTGTATTCGATGAGCCGGCAGATGTAAAGATCTTTGACGGATTTAAAGATATGGAAGAAAGCAAACTGAAAGAATTATACGATTCTCTCGGACTTGCCATGACATTTAAGGATTTCCAGCATATCCAGAATTATTTTGCGTCAGAAGAAGACAGAGATCCTTCTATGACAGAGATCCGTGTTCTGGATACCTACTGGTCAGATCACTGCCGTCATACAACATTCTCGACAGAACTTACAGATGTTTCGTTCGGCGATGGTGATTACAGAGAGCCGATGGAAGCAACTTATAAACAGTATATCGCTGACCACAGTGAGATTTTCAAAGGAAGAGAAGATAAGTTTGTCTGCCTGATGGATCTTGCACTGATGGCAATGAGAAAATTAAAACGTGAAGGAAAGTTACAGGATCAGGAAGAGTCTGATGAGATCAATGCATGCAGTATCGTTGTTCCAATCGAGGTAGACGGAGTGGAAGAAGAGTGGCTTGTAAACTTTAAGAACGAGACACATAACCATCCGACAGAGATCGAGCCATTCGGTGGTGCTGCTACCTGCCTTGGAGGAGCTATCCGTGACCCATTGTCAGGACGTACTTATGTATATCAGGCAATGCGCGTGACAGGAGCCGCTGATCCTACCGTATCTGTAAAGGATACATTAAAAGGAAAGCTTCCACAGAAGAAACTGGTCAGAGAAGCAGCCCATGGATATAGTTCATATGGTAACCAGATCGGCCTGGCAACCGGAGCGGTAAAAGAAATCTATCATCCGAATTATGTTGCAAAACGTATGGAGATCGGAGCAGTGCTTGGAGCAGCACCGAGACGTGCGGTTATCAGAGAGACATCGGATCCTGGAGATATTATCATTCTTCTTGGTGGACGTACCGGACGTGACGGCTGCGGCGGAGCAACAGGATCTTCCAAAGTACATACAGAAGAGTCCATCGAAACATGTGGGGCAGAAGTGCAGAAAGGTAATGCACCGACAGAAAGAAAGATCCAGAGATTATTCAGAAGAGAAGAAGTCAGCAAGCTGATCAAGAAATGTAACGACTTCGGTGCAGGCGGAGTATCCGTTGCTATCGGAGAACTTGCAGACGGACTTCAGATCGATCTTGATAAAGTACCTAAGAAATATGCCGGTCTTGACGGAACAGAGATCGCAATCTCTGAATCACAGGAACGTATGGCAGTTGTTGTAGATCCAAAAGATGTAGATGAATTCATGAAATATGCATCCGAAGAGAACCTGGAGGCAACAAAAGTAGCAGTTGTAACAGAAGATCCAAGACTGGTACTTTCATGGAGAGGAAAAGAGATTGTAAATCTTTCACGTGCATTCCTTGACACCAACGGAGCACACCAGGAGACAACGGTAGCAGTTGACATCCCGAACAGAAAAGACAGTATCCTTGTAAGAGAAGATGTGAAAGATGTAAGAGAAAAATGGCTTGGCATGTTAAAAGACCTGAATGTATGCTCACAGAAAGGTCTGGTAGAGATGTTCGACGGATCGATCGGAGCAGCTTCTGTATTCATGCCGCATGGTGGAAAATATCAGAAGACAGAGACGCAGGCAATGGTGGCAAAACTTCCGGTATTAACAGGAGACTGCGATACTGTAAGTATGATGAGTTACGGATTTGATCCATATCTGTCAACATGGAGTCCATATCACGGAGCAATCTATGCAGTGACAGAATCTATCGCAAAGATCGTAGCAGCAGGCGGTGACTACAGCAAGATCCGTTTCACATTCCAGGAATACTTCCGTCGTATGACAGAAGATCCACACAGATGGAGCCAGCCATTTGCGGCACTTCTTGGTGCTTACAGTGCACAGCTTGGATACGGACTTCCTTCTATTGGTGGAAAAGACAGTATGTCAGGAACGTTTGAAGACATTGATGTACCGCCGACACTGGTATCTTTCGCAGTAGACATTGCAAAAGAGAAAGACATTATTTCACCGGAACTTAAGAAAGCCGGAGATAAACTTGTATGGCTTCGCATTGAGACGGATAATTACGATATTCCTGTATACGGAAAGGTTATGGATCAGTATGGTAAGTTTACCGAAGATATCCACAGTGGCAAGATCGTAGCAGCTTATGCATTAGACAGACATGGTATCGCGGCAGCAGTCAGCAAGATGGCTTTCGGTAACGGCATGGGTGTGAAGATTGAGCATAATGTAGATGCAAGAGATTTATTTGCACCGGCATTTGGAGATATCATTGCAGAAGTACCAGCAGATAAGGTGTCTGAACTTGGAATTACCTATACCGTGATCGGTGAAGTGACAGATAATGCGGCAATCGAATATAAAGATGTGAAGATCGCATTAGAAGAGGCAGTATCTGCATGGGAAGAGACGCTGGAAAAGGTATTCCCGACCAATTCCGGAGCGGAAGGACAGGACGAGAAGGTGGAGACAGGATTATATGATACATCAGATATCTATATCTGCAGCCACAAGATTGCGCAGCCAACAGTATTTATCCCGGTAATGCCTGGAACAAACTGTGAGTATGACAGTGCGAAAGCATTTGAAAGAGCAGGAGCAAAGGTGATTACAAAGGTATTCAGAAATATGAGTGCATCTGATATCGTTGATTCGGTAGAAGTATTCGAAAAAGCAATCGGACAGTCACAGATCATTATGTTCCCTGGCGGATTCAGTGCAGGTGATGAACCAGACGGATCAGCAAAATTCTTCGCAACAGCATTCCAGAATGCGAAGATGAAAGAAGCAGTAGAAAAATTACTGAATGAGCGTGACGGACTGGCACTTGGTATCTGTAACGGATTCCAGGCACTGATCAAGCTTGGTCTGGTACCAGGTGGAAAGATCACAGGACAGTTACCGGATTCACCGACTCTTACATACAATACGATTGGACGCCATATCTCCAAGATGGTCTATACAAAAGTGGTAACGAATAAATCTCCATGGCTTAGAGAGGCAGAGCTTGGCGGCGTATATACAAACCCTGCATCTCACGGAGAAGGAAGATTTGTTGCAAATAAAGAATGGCTGGACAGATTATTTGCAAATGGACAGGTTGCAACACAGTACTGTGATCCGGAAG
>ERZ1106973.3043-NODE-3043-length-11122-cov-3.561851_pt1 | contig 11122 bp, 6 predicted proteins | sample MGYA00403686_ERZ1106973 | MGnify/ENA primary metagenome ERZ1106973 (study PRJEB35170, sample SAMEA104062408) | human gut metagenome | biome: human gut; feature: human-associated habitat; material: faeces | place: Denmark | collected 2012-11-06 ...
ATCAACTGATATACAATCTGCTTCTATCAAAACTGATACAGATCTGATTCCTGCATCAGCGTTCCCACCAGTGATTGACGCAACAGGCGGCGGACAAATCGAGATCGCGATCCAGCCGATCGGTCCCAAAAGCAGGGCGCTGCTGCAGGACCTGACAACGCCTTGGCGTATCCGCGGACCGTTCTATGGCGGACTGACCGCCTTAGGCAGCGGCGTCCTGCATCCGGCGGACCCGCTGCTGGTCATCGCCAAGGGAACCGCTATCGCACCGTTTATCAACATGCTGGAACGATTTTGTCAGGCAGGAACGCAAGACATCTCTACTGCTTGTCAGGCACAAAGCCTCACGTCTGGGCTGAGACTGCTGATCGATGCCGATAAGCTGACCGCAGATTTTCTTACGGACTATCTCAAGACACAGGAGGGGCAGTCGATTCCATGGCAGCCGATCCGTCTGGCGTCGGAAATGGAACGGGCAGCGGCTCTGATAGCGGAGAGCAGGCAGACTTTATTTCTGGCATCGCCGTACTACGCTGCGCAAGCCAAAAAAGCATTCCTAAAAAGCGCTGCGTTCGATGGCGCGGCGCACGTGCAGGACAGCAGCTGCGGTCTCAAAGCTCGTGAGGATGCCATAAGCCAAGCGCGGAACCGCTGCCTGCTGCTGCCGAACCATGCCAACATCTGCTGCGGCATCGGCATCTGCGGCGCCTGCAGCGAGACAGATGGCGACGGCGTGACGATGCGAAAATGTAAGTGCGTGCAGCCGGAAACTATGGTAAGATAGCAGCAAGAACAAACGGGCAGGGCATAGGCATGCGATGCCCCGCAATAGCAGGAAAGGAACGAGGGAAAAATGATAAAAAATCTACTGCAAAATACCACACAGCTGGCGCAGGCGATCTGGGCGCATTATCTGTCGCCGCAGCTGGCGAGCGGGGCATATGCGGCTGTCGATGCGACCTGCGGCAGAGGAAACGATACGGTATGGCTGGCGGCGCGCTGCGGGCGCGTCTATGCTTTTGATATTCAGCCGGACGCGATCGCCAGCACCCGCGAGGCGCTGCAAGCGGCAGGCATCGCTGATGCACAGATTCTCTCGCAAGCGCAGGCATCACAGCTTGCTGCAGACGTTCAAGATGTGCAGGCATTACCACAAATACAGGCACAGGACAGAGCACACAAGGCCTCTGATCGGGCAGAGGCGCCTGCAGTGCTTCCTGCTGTCACCCTCGTTGCGGACAACCATGCAAACCTCGCGCGCTATGTCAGTGAACCCATCGGTCTGATCGTCTTTAACCTCGGATATCTGCCGGGCGGTGACAAAGAGCGTGCAACGCAGGCGGAAACTACGCTTGCGTCGCTGCAGGTTGCTTTGGACAAGCTGACCGTCGGCGGGCTCCTCTCTGTCACCATGTACTGGGGGCACGAAGCAGGCAAAGCCGAGCGTGCGGCCGTACTGCGCTGGGCGGCGGCGCTCGACCGCAGCACCTATCACTGCGTGCATACGGATATGTGCAATCAACCAAACTGCCCGCCGGAGATTCTTTTCGTTACCCGCAAAAAATCGCGGGGGTCTCTTTCCGCACAGGATAGCCGGGAAAGCGACGGGAACGGGCATGCGCGCTGAAGAGGATACAGAAGAGGAAGAAGCCGGGCTTTGCCTTTCCGTCCTGATACTAAAACCGTCCTCCCTTGCATACCTATAAAGGAAGGAATGCAAGGGAGGTTTTTTTATGGGCAAAATTGTGATTATCGGCGGCGGCTGGGCCGGGTGCGCGGCTGCCATTCGCGCACGTAAGCAGGGGCATGCGGTACAGCTTTTAGAAAAAACGGATCTGCTTTTGGGACTTGGCAATGTCGGCGGCATCATGCGCAACAATGGACGCTATACCGCGGCTGAGGAAAACATCGCGCTCGGCGCGGACGAACTTTTTGAAATTACAGATCGGCTCAGCACCCATCGGGACATTGATTTCCCGGGACATCGGCACGCGAGCTTTTACGATGTCGCGCTGGTAGAGCCGGAGGTCCGCAGACTGCTGATGAAGCTGGGGGTGGAGCTGCATATGATGACGCGGGTCGTCGATGTCGAGCTGGCGCCGGTGCAGATCGCGGGCGCAGATAGACAACAAGAGACACGGTTTCCAGATGCGGCGCAGCAAGATGCAAGAGCTGCCGCTGCTGCAGTACCGCAAGACGCAAAGGCCACGCCTGCAGTGGAGTGCTCGTCTGCCCCCGCAGCAGCGCAAGACATGGAGGCCGCGCGTGCAGCCATGCAAGAAGAGAGCAGCTCGGTCCGCTTGGGCGCGGTCATCGCGCTGATGCATGACCAGGGCAGCGCGTACCGCAGAGAGCGCTTCGCCGGTGATGTGTTCGTCGAAACGACCGGGTCGACCGGTCCGATGGGAAACTGTACGAAATACGGGAACGGCTGCGCGATGTGCATCCTGCGCTGTCCGGCCTTCGGCCCGCGCGTCAGTCTGACCGAAAGAGCTGGTCTGTGTGACATCAGCGGCGAGCGGCCAAACGGCATGCCGGGGGCATTCAGCGGCTCCTGCAAGCTTGAAAAGCGCACGCTCAGCCCGAAACTCCAAAAGAAGCTGAACAAGGACGGCTTTGTCGTGATCCCGCTGCCGCCGGAGCTGGTACATAAGGAAAAACTCGACCAAAAGGTCTGCCAGCAATATGCACTCGATCCATTCGCTGAAAACATCATTCTCATCGATACCGGGCACGCAAAGCTGATGACCTCCTATTTCAATCTCGAGGAGCTGCGCCGCGTCGATGGGCTGGAGAACGCGCGCTTTGTCGACCCTTACGCGGGCGGCAAAGGAAACTCGATGCGCTACATGGCAGTAGGACTGCGTGATGATACGATGCGTGCGCGCGGCATTGAGAATCTGTTCCTCGGCGGCGAAAAATCCGGATTTTTCGTTGGTCATACGGAGGCAATTACGACAGGCAGTCTCGCGGGTCATAATGCGGGGCTTATGGCAGCGGGGGCGGACCGGGTGCATGACCTTTTGCGCCTGCCGCGTACGTTGGCGGTCGGAGACATCATCGCCTTTGCCAATGAGATGCTCGAAACACCGGAGGGCTTCCAAAAACGTCTGACCTTTGCCGGTGGTTTATATTTTCAGCGCATGCAGGATCGGCAGCTCTACAGTACAGAGCGCAGGCTGATTCAAAAACGTGTCTCCGCGGCAGGACTTGCGGACGTTTACAAAGCGTGCCAAATGTGATAAAATCAAAAATAAACAATTCCTTAACAATAGAAAAGACAAAGAAAAAAGACAAGAGAAAAGGGGGCGCGAAGGATGAAATTCCTGATTGGCACACTGTTTTTGTGTTACCTGCTGCTGGTCGTCCTGACCGGAAGCGCGATGTACCGACGGCACTATCAGCGCTACACCATCATGAAAACGCTTGCAAGTACCGGTTTCCTGCTGATCGGGGCGGTGACCTGGCTGGCAAGCGGGCAGACGATCTACTTGGCGCTTCTGCCTGCCTATCTGTGCTGCTTCATCGGTGATGTGCTGCTGGCGCTGAGCAATGAGATCGACGACGAGCTCAAAAATCCGCAGTTCACTTTGGGCGTCGCAGCATTTGCAATTGCGCATTTTTTTGTTATAATAGAGTTCGGCAAATTGCTGCACTGGCAGGTCGGCTTGAGCTGGGTGCTGGTGCCGCTGGCGCTGTTTGCGTATACGATTTATACCGCGACGGCGGCAAAGGATCGTTTTTGCTACGGGCAAAACGCTGTACCGAGCTTCGTCTACGCGCTCATTGTCGGTCTGTGCGGCGGCATGGGCTGGGATCTTGCCGTATCGCACAGCGGAGAACCGGCGATGCTGCTTATGGGGCTGGGTGCAGTATGGTTCATGATTTCGGATTTTATTCTGGCGCACAAATATTTTTGCATAACCAAAAAACAACGGACAGGCGCAGGTGTGCTGCTCTTCTATTACGGTGCGATGGGCATGCTGTCTGCGTTTCCGCTGCTGCTCTGAGACGGCGTGCGGAATCTTCTTTGCGTTTCTGCTGCGCTGAGGCGGCGTGCGGCACATTGCTGCTCTTGCCTGAAGCGAAAACCGCAGGATGACAGTGGAATAGAAACAGAGACAGAGACAAAAATAAAAATCTCAAGGAATCAAGACAACGATATCAAGCATTAAAGATAAAAAACAAAAATACAAAACGAAAAGATACGAGGAATACAAGGATGAGAATCAACAAATATATTGCGCAGAGCGGTCTTTGCAGCCGCCGGAAAGCGGATGAACTGATTGCCAACGGGAACGTGAGGGTCAACGCAGCAGTGCTGCGCGAGCATGGCTATGACGTACAAGAGGGTGATCGGGTCGAGGTCAACGGACATCTGATCGCGGCGGAGGCAGGGTCGGTATACGTACTGATCAACAAGCCGCTCGGCATGGTGACAACGGTTTCCGACGATAAGGAGAGGCTGACGGTCCTGGAGGTCGTCAAGGACATCGATGCCCGGCTGTTTCCGGTCGGCAGACTGGACTACAATACCAGCGGTGCGCTGATCATGACCAACGACGGCGATCTGGCATATCGCCTGACCCATCCGAAACACGAGGTCTATAAGACCTATCGGGCGCGTGTTGCGGGCGTGCTCTCCGCGGAAAAGGTGTCGCGTCTGCGCAAGGGCGTGGATATCGGAGGCTTTGTGACCTCTCCCGCAAAGGTGCAGGTGATCAAGGGCGGACAGCGCTCGACGATTGTGGAAATCTCTATTCACGAAGGTAAGAACCGTCAGGTGCGCAAGATGTTCGCCGCCGTCGGCAATCCGGTGCAGGAGCTCGAGCGCGTCGCGATCGGAGAAATTCACTTAGGGCATTTAAAACCGGGACACTATCGCAAGCTGACGCGCGCGGAGATCGAATATCTCAAAAATAGCTGATGTGCTGCTGCGGGAAGCGTGAAGCGGCGCGCATAGACCTATCAAACTTTGCTATGCGCACTTCTGCCCCCCCCGCATGCGGACAGAGAGCGAAGAGATCCGAATCGTTACAATTTACAATTCATGGATATGACTGATGATATGACTGACAGGAGCAGCAAATGACACTGAAAGATTTACGTATTGGAGAAAGTGCAAAGATCACTGCTGTCGGCGGCGAAGGTGCGCTGCGGCAGCATTTTTTAGATATGGGCGTCGTACCGGGCGCGGAAATCAAGCTGATGAAGCTGGCGCCGATGGGCGATCCGATGGAGTTTCGAATCCATGGCTATGAATTGACACTCCGCATTGCCGATGCCGAAAAAATTGAGGCAGAACCCATAGCCCGAGAAACCGTCTGTCCAAAGCCCGCGGCAGATGCGGGCGAAAATGCGAATGAGCAGGAGGGGCAGGATAGACACGGCCGTAAGAAAGAGGCGCGCGCGGCGGTGAAATCTCACCATCCGGGGCTTGGCGAGGGCGGTATTTATCATGTCAAGACGGACGGCAGCCCGCTGCCGGAGGGTGCGACGATCACTTTCGCGCTGGCAGGCAATCAGAACTGCGGCAAAACGACCCTGTTCAACCAGTTGACCGGAGCGAACCAGCACGTCGGGAATTTTCCGGGCGTGACGGTTGACCGCAAGGACGGTGTGATCCGCGGACACGACAATACCTTGGTAACGGATCTGCCGGGCATTTATTCGCTGTCGCCCTATACCTCGGAAGAAATCGTGACCCGTGACCTGCTTTTACGCAGCAAACCTGATATCATTATCAACGTTATCGACGCTACCAATATTGAACGCAGTCTCTATCTTTCCCTGCAGCTCATCGAACTCAACACCCCGATGATCATGGCCCTGAATATGATGGATGAACTTACGGCCAGCGGCGGTTCTATTGATATCAAAAAAATAGAAGACCGCCTTACCGTACCGGTCGTCCCAATCACAGCCAATTCAGGTGCCGGCGTTGACGAACTGCTTTCACGCGCCCTGAAAACCGCTCATGATAAAAAAATGCCTGAACGACTCGACTTTTGTTCAGGCGTCACTCATATGGCTATTCATTCTATCGCCCACCTGATCGAAGCCAAAGTCCGCAGCAAAGGACTGCCGTTGCGATTTTCGGCAACAAAACTCATTGAAGGCGATGAACCACTGGTAAAAGAGCTTGAACTGACAGCCAACGAGCTGGATATTATTGACCATGTCACCAAAGACTTGGAAATAGCTTTAGATACAGATAAAGAAGCGGCGCTGGCCGATATGCGCTACACTTATATTGAAGAATTATGTTCCTACGCCGTACATAAACCACAGGAAACAATTGCTCAGATGAGGTCAGTCAAAATCGACCATTATCTGACCCATAAATATTTTGCAATACCTATTTTCCTGCTGACTATCTTCACCATTTTTTTGCTCACCTTCGATGTTATCGGCGCCGCATTAAGCGACTGGCTCGAAATCGGCATCAGTTCCGTTACTGAAGCCGCCGATCTGGGTCTTACTGCAATCGGCCTCAGTGCACCTATCCATTCCCTCATTATTGACGGTATTTTTACAGGTGTAGGCAGCGTCCTTTCCTTCCTGCCAACTATTGTTACACTTTTTTTCTTTCTATCCATGCTTGAAGACAGTGGTTATATGGCCCGGATTGCCTTTGTTATGGACAAACTGCTGAGAAAAATTGGCCTATCCGGTTCTTCATTCGTTCCTATGCTGATAGGATTCGGCTGCAGCGTCCCGGCCATTATGGCCACACGTACCCTTGCCAGCGAACGTGACCGAAAAATGACCATGATTCTCACACCATTTATGTCCTGCAGTGCTAAACTGCCGATCTACGGTGTTTTTATATCAGCCTTTTTTGCCGATAACAAAGCCGCGGTTATGATGTTCCTGTATTTATTGGGAATCTTCATTGCAATTGCTTCAGGACTGCTTTTAAAAACCTTTGTTTATAACGGTCAGCCAGTTCCTTTTGTTATGGAGCTGCCCGCCTATCGTCTGCCAACAGCCCGCAATATCATGCTGCATATGTGGAGCAAGGCCAAAGACTTCTTATACAAAGCCTTTACTGTTATCTTCGTTGCCAGCATCGTCATCTGGCTGCTGCAAAGCTTTGACACCAGATTCTATATGGTAGACAATCCCGAAAACAGTATGCTGGCCAGTATAGGCAGTTTTATTGCACCATTCTTCGCTCCGCTTGGATTCGGCGACTGGCGTGCTGCAACGGCACTTGTTACCGGTCTAACAGCCAAAGAAGTTGTCATCAGCACTCTATCTGTCCTGATGGGAGGAGACGGCGATATACCCGGTACAGCGCTACAAAGTATCTTTACACCGCTGACTGCTCTAAGCTTCCTAACTTTTTCTCTGCTTTATCCCCCTTGCATAGCAGCTCTCGCCGCAATCAGACGCGAAATGAATTCTACGGTGGAGACATTTTATATCATGTCCTACCAGATAATCACCTCCTGGATCGTCGCTTTCATTGTCTATAATCTTGGTAAAATACTTGGATTTAAATAAAAAAGATCCAGCTTCTTAAAAGGAGCTGGATCTTTTTTTATTATCTAACACTTACTCTGTTTAAAACAACTATAGCTGCAATAATATTTGTGCTTACGTCCTGCATAAACGGCATATTCCTAATAAATACAACTAAAGGAACCGTTTCATTACTGAATTTTTCTCTGAAGACTTCCGCATCGTTTCTCAGTTACGTTTTTATAAACAAAGCCAGGGCCGTTATTAAATAACAGCCCTGGCTCGGGGAATATTTCCAAACAGAACAGAGGGTTGCAATGTTCTGCCGAAAAGCAGATATTATTTTAACAAATTGTTAGAAAGTCCAGCGTGCACCAACATTCCAGCTCCAATCTTTTTTGAAATCGCCGCCGGCACTGCGTTCAAAGTCCAGATAAACATGATTATTCGTGCCTGTCTGGATAGCCGCTCCAATACCATACTCAAACCATGTATCTTTAAAACTACGGTCTATCTTTATCCGGCTGCCACTGCTATCAGTCATCGCAGCGTGGTAACCGCCGCCGAATTCATGCAGCAGATTGGCTTTTAAATAAATATTCGTTTTCTCATCGATATCCTTGCCCAAGTTAAAACCTATGCGCCCTAAAGCACTGCGAATTCCGCCCTGTCGTACTGCTATGCCATTACTGGTAGTATAGTTATCACCGCCTAAATAACCAAGGGTCAGCTGCCCCTGTGGTTCTATATACCAACCTTTATCATCAATCATTTTCTTACGGCCATATTCACTGCTCAACGAAATACCGACATTGTGCATATCACCGCGTATTTTTTTACCATTTTCATCAAACATTTTAAAATTGGTATCCATATGGTGAAACCTTAATACTACATCCAGATAATGTCCTTTATTACCCATTTCGGTAACATAAAAATTCATGGCCCGACTATGATTATCACCACTGCCGCGGGAGTAACTGGCATCACCATCAGCATAGCTAATAGATACACCGCCGTACCGCGTATAATTTGGCTTTTCCTTCATTACTTCATCGTAGCCTAATTCATAATGAGTATATTTATTTTTGAAGCCAAAATTACCGCTGCGCCCTATTTTTGCGCCCTTGACCCTGAGCCAAACACCTTTTTCATCCACGCCATTATGACGTAAGTCTCCCAACCTTTTCATCAACTGATCATGATCAAGCCATGTATAATAAGCTAAGGCTCCGGCTGATACCGCACCATCTACACCCGGTGTCGGCTTTTCTTCAGGATCAACGGTCGTCACAGCTTTTAAATACCAGTCAGTAGTATAATTAGAGTCATACGTATTATCTTTTTTATCCAGCTCGTAACGCTGATAGTACAGCGTACCTTCTCCATCAACTGCAGTAAATATCCCGTTATTGTTTTTTACGCTTGCCAGTACCGTATTTTCAGCCTCTGTACCTGTATAAAGACCGGTGATTTCATTTAAGGCGATCGCATGCGTACCATCAAAAGTATCGGTCACATAAATACGATCGCTGTTATTGACATTGGTCGTTCCATCAATATCCAAAACAAAATAACCGCCATTACCACTGAGATTTTCAGTAGTGAGACTGCTGAACGCACCTCCGTCTTTCGTCATATCCACTACTGATTTATTGTTAGTAAAATTTGTCAGTGAAGACGATCCTGTCATACGCCACATGCTGTCGGTCATATCAAGGTCTATAATGCCGGAATTTTCTGTTTCCGACTTACCTGCGAACAGCGAATTCGCCGCCATAGACAGTTCTATACTGCCGCTGTTATCAGCAAGCATCTTACCAAGAACAGTAAATCTGCTGTCAGCGGTAATCCCTTCTATTTTCCCACCGTTATCAGCATAAACAGCATAACTGTCCGGATCTGCTGCACTGATATCAGCTCCGCCGTTAAATTTGATACTGCCGTCGGCAGAGTCGGCATAGGCAGCATGAGAACCTGTTCCCTGTGCACTGAGCCGTAATCCGTCTCCTGTTTCAATAACACCACGGGAGGCATAAATACCATGTGAGCCACTGCCTTTAGTAGTTACGCTAATATCATCACCTAAAGAAATCTCCGCATCCAGCATATCGGTATAAACACCATGTGACTGATTCCCTTGAGTATAAACGGTAGAATCACCACCAACCTTCACTTGGGCTGCTTTTTCTTCACTGCCTTTAGATGATGCGGCAGCATAGACTTCGATACCGTGTGCCTTGTCACCAGATGTTGTAAGGTAGTTGCGTCCATTCAATGTTGTCGTACTTGCACCATCCACTTTAACTGCCGACGCCGCGGTACCAGCAGTAAAAATATTAACATGCGATTCAGCATTTACAGCAGCTTTATTATTATAAATACCATGGGCATTATCTTTAGCTGTAGTAATAACAGCCAGTGCCTCTGTGCCGTCACTGTAATGATTAAGATTAACCTGCCCGCTAAGCGCATGAATTGCCGTTGCGTCCTGCCCTGTAGTATCTATAAACAGGTTACCGTGGAAATTTGTAGTGCCGGATTTATTATAAACGCCATGCGCTCCTATATCACTACCACTTCCTCGTCCCCATTTCCCACTGTCACCGGCAGTAGTTATTTTAGTAGTACCAAAAAATTCTGTAGTACCGCCTGCCAGTTCAGTTACTACTGCAGCGCTGCCAGCTCCGGTTGTATTGATCTGAGTGTTACCGGTAAGCTTAACATGTGCGCCGGTAGTTGGAGTAACGCCATAGGGGGTAGCGCCGTTCCAAATGCCGAATGCTGGCACATAACGATCTATATATGCCACATCACCGCTTAAATTGATAACCGTATTACCATTGAATTCAACCGTACCATTGATAGCACGTAATCCAGAACCACCGGCGCCGACCATATTTATATTTGTATCGCCGTTGATAACAGTGCTGCCATGATCGTGACGAATGGCATAGGCTTCTGTCGCAGAAGCCGAATCCGAGAAATTTGTATTACCATTAATAGTTATCTGAGAATTTGTAGCTGAAGCTCCTGTCCAAATGCCGTAACCGCGATTATATCCATTGTTTTCAAAATTGATATTATCCGCATTTATAACAACGTTCTGATTATTGTTGGCAACATAGATCCCAGCTACTTCATCATATTTAGTACTTTGCCCGCCAGCAGCATCCAAAGCCATGGTAACGTTATAACCTGCTTTGTCTATTAGGAGGCTGGCACCATCGTTATGCAGTCTGACTGCATTGGTATGTGCATAAGAATTATCATTGTAAGTGCGAATTTCTACATGTCCGTCACCGTCAATAATAATAGCTTCATCGGTCCGTATACTTAAAGCACTGCCATGGGCACCAGTCTGATTATCGGCATCATTGATAACTTTAACTGTACCTGTGATACGGCTGCCACCAGTAATATTGACATATTCTGTATTCGTTTCCAGACCTGACGGCATATCCCCATTGATGACTTTTTCACTGGCAACAGCCGCTACTGCAGTACTAGCAATTCCTATACTGCAAAAGAAACCGGCAGCCAGCAATGAATACATTACTTTTTTCTGCAATAAATCTTGTTTTTTGTTGTTAAACTGTGTTTTTTTCATAACCCTCTCACCTTTCTTGAAATAAAAGTTGCAACATATAAAAAA
>ERZ1106973.3045-NODE-3045-length-11118-cov-5.359848_pt1 | contig 11118 bp, 11 predicted proteins | sample MGYA00403686_ERZ1106973 | MGnify/ENA primary metagenome ERZ1106973 (study PRJEB35170, sample SAMEA104062408) | human gut metagenome | biome: human gut; feature: human-associated habitat; material: faeces | place: Denmark | collected 2012-11-06 ...
TGTGGATGATGCAGAATGCCATCTACTCCATCCTGTCGCCGGAGGGATTTGCAAGTATTCTATGGAAAGACGGCAAACGCGCGCCGGAGGCCGCCGAGGTGATGAAGCTGACGGCGAGGGATTTGAAAGAGCTTGGAATCGTAGAAGAGATTGTGGCGGAACCGGAAGAGTTTACTGTGGAGACATTACCTGCGGTTTGTGGAGATCTGAGAAGGAAGATTCAGAAATTTATGGGAAAATATGCGGAGCTGGATGCGGAAGAGCTGGTAGAGAAGAGGTATCGGAGATTTCGCAAGATGTAAAAAAAGAAAATAGTTACCGATCCATTTTATATAAAATATAATTGAGTTCAAAAATAATCATCTGTTTTTACAGCAGGTGATTATTTTTATATACAATTAGCAGTAGTTAGGTTAATATATTTTTAAGAACAAAGGGGGAATTTTACAATGGAATATATAGCACATCGAGAGGAAGATCGAGTACAGTTGTTGTTGCAGCATCTGCTGGGAACAGCAGAACGGGCAAGGGATTTTGCGGAAAAATTTGGTAAAGGGGAATGGGGCTATTGCTGTGGAATGCTGCATGATATTGGAAAGTACAGCGACAAATTTCAGAGAAAAATCAAGGAAGATAATAGTATCAGTGTAGACCACGCGACAGCGGGTGCTCGATTATGTCTGGAACAGCAGGGAATGTATCCACTATTAGAATATTGCATTGCAGGACACCATGCAGGTCTGCCTGATTATGGGAATGAACTGGATACGGGAAGTGCATCTACATTGGCAGGTCGAAGGAAAAAGCGGATCGAAGACTATCAGGCGTACAAAACAGAAGTACAAATTCCGGTATTAACAACGCTGCCATTCAATCCAATAGAAACAGAAAATCCAGATTTTTCTTTGAGCTTTTTTATGAGAATGCTGTATTCGTGTCTTGTAGATGCAGATTTTCTGGATACAGAAGATTTTATGAAAGCAGGGCAGACACAGCGCGAGGCGGGGGAGAACCTGACGACGCTTTTGCATAAGCTGGAGAAACATGTTGAAGATTGGTTGAAAAATAAGGAAACAGAGTCAGTTAATGGAAGAAGAACGGAAATCTTAAGAAACTGCATGGAGCAAGGGAATAATCCGAAAGGACTGTTTCGCTTAACGGTTCCAACGGGAGGCGGAAAGACAACCGCATCGTTGGGATTTGCATTAAAACATGGTGTGTACAATCATATGGATCGAATTATCTATGTGATTCCATATACGAGCATCATTGAGCAGAATGCAGAAGTTTTCCGGGAAATTCTGGGAGATCAGAATGTTCTGGAAAATCATTATAATGTTGATTATGATAGTTCGGAAGAATTCAAACCGATGCAGCTTGCCGCGGAAAACTGGGATAAACCGGTTGTAGTAACGACGAATGTACAGTTTTTTGAATCTTTGTATGCTAATAAATCATCAAAATGCAGAAAACTCCACAATATGGCCAACAGTGTAATTATTTTTGATGAAGCGCAGATGCTGCCAGTTGATTATCTGAAACCGTGTATTGCTGCGATGGAAGAATTGATTGACCGTTACGGATCAAGCGTGGTACTCTGTACGGCTACACAGCCAGCATTGCAGTCTCTCTTTCAAAAGGAGAGAAATGCAATAGAACTATGTCCGCGGATGGAAGAACAATTCCGATTTTTTGAGCGAGTGCGCTATAAAAATCTTGGCTATCTAAGTGAAGAAGAACTTGTAAGCAGATTGGAAGGCGGATTCCAGACATTATGTATTGTCAATACGAGGAAAAAAGCGCAGAAATTATATCAGAAACTAAAAGGCGAAGGCTGTTACCACTTATCAACGAGTATGTATCCGAAGCATAGAAAGCGAGTATTGGAGCAGATACGAAAAAGATTGGACAAAAAGAATCCTCAAAAATGTATCGTAATTGCGACCAGCCTCGTGGAAGCTGGAGTGGATCTGGATTTCCGGACAGTATACAGACAACTGGCGGGAATTGACTCGATGATTCAGGCGGCGGGAAGATGCAATAGAGAAGGGGAGTATGATGTTTCTGAAAGTAATGTGTTTATATTTCAATTCGATGAAAAAGAAACCGTTTCAGGACAAAGACAGCAAATTGATGTGGCAAAAAGTCTGATTGCAGAGAAAGTCGAGATTTCAGATTTAGGAACAATAAAAGCGTATTTTGAAAGACTGTATTACTTACGGGGAGAAGATCTGGATAAAAAGAAAATCCTGCAGAATTTTGAAAAAGGAAAATATAATTTTAAAGAAACAGCACAGAATTTTAAATTAATTGAAGAAGACACGGCAGCGTTATTTATTGGAAATACGGAAGAGGCAAAGAAGATACTGCAAGAGATAAAATTTCAGGGATTTACCAGAAAAAACATGAGGCAGGCTGGCAAGTTTTGCATTAACGTTCGTAAAAATGAAATGGAAAAATTCTATGCGGCAGGAATTGTGCGAGGGGTTTCTGAGGATGTAAAAGATTTTTATGAATTAACTGATCCTGAACGCTATACAGAAGAGATGGGATTGGATTTGTCGGTTGAATTGGGGACAGCGTTATTTGTATGAAAAAGCGAGAGGGAATGGAAGAATTAAAACCTTCCATTCCCTCTCGTTTTTTCGTTAAAGAAAAATGTATTTTTTCAATCCGCAGGAGGACATCCTGTCAGAATTATTATAATCAAAATACATAAAAATTTCAATACATTTTTATTTAAAATTTTAATTGAATTACAGAAAAAGATATAGTATGATGAAAACATAATAGTACAAGTGAAAAATAGAGAAAAGACATAAGTCTAACAATAAGGAAAAGAGGAAACGCCTATGGGAATTGGAGTAAAAGTTAAAGTCTGGGGGGATTATGCACTGTTTTCAAGGCCGGAGCTAAAAGTGGAAAGATATTCGTATGATGTGATGACGCCTTCCGCAGCAAGAGGGATTCTGGAGGCGATTTACTGGCACCCTGGTCTCGAATGGAAAATTGATCGAATCTATGTGAACAAGCCAATTCGTTTTACCAGTGTTCGAAGAAATGAGGTAAAAAGCAAGGCATTGGCAAGCAAAGTTCTGGAAGTATACAATGGCGCAGAAAAACCATTGTATATCAGCACAAAACAGGACATTGTACAGAGGGCTTCCGTGATATTGACAGATGTAGAGTACGTGATAGAAGCCCATTTTGGAATGACAGATAAAGCGAATGAAACAGATAATCCAGGCAAATTTAAAGATATTACAATTCGAAGACTCAAAAGAGGAGAATGCTATCACATGCCATATTTTGGCTGCCGGGAATTTCCAGCACATTTTGCTCTATATGAAGGAGAGGAGATCCACACTGCATATGAGAATGAGGAAGAAAAAGATCTGGGCCTGATGCTTTTTGACATGGACTATTCTGATCCAGAGAATATTGAGCCGATGTTTTTTCGAGCAGTTATGCGAAAGGGTGTCATTGATTTACGGAATTGTGAGGTGATACGATGATTCTTCAGGCATTGGTAAAGTATTACGAAGATTTGGAAAAGCAAGGAAAGATTTCAAAGAGAGGATGGTGTACAGGAAAAGTTTCTTATGGTATTCAATTGTCATACGACGGAAAGGTTCAAGCTGTTCTGAGTTTAAAGAGGGAGCAGCAGACTGGAAAGAAAACGATCTTGAGTCCGCAGCCATTGACTGTGCCGGAGATGGTGACTCGATCTTCCGGAGTTTCTGCTAATTTTCTATGCGATAATTCCAAATATATTCTGGGAATAGACAAAGATGGAACAAACAAGAGAATGTTGGAATGTTTCCAGTCAGCAAAAGAAAAACACTTACAGATCTTACAGAATGTGCAGGGAGAAGCGGCACACGCAATTTGTGCTTTTTTCGAAAATTGGAAACCAGAACAGGCCAAGGAAAATCCAGCCGTTGCCGAATCGTGGGAAGAGCTGACGGAAGGAAGTAATCTGATTTTCTTAGTGAATGGAAAATATGCACAGGATGATGAAATGATTCAGAAAGCGTGGGAAAAAACTCTGGATCAGAAACAGGGAGATGCAGTCGGCATTTGCCTTGTAACAGGAAAGCCAGATGGAATTTCCAGAATCCATAAAAATATTAAAGGTGTTCCGGGAGCACAGTCGAGTGGAGCTTCCTTGGTCTCTTTTAACGCACCGGCGTTTGAATCTTATGAGAAGGAACAAAGTTATAATGCCCCTGTTGGAAAATATGCAGAATTTGCCTATACGACAGCACTGAATTATCTTCTGTCACAAAAAAAGTATACGTTTTCTCTAGGGGATTCAATGGTTGTCTATTGGGCGGAAGAAGCAAAAACGGAATATCAGGATTTCTTTTCTACATTCCTGAATCCAACGAAGGACAATGAGGATGTGGTGCATGATGTATTGGAAAAGATAGAAAAAGGACAATATATTGATGTAAAAGATATAAAAATCAATACGGATCAAAGATTTTATATCTTATGTTTGGCTCCTAATGCGGCAAGATTGTCGGTGAGATTTTTTTATCAGAATTCGTTTGGAAATATTTTAGGAAATTTTAAAAATCATTATCAGAGACTTGAGGTTCCAAAACCAAAATGGGCTGAAATGGAGTATCTTGGAGTCGATGATATGCTGAAAGAAACAGTCAATCAGAAATCAAAAGATAAAAAGCCTGTCGCAAATATGGCAGCAATGGTATTGGAAGCAATTCTTGCAGACAGTAGATACCCGGCAAGCCTGTATACGGATACATTGATCCGAATACGGGCAGAACAGGGAAGGGTAACCTGGGGACGAGCTGCAATTATAAAAGCATATCTTATAAAAAATTGTAAATGGGAGGATGGTGAAACTTATATGGAAACTGAAAAAAATGAGATTGCGTTTACGCTGGGACAATTATTTTCTGTACTGGAATCCATACAGATGGATGCAAATCCGGGAATTAAATCGACAATTCGAGACCGTTATTTCAACGCGGCATGTGCGACACCAGCCATTATTTTTCCAATTCTGATTAAACTGAAAAACAGTCATATCAGGAAACTGGAAAGAGATAGTTCAAAGATTTATTACGAAAAGCTTTTAACGAAATTGATTGGAGAACTGCCATATGTTCCGAAACAGTTATCGCTGGAAGAACAGGGGAAATTTATCCTAGGATATTATCATCAGACACAGAAAAAGTATGAAAAACGGGAGGAAAAATAAATGAGTGATGTGATCAAAAACAGATATGAATTTGTTGTATTGTTTGACGTGGAAAATGGAAATCCGAACGGCGATCCAGATGCTGGAAATATGCCGCGCATTGACCCAGAAAGTGGCTTAGGTCTTGTTACAGATGTATGCCTGAAAAGGAAAATTAGAAATTATGTTGAGACAGTAAAAGAAGATGAGGATGGCTATAAAATTTATATTAAAGAAGATGTTCCTCTTAATCGAAGTGACCGGGAAGCATGTGCGTCGTTAGGTATCAAGGAAACAGAAGACAAAAAGGTGACAGAAGAATTGAAAAAGCTGAAAAAAAATGATACGGATGCAGATATAAAATTAAGAAATTATATGTGCGATCACTTTTTCGATATCCGAACCTTTGGTGCAGTTATGACAACTTTCGTGAAAGCATCACTGAATTGTGGACAGGTAAGAGGTCCGGTGCAGATCGGATTTGCACGCAGCGTTGATCCAATTATCAGTCAGGAGGTTACAATTACTCGAGTAGCCATCACAACAGAAAAAGATGCAGAAAACAAGAGCACAGAAATGGGACGTAAGAGTATTGTACCGTATGCCTTATATCGTGCAGAAGGTTTTGTGTCAGCAAATCTTGCACGTAAAGTAACAGGATTTACAGAAGAAGATCTTGAGCTGCTGTGGGAAGCAATTATTAACATGTTTGAACATGATCATTCAGCAGCAAGAGGAAAAATGGCGGTTCGTGAACTGATTGTATTCAAGCATAGTAAAGAACTTGGTGACTGCCCTGCATATAAGTTATTTGACGCGGTAGAAGTAAAAAGAAAGGAAGATGTAGAATATCCAAGAAAATATCAGGACTATACAGTTACTTTGCGCAAAGAAGACATTCCTGAGTCAATTCAGGTGAAAAGGATGGTCTGATGGAATATGCAGAAGATGAGTATCTGATGATATCCGGAATTCAGCATTTCAAATTCTGCCGAAGACAATGGGCATTGATTCATGTGGAGCAGCAGTGGGCTGAAAACGTACATACCGTCACGGGTGAACTAATGCATAAAAAGGCACACGATCCTTATTTGACAGAAAAACGGAAAGATACGATTATTGTTCGTGCGCTGCCGGTTTCTTCGAGAGAACTTGGGATCAGCGGGGAGTGTGATGTAGTTGAATTCCAGAAGTGTGAAGATGGAATTCAACTGCATGGACATAGAGGATTGTATTCTGTGTTTCCTGTGGAATACAAGAAAGGCAAACCTAAGCTTACGGAAGAAGACAAGCTTCAGGTAGTGGCACAGGCGTTATGTCTGGAGGAAATGTTTTCGACCAGAGTGGCGCAGGGAGCAATTTTCTATGGCGAAACAAGAAGACGGGAGCAGATAGAAATTACAGAAGAATTGCGGGAAGAAGTAATTCATATGTTGGCGGAAATGCATCAATATTATGCACGAAAGTGTACACCCAAAGTGAAACCGAGCAAAGCATGTAATGCATGTTCACTAAAGGACATCTGCCTTCCGAAACTGAATAAGACGGTTTCAGTGAAAACCTATATCGAACAGAGACTGGAGGAAGAGGAATGAAAAAGTTATTAAATACGTTGTATGTTACTTCTGAGAACAGTTATCTGGGACTTGACGGGGAAAATATTGTTATCTATGAGGATGATAAAGAACTCGGAAGATTGCCGCTGCATAATTTGGAGAGTATTGTATCCTTTGGTTATCGTGGAGTAAGTCCGGCGTTAATGGGAGCTTGCTCGGATCGAAATATAGCATTGTGTTTTCTGACACCACAAGGAAAGTTTCTGGCTAGAGTAACGGGAAAAACACAAGGAAATATTGTTCTGCGGGAACAGCAATACAATAGCTGCATGGATTCGGAAATCAGTCTTGAAATTGCGAAAAATTGTATTCTGGGAAAAGTATACAATGCAAGATGGGTACTGGAACGAGCAGTGCGAGACCACGGAATGCAGATTGATGCGGAGCGGGTCAAAACGGCGTCTATGAATCTGAAAAATTCTTTGAAGCTGATTCAAAATTGTGAGTCAAAAGAACAGTTAAGAGGATTCGAGGGTGAAGCCGCAAGCGTCTATTTTGGCGTGTTTGATGAATTGATTTTGCAGCAGAAGAAAGATTTCAAGTTTGAAGGACGGAATAAGCGGCCGCCCATGGATAACATGAATGCAATGCTGTCATTTGTGTATACGCTTCTGACGAATAATATTGCAGCGGCGTTGGAAGGGGTCGGTCTGGATCCTTACATGGGCTATCTGCATACCGAAAGACCGGGCAGAGCTTCGCTGGCACTGGATATGATTGAAGAACTTAGAGCTGTTATGGCGGATCGCTTTGTGCTGTCACTTGTTAATAAGAAAATCGTCAATGGAAAGAATTTTACCAGAAAAGAAAATGGCGCAGTTTTGATGGACGATGAACTTCGAAAGAAACTGCTGACAGAGTGGCAGAATAAGAAAAAAGAAACAATTATGCATCCCTATCTAAACGAAAAAGTGGAATGGGGAATGGTTCCTCATGTGCAGGCGATGTTGCTCGCAAGATATCTGCGAGGGGATCTGGACAGCTATCCTGTATTTTTGTGGAAGTGAGGTGGGAGGATGCTGGTATTGATCACATATGATGTCAATACGGAAACTGATGCGGGGAAAAAACGTTTACGTAAAGTCGCCAAACAATGTACCAACTACGGAAGACGGGTGCAAAATTCTGTATTCGAATGTATATTGGATAATGCACAGTGTATTGTATTAAAATCTATTTTAGCAGACATTATCGATGAAGAAAAAGACAGTCTTCGGTTTTATTATCTGGGAAACAATTATAAAACTAAAGTTGAACATATCGGTGTAGAACGTGGTACAGCTGTAGATCAGGTGTTGATTTTTTAGGTGCGAATCGGTAGTACACAGAAAAACCCCGGGAGATTCGCACCTGAAAAAGTGCACAAAAGGTGCTGGAATTGAGAAGATGGGGAAGAAAAGAATGGAAAGGGAAGGAGGAGAAAGATGAAGCGTTGTGAGAAATGGTTAAAAACATAGGGTGAATTTTAGATAAAATTGCTGTCGCTCCCCTCGCGGGAGCGTGGATTGAAATTTATGGATTTAGGATACGACGAAGCAGATGTCGGTCGCTCCCCTCGCGGGAGCGTGGATTGAAATTTACCAGCGAGCGCAAGAAGAAACATTCCGGCTCCGTCGCTCCCCTCGCGGGAGCGTGGATTGAAATCGAACCCGACAGCAAATCAGTTGCGGAAGGATAGTCGCTCCCCTCGCGGGAGCGTGGATTGAAATCTAAGATCTTCAGGCGGATGGTCGTTATGGATTTGTCGCTCCCCTCGCGGGAGCGTGGATTGAAATAAAGCCAAATTCCGGCAGATTTGAAAGCGTGGCCAGTCGCTCCCCTCGCGGGAGCGTGGATTGAAATCGTGAACATCGGCGCACTGCCGGTTCCACCGCCCGTCGCTCCCCTCGCGGGAGCGTGGATTGAAATGCTTTTGCTCCGAGTTCCGCATTGGTCGGGGATTCGTCGCTCCCCTCGCGGGAGCGTGGATTGAAATCCATTACCCCGGCAGAGGTTGATCTGCCTAAATCCGTCGCTCCCCTCGCGGGAGCGTGGATTGAAATACGGTAGACACATCTACAGACGTTCCGATCTATGTCGCTCCCCTCGCGGGAGCGTGGATTGAAATTATGTTCCGATTGATGAGGATGAATCTCACGCGGTCGCTCCCCTCGCGGGAGCGTGGATTGAAATAAATCATGGAAGAGAACATTCACACCTATATGCCGTCGCTCCCCTCGCGGGAGCGTGGATTGAAATAATCCCCCCCTAAAGGCTGGAACCCCGTAGAAAATGTCGCTCCCCTCGCGGGAGCGTGGATTGAAATGCCTGTTTGTTGAGTGATGCTTTGGCCTTGTCTCCGTCGCTCCCCTCGCGGGAGCGTGGATTGAAATTGCTGTGGAAATGGTAAACTGGTGCACGCAAGTATGTCGCTCCCCTCGCGGGAGCGTGGATTGAAATTTCTGAGGTTGCCATTATCCGAAACACGCAGTCAGGTCGCTCCCCTCGCGGGAGCGTGGATTGAAATAGTGTAATCTTGTTGCTGGCAGCGCGAAATTCAGTCGCTCCCCTCGCGGGAGCGTGGATTGAAATATCCGGTAATCCGTCATACTCATACCGTGATAATGCGTCGCTCCCCTCGCGGGAGCGTGGATTGAAATTCCGACTACATGAGCGAGCAGCCGACCTGGAATGACCGTCGCTCCCCTCGCGGGAGCGTGGATTGAAATCAATGAGCAACAAACTCGTAAAACCGCAGAGTAACGTCGCTCCCCTCGCGGGAGCGTGGATTGAAATCGCACATGAAGAGCATGTGTATTGCCCAGACTATAGTCGCTCCCCTCGCGGGAGCGTGGATTGAAATTGTAGTTGAGCCGACCACGCCGGGATCCACAATTACGGTCGCTCCCCTCGCGGGAGCGTGGATTGAAATATGTATTTTTGATGGAGATAATAACCCATACAGCGTCGCTCCCCTCGCGGGAGCGTGGATTGAAATAGAAAATGGAGGTATAGAACATGGCAAAAGCAAAGTCGCTCCCCTCGCGGGAGCGTGGATTGAAATATGAACGGGTCCTATATGATATTGAGTGACGAGGTCGCTCCCCTCGCGGGAGCGTGGATTGAAATATCAGGAGAAATGACGGATCGGATGTACCGGGCGTCGCTCCCCTCGCGGGAGCGTGGATTGAAATTCCTAACCAGGATAATTCTGCGCCATGCAGGCCGTCGCTCCCCTCGCGGGAGCGTGGATTGAAATACAAAAACTGGCCAAGTTCTGCACAATTTATTGGGTCGCTCCCCTCGCGGGAGCGTGGATTGAAATTTTTATTGTCATAATCATTTTACCCCCTCTTTTGTCGCTCCCCTCGCGGGAGCGTGGATTGAAATACGTTGCAATCTGCGTATCTCTGGCAGGAGTAGGTCGCTCCCCTCGCGGGAGCGTGGATTGAAATTGGACAATACCAGATGGGATTCTGTCGGAAAATTGTCGCTCCCCTCGCGGGAGCGTGGATTGAAATCCTGAAATACTGGTGCAAGTGAACCGCACAGCGGTCGCTCCCCTCGCGGGAGCGTGGATTGAAATTCTGCGATCTGCATGAGTCCGACAGATGCTCCGCGTCGCTCCCCTCGTGGGAGCGTGGATTGAAATCTGCAAAGCCTTGACCATCGCTGACGGGTAGCTGAGTCGCTCCCCTCGTGGGAGCGTGGATTGAAATCGGAAACAGATGGTATATCAATGTTATCGGACAGTCGCTCCCCTCTCGGAAGCGAGAATTGAAATGGAAGCAGACGGGCGCCCTGATCTAGGTGACGGAGTCGCTCCCTCCGCGGGAGCGTGGATTGAAATCGTTATCTTCCGGCGGTGTCTCCCCGCCCTCCTGGTCGCTCCCCTCGTGGGAGCGTGGATTGAAATGATACATGTGTTATAGGCAAGCGTCAGATCAGCCGTCGCTCCCCTCCGCGGGAGTGTGGATTGAAATGGTGGATCATTGACGAAATTCGCGTTATGAACCTTTGCTCCCTTTAGGGGAACAAAGGTTGAAATACGCCATACGGTAGCACAATATCAGATACGATCGTTGCTATCTTAGCAGAAGAAAGAATGGAAATTTGACGCGAGTCATCGGAAAAGAAAAAGGAAATGGTCACTCACCTCGTGGGAGCATGAGTTAAAATAAGGAGGTGCGCGAGGATACTGTCCTACGATTGCAAAGTGTTCTCTCAGGAGTGAAATGTGTTTGACATAAAAGTTAAATAATGTTAATCTATAACTAGCGTAAGCGACAACTAACCGCTCATGTATTCGCAAGA
>ERZ1106973.3046-NODE-3046-length-11106-cov-3.911139_pt1 | contig 11106 bp, 9 predicted proteins | sample MGYA00403686_ERZ1106973 | MGnify/ENA primary metagenome ERZ1106973 (study PRJEB35170, sample SAMEA104062408) | human gut metagenome | biome: human gut; feature: human-associated habitat; material: faeces | place: Denmark | collected 2012-11-06 ...
ACCTATATACCCAAAATCAAATTACTCTCAATTTTCTGGAATAAATTGTTCTATCTCAGAAAACATTTCATTATCCCAAATCAGCCATCTTTTAAATGCAGCAAACGCCGCACTGTCTCTAAGCTCTTTTTTCAGAAGATATCCAATATCTTCTTTCTCTTCCTTGTCTTCTGTTTCTTGATATTCTCTGACATACTCTTTAAAATTTGAAAGATTTTGTCGTAATGTTTTTCTTATGATCTGTGCTTCTATCTTCTTTTGAGGTGTTGTTCCATAGTATACCGCTTCTAATAAAGCAATCGTATTTTTTACATCTTCTCGTTCTTTATCAATCGGTATAAACTCTAACTTTTCATCCGTTCCAAAATAACCCTTTTTTCGAAATGCTATCATTTTTTCTACTGGTTCTTTTGTACAGTCTATAATTGATTCATACTTATCTGATTTGATATTATTACAGTGTGCACAGCTCCAGAATAAGTTTTTCCAATCATATTTTAAAGTTTTATCCCCACGATGTGGAACCAAATGTTCAATTTGATAAGAAGTTGCTGCTTTATTTTCACAAATATAACATTTCCCATGAAATACTTCTCTTAATGCCCGATTTACACTTTCTATATTATAGGTACTTTCATTGTCATTAGCTTTTTGCAGATCTGCAATCGCCTGTTCTGTTTTTTCCGTTTCCTTTCTTTCAATTTTAATCATGGGCTTTCCTTCTCCGTTCAATATCTTCAAATCGTTCCTTTGCAGCACCTGAAAGTTCTGAAGATATATTTTTAAACCTTATTCTTATCTCTGCTCGTTCGGCACGTTCATCTTCTGTCAAATCTTTTCTAAAACAAAGTTCTTCATAACGGTTCAGACTATTTTTTAATTCATCCGAATAAGCATCTGCTTCAAAATATCCTTCTGCCAGATCATCAGAAGAAAATCCTGATAAATTATCTAATTCTACCTGTCGTTCAAGATCATATGCCTTTGCATTTGAGATTGAATTTAAAATATATGGAGAATGTGTTGTCACAATAAATTGAATTTTAGGAAAAAATTTTGTTAAAAATGGGAAGATTTTTTTCTGTAATTCAATGTGCAAATGCGTTTCCAATTCATCAATCAGCACGATTCCCTGATAGTCATATTCACTGATTTTGTCTTCTAACAGCCAATTTTTATCCATTCTTAAAATTAAATCAGAAACAATGTAAATCACGGATGAATATCCGTCTGATAATTCATTAAAACTGAATGGTTCTCGTCCATTTTGTCGGATTTTAAAATCGTATTTTTTATAATCATATTCTATATGGATTGATTCTTCATCTAGTAAAATCTGCAGTGCTGAATCAAATCGATCAAACCATTTCTGAATTTGATTTGCTGTCGTTTGATCACCTTCGTTTCTTGCATATGCTTGCTGAGTTTTTAGATGTACCATGTATTTCAATAAAATATCACCCGCAGATTCATCAATTCCATACGTATTTTCCAATGTAATATTTTCTACTCCATTAGGACGCATAAATTGTGCTTTTCTTTCAGACGGAAAATAAGCTGTTATAAACTTTCCATTATGATACATCATTTCAAGTCCTTCATACTGATTTAAGTTTATTTGAACTCCATCACTATATTTTTTTAAAAATCCTAAACATTGTTTAAGATCCTTATCTGCCGCATATTTTTCGCTATCACTAGATGCAGATAATACTTTCTTTTTAGCTTCATTTATCCACGTAGGATATTGATCAAATACTTGTGATAGTTTTTCATCATTAATCGCTCTCAAAAATTTTTCTATCTCCAACAACAATGATGTTTTTCCTGAACCATTCTTCCCAGTCAAAAGTAAATGCTGGCGTTTATTTGAATCTAATTTTATTTTTATATCAGACAGATGATATAACTTCTCTATGTCTATCTCACTGATAAAATATTCCTTCACTTTAAATCCTCCGATTTTTAAGATTTTTAAATGTTATCTATTATTATATCACTCTCTTATCACATTACACCAGCATTTCATCCTATATTTCTGCTCTTTACATCTGACAGTACTCTATAAATTTCTCCATCTCTTTTGTCATATATTTATTCGCATGATAAAACACTTGTCGATACATTGTAATATCAATATCTTTCACATCTAATTTTGCGATCTTCCCTTCTTCAATATCCTTTTCTACAACAAATAATGGAAGATAAGAAAGCCCTTTCCCTGTCTTTAACATTTTCTTGATAAAGGCCGTATCACTGCATTCAAGCACTGGTGATAATGTCTGTTTGTGAAGTGCCAGTTCCTGTTCTAATGCCTGTCTGTAATTTGCGTTTCGTTCTGTCAGATAAAATGGTGCATTTAAAATTTCTTCGATCTCAATATCCTTTTTCCCTGCTAATTTATAATTTGGTGCAGACACAAAGATCACAGGCTCCGATTTTTCCATGACTTTCACCCAATTTTTATTCCATCTTGGCGTATCCAGAATATAAATGACATCGAGTTCATTGTGTTCCATCTTCTGGATCAGGCGTTCTGGAGAACCAATCGTGATCTGAATTCTAACCTGTGGATGTTCTTCCCGAAACCGCTGTACGATTTCCTGCAATTTGACAGTGCAGAGTGATTCGATCGTTCCGATATGTAATGGATTTTTTAACTCTGCAGTATCATTCATTGCATCTTTTGCCTTGTGCATTTCATCAATGATCTTATTTGCATGTATTAAAAATTCTTTTCCTTTCGGTGTGAGTATCACTTTTTTTCCTGTACGGTCAAATAACCGCACTCCCAATTCTGTCTCTAATTGACGGATCTGTACTGTCACGGCAGATTGCGAATAACCTAGTAATTCTGCGGTTTTTGAGAAATTCTTCACTTGTGCTATCTGCATAAATGTCTGTATCTGACGGAATTCCATTTTTTTCTCCTTTGTACTATTATGAATAATTTTCAATGTTATTATTAAATCTATGAATTTGATTCATCTATATGTGGATGATACAATACAAACATAAAGACGTCAAACATTTTTTGTGCACATTAAACAAACTACGATGATATGTGATTATGCTTTTAGAGGAGTAATTAAAAATGGAAAAGAAAAAATTTAAACTTGGTCTGGTACCAAAACTCATTATTGCCATCATTATTGGTATCCTGTTTGGACAGTTCCTTCCAACTGGATTCTGCCGCTTTGTTGTAACACTGTCTGGATTCTTCAGTACCTACTTAAAATTCATCATTCCACTGATGATCCTTGCTTATGTAACTATGGGAATCGCTGATCTGTCACAAGGTGCTGGACAGCTGCTTTTAATTACCGTTGCTCTTGCTTATGGTTCAACTTTGCTTGCTGGTACAGCTTCTTACCTTGTATCATCCAATCTGTTCCCACACTTTATGACTTCTGGGGCATTAGATCAGATTGCTGCGACTGCTGATGCATCACTGAAACCTTATTTTTCACTGACGATCACACCGCTGTTTGATACATTATCTGCTGTTGTTCTTGCTTTCATTTTAGGATTATGCTTATCCACAATGAAAGGTAAAGAGATTGGAAACAGTCTTTACAACGGAATGAGCGATTTCTCAACGATCATCGATAAAGTCCTTCATAAAACGATCATTCCTTTATTGCCATTGTATATCTGTGGTACATTTACTGATATGACGAAATCAGGGAAAACATTTGCAATCCTTGGAATCTTATGGAAAGTATTCCTTGTAGTGATCATCATGCACTTTGTATGTATCACGATCCAGTTTATAATTGCAGGTTCTGTCAGCAAAAAGAATCCTCTCTCTCTTATTAAAAATCAGGTTCCTGGTTATACTACAGCTTTAGGAACTCAGTCTTCTGCTGCTACAATTCCTGTTAATCTGGAATGTGCAAAGAATGACGGTGTCAGTGCTCAGATCCGTAACTTTGTAGTGCCTCTTTGTGCCAATATCCACATGGCAGGTTCTATGATCACGATCACAGCATGTGCAACTGCTGTATGTTTGATGAATCAGTTACCAATCAGCCTTGCAACTGTTATTCCATTTATTATGACACTTGGTGTTGCAATGGTCGCTTCTCCTGGAGCTCCAGGTGGATCTATCATGACTGCATTGCCTTTCCTTTACATGGTATTTGGTACAACAGCAGGAGATACAAACGGACCGATCTGTGCTTTAATGGTCGCACTTTATATCACACAGGATTCTTTCGGAACTGCATGTAACATTTCCGGAGATAATGCGATTGGAATCGTCGTAGATTCTATTTACAAGAAATTTATTTTAAAAGAAGATACAGTGGAGGCTTAATTTATGTCTTTTATCAGTGCATTTGATGTTATGGGGCCAAATATGATTGGTCCCTCAAGCTCCCACACAGCCGGAGCTGCAAGGATCGCATTTCTCGCAAGAAAAATGTTAAATGGTACACTGAAAAAAGTTCAGTTTACACTCTATGGATCTTTTGCAAAAACTTATCATGGACACGGAACGGATCGTGCCTTATTAGGTGGGATCATGGGATTTGGAACCGATGATATGAGAATCCGTGATTCTTTCGAGATTGCAAAAGACATTGGACTTGATTTCTCTTTTGTACCAAATGAAATAGAAACTGATGTCCATCCAAATACAGTGGATATCTTAATGACAAATGAAAACGGAGATCACATCTTGATCCGTGGGGAATCTTTAGGCGGCGGGAAAGCCAGAATTTGCCGTATCAATGATGTAGAAGTTGATTTTACTGGGGAATACAGTACCTTGATCGTGATCCAGAAAGATAAACCTGGCGTTGTTACTTATATCACAAAATGTCTGAGTGATCAGGATGTTAATATCGCTTTTATGCGTCTTTTCAGAGAATCTAAAGGAAATACAGCTTATTCTATCGTTGAATCCGATGGTCTTCTTCCTGAAAACATCGCAGAGGAGATTAGGAAAAGCCCAAATGTCTCAGATGTTATGATCATTCAGCTGTAGAAAGGAGACTGAAATATTATGGATTTTAAAAACGCAAATGAATTGCTTGATTTATGTAAAAAACATGATCTTCCAATCTCCGAAGTGATGAGACAGCGTGAGATCGTAGAAGGGGAAAAAGAAGCTGATACGGTTCATGATGCAATGGCAAGAGTTCTTGAGATCATGAAAAATGCTGCTTTTACTCCGATCAAAGAACCAGTTCGTTCCATGGGTGGACTGATCGGTGGCGAGGCAAAGAAGATTGCTTCCCGGTATCATTCTGGAATTGGAATCTGTGGTGATCTGTTAGAAAAAAGTATGATCTATGCGATGGCGACTCTTGAGACGAATGCATCCATGGGGTTGATCGTAGCATCCCCAACCGCAGGGTCTGCCGGAATCGTTCCTGGACTTTTACTTGGGCTTCAGGAAGTTCATAAATTAGATGATGAACAGATCATTCAGGCACTGTTTAATGCCAGTGCGATCGGATATCTTGCTATGAGAAATGCAACGGTTGCAGGTGCTGTCGGCGGATGTCAGGCGGAAGTCGGTGTTGCTTCTGCGATGGCTGCTTCTGCCATTGTCGAACTGCTTGGCGGTGATCCAGAACAATGTCTTGGAGCTGCCTCTACCGTTTTAATGAATATGTTAGGTCTTGTTTGTGACCCCGTTGGCGGGTTGGTGGAATATCCATGCCAGAACCGTAATGCCGCAGGTGTTGCAAATGCAATCATCGCAGCTGAGATTTCTTTATCTGGAATCCATCAGCTCATCCCGTTTGACGAAATGTTAAACGCAATGTATATCGTTGGTAAACGACTGCCAGCTGAACTAAGAGAAACCGCCCAGGGAGGCTGCGCTGCAACTCCTTCTGCATGTGCTGCATGCGGAGGTTGTGCGTAAAAATTCCTTCAGAACACATTTTTAAATAGTAGGTAATAAATCAATCTCTTTTTTGCCTCTTTTGGGCGTTTTCATATATTGGGATCTAAAAGAGTGTCTGCATCACTTAATGATGCAGACACTCTTTATTAACTATATCTTAAGCATCCGGTATCCAATACCTATATGTGTCTGTATATACTGCATGCCATCTTTATCTGGCTGTAATTTCTTCCGTAATGTTGCCATAAACACTCTAAGTGATGCAACATCATTTTCCAGTGAACTGCCCCAGATCTGTTGCGTAATATAAGTGTGAGTCAATACTTTTCCAACATTATGAGACAGCAAACATAATAATTTATATTCGATTGGTGTTAAATGCAGTTCTTTATCTTTTAAATATGTAGATCCTGCTGTATAGTCGATCTTTAACTCTCCATTTACAAAGACTGCTTGTTCTTGTTCCTCGCCTGACTGGATCAATGCTAATCGGCGCTGTGTAACCCTGATCCTTGCAAGCAGTTCATCAACTGAAAATGGTTTTGTGATATAATCATCTGCTCCTGCATCCAGTGCTTCTATTTTATCTACATCTTCACTTCTTGCACTGATAACGATAATTGGTACGTTAGACCATGTTCTTACTTTTTTGATCACATCCACACCTTCCATATCAGGCAATCCAAGATCTAATAAAATGATCTCTGGTTTATGAGAAGATGCCTCTAAAATAGCTGAACTTCCATTTTCTGCTGTAATATATTTATAATCATGTGTTTTTAATGTTGTCACGATCAGATTACGGATCGGCCGGTCATCCTCCACGACTAAAATTAATGCTTTATTCATTTAATGTAACCTCACTTAATGGCAGTGTGAAAGAAAAAATACAACCATGTGGTGTATTGTCCTCCAACACCAGTTTCCCGTTATGCACCTCTATGATCGAACGGCAAAGTGCCAAACCTAAACCAAGACTTCGATGGCTGTCTGCGATCGTATTTTTCCCTGTATAAAACATTTCAAATATATGCGGCTTCATTTCATCACAGATCCCAGGGCCGTTATCTTCTACTTGAATCTTTGCTTTTCCATTTTCATTCATGGCACAAATGCGGATTGTAGATCCTTTCGGTGTATATTTAATTGCATTATCGACCAGATTGATCAACACTTGCAGGATCAGCCGCACATCCATATGTGCAAGTATCAATTCATCGCATTCTGTAACGATCTGATACTCTTCATGTTTCCTGCTGATATGCCGTAATGATTCCGCGATCACCTCATCTAATAATTGATCTGTAAATTTCAGTTTTAATCTTCCATCATTTAATCTTGTGATCGATAATAAATTTTCAACGATATTGATCAGCCATTCTGAATCATCATAAATATCTGTATAAATCTGATGTTTTGTTATATCATCAAGACGTTCTCCACTATTTAACAGCATGTCTGCATTCCCAGAAATGGAACAAAGTGGTGTCCTTAGATCATGTGAGATCGCACGAAGCAGATCTGCTCTTAACTGTTCATTTTTGGCAAGAACGGAGATTTTTTCTTTCTCCATAATATTCTTTTTATTTTCCATGGCAAGTGCACATTCATTGATCACAGAAAGTAAGATACTATATTCGAAGGAATCTAATGTATATTCGTCAACTGGTATTGCGATCACACCATACACATTATCCTCAATACAAATGGCAAGATATAGACACTGTGCATCTTTAAAACGTTCGGTCGTTGCTCCAGCACGCTGCTTGTTTTCATACACCCATTTTGCGATCTCCTGCTCCCTGCTTGTCAATAAATCTTCTGTCTGTTCTTTCTTTTTATTCGAAAATATATGTGGTGCTGACAATTCATCGCCTTCCACAACATATGCTACAATACTGCGGTCTAATAATTTGATAAGCTGTGTACATGTAATACTTAAAATATCCGTATCGTTTTTTGCTTTTTGAAGTAACCGGTCTGTGTCAAATAAAATCTGTGTACGAAATGCAGATTGTGCTGAAAGCCTTGCATGTGTTTTTAATTTTGCTGCAAGTGTTCCAGTAATGACAGAAGATATTAACATGATCACAAAAGTTACCGGATATCCAACTGCATACGTCTGAAATGACATTCTTGGTTCCGTAAGGAAAAAGCAGAACAAAAATACACTTAAGACAGAACCTCCAATGCTGTATAAATATCCATCTGTAAGGATTGACGTTAATAAAACACCCAAAATATAAATTGTAACGATGTTTGTATCTGTAAATTGAAGTTTCTGGATGAATAGACCGATCAACGTACAAACTGCAAATATAAATAATGTCAATAAACTGTCTTTCATCGTAGGCTTTCCTACATAAACCGCTCCATGCGGTTTTCGATAATTATCTAAGTTCATCGCATCTGGAATAATGTGGATATCAATATCAGGAACAGCCTCGATCAACTTCTCTGTTAATGTCTGTTTGCTGAAAAAGTGATTTCTCTTTGCACTGCTTTGTCCGATCACGATTTTTGTGACATTCGATAAATGTGCATATTCCGCGATCTGTACCGGAACATTTTCCCCATGTGTCATTACGATTTCCGCACCAGATTCCTTTGCAAATTGTACATGAGCTTCCAGTCTTCTTTTGTCCGATTCTCTTTCTCTTTTTCCTGTCTGTACATACAATGCCGTAAAACGTGCCCGCATATCTCTTGCCATTTTTGCTGCTGTACGTATAATCTTTTCATTCGATGGTGAAGAAGAAAGACAAACAAGAATGTGTTCGTTTTCTTTATTCAGCTCTACAAATTCTCCTGTGCTCATCTTGGCCCCCTTTCCTTATCGGATGCATTATATCACGATCGTCAATAATAATCCATAAACACATCAATCATCGTCATCATCTTGCTCCCTGTCAATTACTTTCCGATTTTCTCCAAGAAAATAATTTACTTTTTTCAAAAAGAATAACACAAATGCAAACATCAGTATTACCGCCAATGCTAAAATGAAATCTGACATAAGCTCTCACCTCTTTTTCATGACATCAGATACAAAAACACTTTTTGATCGCTTTATATTCTCCTAATACCAATAATGTAACATCTTCCTTAAAACAGGTATCCGCAGATATCGCCATACTTACTTTTCCATCATCTTTTACTGCCATAATGTTAATATCATATTTTTTTCTAATATCAAGTTTTCCCACTGTCTTTCCGATCCATTCCTTCGGAACCTCTACCTCAAAGATCGCATGTGAGGCATCGACTTCCATATAATCAAGAATATGATCATCGGTATAACGGATCGTTGCCCATTTTGCCACCATTTTTTCTGGATAGACTACCTTATCGGCTCCATTTCGTAAGAGGAATTTTTCCTGTACATCTCGTTCAGCTCTGGAAATAACCATTTTGCCTCCAAGTTCTTTTAACAGACAGGTGGTTTCCAACGAATTTTGGAAATTTCCACCGATCGTAACAAAACAGATATCATAATTTGCAATCCCCAGAGATTTTAAAAATTCCTCATTCGTACTGTCCCCGATCTGTGCATTCGTAACATATGGAAGTGCATCATTCACTCTTTCCTCATCCAGATCAACCGCCATGATCTCATGTCCAAGCTGACTTGATTGTATCGCTATATGTTTTCCAAAACGTCCAAGTCCGATCAGTAAAATATTCTTCATCATCAATTCCCTCTTTCTTTTATCCCACTATGATCTTATCAAGTGGTAGTCTTGCTTTTCGTTTATTTTTATCTGAAAATACTGCATAGATCAGCGTCAAACCGCCAACACGTCCCAGATACATCAGTATGATCAAAATGATCTGTGACAGAATATGAAGTTTTGGTGTGATTCCTAATGTCAAACCTACAGTTCCAACTGCAGATGCTGCTTCAAACAGACAGCTTGAAAGCGGCAGTCCCTCATACACACTGATTGTCATTCCACCTGCAAAAAATAAGATAAAATACATCATTGCGATCGTTGCTGCATTTTTTATCACACCAACATCGATTCTTCTTCCAAATGCTGTCACATCATCACGACTTTGAAAAGTCGCCAGTACATTTAAAAGTAACAGAGCAAATGTTGTTGTTTTCATACCTCCTGCTGTAGAACTTGGTGAACCTCCGATCAACATCAATAAGATCATCATTGCCTTTGATGCTCCTGTCAGCATCGAAAGATCTGTCGTATTAAATCCTGCAGTTCTCGGTGTCACAGCTTGAAACAATGATGCAAGCAACCGGTCAATCCCTGACAGCTTTCCATAATCCTGAAAGAAAAAGAAAACAGCTGGTAACAGGATCAGACATAATGTTGTAGTTAGAATAACCTTACTCTGCATATGGTAATGCTTAAAATGAAATTTATGAAGATAAATGTCTTCCCATGTAAAAAATCCAATTCCACCAATGATGATCAGTAACATGATCACAATGTTGATCACTGGATTTACCGCATATGATGTCAATGATACAAATGGATGCCATTTTGTTCCAAGAAGATCAAATCCTGCATTACAAAAGGCTGATACAGAATGAAAGATCGACATCCAGATTCCACGTAATCCAAAATCATGACAGAAAACAGGCATCATGAATAACGCACCGATCAATTCGATCAACAAAGTCCCTTTTAAAATAAAACTCATTAATCGAACAATCCCTCCTACTTTCGGTGCAGAGATCGCATTTTGCATCGTACTTCGCTGCATGATCGATATTTTTCTTCCTGATAATATAAATACGGCTGTTGCTGTTGTTATAACTCCCAGACCTCCGATCTGTATCAGAAACATGATCACTGTCTGTCCAAAAGCAGACCAGTAACTTCCAGTATCCACGACTGCAAGCCCTGTCACACATACTGCAGAAGTTGACGTAAATAATGCTTTATGAAATGGTGTTATGATTCCCTGAACCGATGAAATTGGCAGCATCAGGATCAATGCTCCAAAAAGGATCACTCCTGCGAACCCTAATATGATCACCTGAAATGATGTTAAATGTCTTTTTTTATAAATCTTCCATGGCATATATGATCTTACCTCTTTTTCAAATTATTTTATGACTTTTTGATCTTATCATCATTATATCTTTTATGATAAAAAGATAGTGTAAGGATATGTTCTCTTGTATTAAGATTGTATAAAGAAAAAAGTCTTCATCGAAATTTCCTATGAAAAAACACCGCTTTATGCGATGATATTGAAAATTTATTAAACTGTAAAATATA
>ERZ1106973.3058-NODE-3058-length-11054-cov-3.717520_pt1 | contig 11054 bp, 7 predicted proteins | sample MGYA00403686_ERZ1106973 | MGnify/ENA primary metagenome ERZ1106973 (study PRJEB35170, sample SAMEA104062408) | human gut metagenome | biome: human gut; feature: human-associated habitat; material: faeces | place: Denmark | collected 2012-11-06 ...
GCCCCTGTCCTGCATCACCGAACATGGCTCCGAAAATAAAGGAGTAGGTGATGGCAACAAACCAGGTGGGGTCCATCTCGCCGTAAGCAGGAAGTCCGTACATTTTTACGTACATTTCAAATGGTTTGAAAAGCTTTGGATTCTCAAGCTTGGTAGGAGGTTCTCCAAAATACTGTTCCCGGTCCTCTTCTACTACGATATAAACCTTGTCATCTCCCTGTGCCTCTTTGATAAATGCATTTGCATCTTCTTCGGACATCCAGCCGCAGAGGATGTAGTATTCTTCCTGCTCGTCTGTCTCGGTTCGTGCCGCAAATTTCCGGATATCAAAGTTATCGGAAAAACGTTCCAGCTGAATTCTTGCACCGAGTAGTCTGGAAGCGTTCTTGCGGAACATCTCCTGACGTTTATCCTTCACTGCCTGGATTTCATCGGTCAGATTCTGGACTTCTTTATCCAGGCTCCGGTAAGCTTCCAGCGGGGTTCCGCCAAAGTCTTCCAGCAGATCGACTTTTTCAAAGTGGAGAGACCGCATGATCGAATCGACCTTTCCTGCATCAGCATCCGATACAAAATAAACGCCATAGACATAAGAGGCATCTCTGGAGCCTTCCAGAAATAATGCATCAATGTCTTCAAGAAGCGCTTTTTCCAGCCGGTGATAATAATCCACATTGATTTTTCCAAATCTTGTGCGGATGTATTTGTACTGCATGATCTCATGCAGGTCAAAATCCAGAGAAGTAAAAGGTTCCAGGACTTTCATACGTGCCTGGATATTCTCTCTCTTTTTTTTCAGTTCTTCTTTTTGCTGCTGCAGATCCATGTAGTCATGATTGATAGAACGAATCATCTCAAGGATCTCGTCTTCGCTCTGATCAAAGGATGGCTCTGCTGGCATGTCTTTCATATATCCCAGAAACTGTGTCACTTTTGCGAGTGGATCACGGTAAGGGTTCATTTCCAGAAATGGCATCAGATTATCTACTGTCTTGAGCTCCGTGAGTGCATTTTCAAGCTGCATCTCATATTTGGAAAGATACCGGTTTGTCATGCGGTCGATGTCGGCGCGTGGTCCGGTAATGCTCAGGAACTTCATCTTAACAATCATTTCGCTGTTCCTCCTATATAAGTTAATGTCTCACGTGCAGGAAGTCCGTAGCGAACACATTCGAGCACAGTTGTAAGCTTATCAAGCTCCTCCTCTTTCAGAAAAAGATAGGTATTCACGGTTGCGATGGAATAAGGGTTACTTCTTCTGTCTGCCAGGTAGAGACGGTACAGGCAGTCTTTGTAAATCGTCTCGATGGACGCTGGTGTCTGAGTATCGGTGTGACGCAGATAAGGCGTTCTGGTAACCAGCTTTAAAAATTCATCGACAGACGGTGCTTCTACAAGATCCTTCAGCTGATCTACATGAATCCGGTAGTGTATCGGGATCAGCAGTGTGGAAATATCCGGCGGAAGCATGTTGTAATATTTTTTTGCACGGTAGATCCACTGCAGGTTCAGCAGGTCGATCTTTGCTCCGGCATCTCTGGTGAAAATTTCCAGTTCCTTATGCTTCAGAATCTTTTTGCGTTTCTTCCACATGGTTGTAAAATAGTACAGATTCAGTGCCAGATCGTAATCAAAAAGGGTAGGGTTCTCCGCATTTTCCAGACGTTTTAACGGCGCATAGTATTCTGTACCCTTTAAATTTTCCACCAGCTCACTGATATTCCCCGAAGTGATCAGTTTATCGATGGAGAGATCCGAATATTTGTCGAAGAATATTTTCTTATGATCCAGATCAAAAGGTTTCTGATAGTGGTTGAATACAATACGCAGGCAGTAATTGATCAGATTCATCTCGTAGCGCTTCAGATAAAGCTCCAGGAATTTTTTCTGATCCATTCCGGAAAAACGGTACAGGCGTGTATAATCACTGTAAAGTGACTGCACAAGAAGCTTCTCAATCTCACCGCGGTGAAGACGGTTTTCGTCCATATCTGCAAGGACATTCCGATATCCGGGATGTTCTTTGAGATAAGCAGCAACTTCGGTTACTGTATGAAATGCGGCGATATTCTGGAAATCTTCATCAGTGAGCAGTTTCGCCTGCATGGCGCGTACTTTTGTTACGATGCCACTGTATGCAAGTAAATTTCCCATATGCTATCCCTCTATGATACGTCTGACAATTTTCTCGGCATATGCCGTATGTTTCTCTTCAAAATCTTTTTTAAGTTCTTCGATCGCTGTCTGGTTCTTACGGTTCTGCCTTGCAAGAATCTCATCCATCTGACGATTTAATCCTTTGTGGATATCGTTCAGCTCCTTTTGGGTGTGATCTTCAAGTTGTTTGTCGAACTGATTGCGTTCATTTTGAATGCGTTCTTCCAGTTCTGATTTTTCCAGTTCCGCGTGTTCCACAACAGCTTCGGCTGCGTGTTCGATTTCGGAGAGCTTTTTAACAATATGATCCATTGTCCGACTCCTTTCTTAGAAATTATTTATACATTTTTAATAATGCATACATATTCTACTACTTTAAATTAGAAAAATCTACTAAATAATAAGAGAATATCATAAGAATATTTTATACAAAACTTATAAAATATATTTTTGGGTTTTCAAATATTTCAGAATAGTATAAAATAAATAAGGTTATACATATTTTCACTAAAGGAAGAGAAAGATATATGAGGTTAAGAAATGTACCGGGAGCAGATGCTTATCTGACAGCTCATCCCCTTGTAATTAAAAATGAGACCAGATATCGCGGCACCTGGAAAGAGACTTTTCAGAATCCGGAGAATCCGATCCATATTGAGATCGGGATGGGAAAAGGACAGTTTCTTCTGACACTTGCAAAGGAGAATCCATCCATCAACTATATCGGTATCGAACGTTATTCAAGCGTACTGCTTCGGGCGCTGGAACGCTTTGACAATGACGAGGAATACAAGGATGTCAACAATATTCGTTTTATCTGTATGGATGCGACAAATCTGCCGGAGGTTTTTGCTGTCGGAGAGATTGACAAGATTTATCTGAATTTTTCAGATCCGTGGCCGAAAGCACGTCATGCAAAGCGCAGACTTACTTCCAAGCAGTTTTTTGAGCGGTATGACAAGATCCTTGCCTTTGACGGAGTCGTTGAATTTAAGACAGACAACAGAGAGCTGTTTGACTTTTCACTGGAGCAGGTGGAGTTGGCAGGCTGGGTACTTCTGGCGAAGACCTATGATCTTCACAATGATCCGACACTCAGCAGAGGGAATGTTATGACTGAGTACGAGGAGAAATTTTCCGGGCAGGGACATCCGATCCATAAACTGATCGCAATGCGCCAGTAAGACAATTGAATAAAATGCAACAGGCAGATCATAAAGGCGCTGAGTGCGTAAGATGATCCCTGGCAATATAAGAGACAGCAGATACGGAGCAATCCGCACATCGGCTGTCTTTTTGCATATATTGTAGAAAGAGGAAGTCAGGAAGGAACAGATATGCGGAAAAAGCATCATTTTCAGAATTGTATGCGGGGGTTTTGCTATAAGAATCCAAGATTTAATAAAAAGCTGATCTGTTTCAGAAATTCTTTTCAGGAAGTCTATAAAATCTTAAACCCGAAATGTGGATGCCACTAAATCCAGTCCTTTTTACATAGCCTGAGATGGCAGAAATGAGGAAAGTGTATGGGTATCGCATTGATTACGAAGGATTATGAAAATACAGTCGGAAAGCAGAGGATGCCGGTAATTGTGGAGTTTTACGCATCATGGTGTCCAAAGTGCGGAATGATGTATCCTGTTGTGGAAAGGATTGCCAGCCGGTATCAGGGAAAATGGATTTTTTATAAGATTGATATTGATATATCGAAAGAGATTGCAGAGTATATAGGCATTGAGATCGTACCGACGTTTGTGGTGTACAGAGATGGAAAAATCTGTGGATATACAACCGGAGTTCTTCCAGAAGAAACTCTGGAAGAACGAATCCGGGAAATGTTAAGAAAATAATTGGTAGAATCAATTATTCGTATGATGAATATTTTGCGCAGATTGCATTGACTTGCTATGTTAAAATTCGAATACAGCAACACCGTATGGCGGAAGATCGTAACCAAATGAATATGGTCTTCCATCACATTCCTGTTTCTTTGCTTTATATACTGCCGGGCGGGCTTTTCCGCTTCCGCCATACTGCAATTCATCACTGTTCAGTACCAGGCGGTACTGTTTGCCACGTGGTACGCCGACACGGTACTCCGGTCGTTCGATCGGTGTGAAGTTACATACGAATAAAAGGTTCTTTTTTGCGCCCTTTGAGTGACGGATGAAGCTGTAAATACTTCGTGAGCTGTCATCTGCATTGACCCACTCAAAGCCTTCCATGCAGGTATCCTGTTCATACATGGCTTTGTTGTGTGTGTAAAGATGCAGTAGGTCACGGTAGAAATTCTGGAGTGCCTGATGCTCCGGCTCTGCAAGGAGATACCAGTCAAGCTCACGCGCCTCGCTCCACTCGCGGAGCTGTCCGAAATCCTGTCCCATGAAGAGAAGTTTCTTTCCAGGATGTCCCATCATGAAAGCATAACCGACCTTCAGGTTGGCGAATTTCTCAAATCCAAGACCAGGCATCTTATTGAGCATAGAGCATTTTAGATGTACCACTTCATCATGTGATAATACAAGAATATAATTCTCGCTATATGCATAGGTTAAGGCAAATGTCATACCGTAGTGGTCGCCTTTGCGGAAATATGGATCCAGCTTCATGTATTCGGTAAAGTCATGCATCCATCCCATGTTCCACTTCAGGCTGAATCCAAGACCATCATCTTCCGGTTTGCCTGTTACTTTTGGCCATGCAGTGGATTCTTCTGCGATCATCAGTGCGCCAGGGTTACGTCCGGTAGTAACGGAATTCAGATGCTTGAAAAATTCGATTGCTTCCAGATTCTCATTGCTGCCGTATTTGTTGGCGATCCACTGACCGTCTTCTTTACCGTAATCAAGATACAGCATGGAAGCAACAGCATCTACGCGGAGACCATCGATGTGATAATGTTCGATCCAGAACAGTGCGTTGGCGATCAGGAAGTTCTTAACTTCTGCTTTACCATAATCGAAGATCTTGGTTCCCCAGTCCGGATGTTCCCCTTTCTTAGGATCTGCATATTCAAAGGTAGCTGTGCCGTCAAAATCAGCGAGTCCGTGTGCATCGCGTGGAAAATGTGCCGGTACCCAGTCAAGGATTACGCCAATCTTATTCTTATGGAAATAATTGATCATATATGCGAAATCTTCCGGCGTACCATAACGAGAGGTCGGAGCATAATATCCGGTCACCTGATATCCCCAGGAGCCGTCAAATGGGTATTCTGAAATTCCCATCAGTTCGATATGAGTATACCCCATCTTTTTTATGTAGTCTGTAGCTGCATGCGCAAATTCACGGTAGCTGTAGAATCCCTCATCTTCACGTCCCGGATGGCGCATCCAGGAACCGATATGTGCTTCATAAATGGAAATCGGTGAGGAATGGAAATCCCATTCTGCCCGGTGCTTCATCCAGACACTGTCACTCCATTTTAAATGGGAGATATCAGCAATCCTTGAGGCAGTTCCCGGTCTCAACTCTGCACTGTTCGCAAATGGATCAGCTTTGTAAAGCTTATCTCCGGTCTGTGTCTCGATACAGTACTTGTAAAGCTGTCCGAGCTGTGCTTCCGGAACAAATGCGGTATAGATTCCAAGCGGTTCCTGACGCTTCATAACGTTTGCATCTTCACTCCAGCCGTTGAATTCACCGATTACGGAAACTGATCTGGCATGTGGAGCCCATACTGCGAAATATACGCCGGATTTTTTGCCATCTTTTACAAAATGTGCACCCATTTTTTTATAGATCTCATAATGGGTTCCCTGTCCGAATAAATATTGATCTAATTCGCCGATTCTATAATCAGCGGGTTTATCTGTTGTTACAGTTTTTACAGACTTTTTAGCTGTAGACTTTTTAGCAGCAGTTTTAGCAGCTGCCGGTTTTTTTACAGCAGATTTTTTTACGGCCGTCTTGCGGGGCGTGTTGGTCTGTTGTGCTGTTGTTTTTTTTACTGCCATCCCATTCACCTTCTATCAAAGATATTTAGGAATATTATACTAGAAATAGCGATAAAAAGAAAGAGTTTTGGACAACTTATACACTTCTTATGTAAGATGTCTAAAACTCTTTGTTTATAGTTATCGGTTTGGTCTGCATATACAAAAGAACGCGCCGGAAGCGCGTTCTTTGTAGAAATCTTATGATTTAAAATCATCTTCTTTCAGGATGATGTGGTCTGAATTATCAGTGCTTCTTCCAAATACCCGTTTCACAAGATGTTTTACATTTGCTTTCTGGGAATGTGAAATTGCTTCATCCATGATCTCTTTTACTTCTGCAACAGTAACCGCATGATCTTCTCTCTGCATCATATCGATCCGGCTGTATAATGCAAGGATTCCCATTTCATCGATACGGTATCCGTTTTCCTTAGCATAGGTCTGACCGAATGTAACCAGTTCATCATTGATGAATACTGGAAGCTCCAGTCTGGAAGTAAATTTACGTTTGAATTCGCGATGGGATGCAAACATTCTTTCCAGCGGTTTCTTCTGGTCTTCCAGAAGGAAGAGAAGTTCGCCGGTCTGTTCATCCATCATGTCATTCAGTTCACGGATGGTTCTGTCATTCATCTTGGAAGCTTTTTCGATGATTAGTGCGCCACCGTTCAGCTTATCGATGATACTTCCGATGTCTTTTTTGTTCAGAGAATCACCGGTTACGATTGCAACTTTACCCTGTTTGAGTCTGCGCTGTTTCTGGATTGCTTTTACAATATCAACTGCGAGGACTGTTTTTCCGCTTCCCTTGCGGCCAAGGATCAGGATGTTGCCTGTGCGGGAAGTTCCATAACGGTTACGGCAACGTTTGTCGTTATCAAGGATTTCAACAAGCTGTTCACTGACACCACGGATCGGTACAAAGTAAGAGAACAGCTGCTTCTGCTCTTCAGTAAGTCCAAGCTTCAGTCCGATCTCACTTGTTGCACTCAGATCGTAACGACCCTGTACAACGAATCCGGTATCGAATTTACCCATGCGTTCGGTGATCTCATCTTCTGACGGTTCTTCGATTTCAAGAACTTCGTCAATATCAGGAGTTGGCGCTGATTTTGAAGTTTCTTTCTTTGGCTCAGGAGCCGGTTTCTCGTCAAATTCAAGATCAAGATAATCATCACTGCTATCTAATTCTTCTTCATCTTCAAAGGAATCAAGGTCTGCAAAATCACCATCATCTTCGTCAGAATCATGATCATTGATATCGAGAGTAGATTCTTTTTCAAAATCAAAATCCTCTTTATGATCTTCATCTAATTCATCATCGATCTGGTAGTCATCTTCGTCTTCATCCTCGTATTCTTCGTCATCGTCATACTCGGAATCATCTTCATCTTCGTATTCCTCGTCGTCATCATACTCGGAATCATCCTCATCTTCGTATTCTTCCTCGTCATCATACTCGGAATCATCTTCATCCTCGTATTTCTCGTCGTCGTCATACTCGGAATCATCTTCATCCTCGTATTCCTCGTCGTCGTCATACTCGGAATCATCTTCATCCTCGTATTCCTCGTCGTCATCATACTCGGAATCATCCTCATCCTCGTATTCAGCTTCTTCATCGTAAACCGCATCCGATTCATCATCTTCTTCGGAGTCAACGATTTCTTCAAAATCATTTTCTTCCGGCTCTTCCTCGTCAGTGTCTGAAGCCTCTTTGGATGAATCTTCCGGACTTTCAGTCGCTTCATCCTCTTCATCATCAACGAAATCTTCAGCATCTTCATCGGTGATTTTAGGCTCTTCACCATTTTCAAGCTGTTCCATCAGTTTGCGGATATCATCAGAAAGGATTGGTTTTGTAGCTCCAAGAACTTCCTCTTCTTCTTCTTTCTTCTTCTCACGCAGGGCTTTTTCTTTCTCAGCTTCCTCCTGGCTCTTTTCAAGAATCTTTGCATTTTCACGCTGGGTTGCTTCCCAGTTGGCAAGAATTTCTTCAATCTTCATCTTACCGGTCATCTGTGAATCGTCTGAAGCAGATTCAGGAGCAACTGCACCACTTGCAACGGCAACACCGGCCTTCAGGGCATCTGAAAGGGAAGCACCGGAAATGGTTGTGGAAATATCGGAAGTGCTTCGAATCCGGGTTTTTGGCTGTGACTCAGCTTCTGGTTCGGAAGCATGTGTCCGGGTCATTGGCTCTGGAAGATCCGGAAGATCAATACTGTCTGTGACATGTACATCTTTGCGGACCTTGTCTGCAATTCGTGGATTCGGTGCCGGACGTTCTTTGGATTTTCGGAAGGAAGGTTTTCTCTTGGAAGAATCCTTACGGCCGATACCATCATTTCGATGATCGTATTTTTCCTGCTGAAGTGGAGTCAGCGGTTTGTATTTCATTTTAAGTTCCATTGCCTGGTATACATAAGTACCTTCGCTGAACCAGAGAATCAGATCATCACATTCATCAAGACATTCGGAAGTCATACCGGCTTCAGCGTATAATCTGGCAAGTTCATATGCCCATTTTTCAACGTATTCAGAATGCTTGAAATCTTCAAGAGCTTCAATCTGTTCTTTGACTGGCGCTTTCTGTGCTTTTAAGATCTTATACCGGAGAATGTACTGGTTTGGATCTTTCGGAGCAAGCTTGACAAATTCTTCGTAGCAATCAGCTGCTTCATCGAAATGTCCCAGCTTCAGAGAAATAATTCCCAGGCGGTATACAACCTTTCTGCTGGAAGGTGCTTTATCATACGCAATAAATAAGGTATCACGTGCTTTACCAAGTTCCCCCGCATTTTCATAGATTTCGCTTACGGTAGAGAGCATGGCGGTATTTTTTACTTTACGCCAGTCGATCGTATCTGCAATCGACATCGCTTTCTGGTAAGACTTCTGTTCGGCATACGCAAGCATCTGCTCTGTCTTTGCGCGATATTCATATTTATCCAACGTTTCTCACCTCATATGATTATTATTAATTATTTTACTTTTCCTCAGTAAGTCTGACTTTTGTACCAGAAACGGAAAACAAAAGTCTTATAATTTTACTTACTAAGTGTATCATAGAGCGTTGTCAATGTCAAAAATTACGGCTGATATTTTTCAGAAATGTTAAAAAAATATTACAAAAATTACAATTTTTTTATCCCTGTAAAATATCTGCCGGCTGCTCTCTGATATCAACGTAAAAAACAGCCATCATATTCTTTCCTATGATGGCTGTTACATATTCAATTTTATCATATTTAATTTTTATATCGGAGAATGATTTTTAATTTTTATTCCCTGTCGCCTTTGTATGCTTTCCGATGATCTTTTACTCATCTTCTTTGCACATTCATTCAAATCTACTATTCATGTTTCTTTACACATATTAATAATATCTTTAAATATGTGGTATTCTGTTCAATATGTCTGCAGTTCTTTTTATCGTCCGGTGTATATTTTCTCCGTCTGTTCTATTCTTCCGAATCTCCTCTACCGGCCTTTTATCTATTATAATAAAGGCTTATTCTCTGGGAACTTCTACCTGCCATACCACTAACATATTGATTCGATGATTCTACTGTGTCCATTGGATTAAGCCTCCTTTTCATAAATTTCCAATCAACGATATCTCACCGACATATGAAATATTCTTCATCCTTGATAAACTTTTCTTTTATCACTTAAGATATAAGCTGGAATTTATTATCTCATCTCTTCTACGATTATGATCCATATCCCCTTGATACCATTCTATAATCGTTATTCATCCATTCTCTTTCTCTACAATATACTTTACGATATTTGATATCCGATGCCTTACCAGATATTTCATATCTATATCCTGTATTTTTCGATTCTTAAACGAATTGAGAATTTATAATAAAAATACATCTTATAAAATATGTGATATTCAATTTTCAAGATTCCCTTTCTCGTCAGGAATTTTTTTTTGTTTATTTTGGATTTCCTTTGGATTGATTATATAATATCATTCGACTTTTATTTTGTCAATACTTTTTGTGATTAATTTTATTTATTTTTCATTATTCCATTTCAAAAGTTGAATTATCTGATTTTTCTTTATTTATTTTAATGTTTACACAATACTATACATTTTCAAATCGTATGCTTTTGTTAACATCATACGCTTGCGCATGTCCAATTGTTAACCATTCATCATTTGCAGTTGACATTTTATCCTGTTTATTTTATACTTCTGTTATATTTTTGATATAAAACTAAAGGAAAGGAGTTCTGCCATGTCGTACGGCAGACAATTACCACTATGAACAACACAGTAAATAGCACAACAACGAAAAAGCTTTCCACCCGCAAACTGGTTCTGATTGCTTTGATGACTGCAATCACCTGTATCTTCGCTCCTATGGCGATTCCGATTCCGGTCAGCCCGGTACCGATCAGTCTTACCAACCTGGTGATCATGATCAGTATCTATGTACTTGGTTTTAGAGATGCAACCATCAGTTACATCGTATATCTGTTACTTGGTCTTGTCGGTCTCCCTGTATTTTCCGGTTTTACCGGTGGATTAGGAAAGCTTGCAGGTCCTACCGGCGGATACCTGATTGGTTTCATCTTCCTTGCACTGATTTCCGGACTGTTCGTTGATAAATTTCCAAAGAACAGAATCCTGGCAGTTGCCGGTATGATCATCGGTATGGCAGTCACTTATATCTTCGGTACAGAGTGGCTTGCGATCCAGTTGAAAATGTCATTCGTTGCAGCACTTTCTGTCGGAGTAATTCCTTATCTTGCCGGTGACGCAGTGAAGATTATCATTGCGATCATCGTCGGACCTGTACTCCGCAGCCGTCTGAGCCAGCTGCAGTAATAAAAATACACAGTATCGGAATTAATTTGGGATTTAATTCAGGAAGGCTATGGATACCCGAACCGGAATAAAGCTTGGAAAGGTGTTCCTGTTCAGGTTCCATCGGCGGGTCA
>ERZ1106973.3072-NODE-3072-length-11001-cov-6.948931_pt1 | contig 11001 bp, 12 predicted proteins | sample MGYA00403686_ERZ1106973 | MGnify/ENA primary metagenome ERZ1106973 (study PRJEB35170, sample SAMEA104062408) | human gut metagenome | biome: human gut; feature: human-associated habitat; material: faeces | place: Denmark | collected 2012-11-06 ...
CAGCTTGAGCCGTTTGCAGATAAACGCCAAGTACGCTTGTTCCGTGTCGCTGTCCAAAGCGACTGTTACACCGTTTACCGTAACAGTGTCGATATTGTCATCTGTCACTGTCACTTCTTGTGATTCGCAGTAAACTTTTCCGTCGGTTATTCCGCTGATAACCGGTGCGGTAATATCTTTCCATTTTGCTGTCACGGTAAAATCTTCCAAAACAGATTGTGTGAAATCATAAACCGTGCCGTTCCTGTACCAGCCTAAGAAAGAAAAACCGTCTCTGCTTGTGGTTGGTGCAGTTGCCTTTTGTCCCTTGAGTATTTTTTGCTCGTCTGCGGTACTGCCGCCGTCAGCGTCGAATGTTACCGTGCGCTTTGCGCTGTCCTCTATTATTCCGTCACCGGTAACATCTCCGTAAAATGTTCCGCCTTTGATAGTGCCATTGTTGCGGAATGCGCCGTAGAATATTCCGCCGTTAATCTCTCCTGCGCTGTTGACCTCATCGTTAAATACGATGTCGGACAAATCGCTTCGGTTCTTACTGAAGCTGAGCATAACATTGCCCGAAATTTTTCCGCCTGCGAGAGTAGCGTATCCTGTGACATCGGTGCTCAAATTCAGTGCGTCACTGTTGCCGTCTGCCGTACAATCGATTACTGATGCGTTTTTATCTATAGTTATGTTGCGGACGCTTAATATGCCACCGCCGAAATTTATACCTCCGCACTCCAGCGCTCTGCACTCTTTGATTGTTGCAGAACCGAGGAAATCCAAATTACCGAAGTTGCATATTCCTCCGCCTCGTGTATCGTCTCTTTCGCATTTTGCTACACAGCCGATAATTGAGCCGTAGGTCATTCTGAAGGTTGCATTGTTATGGACGCTCGAACTAAGACTGCTGTAGCTTTCTACATATACACCGCCGCCTTCTCTTGCTGTACAGCCGACAATACTGCCGCCTGCCATATTGAAGAGACCGGCACCGGTTGCGCTTGCGTCAACATATACGCCGCCACCGGCTTTTTTGTATTCGGCATTACCTGTGATTATACCGCCGTTTACTGTCTTTGTACCGTTCTCCTCATCCAGTACCCACAGTCCGTCGCTGTTGGGAGTGAACTTGTGTACTGTGTTTTTGCGTGAATCACGGATTACTAATAATCCTGTAGGATTTACTCTTATTACACTGTCGTTTCCGGTCATTCTGAGAACATATCCGTTTAGGTCAAGGGTTACTCTGTGGTTTATTTGCAGAGTAGAGTCAATATCAATATCCGAATTTAAATAAACTTCCGTTCGTCGCTCGTCTGCTACAGCGCTGAACAAAGCGTCTTTTGTGGATACAGCTATCCCTGTTGCAAGTGCGTACGATGTGATTGGCATAGAGCAAAGCACTATACATACTGTGACTATCATACAGATGAGTTTCTTTTTCATTATAATTACCTCCGTTGTGATTAAGCGGGTTAGTTGTCGAGCGGTGAATATTATATATTATTACCGACCGTTCGTTTATTTTATTATATCAGACGAATTACTCTTTTGCAACAAAAATTTTTTGTTTTATTGTGCCTTTAAAAAAATAAAAAACCGATGCAAAATTTCTGCATCGGTTGATATGTATGTTGTATAGCTTACTTAATGATTGTACCAGGTGTGTTAGGTGCCATACCGGCAGCATTAGCCTCATCTGTGTCGATGTGCATAGCCAGTGCGTAGCTGTCGGATACTCTGACTACTACATCGCCGAATGTAAGATTTCTGCCGTTAGACGACGGAATTTCTACAGACACGATTTGACCGTTTACCAGTCCCATTTCCTCTGCATCCTTTGTGGTTGCGTGGATATGGCGCTTTGCAGCGATAACGCCCTCTTTGATTTCGATTTCGCCTGCAGGACCTACCAGCTTGCAGCTGCCTGAGCCTGCGATGTCGCCGGACTCTCTTACAGGAGCGTTTACACCGATTGAGCGTGCGTCAGTCAGCGAGATTTCTACCTGAGTAGCCTTTCTTACAGGGCCGAGAATTGATACTGCCGGAAATTCTCCCTTTGTACCGATTACTCTAACTCTTTCGTTGCTTGCATACTGACCCGGTTGAGACAGCTCTTTCTTTACTGTGAGTTCGTATCCCTTGCCGAAAAGTGTCTCCAAATCCTCTTGGGACAGGTGCACGTGACGGGCACTGATTTCTACTACAACTTGATTAGCCATTTTATTTTCCTCCGAAAAAATTTCTTTTATGATGATATTTTATACCTATTTTGATTGTTTTTCAACCATAAATTTGGTATTATGTTAAAAAGGGCAAAGGAGCTACGAATTATGACACTTGACGAATTAGAAAAGGAATGTCAGTCCTGCACTCGCTGCGGTTTGTGTGAGGGCAGAACTAACCTTGTATTCGGCGTAGGCAAAAAGGACGCCGATATTATGCTCATAGGAGAGGGCCCCGGCGAAAACGAGGATTTGCAGGGCGAGCCTTTCGTTGGCAGGAGCGGCAAGCTGCTGGACAAATTTCTTGCCGGCATTGACCTCTACCGTGACAAAAATATTTATATCGCAAATATGGTAAAGTGTCGCCCACCTAAAAACAGAGACCCCAAACCTGAGGAGCAGGAGCAGTGCCTCCTTTGGCTCCGTGAGCAGTTTAAGATTATCAGACCTAAGATTATCGTCTGCGTCGGCAGAATATCTGCCCAAAAGTTGATTTCTCCCGATTTTAGAGTAACAAAGCAGCACGGAGAGTTTTTCGACAAAAACGGTACTCTTATGATGGGCACCTACCACCCTGCCGCAATTTTGCGTAACCCCAACAACAAAGAACAGGCCTTTGCCGATTGGCTCAAAGTTAGGGACAAAATACAGGAATTGGGTATCGAAATTTAATCTTTTCCCCTGTTATCCAAAATCATGCCTGCCACAACAAAAAAAGTAATGCCAAAATAAAATTATTTAAACATTTTCCCTTGACAATCGTCGTCGGATATGCTAACATTTATAGGCACTGAGCAATAGTGCTTATATAGAGGTATAGTGTAACGGTAACACTCCGGACTCTGACTCCGTCATTTAAGGTTCGAATCCTTATACCTCTGCCACAGGCTTGAAAACATCGGTTTTCAAGCCTTTTTTATATGCCAAAATGACCACAAATTGCCCAAAATAGCCATATTTTTCGGCTTGTAAAAATATGATAAAATCTTTAGTGAGACACTTGAGAGATACCAAAAATCAGGCATAAATCTATTGATTTTGAAAATCGAAACGTAAATTTAAGTAAATTTACGGTAATAATCACAGAGACATTTAAGAGACAATCCTCTAATGTTCAAGTCAATTTAATACATAGCGGTGTAGTGTAAGGGTAGCACACCAGACTCTGTTTGTATGTGTTATAGTCCTTGCTTCGCTTCCACTAAAAAAGAGCTGATTTTCAGCTCTTTTTTCTTTTGCATATATAATTCAAAACGGGTCTTTTAATTGTTATAGTATAAATGATTAGACCAGGGGTAGCCTAATTATTTTTTAACATTTTTACCGCCAACTTGAATCCTATTTCAAACGCCTGACATTCAATCAACGAAGTGTATTCAGTAAAGCAATCAATATATTTTTCAAACACAACCAATTCGTTATTCTTTAGGAAAGAAGATAATTGTTCTTGATGTCTTGCCATCAGCTCAACCAACCTTTTCTCCTCATCTGTAATGACCTTATTCATACTTGATTTTCCATCTGAAGAAAAAGTAGAATGAACATGCATATCAGAAAACCTCATAACACATTCCTTTCGGCATCTTTCAGATTTAACTTGATTTTTATCACTCATTTCTATCAGACATAGAACGTTTCTTGTTATGATAACTAACAAGTTGCCCACAAGCTGCATTTATTTTGTTTCCACGCGATTCTCTAATAGTAACATCCAACCCTTTTTCTTGTAATTTGTTTTTGAAAACAGTCAATTGTTGTTTGTTTGGACGTTGGATTCTACTACACTCAGTATCATTGTACTGCAATAGATTAATCATGACATTTTTATTTCTAAACCATTTAGCAAGTTGTCTAACATCATTCGGTTTATCATTTACTCCTGGAATTAACAGATACGCAATAGTGATTTTTCTATTATGTCTTTCCGAATAAGACAATGCTGCTTCAACAACCTCGTTAATGTCATTATTCTTCATATGAGGAATGATTTTGTCTCGAGTATTTTGGTTTGTAGCATGTAGTGATAAAGTGAATTGGATCTTTATGTGTTCTTCTCTAAGCTTTTTTAATTGAGCTAAGGGACCTACTGTGGAAATGGTGATACCATCAGTTGGAAAGTTATATCCATTTCGATCCCTTAATATATGAATAGATTTTATTAGGTTATCATAATTCAACAATGGTTCTCCCATCCCCATAAAAACTATTCTATTAACTCGTTCTTTTACTAATAGCACCTGTTGAACTATTTCAGATGCTGTTAAATTTCTCACAAATCCATTGCTACCTGATTCGCAAAAATAACAACCCACAGGGCATCCCACCATAGTACTTACACATATAGTTGTTCCTGTCTTTCTTTTTATACATACAGTTTCAATACAATATCCATCATTTAATTTAAATGCATATTTTCTAGTGTCTCCACCGTTGAAAATATCAACTATTTTAATGGTTTTATAAGGTTTGAAATTTCTTGCACGATAAATCGATTTGTAAAACGAATTTGCCTTTTTTTCTCCAAGAATTGGTGAAATATCTTTTAATGTGTAGTTAAAAGGATCCTTGTAAATCATTTCCTCTGTTATTGGGTTTTCCTTTTTGAATTTTGGCATAATTATTTTCTCAACTCTCTTATTATACTAATATATTTATAATAACGTAAGAATACATTGTTGTCAATAAATTCTTTTGAAATAAATTTTGATTTTAATTGTTATAGCCCAGATAATTGGGCTACCTCTGCTCTAATTATTGTTCTACTACAAAGCAAAAAATATTGCTATAATTTCGTGTAAAGAAACGCAAAAAATCCACAGAGACATTTGAGAGATATTCCTCTAATGTTCGAAATTACTTTTGAATGAAATTCCACTTAAAAAGAGCTGATTTTTCAGCTCTTTTTTCTTTTGCCTAAATGTAAAATCGGTCTTTTAATTGTTATGGTATAAATAATTAGACGAGGGGTAGTCTAATTATTTTATCAACATTTTTACACCTAACTTAAAGCCTATCTCAAATGCTTGGCACTCAATCAGCGAAGCATATTCGGTAAAGCAATCAACATATTTTTCAAACACATCCAAGCTATCATTCTTTAGGGAAGAAGATAATGCTTCGTGATGCCGTGCAATTAACAAAACTAATTCTTTCTCCTCATCTGTAATAACTTTATCTTCGTTAGGTCTGATATTCCCATACCATAATTCTTGAAGTATCGTCATAAATAATCAACTCCTTTGCAGTACAAACAAATACCACAAAGGAGCTTCAATGTCCAGAACAAAATATTTTAATTTTGTTTTGTTGAATTTAGTTTTGCTTAATGATATAATTTTTCTATAAATAAGTGATGAGGAAAACGATATGAAGCAATGCAACATATTTCCTTTTTGGGAAAAGCTGACAGATGAAGAAAAACAACAAATATCAAACGAATGTTACACAGAGGTATATGAAAAAGGTACGATAATGCACAAGGCGGATGACACCTGCGTGGGCTTAATGGCGGTTGTTTCCGGTCAGCTTCGGGTGTATATTCTATCCGACGAGGGACGGGAGGTTACTCTGTTTAGAGTTAACACAGGCGAGGTGTGCGTTTTATCTGCTTCCTGTCTTATGGACACAATAGATTTTGATGTTCTTATTGAAGCAAACGAAAAAACCGAGGTTATTGTTTTGCCGTCAATATGTCTAAACAAAATTATTAAAAATAATATATATGCAGAGCTTTATCTGCACAAAGCGGCAACCGAAAAATTCTCCGATGTTATGTGGACGATGCAACAAATACTTTTTAAGAAAATTGACCAAAGAATTGCAGGGTTGATTCTTGACGAGGCAAACAGAAACAACACAGCAGAGTTAAAAATAACTCATGATGAAATTGCAAAATATATCGGCAGTGCAAGAGAGGTTGTTACAAAGGCACTCAAATATCTTGCAGAATATGATGTTATAGTGTTACAAAGAGGAAAAATCATAGTTAAGGATAAAGAAAAACTAAAAAAATTCGGTTAATGTGACATTGTCACATACAAACGCTCCTTTATTTGTTATTATATGAGCAGAACAAAGGTTCAATAATACAAATAAAGGAATAATCATTATGAAAGAATTAGTTATAAACAAAGAAAACTTTGAAAATGAGGTAGTAAATTCGGACAAGCCTGTATTGCTTGACTTTTGGGCTGAGTGGTGCGGTCCTTGCAGAATGTTATCACCTGTTGTATCGAAAATTGCAGAAAAATACGACGGCAAAATCAAGGTTGGCAAGGTTAATGTTGATAACGAAATAGAGCTTGCGTCTGCATTTCAGATTTCAAGCATACCAGCATTATTTGTTGTTAAAGACGGTAGGGTTGTTAACTCAGCTGTTGGCTTTAGAAATATTGAACAAATTGAGGCGATGATAAATGAGTAAGAAAATAATATTACTTGCATTGGCAATAATTACAGTAGCAACTGTATTTGCAGGATGCACACAAAAAACAGGCAATGAACAAACGGAGGCAACACAGGTGAATATAGGAACTTATTATCCTTATTATCAAATTTCACAGGACGAGGCAAAAAGAATTATGGACGAGGAAAGTGATTATATAATCGTTGACGCCCGTGAGCAAAGCGAATATGACGAAGGTCATATAAAGGGTGCAATCGTTATTCCATATACCGAAATTGAGCAAAAGGCAGAGGAAATGCTACCCGATAAAGAACAGCTTATTCTTGTATATTGCCGAAGCGGGAGAAGAAGCAAGATTGCCGCACAGTCCCTTGCGAATATGGGTTATACAAATGTTAAGGAATTCGGCGGAATAATTGATTGGCAATACGGAATTGAAAAGTAGGAGAAAAAATAATGGGATTTTTTGATTATTTCAAAAGCATTGATATTAACGCAGGGCTTGAGCAATACAGAAATACTGACGGTGCCGTACTCGTTGATGTAAGAACCGAGGAGGAATATGCCGAAGGACATATTCCAAGCAGTATTAACATACCATTGTCAAATTTGAACAGTATCAGCTATAAGATAGAGGATAAAGACACACCATTATTTGTTCATTGCTTAAGCGGAGGAAGAAGTGCTCAGGTGGTATCAATCCTGAAAAGAAACGGATATAGTGATGTTACGGATATTGGTGGAATAAACGGCTATCGTGGAAAAATTGAGAGGTAATATATGAGGGTTATAATTATCGGCGGTGTTGCAGGCGGAGCAACTGCCGCGGCAAGAATTAGAAGACTTGACGAAAAAGCAGAGATAATCATTTTTGAAAAAAGCGGATATATTTCGTATGCAAATTGCGGACTGCCTTATTATATCGGCGGTGTAATTGAGGATAAAGAGGAGCTGACTCTGCAGACTCCCGAAAGCTTTTGGGAAAGATTTAATATTGATGTTCGTGTTCAAAACGAGGCTTTGGAAATCAATCCCGAAAATAAAACCGTTACTGTTAAAAATATCAAAACCGGCGAGGTTTACACAGAAAGCTATGATAAGCTGTTGATTTCAACAGGAGCTAAACCAACAAGACCGCAAATGCAGGGCATTGATTTAGATAATGTATTCACTCTTCGCACCGTTGAGGATACATACAATATTAAAGACTTTGTTGATGAATGCAAACCGAAATCGGCTGTTGTAGTCGGTGGCGGATTTATAGGATTAGAGGTTGCCGAAAATCTTAACGAAATGGGCGTTGATGTTACAATTCTTCAAAGACCCGACCATCTTCTCAACACTCTTGACTACGATATGGCAACGCTTGTTCATTCGAGGTTTAGGAAAAACGGTGTTAAGCTGAAATTCGGCGTATCGGTTCAGGGCTTTGAAAAGGCTGAAAAAGGTGTTGATGTTTTAATTAAGGGCGAGGAACCGATAAATGCCGATATGGTGCTTCTTGCTATCGGTGTAACTCCCGACAGTACACTCGCAAAAAATGCAGGCTTGGATCTTGGAATTAAGGACAGCATTGTTGTAAATGACCGAATGGAAACATCTGCAAGGAATATTTACGCTGTGGGCGATGCCGTTCAGGTGAAGCATAGTATTACAGGTGATAACGCAGTGATTTCCTTGGCAGGTCCTGCAAACAAGCAGGGCAGAATTGCGGCTGATAATATTTGCGGTGGAGACAGCCGTTATAAAGGCTCAATGGGTAGCTCGGTAATAAAGATTTTTGATATGACAGTTGCAAGTACAGGCTTAACGGAAAAGCTTGCAAAGGCATCCGAAATTGATTACGACAAAATCGTTCTTTCTCCTATGTCGCACGCAGGATATTATCCGGGCGGTAAAGTTATGACAATGAAGGTTGTGTTTGAAAAATCAACTCAAAGAATCATCGGTGCTCAAATTGTCGGCTTTGACGGAGTTGACAAACGCATAGATGTTCTTGCTACTGCCATGAATTTCGGTGCAACCGCAAGCGACTTAAAGGATTTGGACCTTGCTTATGCGCCACCCTATTCCTCGGCAAAGGACCCTGTAAATATGGCTGGCTTCGTAATTGAAAACATTGGCGCAGGAAAAATGAAGCAATTTCATTGGGACGATATATCAAGGCTTCAAAATGAAAACGGCATAACGCTTCTTGATACCCGAACACCCTTTGAATATTCAAGAGGACATATTGACGGATTTATAAATATTCCCGTTGATGAACTGAGAAGTCGAATGGATGAGATAGACAAATCAAAACCGCTTTATGTTATGTGCCAGAGTGGGCTTCGCAGTTACATATCCTGCCGAATACTTGCTCAAAACGGATTTGATTGCTATAACTTTTCAGGTGGCTACCGTTTCTATGAAAGCGTAATAAAGGAAAAATCAATCAGTGAAAAATCATACCCCTGCGGTATGGATAAATAAAGGAGGGATTTATATGAAATATGTTTGTCAAATCTGTGGATATGTTTATGATGATGACAAGCAAAAGGTTCCGTTTGAACAGTTGCCCGACGATTGGAAGTGTCCGCTTTGCGGAGCGTCAAAATCGGATTTTAAGGCAGAAGAGCCTGTCGTTTCGGTAGCTCCGATTGTTGAAAAATCCGAAGTAGCCGATTTGAAAAAGCTCTCGGCAGGTCAGTTGGCGGCAGTATGTTCGAATCTTGCCCGTGGTTGTGAAAGGCAATACAAGCAACAGGAAGCCGATTTGTTCAATGAGCTTGCAGATTATTTCACAGCTGTAACACCTGCAATTGACGATGCCACAGTGCAGGAGGTTGCAAGACTTTTGCAGGAGGATATTAACAATTATCCAACTGTCAGAACAACTGCCGACAGCAATAATGACAGAGGTGCGGCAAGAATTTGCGTTTGGGGTGAAAAGGTAACAAGAATGTTATCATCCCTTGTAAACAGATATCTAAACGAAGGTGAAGCAATGCTTAACGACACTGATATTTGGGTATGCACAGTATGTGGATTTGTATACATAGGAGAGGCTCCGCCGGAGCTATGCCCTGTATGTAAGGTTCCGCCGTTCAAATTTGAAAAGATATAAGGAGGTTTAGGCTATGAAAAAAGTTGCAGTTAGAAATCTTCGACTTTGCACCAAGGATTGTCTTTGCCTTTATGTTTGCCCCTATGGTGCAACTGATACCGAAAACAGTATTATTGATACTACAAAATGTGACGGATGCGGTCTTTGTGCCGATGCCTGCCCAAGCGGAGCAATCAGCTTAGTCCCTCTTGAACTACCGCCTCAACAGGCAAAATCAAGCTCGGTTGTATCGGTCCTCAATGATCTTGCACAAAGCAAATCAAATGGTGAAGTTATGGCAAGGCAAATTGCCGAAGAAACCGACAAATCAGGTCTTGCTAGACTAATGAAAGCAATATCAAAATCGGAGAGAATTGTTGCAGAGGATATTGTTCGAGAGGCAGGCTATATGCTTCCTCAAAGCGACAACGCTCATAAAATGTTAGAGGAACTTATTGAAAATCCTCCAACAAAGGATTTTCCGATTGAGTCGGCAAAAAAATTATTAAGATTAATTCCAAACAACGAAAAAACAAATGATAAGGAGAATAAAACTATGTCAAACAAATACGCAGGAACTCAAACAGAAAAGAATCTTCAGGAGGCTTTCGCAGGTGAGAGCCAGGCAAGAAACAAGTATACATACTTTGCATCGGTAGCAAAGAAGGAAGGCTACGAGCAAATGGCAGCATTGTTCCTTAAAACAGCAGACAACGAAAAGGAACACGCAAAAATGTGGTTTAAGGAATTAGGAGAGCTTGGTGATACACCGGCTAACCTCAAGGCTGCTGCAGACGGTGAAAACTACGAGTGGACAGATATGTATGAAGGCTTTGCAGTTACAGCTGAAGAGGAAGGCTTTACCGAGCTTGCCGCAAAGTTCAGAGCAGTGGCTGCTATTGAGAAGCACCACGAGGAAAGATACCGCGCACTTCTTAAGAATATTGAAACTGCACAGGTATTTGAAAAGAGTGAGGTAAAGGTTTGGGAGTGCAGAAACTGCGGTCATATCGTAGTTGGTACAAAGGCACCTGAGGTTTGCCCTGTATGTGCTCACCCACAGTCATTCTTTGAAATTCACGCAGAAAACTATTAAACAGCAAAAGGCGCTGTAAAAAAACAGCCGAAATGAAAAACCGGGATTCACGTAGAGTGAGTCCCGGTTAGTTTTTGTCCGCCTTTTTCGTTCCGCTACGCTCCACTTCAAAGGCGGACAAAAACATCAATTATCTAATCTCTTAAAAACTTACACACTTTTCTTGACAAAGCCCTGTTTAGGGACTTTTAATTGTTATGGCATA
>ERZ1106973.3079-NODE-3079-length-10969-cov-2.831592_pt1 | contig 10969 bp, 15 predicted proteins | sample MGYA00403686_ERZ1106973 | MGnify/ENA primary metagenome ERZ1106973 (study PRJEB35170, sample SAMEA104062408) | human gut metagenome | biome: human gut; feature: human-associated habitat; material: faeces | place: Denmark | collected 2012-11-06 ...
GGTTCGGGGGCGAGTTCTTGGAAACCTGCCGTAGAAATACGGTAAGGCGCCGGGTACTTAGCCTACATAAGACTGTCCGCAAGTATTTTGGAGAAGCTATTACCGTAACGCAGGAAGTCGATGATATTATTTCTTCTTCCATTGTAAAAGACTCGATCATCAACAATGCAGATTGCAAGATTCTTCTCGATCAGCGTAAGTACATGACAAAGTTCGACGGCATCCAAAGCCTGCTGGGACTTTCGGACAAGGAGAAGGCCCAGATCCTATCTATCAACCTTTCGAACGATCCCTCGCGGCTGTACAAAGAGGTGTGGATCGGTTTGGGCGGGGTGCAATCCGCAGTCTATGCTACGGAGGTCTCGGCAGAGGAATACTTGACATACACGACCGAAGAGGTTGAGAAAGTCGAGGTTTTCAACCTCGCCAAGAAGATGAACGGAGACATCGAGGGAGCTATTCGTATTTTGGCAGATAAGAGGCGCAATTCAGAATAACAAACGATCATGTTACAGAAAACCGAATTATCCCGAAAGACGAAAATGTTGCTTTGGGCTATCACAGGTCTCTGAACGTTTATAATCTGTGCAGCTTCCCTCTCATGGTGGTCTGCATCCCATTGTCGGAATAAGAATGCCGCGTTATGCGGGGTATGGGATGCTGTTCTTCCGCGTGGAAGGCTCACTATTTCGCGCGAAGATGACCATTATATAGTTGTCTTCGGGGACTCAAAAGATACTTGGTATAGGTTGCATCATTGGCTAAGGCCCTATTATTTTCAAGACGGAAGGCGGATTTATGTCTGGCTCTCGGAATCAGGGAATAATTTACTACTCGTGCCAGGGTGTAGTTATCGCAGAATAAAATCAACACAAATAACCCAATAAAAACTCAATGCTATGGATAAGAAAAATAATAATCCGGAAAAATTCGCAGAACTTCTTGCTGCCTACCGGAAAGGACATGCGGAGCAGGGGCAATTCCTGTCGTATGTGGATCGATTAAGCGCACAGGTGCGTAATAACACGATTTGCGGCAGTTGGATCGCTCAGGACGGGGGCTGCTCGCTGCTGATTCGCAGTATCGAGGACGGTTTCTCCCTCATGCTCTGCGACAATACGCGCTGCTACAAGACGATTATTCGCCAGATGACGGCCCTCGCTCAGGGACGCCGTGTGGTGATTGTTTCCGAGGGACCGGGCGGAGACATTACGATCGGCAAAGACGGGCTGCTTCGATGCGGAGCCTACGGTATTTTCCGTAGTGAAGAAGACATGCTCCGTGAGGAGATGGATAGCGAAATGGAATTTGCAGTACGGTCAGCAACCGAAGACGATGGGACGTTCTAAGGAAATACTCGATTTATTCGAGTCGCTTATAAAGACGATACGGTCGATGCGGGGGCAATATTTACTGCAGACCGCATCGACCCGTGAGCTGCTTTGCGGTGAATGGGAACGTAAAGACTCTACGGTTTCTTTCAGAATCTATATAGAGGACGGGAAGTATTATATCGAATTCCGCTATGGGAACAAGATTAATAACTATAAGAAATGCCTATCCTCTGAGCTGCTGGAAGATAAAGAAGGGAATCTCTATGCCGATTTTATGAATCAGGGCATTGGTTACGATCCCAAACAGGATTTGCTTCTGGTTGAAGACTACGGAGCGTTCAAACGAAAAATGGAAACAGAACATGAAAAATAAAATTAGTGTTATGCTGGTCGCCCTCGTCCTTATTTCGGGGGCGGCCCGGGCCCAGTGGCCTGTAACGGACCTTGCCGGTTTAACGCAAAGTATCATCAATTCGTCGAATGAGATGGTGCAGACATCCTCTACGGCACAGACGATGGTTCAGAATTTTCAGGAGACTCAGAAGATTTATGACCAGAGTAAGAAATACTATGATACGCTGAAAAAAGTAAAAAACCTTGTTCGCAGCGCCCGGAAGGTCCAGCAGTGTATTCTTTTCGTGGGAGAAATTTCGGATATGTATGTCTCGAACTATCAGCTCATGCTTTCCGACAAGAACTTTTCCGTGAGGGAACTTGCTGCTATCGCTTCGGGATATACACGAATTCTTCAGGGAAGTGCCAACACGCTAAAGGATTTGCAGGGTATCATCAATCCCTCGGATTTGTCGATGACGGACAAAGATCGCTTGGATGTGGTTGATAAAACCTATGCCGAATTACTGCGGTTACGGAATTTGACGAGCTACTATACCCGGCAGAATCTTTCTGTGTCCTATATAAGGGCGAGGAAGTCGAATGATATGGAGCGGACATTATCCCTGTACGGCACAGATGAGGATAAGTATTGGTAATAAAAGACGATGATTATGATGATCCCTTTAGTATCTTTTGAAAGCCTGCATGAAATTCTGCGTAAGCTCTTCGATTCGATGCTTCCGTTATGTGAAAGAATGACTGTCATGGCGTCGGCAATAGCATGTATCGGTGCGTTGCTATACATATCTTATCGGGTATGGCAGTCTATTGCGCGTGCTGAGCCCATTGATGTTTTTCCGTTGTTACGACCTTTTGCCATGTGCATTTGCATCATCTTTTTCAATACATTGGTTATCGGCGGTCTCAACGGAATACTATCCCCGATTGTTAAAGCCACGCACTCTCTTCTTCAAGGCCAGACTTTCAGTATGAATCAATATCAGGCGGATAAAGACAAACTCGAAAAAGAAATCATGCTCAAGGACCCGACACAGGCTTATTTGGTCTCGGATGAAGAGTTTGACCGGCAAATTGATGAACTGGGCTGGATGCCACCGGATTTGAATGCAATGTCGCAGTTGCATCAGGATAGATATTGGTTTGGGATACGCGGTCTCATTGTCATGGCTTTTAGATGGCTTTTGGAAACGCTTTTCGAAGCGGCTTCGTTGGTTATCGATACGATCCGGACATTTTACCTTATTGTACTGGCTATTCTGGGCCCTCTGGTCTTTGCTATAGCATCGTTCGATGGCTTTCAGGCTTCATTGGCACAGTGGCTCACAAAGTATATCGGCGTATATTTATGGTTGCCGGTTGCTGATATTTTCGGTGCTATTCTGGCCCGCCTGCAAACACTATCGCTTCAAAAAGATTTGGAGTTGATGAGTACTGATCCCTGGTATTTTATCAATATGGACGGTACTGTTTATCTGGTATTTCTGCTGATCGGTATCTGTGGTTATTTTACCGTTCCTACTGTTGCATCATGGATTGTGCAGGCCGGAGGTTTCAACAGTTATAATAATCTCGTTACTCAAGGGGGTAAATGGCTCGGTGGCTTTGCTATGGGTTCTATTACCGGTGCTGGAAAGTACATCAAGGGGCAAGGTAAAAGGATTGCCGAGGAAGAGCGAAAATTCAAAATGAGACACCCTAATATAAAGTAAGCAAAATGGAATTTAAAGCACTGAAAAATATAGAGAGCAGTTTCCGGCAAATCCGTTTGTATGCAATCATTTTTCTGGGTTGCTGTATGCTCCTGACGGTTTTGGTTGTGTGGAGGTCCTACAGCTTTGCCGAAGCGCAGCGTCAGAAAATCTATGTTCTGGATCAAGGCCGGAGCTTGATGCTGGCGCTCTCACAGGATTTACAACAAAACCGGCCTGTTGAGGCACGGGAACATGTCCGACGTTTTCACCTGTTATTCTTCGATCTCTCGCCGGATAAAAGCGCTATTGAAGGCAATCTTACAAAAGCTCTTTTGCTGGCCGATAAAAGCGCAATGAGTTACTACCGCGATTTAATGGAGAAGGGCTATTTCAATCGGCTGATAGCCGGAAATATCATCCAGAAAGTCGATGTTGACAGCATCCGCTGTGATTTCACGAATTACCCGTATCAGGTGAAAACTTATGCCCGGCAACGTATTTTACGTGAGAGCAGTGTTACTGAGCGAAGTCTCGTTACGACATGCCAGTTGGTAAACGCGACACGTTCGGATAATAATCCGCAAGGGTTCCTGATCGAGCGATTCAACATCATTGAAAACAAAGACCTCGGAACCTATGACCGCTAAAAGAATACTGCTCATGCCTCGCATCTGGATAAGAAGGAGCAAGGCGAAGGTAAAGGCGTTTTTAGACCGCCGTACACAACGAGAACGGCTGTGGATAATCGTTGGGATGTTGGTGATTTTTGCAGTTCTCGACATTTGGCAGCTTATCGATGGGCTGTCTACGGAGAGGCCGCAGAAGCAGATGGAACATATACAATCAATTAAACCGTAAATAAAATGGCAGATAATAAAACTGATGTAAAAAAGGGTTCGTCCGATAATATTCAGAAGGACCCGCAAAAGGAACAACGGAAAAAGACCGTTCTGGCCGCTTTGATTTTGCTCGTGCCGTTCCTTGGTTGTATGTATTTGATTTTCGGCGGCTGAAGTAAGGCGGAAACTCCGGGTGAGAATTCTTTCAACATGACTGTTCCTGATGGCCGGAGTCCGGGGATTGAAGCCAGCAAACAAAAGGCATTGGAACGTGTCAACTCGGAACAGCAACAGCAGGATCGTGTGTCGGCCTTCGATTCGAACTCTTTTTCGCTGCTCGACGGAGCATCCGGCACACCGCAAAAATCCAATCCGCAGAATGCGATTACTCAGTCTCAGGAAGCGAATCGGGAAGTCTCACAACTATTGAACGATTTCTACAGTACGCCGAAAACAGACCCGCAGGTCGAAGAACTGAAACGGCAGGTTGAGGAGTTGGAATCGCGCCTTGAGACGAAGCCCCAGACTCCTCCTGATCCGATGGAAATTGCAGAAAAGCAATATGCGCTTGCGGCAAAATACTTTAATAACGGGGAACAACGCGCAGAGCCGGCACGAAACAGTGCTTCCAAAACAGTTACAGTTCATCCGGTCCGCAGTTTAGGTGAAGGGGTTGTTACGACACTGGCGACTGTAGAACCCGATTCTTTGTTGTCGGAACTGGGCCGGGAACGTAATCTCGGATTCAATACTGCCGTAGGAAGCAATACCCAAGCGAATCATCGCGGTATTCGGGTGTGTGTGGATGAAGACCAGACAATCAGCAGCGGAGATCGAATTCGACTGCGATTGACGGAGCCTATACGAGTGAACGATTGTCAGATCGATGCCGGAAGCCTTCTATTCGGTACGGCGGCTATCGAAGGACAGCGATTACAGATTGTCGTGTCGAGCATCGAACAGGCTGGTAATATCATCCCCGTGGAACTTAGCGCTTTTGATTTGGACGGCGGAAAAGGGTTATATGTTCCCGATTCGAAAGAGCGAACTGCGGCAAAGGAAGCTGCGGCGTCAATCGGTTCGGGCTTAGGAACGAGTATTTCATTCACTCAGAATGCCGGTCAGCAAGTGGCAATGGATCTTGTTCGAGGAGCCATGACAGGAGGAACGCAATATATTGCTTCAAAGCTGCGGCAGGTAAAAGTTACCGTGAAAGCGGGTTATCAGATCATTCTCATTTCTAAAGAATAATTTTCCATGAAAACGTTATTAATTACCTTCCTCTTCCTTTGCAGCTTTTGGGCGGCCGGAGCGCAGGAATCATCCCGGGTGATACCGCCGGAGCAGGTGATTGAACCCTATCAGGTAGAGGTGACATTTGCCAAAACCGTACATATTCTTTTCCCCGCAGCCGTAAAATACGTTGATCTGGGATCAACGGACCTTGTTGCCGGTAAAGCGGATGGAGCAGAAAATGTCCTGCGGGTAAAATCTGCGGTGCGGGGATTTCCCGGCGAAACGAATTTCAGCGTCATCACCTCGGACGGAGTATTTTATGCCTTCAACGCCATTTATGCCGATGTACCGGGGCGCCTTTCCATTCAGATGGAAGACTGGCTGCATAAAGACCCCTATGGTGATTTCGCATCCACGCAGACGTATGTCAGGCTTCAGGAACTCGGCGATGAAAACCCGCTTACCGTAAACCGAATCATGTACACGATCCATAAAAAGGATGCACGATTGATTAAGAACATCGGCAGCAAACGATTCGGCATGCAACTGTTGTTGAGGGGAATTTACATTCACAACGACCTGTTTTACATTCATGTCTCCCTGAGCAACAGTTCAAACGTAAATTTCGACATCGATCATATCCGGTTCCGTATTGCCGACAGAAAAGTCGCTAAACGCACGGCACTGCAGGAAACATTCGTCGAGCCGGTCCGGGCATATAATGCGATCGCAGCCGTGAAAGCCGGAGAGACCCTGCGTAATGTTTATGTTTTTCAGAAGTTCACCATCCCGGATGATAAAGTGCTTATCATGGATGTATTCGAAAAGAACGGCGGCCGTCACCAGTCGTTTATGATTCAGAATACGGATTTGGTGGATGCTCATACAGTCGAGGAACTTAAAATCAGGTAGCTATGCGGGCAATCATTATGTTATGCTTGGGGCTTTGGGCTGCATTGCTGCTCAATCCCGGTGAAGTGTATGCCCAACGCGGATTACCCGGACAGGTTGCTCTCGGTGTCAACGGGGGCATTGCCGATGGTTTCTCTTTTCGGGATTCTCATGGAGCATACCGGTTCTGGGGCGAGTTGGAACTGACGCGCTATAACCGGAATCACAGTTATTGGAATTTCGCGGTCTCCTGTCTTCGTAAGGATTACCGATACGAAGGCGTGCTGGGCGATCAGCTCGTGCCGATGGCACAATTTACCGCGGAGGCCGGTTATAATCACCCCTTGATTTCGGATCGCGGCCGCAACATATCCCTTTTTGCAGGATTGGCGGGTGTCGCGGGGTACGAAACAACCAACTGGGCTGATAAACATCTCAGGGACGGAGCGACGTTGCGCAGCGATGATAGTATTATATACGGCGGGCGGCTTTCGGCATCTCTTGAAGGCTATCTTTCAAACCGGGTTATTGTGCTGTTGAACCTTCGAGAATATTGTACATTCGGCTCTTCTACCGGGACATTCCATACTACCTGGGGAATCGGATTTCGGTTTATCATCAATTAAAAGATCGAGGAATGAAAAGATTAGTATGTATTTGCCTCATAGCTTTAGCATCGCTCATTTTTGCGAGTGCATGTGACGATCATATCGAGGTACAGCAGAATTACGACTTCGCATTGGGCACATGGCATCTGCCGGAGGATATACCCGGTGTGTCCGGTATTCCTGATTCACTGTTTCAAACAGTTTCTTATAGTATGGCTTGGAAAATTCACCTTTCAGTGCATCCAGCCAGTCATTGTTAATTGCTGCCATATTCCCCACCTTTTCTCTACAGACGTACCGATACGCCTTTTTCTCTCAAATATTCTTTTACTTCTCTGATTTCCAGCTCTTTATAGTGGAACAGGGATGCCGCAAGTGCCGCGTCTGCCTTCCCCTCTTCACCGAGTGCTTCGTAGAAATGCTCCAGATTACCTGCTCCTCCAGAGGCGATTACTGGAATTGATACATTTTCCGCGATCGTCCTTGTCAGCTCCAGATCGTATCCGGCCTTCGTGCCGTCACAGTCCATACTGGTCAAAAGAATCTCTCCTGCGCCAAGTGCTTCTACTTTCTTCGCCCACTCGACCGCATCAATTCCCATATCAATGCGTCCGCCATTTTTATAGATATTCCACCCACTGCCGTCTTCTCTTCTTTTCGCATCAATCGCGACAACCACGCACTGGCTTCCAAACTTCTCCGCTGCTTCCCGGATCAGTTCCGGTCGATTGATTGCAGAAGAATTGATGGAAATCTTGTCCGCACCTTCCCGAAGCAATGCCTTAAAATCGTCAACAGTCCGAATTCCACCACCTACCGTAAATGGAATAAACACACACTCAGCAACTTTACGCACCATGTCAACCACCGTGCTTCTGTCGTCCGAAGATGCCGTAATATCCAGAAATACCAGTTCATCCGCACCTGCCTTATCATAAGCCTTCGCAATCTCAACCGGATCTCCTGCATCTTTGAGATCCACAAAATTCACACCTTTTACAACCCGTCCGTTCTTCACATCAAGACATGGGATAATTCTCTTTGTAAACACTGTCTGCCCTCCTACAATTCTACAAAATTTTTCAGTATCTGAAGTCCTGTATCACTGCTCTTTTCCGGATGGAACTGGCAGGCAAATACATTTCCCTGTTCAACCGAAGCATGAATATGTGTGCTGTACTCGGTTGTCGCTTTTACAATACTTTCATCTGTTGCTTTCAAATAGTAGGAATGAACAAAATATACATACGGCTCTTCAGGTAAATCTTTAAACAATCTGCCGTCATTCTGAAGCTTCAGAGAGTTCCATCCCATATGCGGGATCTTAAGTCCCGGACAGTCCGGAATTCTAAGGATCTCTCCTTTTAGAATACCAAGCCCCTCCACACCTGGCGTCTCGTCACTTCTTTCAAACAAAAGCTGAAGCCCAAGACAGATTCCAAGAAGCGGGATTTGTCTCTTTGCTACTTCACGAAGCACTTCATCCAATCCATATTTTTTCAAATTGTACATGGCATCGCCAAATGCACCGACTCCCGGAAGGATCACTTTATCGGCAGAAAGTATCTCTTCTCTGTCTCTTGTGATAACCGCATCCTCACCAAGATATTTTAACGCTTTTTCTACACTTTTAATGTTTCCTGCATCATAATCAATAATCGCTATCATCCGCATATCCTCACGATTTTTATATTCTTGTAGTTATTCAAAAGAGCTTTTTCCGCTCATGTCACAATCTTCTTCCCTGTGTCAATCAGTAATAAGCTCTTTTATAATGTACCACGTTACAGTGCGAATTGCAAGATTCGCGTTTATTTCATGTCCAGTTCAAACCAGAACTCAACACCATTGGTATGATTGATCGCACCGTATCCTTTTCCAAAGGAGTCCATGATCGCCTTCACAATGGAAAGCCCGATACCATTTCCCCCGTATTCTCTGGTCCTTGCCTTATCAACCTTATAGAATTTCTCCCAGATATGTGGCAGATCTTCCTCCGGAATCGGCGTTCCGGTATTGAATACGGTAATTTTTGCCATATCATTTTCCTGGGTGATCTTGATCTCGATCACCTTCTCACCATCGACATGGTTCAGTGCATTGTTGACATAGTTCCGGACAACCTGCTCAACCTTAAACTCATCTGCCCAGACATAAACAGGGTTCTTGTGGCGGAAAATCACCTGTGCTTCTTTCTGCTCGATCAGAATATCCAGACTCTGCAGGACACCCGAAATCAATGAAGTAATATCAAACCGTTCAAACTGTACATCATCCTGACCAAATTCCAGCTGGTTCAAAGCAAGTAGATTCTTCACCATCCGGTTCATCTTTCCTGCCTCGTCCATAATGACTTCACAGTAGAACTCCCGGCTCTCCGGATCATCATTAACTCCTTCTTTCAGGCCTTCTGCATATCCCTGGATCAGGGCAATCGGCGTCTTCAGTTCATGGGAAACATTCCCCAGGAATTCGCTTCGCATATTTTCTCGTTTTTCTTTCTGCTCAATGTCTTTCTGCAATTTATAGTTGGCTTCTTTCAGATTGGAAATCGTCTGCTCAAGTCTTTCTGACATCCGGTTAAAGTTCTCTCCCAGTACACCGATTTCGTTGCTTCCGCCGCTGGTATATTTTGCATCAAAATCCAGATCGGCCATCTTCTGTGAAAGTGTTGCGAGCTCCATGATCGGCTCCGTGATCCTTTTTGAGAAATACCACGCAAGTAATACACTCACAAGAATCACACATCCGCCGACGACTCCGATAAATCTGTTAAAAATCGTGACTGCCGAACGAATACTCTCCAGCGGACTTCGCATGATAAAGATATCACCATTGTCAAAGTTTCCCCACATGGTCAGGTACTCTGTATTATTTTGCGGATCAACCGACTTGCAGATATCATAACTGTCCGTTTTTTCCAGAACCTCCTGATGACTCTTATCGTACAGATATCCGAAAAGCTGTACGACCATCATCTGTTTTTCTCTTACATTAGTATAAACCACATTGTATTCTGAATCGATGACTGCAATGGAAATATTATTTTTCTCTGTAAATCTTCCCAGGTCTTTTTCCGGTGTCTCAGAATTGATTGTCCCGTTCTCCACACCTTCCTGCACCATTGTATAGGCCTTTATAAATTCTGATTTTTTATTGGAAATATAATACTTCTCCAGAAAGCTTCCGTTGACGATCATAAATACAACGATCATAAACAGAATCAGACCTACAAAAACAGTCATCATCTGTCTTTTTATTGAATATTTCATGACTGTACCTCGAATTTATACCCCATACCCCAGATAGTCTTAATATAATCTCCTTTATCACCAAGTTTACTTCTCAGCTTCTTTACATGGGTATCAATGGTTCTGGCATCCCCGAAATAATCGTAATTCCATACATTGTTAAGAATCTTCTCTCTCGATAAAGCGATCCCCTGATTCTCCACAAAATAAGTCAGAAGTTCAAACTCTTTGTAACTGAGTTCGATCGGTTTTCCATCGATCTTCACCATATGTGCTGCTTTATCAATCTCGATCCCGTCCGCATGAAGCAGATCATCCGAAGCAAGCGCATTGGTTCTGCGCAGAATCGCAGTAACTCTTGCAACCAGGATCTTCGGGCTGAACGGTTTGGAAATGTACTCATCCACACCGAGTTCAAACCCCTGAAGCTCGTCCCTCTCTTCACTTCTTGCGGTCAGCATAATGATCGGAACCTTTGATTCTTTACGGATCTCACGGCAGGTCTGCCAGCCATCCATATGCGGCATCATGACATCCAGGATGATCAGTGCAATATCTTTTTCCTCATAAAAAATGTCCATTGCTTCCATACCGTCTCCGGCTTCGAGTACAGCATATCCTTCTCTTTCCAGGAAATCGCGCACCAATTTGCGCATACGGCTTTCATCATCTACTACAAGAATTTTCAGTTTATCCATAACTCTCACGGGCTCCTTTTTATCACTTTATTTCTAATTATACACCAGAATAGCAGATAATTGT
>ERZ1106973.3081-NODE-3081-length-10961-cov-45.637997_pt1 | contig 10961 bp, 8 predicted proteins | sample MGYA00403686_ERZ1106973 | MGnify/ENA primary metagenome ERZ1106973 (study PRJEB35170, sample SAMEA104062408) | human gut metagenome | biome: human gut; feature: human-associated habitat; material: faeces | place: Denmark | collected 2012-11-06 ...
GACCATATGCCGGTGAGGAGCTAGCCGTTTGCACGGACAGCGCCTTTCCTTATCTCTATTATAGACGTCAGCACGCGGATTGTCAAGCACCGAAAGGCATTGCTTTCTGTCGGTTTTTGTGGTATCCTTGTTTGCAGGAAAGGCGCTGTTTCGTCAAACGCAGGCGGCTATGCTCCTCCCGGCTTTGCTACATCGTTCTTTGGAACGAAATGAGCATGGGAGGGCGCTTTTTGAAGTTTTCCTCCCGATGCTCATCGAGTAAGGGGGGATGCCACATGACTCTTGCTGAAGTCTTTGCACTTCTGGCCTTCATCGTCAGTCTACTGGTGCTGTTGGTTCAGGTCGTGCATGTCACTTTTGACATTGCATGGCGGATTTCGCACGATAATGGCAATAACGACAAAAAGAAATGACCGCCCAACGCTTCCAACCGTGGCGGTCATTCTTTTTGACCATATGCCGGTGAGGAGCTAGCCGTTTGCACGGACAGCGCCTTTCCTTATCTTTATTATAGACGCCAGCACGCGGATTGTCAAGCGCGCTCTGCTCTCTTATGCGGCATCCCGAAAAATTTCTTCTGCCGACCACAAAGCCGCCTGTATCTTTCCAGACACAGACGGCTCACCCGACGCTTTCTGTCACATTCTGTTGTATTCCGACGCTTTTATGCTTCATCTCACATATCGCGTTTCAGCGTCATTTTGTAGCCATTTCAATGCATTTTCCGTGTTTTTTGGTGCTTCAAAAATGCGCATTTCCGTATTTTTGGAACTTCCAGTATTTTCCAGATAGCCCAGAACCCATCCAATGCATCCTATTATCCAGTTTTATTATAGCCAGATGCCCTTCGTTTGTCAATAGCCCTTCTGCCCCATAAAAAGCCCAAGGGCGAGACCCCTTGCGGAGCCTCGCCCTCAGACTATGTGAGATAATCATTACGCACTTGAGACACAGGCATAATGGTTATCAATTACAGGCCGTGTGCCTGTAATAGCTTAGTTAGATATGCTGATTAGGCAACAGCAACCAGCTTAACGGTGACGATAGCAAAGTAGCCCTTTGCATTGCCATCCTGGCCGTTGCTGTAGACCTTAACGCCAAAATCGACTTCAGCCTTGTTAGCATCGACCTTAGCATTGTTCTTGACATTGTAGCTCTTGCCGTCCTTAGCGACGATAGGAGTACCAGTGTGGTCCTTAGCCACGACAGCAGCGTACAGCGCCTCGTGCAGCTTATCAGCAGTCCACTGGACGGACTTCTTCAGGTCAGAAGCATCAGAAGGAGCCTTGATGACATAGTAAGCATAGACGTTCTGACCAACAGTGATGGTCTCCAGCTTAGTGCTTGCCACAATCTGGGTCTTGTCCTTCTTGAAGACTTCCTCATAGACCTTCTCAGCCTTGGAGTCCAGACCGTTCTCGTGGTCGTACTTGACAACCTTGGTTCCCTGCGCATTGTCAGAGTTCAGAGCCGTCTCCAGTGCCTTAGCCTTGGCCATATCGTTCAGGGAGCAGCCGGTCAGCATGGAAACTGCCAGTGCGCCGGTCAGAACAACAGCCATGAGTTTCTTGAACATTTTCATAGTGGTATTCCTCCAATAAAAAATGATTTTTATTTCGGCAAACCACTACAATTATTGCGTGGCTTGTCTCGATAGGCCTAGTATAGTTCATTTTCACAAGATTGTCAAGATACGGTATTTGTTTCGGCGTTTTGCCCAATCAACCCCTTAAAAAAATGGCAAAGTGTTGGTTTGCCGTGCATTTGTGCCGGAGTTTGGGGCGCAAAACCCGGGTGTTTGTGATAGATTTGTGGCGAAGATGTGATAACCCGCTCCGTGCAGTCCGGCACGCCGGCGGCTCGGCTGTGACGGGCTTGCCCTCTCCGTCACCTCTGGTGATACCTCTCCCAAAGGGAGAGGCTTTTGGCCTGCCGGAAACGCTCTGCGGTATGCCCTAACAAAAAGGGCAGTGTGCGCTTGACAATCCGCGTGCTGACGTCTATAATAAAGATAAGGAAAGGCGCTGTCCGCACAGTGGTCAGCTTCCCTCCTTGAGTATCACGTTAGAAAACATGACCGCCATCGGATTGGGAGCCTAGGCGGTCATTTTTCTTGTCATTATTTTTTCGAATCGTGTTTTGCGCGGTGCGAGTCACGAAAAATCGCTTGGGCGAGCGTCCAAGTGATCTTGGCCGTGCCAATGATGACAGTGACCAAAAGGGTGAGCAGGGCGAGAACATTATTCCAAATTTCCATAACGGAATACCTCCTTGAGTAACTCATGTATAAAAACACTCGTACCCTCGGAGGGCGACAAAAAATTGAACTTCCTCTAAGGGTACGACACATCGGTGACCCCAAGAAGGGAAGCATGACCGCTGCACTTGCAGAACAGCGCCTTTCCTGCAAATAAGGATACCATAAAGATCGCCGGATTGCAACAGCTCCACCTTCCCGGGTGGAGCTGTTCTTTTTTCTCCCGGAATTGTTCAATCTGCCGGTTCTCGGCATTTCGAATTGGGCATCCATCCAGACTTTTTTCGATTTTACGTCAGAATATTGACATCTTCCCGTCATCGTCTTATCATTGTGTTGTAGAAGCTGCAAGTGTTTGAAAGCGCTGTTTGCCGTCTGTTTCAACGGTTTTCGAATCATAGCAATTCAACTTTTTAATGCAACAGCAACAGCGTTGAATTGCATATCGCAAATATGCTGTTTTCATGTTGCACTAATTTCTTGCCTTGCGATAAACAGACTGACTGCGCAGACGGGAGGGTTCTGCCATGACACGATGCACAAACCGCCGCACTGCCATCCTTACGCTCATTCTGGGCCTTACACTCCTGCTTTGCGGCTGTCAGGTCGGCGGCGGGGTGTTCGTCCTGCCGGACATTTCCACAAAAGACAGCTCGCAGGGCAAAACTCAGCTTCTCGCCGCCCTGAATAAACATTATTACACCCACTTTGACAACAGCGATTCCAGCCACTTTATCTATGGCAATGACTCCGCCGCCGAGGCTGTTTTCTTATATCTTCAAGACGCCTGTAACGGCGATGCTTCTCAGGTATCTACACTTCTTGCAGAGAACAAAAACACGGGTCTTGTGAACTGTGCCGAGAATTTAGCAGTCATGCCTCCCTTCTTATCCATCGGACCATGTCGGATCAGTTATTCCGAACTTCGTCCTGATTTATTGGATGGTGGAGTGCTTCGGGAAAATGCCGACTTTTCCTCTGTCGCCAAAAATCTTATCAATCGCCAAAAGTTTCTCGCCATCCCCGATGATTCCTCCAAAGCAGTCTACGACCGGGTCAGTTTTGCCGTCGGCACCATCGGCGGACAGACCTTCGTGATCGCCGTCTTTACTTCCTGATAAAAACAAAAAGCCAGCCGCAGTTTTCTGTCCTGCGGCTGGCTTCATCTTTTACTTGCTCAAGCGGGCATTTTCTCCGGTTGCTATAAAATGGCATCGCGCCTCACAGCGTGAACTGCACCGCGCAGAACGCGGCATAGATGCAGAGCAGCGCCACGCCCTGCACGCGGGAGAGTCTGCCGCGCACCAGCGCCGGGATGGTCAGCAGGATCATCACCAGCAGCATCACGGGCAGTTCGAGCACGAGGCTCGAGTTGATGCCGAACAGAGTCGCGCTCTGTGGAATATCAAACGGTGCCAGCGCCACCGACACGCCGCTGACCAGCACGAGATTGAAGACGTTCGCGCCCACGATGTTGCCCAGCGAGAGGTCGCTGTGGCCCTTCATCAGCGAGGTGATGGCCGTGACCAGCTCGGGCAGCGAAGTGCCCAGCGCCACGAAGGTGAGCGCGATGACCGATTCGGGCACACCCAGCGCCTGTGCGATGATGGTGCCGTTGTCCACCAGCAGGTTCGCACCCAGCGCGATGAGGGTCGCGCCCACCACCAGCCGCAGAACGATCCGCCCAAGGCTCATCAACTCTTCTTCGTGCTCCGGCTCTGCCGGGGCATTTTTCATCTGCCAGACATTCGCCACCATATAGGCCGCGAACATTGCCAGCATCAGCAGACCCAAAGGCCGGGTGAAGCGGCCCATCCCGTAAGCGGCGAAGCAGTAGACGGCCGCCGCCGCGAAGAAAAAGGCCACTGGCACCCGCAGGGTCTTGGGGTCCACCTTGCCGGGCCGCACGGCCACCGTGATGGCCGCGATGAGGGCCGCATTGCAGATGACCGAGCCGATGGCGTTGCCGTAGGCGATCTCGCCATGACCGGACACGGCTGAGATGGTGGACACCATCACCTCAGGCAGGGTGGTGCCGATGGACACCACCGTTGCGCCGATGAGCAGCTCCGGCAGGTGGAACCGGCGGGCCAGCGCCGATGCGCCGTCCACGAACCAGTCGCCGCCCTTGATGAGGCAGAGCAGACCCAGAACGAACAGAATGCCGGGGATTATCATAGTACTCCTCCAAAACCGGGCGCAGCGTGCGCCGTATCTCATAACGCATATTCATCGGCCCGCACTTTCCGGGCCGTATTTTTATATGATACCAGATTTACCCCCGGAATACAACGTCCCGCCACGAAACATTTTGCAGCGCTATTATATATAAGGTAGCCGGAGCGCAAAAAAGCTCCCCCGGAGGGGAGCTGAACGGTCTTATTTGCACCATTTGGCAAATTCTTCATCCGTACACTTGACGTAATGGCTGCCCTCCACATGGTGGCTGGTGCCCTTGGAATAGTCGATGCCGGAGGTAGCGTAGTCGTAGGTCTCGGCCACCCGGCGCTTCTCCACCACCGGGTTCGGCAGCGGGATGGCCGACAACAGGCTGCGGGTATAGGGGTGGATGGGATCCGCAAAGATCTCCTCCGTTGTGCCCGTTTCCAGCAGGTGGCCCAGATGGAGCACGCCGATGCGGTCGGAGATGTACTTGACCATCGACAAGTCGTGGGCGATGAACAGATAGGCCGTGCCCGTCTCCTGCTGGATGTCCTTCATCAGGTTGACGACCTGCGCCTGAATCGACACGTCCAGCGCCGAGATGCACTCGTCGGCGATGATGAGCTTCGGGTTCATGATAAGGGCGCGGGCAATGCCGACGCGCTGACGCTGGCCGCCGGAGAACTGGTGGGGGTAGCGCTCGGCGTGTTCCGGTGCAAGGCCCACCTTCGCCAGAATCTTCTCTACCTTCTCGCGGCGCTCGGCCTGCGTCTTGTACATATGGTGGATGTCCAGACCCTCGCCGATGATGTCCTCCACCTTCTTGCGGGGGTTCAGGGATGCCATCGGGTCTTGGAAGATCATCTGCATCTGGGTGCGCAGGGTGTTGTTCTGGGCGTGGCTCAGATGGCCGCTGATGTCCTGCCCGTCGAATGTGATCCTGCCTGCGGTGGGGTCATACAGCCGGATGATGCTCCGGCCGATGGTGGATTTGCCCGAGCCGGACTCGCCCACCAAACCATAGGTCTCGCCGGGATAGATCTCAAAGCTGACATCGTCCACGGCCTTGACCGTGAAGTTTTTGTTCACCTTGAAATACTGCTTCAGCCCCTCGACCTTCAGCAGAGGGGTAGCGCTTTGTGCTGCCATTTACTCCGCCTCCTCGATCTTTTTTGCTTCTGCGCGCATCCGGGCCACACGTTCCTTCAGCTCCGGCGGCATCTCCACCTTGGGGGCACGGGGGTCCAGCAGCCAAGTCGCTGCAAAGTGGGTGTCGCTGATCTTGAACATGGGCGGGTCGATCTCGTCGTCGATCTTCAGCGCGTACTTATTGCGGGGTGCAAAGGCGTCGCCGGCCTTTTCGTGCAGCAGGTTCGGCGGCGAGCCGGGGATGGTGTAGAGCCGCTCGTCAGCCGTGTCAAGGTCGGGCATGGCCGACAGCAGGCCCCATGTGTAGGGGTGGCGGGGGTCGTAGAAGATCTCATCAATGGTGCCGGTCTCGACGATCTTGCCCGCATACATGACATCGACATAGTCGGCCACCTTTGCCACGACGCCGAGGTCGTGGGTGATGTAGATGACCGAGATGCCGCGCTCCTTCTGGATGCTGCGGATCAGCTCCAAAATCTTCGCCTGAATGGTCACATCCAGTGCGGTGGTCGGCTCGTCGCAGATGAGCAGGTCGGGATCGCAGGACAGCGCGATGGCAATGACCACGCGCTGCCGCATACCGCCGGACAGCTGGTGGGGGTAGCTCTTCATCCGCTTTTCGGCGTCGGTGATGCCCACCTCTTCCAGCAGCTTGAGAGCCTTTTTGTAGGCCTCGGCCTTGGGCATCTTGAAGTGCCAGAGCATCCCCTCCATGATCTGCTTGCCGATGGTCATGGTGGGGTCAAGGCTGGTCATGGGGTCCTGAAAGACCATGGCGATCCGCTTGCCGTTGATGTGGCGGCGGATCCACTTCTTGTCCTTCTGCAGCAGATCGACCGTCTCCGGGCTGCCGTCGGCGTGGTGGTAGCTGAACTGGATGCTGCCGCTGTTCACCTTGGCGTTCTGGGCGAGGATACCCATAGCCGCCTTCATGGTGACGGACTTGCCGGAGCCGGACTCGCCCACCAGCGCCACTGTCTCGCCCTTGTAGAGGTCGATGTTCACGCCCCGGATGGCATGGACGGGGCCGGCGGTGGTCTTAAAGGTAATATCAAGGTCTCGCACCGACAAGACCTGTTCTCTTTTTGCATCAGGCATGCTGTGCGCCTCCTTACATACTCTTCATCTTGGGGTCAAGTGCCTCGCGCAGGCCGTCGGCCAGCAGGTTGAAGCTGAGCATCAGCAGGCTCATGACCACGATGGGTGGGATGATCTGATAGGGATGGGTGGTGAAGCTGTTGTACAGCTCACTGATGAGGGAACCCAGCGAGCACTGGGGCACCGGGATGCCCAGACCCACAAAGGAGAGGAAGGCCTCGGTAAAGATGGCCGTAGGGATGCTGAACATGACCTGCGTGATGATGGGTCCGATGATGTTGGGCAGCACTTCCTTGAAGATGATGAAGAAGCTGCCTGCGCCCAGCGTGCGGGAGGCCAGAACGAACTCCTGATCCTTCAGCTTGAGCATCTCAGCGCGGGCGATCCGGCTCATGCCCACCCACTCGGTGAGCATCAGGGCAAAGATGATGGTCACCATGCCGGGCTGCAGCACCAGAAGCAGCAGCGTGACGATGACCAGACGGGGGATGCCGTTGGCGATCTCGAGGAATCGCTGCATCAGCATATCCACCTTGCCGCCGAAATAGCCCGAGACAAGGCCGTAGCTCATGCCGATGACCATGTCAATGACCGCAGCGGCCACGGCGATGATGAGGGAGACGCGGGCACCTTCCCAAGTACGGGTCCAGATGTCGCGGCCGTACAGGTCGCTTCCGAACCAGTAGTAGACGTCATCCTTGCCTTTTTCGACATAGTTGTTGACGATCTTCGTGCCGGTGGTGGTGCTCATCTTCTCGCTGCCGTCCAGAATGCCGAACTGCTCGATGCCGGGCACACGGGGCGCGAAGTTTTTCTGGCTCAGATCCTGGCCGGAGTAGGTGTAGTCATTCATGCCCGGGCCAAAGATGGCCAGCAGCAGGATGACGAAGATCATGATCAGGCCCAGCACAGCGCTCTTCTTGCGGAAGAAGCGGATGCGGACATCTTTCCAGAAGCTCTGGGCCGCAAAGTTGGTATCCACCGCGATCTCGGCGGCGTTATCTTTCCGGGCAAACTCTTCGGCGGTGAAGCTGTGCTCCGGGTATAGCTCCTGCACGGCCTGCGTAATGGCTGCGGCGGTGCTTTCGCCGCCCAGTCGGATCGCTTTTTCTGCCATATCAGTCGTCCCCCTTTGCCAGACGGATGCGCGGGTCGATGATGCCGTACAGCAAATCAACGACCAGCATGATGCCAATGTACATGGCGCTGTAGATGAAGCTCAGACCAATGACCACGTTGTAATCGTTGGACTGGATGGCCGTCACCAACAGGCTGCCCACGCCGGGGATGGCAAAGATCTTCTCGACCACCAGCGAGCCGGTCATCAGGTCCACAATGAGGGGCGCCAGCACGGTGATGATGGGGATGAGGGCGTTGCGCAGGGCGTGGCGGAAGATGAGCGCCGGGCCGGAGATGCCCTTGCTCTCGGCCAGCAGCATATAGTCGGAGTCCAGCACCTCGATCATCTCGCTTCGGGTAAAGCGGGCGATGGAGGCCATCGTGAACATGGACAACGACACGCTGGGCAGAACGCTGGAACCAAAGATGTCCTTGGCTGAGAACAGCATCGGGAGCCAGCGGAGCCGGAAGCCGAAGGTGTAGCTCAGGGTCAGCGCGAAGACGTAGGACGGCACCGACACGCCGATGACCGAGATGATGGTGGCGATGGTGTCAAAGATGGTGTCCCTCTTGAGGGCGGCGATGATGCCCAGCACGAGGCCCACCAGAGCGCCCAGCGTGACCGCCATGCCGCCGATCTGGATGGAGATGGGCAGACGGGACTGGATGAGCTGGGAGATGGGCGTGTTCTTCGAAATGTTGTAGCTTACGCCGAAGTAGCCCCGAAGCATATTGCCCACATAGCGGAAGAACTGGACATAGATCGGCTGGTCAAGGCCGTATTTTGCGTAGAGCGCGGCTCTCATATCGGCTGTCAGCTTTTCGTCGTTGAACGGCGAGCCGGGCATCAGCTGCATCAGGATGAACAGCACCAGCAGGATGGCCAGCAGCGTAAACAGCGAGGTGAGGACACGCTTGAGCGTATATTTTTTCACGTCAGGTGAACCTCCTTTTGCGGCCGCAGCGGCGGTCAGTCGTGCGCCCGCTGCGGACAGGTACAATGCCAAAAAGGCGCACAGTGGCTTTTGCGGGCCACTGTGCGGCCTTGGTTCAGCGATTCTTCTTTAAGCGTTCTTCACGGTGCGCTTGTACACGCGGTTCAGTGCCACAGGGTGGAACTCTACGCCGGTAACAGCAGAAGAGACCATCTCGGCGTTGCACTGGCCGTACAGCGGGAAGATGACGGCCTGCTCCAGAACGATGGCTTCTGCATCGTACAGAGCGGCCCAGCGGCCCTCGGGGTCGGTGCAGAGGTCGCCGGTGGTGCACTCCTCAATGATGGAGTCATACTCGGCGTCGCTCCACAGACCGTAGTTGTTGGAGTTGCCAGTGACCCACATACCCAGATAGGTCATGGGGTCGGCGTAGTCGGGACCCCAGCGGGTCAGGCCCAGCTGGAAGTTGCCGTCCTGCATATCCTGCACGCGCTGCTTCTTCGGCTCGACGGTCAGGTTCACCGTCAGGCCGGGCAGGGTGGTCTCCAGCTGCTCCTTGACGACCTGTGCCACCTTCTGAGGTGCATCGTCGGCGTCAACGACCATATCGAAGGAGAAGCTGTCCTTGCCCAGCTCGCTCTTTGCAGTCTCGTAGTACTCAGCAGCCTTGGCTGCATCGAATGCGCAGTAATCCGCATACTTGGTCTGGTCAGCGCTGAAGTCGCTGCCGTCCGGGCCGGTTGCGAACTGAGGAGGAACGGCGGTGTAGCAGGGGGCGGAGCCATCCTTCAGGACGTCGCCGGTGATGGCGTCGCGGTCCAGAGCGAAGGTGAGAGCCTTGCGCAGATTCTCGTTTGCCAGCTCAGGCACACTGTTGATGTTGGGGCTGATGTACCACAGATAGCCAGCGCCCACGCTGATGAACTCGGGATCGTCCTTGACCTGATCGACCTGCTCACCATTCAGCAGGGTGATGTCCAGAGTACCGGTCTGATAGCTCATCAGAGCCTGCTGGCTGTCCTTGATGACCTGATAGGACAGGCCATCCAGCGCGATGCTGTCGGCATCGTAATAGTCGGTGTTCTTGACCATCTCGAATGCGGTAGCAGCGGGCTGATAGTCGGTCAGGATGAAAGCACCGTTGGACAGCACCGTGTCGGGGCTGGTACCGAAGGTGTCCGCGCAGGTGTTGAAGAAGGCCTCGTTGACCGGGTAGAAGGTGGGGAAGTACATCAGGCTCAGGAAGTAGCTGACCGGGACGTTCAGCTGGACTTCCAGCGTCTTGTCATCCACAGCGGTCACGCCCAGATCGGTGACGGGCTTTTCTCCTGCAATGATCTCGGCAGCGTTGACCACCTGACCAATATCTGACAGCATATAGGAATACTCGGAAGCGTTGGCAGGGTCAACCGCCCGCTGCCAGCCGAACACAAAGTCGGCTGCGGTGACGGCGTCGCCGTTGGACCACTTTGCATCGCGCAGGTGGAAGGTATAGGTCTTGCCGTCCTCGCTGATGTCGCAGCTCTCGGCAATGGCCGGGACCGCTGCGCCGTCGGTATCCATCTGCATCAGACCATCGGTGTAGTCTGCGATGACCTCAAAAGAGGTGCCGTCGGTGGCGATCTGCGGGTCCAGAGACTGGACTTCGGTCTCCAGCATGATGTTCAGAGTGCCGCCTGCGGCAGTGCCAGCTGCGCTGGAAGCACCGGTGGAGGCAGCCGTGGAAGCTGCCGTAGAGCTGGAGCCGCCGCAGGCCGTCAGGGCCAGAGCTGCTGCGGACACGCCTGCTGCTGCCAGAAAGCTGCGGCGCGAAATACGACGATCGAATCTCATAATATCTTTTCCCCTCTCTAACACCGCTTTAATCCATTAAAGCGACTGTTTCAAAAAAATGCACAAGGTGTTCCGCTCCCCCTCTGGAGCCTTTCGCACACCCTTGTGCCTTGGCCGCATTATACCGCGTCTTCCGCCGAAAGAAAAGGTTTTTTGCCAAATTTACATCTCCCAAAGGACGATTTCTGTGGTTTGACCAACAACATACCGAAATTTCGATTTGAATTTTGTATAGTTTTCCTCTTGAACTGTACTCACTCAGAGCACAGTTCAGATGAAACGAGTGTCATCTGTCCTCCTGTCATACACACTACTGTCGTTCCTCTTTCTTTTATAAAGAAAACCTCCCGCCGCACTTTTTGGTGCGGCGGGAGGCCCAGACTTTATTTTTTCGCAATTTTTAAAAA
>ERZ1106973.3082-NODE-3082-length-10959-cov-3.364453_pt1 | contig 10959 bp, 10 predicted proteins | sample MGYA00403686_ERZ1106973 | MGnify/ENA primary metagenome ERZ1106973 (study PRJEB35170, sample SAMEA104062408) | human gut metagenome | biome: human gut; feature: human-associated habitat; material: faeces | place: Denmark | collected 2012-11-06 ...
ATTTATAATCTACGATATTTGCAAAAAAATCAGCAACATTTTTGCACGTCTCCCAGTCAAACAAGCGTTTTTCTCTAGGAATCAGCATCCAAAGCTTTGACTCAAAAGCATCTGTGTTTAGCATTGTAAAGTCTTCTTCTTTGAATACTTCAAAGAAAGCCTGCACGCATTCGGCATCGAATAATTTATTTTCCTGCTCTGAAAGATATTGACACACAAACAGCCATTTTTGCCGGTCAAAATCGCCTCTGCCGCCTATCACATCAACACAATCAGCCAAATGAATGATCCTTGCAAATAACGGTACTTCATGCCACTTCTTTTGAAATGTACCTGTTCCATCCGCACGTTCATGGTGGTACAGAATCACGTTTGAAACGTCTGTTTGAAACGGCAACTGTGCAATATTTTTTTCACCATAGACACAGTGAAAATTTGTAGCGCTTTCTGTCCTATCTTTTGCGGAATCCGGGTTCTGCTTGTCTTGTAATTCCTCAGCAATGTATTGTGCCAAGGCGTTGTCATGCAGAAGTGCGCATACAGCCAGATCCTGCAGTGCATCTCCTGTAATTCCAAAATATTTAGCCATACAGGCACTCATGTAGGCCACTCTTTTGCCATGTCTGTTTTTGATATGAAAAATTTCGGCTTCGATACAATCCTGAGCATAGGAACAAGCGCCTGCCAGTCCGATCATATCTACATATAACTGCTTATCGTTCATAACTGCACCCCCGAGTGTTAATGTTATTACTATACGACTTTTGTTCAAACTGGAAGTCTGAAACAACTCGACCAGACCGAAAGGATTTTGCCGACAAATAAAATGAGGTAGGTCTGCTTGCGGTCACGTTTCGCTAAATCCGGGTCTGTTTCGGCTACATTTCGACGCCTTATCCTGCCGATGACTGAGTCGAAAGGCGAGGGCAGGAGGACGGCAGATCCCATGCCAAGAAGTGTAGCGCTTCAACGCGCGGCACGCGAAGATTCGTAGTAGGTAATTTGTCGGTCTCCACCTCACGTGCGCAGCAAAGGATATATACCCACAATTTTCGTCCGGTAATCAGAGCGCAAGATTAGGAATTTTTGAGAAAATTTTGCGTAAACGAAGGTTTGCTTTTGACAACCGAAAGCAGCATGGTTTCCTACAGTGCTGCAATCTCCTCCGCCGTCAATCCGGTATTCTCCGCGATGACGTCAACCGGAATCCCTGCATACTTGAAATTCTTCGCAATCGCGCGCTTTTCCTGCGCAGCGCCTTTTTTGAGCCCAATAGCTTCGCCTTCGGCACGTCCTTCGCTGCGTCCTTGTTCTATGCCTATGCGTTCGCGTTCTTTGAGCATATATTCGAATGTCATGTACTTCCGCCTCCATTCGTCCGTATTGAACTTCTTCACACGCGCGTCAATCATGCGCGTCAGCGGGGAAACCTGACTCTGCCGCGGGTCGTTCAAGTAGGCGTAGAGTGGTTTCAGCTTCTCCGGTACTTTGTCCGGAGAGCATGCTGCGTTCAAGACTATTTTATACGAAAAATCGTCCAGCGGCAAGTTTTTTTCGATATCCCAAGACTGGAAAAAATACACCGGTGCGTCTTTTTTGAAGTAATCAAAGGTACAGAGGAAAATGACATAGCATTTTTTGAGTGCGGTGTAGTCAGTGCTCGCTTCCAGACAGTCCAGATCCATGTTGGACTGATAGTACCGGGCGCGCTTGCCGAGGGGAAGATTAGAAACGGTTTGCATTTCTACTTCAGCCCATACATTTTCAGACTTGATGTATGCGTCAAAGCGCACACCATGCATATCCTTGACGAATTTCAGTGATTTTTGCGTTTCGACCGTCAGGGCGCGTGTGTCGCTGCGCGCGCTGTCTGGCTGTGTCTCGGTGTGCGCAGCCTCCGCCGCGCCATCTGCGGGCTCGTCGATCAGCGGATTCTGCGATTTCATAATTTTGATCTCGCCGAAATCCTCTTCGGGCAGTGCGAGCGCCAGCAGCTCCCGGCAAAGCGTCGGGTCACGCATGACCAGAGAGAAGATAAAGTCGTTGGTGAAGGGCAGGAAATCCGAGTCTGGTTTCCGATCGACCGCCGGGGCAGTGTTGTTATCATATTTTTCTTGCATAGAAAATCCTTTCCGAATAACGGCAGCAGGAGAGGCGCCGATATTCTGTGTCACAGCAAAAACAGCCGGCATGCTTTTGCTTTAGGTGGTTGTCCGCGGCGCATGTAGATGAATACAGAATCTGTAAAACCATTCTAAAACAAACAAGAAGAAAATGCAAGGGATAATATGGAATTAGTTGAAAAAATTTCTCGACAAATTTCGACAAATAGCACAAGCCTCGATGCGCTTTTTGTACGGCAAAACCGTAAAGGAAACTTGACAAGTTAAGATGCTTCTGTTATGCTTTGCTTGTAAAGATAACTTGACAATATATTGGAGTGAGAGTCTTGAAGAACCGCGTGGAAGCATTGCGAAAAAGCGTAGGGCTGAGTCAGGAAAAGTTTGCGAGAATGATGCGGGTGTCCAGGCAGACGATCAGTGCGATCGAAACGGGTAAGTACAATCCGTCGCTGGAATTGGCGTTTGCAATCGCGGACTGCTTCGGCGAGCCGATCGAGAAAATTTTTCTCTACCATGAGGATGCCGCTGTCAACCGAAAGGAAAGTTGCGGCGGCAGAACTTGCGGGGTAAGCGCAGCGCAGGGGGGAGGCACAAGATGAAAAAGAAGGATTTGATGACAGCATGGATCTATCTGGCAATCGGGGTGCTTTGCTTTGCGGCACTGGTGCTGACGGACAGCAAACTGGACAGCCTGCTGATCGCGGGAACGGTGGTCGGTCTGCTCGAAGGCATCGTGAAAATCGGCAATTACGCTTACTGGCGCAGGCCGGAGAATCAGACAGAGTATCAGGAAATGCAGGAAACCGAACAGATCGAGCAGCAGGACGAGCTCAAGCAAATGCTGCGGGATCAAGCGTATCGACATGCGTATATCACGAATCTCAGGATAACGATGGCGGCAGCGCTGGTGTGTGGCGCGTTGGAATTGCTTGAAATTCTGACCTTCGGCGACAAGCTGATGTACGCGCTGGCGGCATGGGTAATCCTGCAGGTGATCTTGGTCGATGTGATCTATCGCTGCCTGCATCACAAATATGCCGGTTGATTCGGATAAAAGTGTGCGGCATGCACAAGAAAAAGCATTGCAGTTTGCAGTGTTTTTTTTTATAATGTAGTAAGAAAGCATCTTGCGCATATGCGGACTTCGGCAGGCATCGGTGTCGATGCCGGTGCTTATATGAAAAAATAGAATTTTGAGGAAATTTTTTATATGGATCGTATGATAACCGAAAAAACGGTCAAGAATAGAATCGGAAGGCGAAACAAGGAAATACATAAGGGCGATTGCGGTCGGATCTTGATTGCGGCAGGGTCATGGGGAATGGCCGGAGCCGCGATCCTCGCGGCTCGGTCGGCGCTGCGCGCCGGCGCCGGACTGGTCCGGCTGGCCATTCCCGAAGCACTATTTCCGATCGTGCAGGTTGGGGTTCCGGAAGCGACCTGTATCGAGCGTAACCTTTCAAATCTGGACCTCGCAGCCTATGATGCGATCTGCGCAGGTCCCGGACTGGGAGAAGGGGAAGAAAGCATCGCACTGATAACGAAACTTTTGGAAGAATACGAAAAAACGTTGGTGATAGACGCGGACGGTCTGAACGTCATCGCACATCAGGACTTGTTTCCGCTGCTATTGCAGCGGCAAAAGCGGTTCCCGCTGCAGACAATTCTGACGCCGCATATGGGAGAAGCCAAGCGGCTTCTGGGCGACACCTTTGTCGATGTTGTGCGCGGCACAGCAGCCGGACAAGACGCTGTAAAAGCCAAGCTGCCGCAGGGTCAGACAGGGACGACCGACAGCCAGTCTGCCGGCAAACAAGCTGCAGCTGTGTCCGATGCAAAAGCACAGATGTTTGCAGGCTGTGCGGCACAGACAGACAGCCAAGCTGCTGCCGCGCATGTGCAGCAGGAGGGTGCGTTGGCATCGACCGACAGGAAGGACGCAAGCGCACAGCAGGACCTGAACGACGGCGCGGTGCGGCTGCGCATCGTGGATGCGCTGGCAGCAAAGACCGGGGCGATCGTGGTTTTGAAAGGGGCAGGCACTTTAGTAGCCGCGCCGGGGATACAGGCATATACTAATACTACAGGTAACCCGGGCATGGCGACCGGCGGCTCCGGTGATGTGCTTTCGGGCATCATCACAGGGCTGGCAGGACAGCGGCAGCAGACCGCAGCGCATGTGCAAAACAGCGAGAGCGCAGATACAAAAGGCTGCGCGAATGCTGCTTACTCAAATGCATCGCCAAATACCGATGTGACTGCAAAAGCGCAGTCCGCGCAAGGCTTATCGCGTATGAGCGCCTGGGACGCGGCAATCTGCGGCGTGTATATCCATGGACTTGCGGGGGACCTGGCAGCGCAGGAGCTGGGAGAATACGGCGTGACCGCCGGAGATCTGGCGCAGTATACGGCATACGCGCTCAAGCGCATCTGCGGCGCGTAGCGCACCGCAGCAAAGCGCGGCGCAGCGCAGGAGAGCAAGCGGCAGCAGCAGAACCTTTTCTGCGATGAGGTATGCAAAGCCGATGGTAAGGTCCGGTCATACGAGATTTTCTCAAGCATTGCCGATCAGACCGGCGGCAGGAGATTTTCTCCCGTCGATCCAGCGCGGCATACCATACGAAAAACGATATAATTTCCACAAAAGTTTCAAACACGACAAAACACCAAAGAGGATTTGAGAGAGGAGTGTTGGACTTGATCGTAAAGAAGGGGGATCTTTATTTTGCGGATCTGAGTCCTGTGGTAGGCTCTGAACAAGGGGGAGTAAGACCTGTACTGGTGGTACAGAACGATGTGGGAAACAAATACAGCCCGACAATTATCGTGGCAGCCGTTACTTCTCAGACAGGGAAGGCAAAATTGCCGACACATGTTGAACTACAGGCCACACAGGGCGGACTCAGCAAAAACTCGGTCGTTCTCTTGGAACAGCTCAGAACGATCGACAAGCAAAGGCTGAAGGAAAGGATCGGAAGCCTGAGCAGCGAAAAGCTGCCGGTCGTAGACGAGGCGCTCAGCGTCAGTCTCGGCATCGCCGATCTGATGCAGCATCGCTGATCGAGCGGCGTTTCGACGCAGGCATACAGCGAAACCTTTGATTCGTTCATGATTTTGGGGAGCTGCCAAACGGCAGTTTCCCCGTCACAATATATTTTACGGAGGAAAAACATGGATTTCAAACACTACGAGGAGATTGCTTCTCGGGTCCGTACGGACATTGTAAAAGCAGTACATAAGGCAGGGTCCGGACACCCGGGTGGGTCGCTTTCTGCCGCAGACATTGTGACCGCGCTGTATTTCAAGGAGATGCACATCGACCCGCAGCACCCGCAGATGGAAGGCAGAGATAAATTTATTCTGTCCAAGGGGCATGCCGGTCCGGTGCAGTATGCGGCGTTGGCGGAGAGAGGCTATTTCCCGGTTGCGGATATGATGAGCCTGCGCAAGCTGGGCAGTCACTTTCAAGGGCACCCGAACCGTGACAAGGTAGAGGGCATTGAGATGTCCACAGGCTCTTTGGGGCAAGGCTTTTCCGTTGCTGTCGGCATGGCGATGGCAGGCAAGCTGGACGAAGCCGTCGGCAAAGCATCCGGCAGAGTGTATACCCTGCTCGGTGACGGCGAGCTGCAGGAGGGTCTTGTCTGGGAGGCGGCGATGGCTGCCGCGCACTACAGGCTGGACAACCTCTGTGCGATCGTGGACTGGAACGGTCTGCAGATCGACGGTAAAAACGAGGATGTCATGACCGTCGCGCCGATCGATGAAAAATTCCAGGCGTTCGGCTTCCATACCATTTCGATTGACGGGCATGACTTCGGGCAGATTTTCGCTGCTTTTGACGAAGCCCGCGCCTGCAAGGGCAAGCCGACCGTTATCATCGCAAAGACCCATAAGGGACGCGGCGTTTCTTTCATGGAGGATCAGGCAGGCTGGCATGGCAAGGCGCCGAATGAAGAGGAAGCAAAGCAGGCAGTAGCAGAACTCGGAGGTGAATGGTAATGGCAGAGATCAAAGCAGAAAAAATGGCAACGCGTCAGGCATATGGCAAGACGCTGGTAGAACTGGGCAAGACCACCCCGCATCTGGTCGTCATGGATGCAGACCTCTCCAAATCCACGATGACGGCGGAGTTCGGCAAGGCATATCCGGAACGTTTCTTTAATATGGGTATCGCAGAGCAGAATCTGTACGGAACGGCATGCGGTCTGGCGCTCGCGGGAAAAGTTGTCTGCGCGAGTACCTTCGCGATGTTCGCGGCAGGCAGAGCGTTTGAGATCATCCGGAACTCCATCGGCTATACCCACGCAAACGTCAAAATCTGCGCGACCCACGCGGGCATTACGGTCGGCGAAGACGGCGCGAGCCACCAGACCTTTGAGGATCTGGCGCTGATGCGTACGATTCCGGGTATGACGGTGCTGAACCCGTCCGACGGTGTTTCTGCTGCCGCGCTCATCAAACAGGCAGTGGCGTTTGACGGTCCGGCATATATTCGCCTTGGTCGTGCGGCTGTGCCTACTTTCTATACAGAGGAAATGGCAGCAAAGCTGGAAATCGGAAAAGCTGTCTGTCTGCGCACCGGCGACAAAAAAGACGGCAAGCCTGCTGACGCAACGATCATCGCTACCGGCATCATGGTCAACGAGGCGATGTTAGCCGCAGCGGAACTGGCAGCAGACGGTATCGAAGTCCGCGTGATCGATATGCATACCATCAAGCCGCTGGACGCGGACATCATCTACCGCGCGGCTCGTGAAACCGGCGCGATCGTGACCGCGGAGGAGCATTCTGTGATCGGCGGTCTTGGCTCCGCGGTTGCGGAAGTGACTGCGACCCACTGTCCGGTCAAGATGGCGATGGTTGGTCAGCAGGACACCTTCGGCGAATCCGGCAAGCCGGACGAGCTCAAGGTCAAATACGGCATGACCGCCGCCGACATTGTACGCGCGGTGAAACAGCTGATCGAGGCGTAGGTGCACCTACGCCTCGGCGCGCTGCCGCCCGCCTTACTCCGCGTAGCGCACGACAAGTTCGATGGTATCGGGCAGTCCGGTGAGTTCGGTTTCGGCAACGACGTAAGGGTAGGTGATGATGCGGGAGACCGTTTCGCCCTCGGCAGGCTCTTTGAAAAGCGCGGTCACGACCATATTGGAGCCGCCGTCCTCTGTCTTTTGCAGACGGAGCTGCTCGATGGCGAGGTCGTATCCGGCAGTCGGTTTTTCGCCGCGTGTTACGACGACATAGACCTTGCCGTCGACCAGACAGCCGAGCGCGCGTTCCAGCTCGCGATATTCCGGGATCACATCCTTTTCGATGGTCTGCGGGATATCGTCTTTTTTGAGCTGCGTGAACGAGATTTCTTTTCCGCCGCCCAGGATGCGGTCCGGCAGACCGGTACTGACTGCTGCAAAGACTAAGGCGCCGAGCAGAAGTACAGCGGCGCCGCTGACAATTGTTTTTTTGGAAGGCTTATGAAACAAACCGCTTTCCCCTCTGGTTCGCGTCTCCGGGCGCGAATTTTTTTCTGCCATAGATCATTCCTCCGCACTTTTGATAGGTTTACGATATCTTATGCAGGACGGCAGCCGGATATACCGCTAAACTGCGCAGTTGTTTCCGGAGATCGATCATTTTTGGAAATGTAAAGTTTCTAAAAATTGTACAGCAAAAACAAAAATGAACTGAAAAGATATGTGAATAAGGACAAAAAATACGTAAAAACAGTTGACAAAGCGCAAAAATCGGTGTAGAATCCGATGTGTTGAAATCATAAAAAAACTGTTAAGAAGCTGTGCCTGAATCACAGCCGACGAATGGGAAGCCATCAAACAGGAGGCGAAATAAATGCGTTTATACGAAGAGGCTTTGCAGCTGCAGGAGGAAATCACCCAGATCCGCCGCACCATCCATCGACATCCGGAGATCGGACGGAAGGAGTTCCGGACTTCAAAGCTGATCCGGGAAAAGCTCGCGGAGTTCGGTGTGGACGAGATCCAATCCCCGGTACCGACGGCGGTCATCGGACTGATCCATGGCGGCAAGGGACCGGGCAGATGTGTGGCATTGCGTGCAGATATTGACGCGCTGCCGGTCACAGAGGAGACCGGACTGCCGTACAGCAGCGAGGAACCGGGCATGATGCACGCCTGCGGGCATGACATGCATGTAGCGATGCTGCTCGGTACTGCGAAGCTGCTTTGCAGACACAGAGAAGACTTCGCGGGCACTGTCAAGCTGATCTTCCAGCACAGCGAGGACACCCTGCCGGGCGGCGCAAAGGAGCTGGTAGAGGTCGGTGCTTTGGAAAATCCGCACGTCGATGCGATTTTCGGCATGCACGTGTTCCCGGACGAAGAAGTTGGAAAGATCGGTTTCTATTCCGGTCCGCTGACAACCTCCGTAGATCTTTACGATGTGACGGTCAAGGGCAAAGGTGGACACGGTTCGACGCCGCATCTGACCAAAGACCCGATTCTGGCAGCCTGCCAAGCAGTCGTGCTACTGCAGCAGATTCCGGCGCGCTATGTAGACCCGCTGGAAACGGTGATTTTCCCGGTCTGCAGTATTCACAGCGGCGACGCGCCGAATGTCATTCCGAACGAAGCGAAATTCAGCGGCATCGCGCGGTCCTACCTTGACAGCATCCGCGCGGATGTCAACAAACAGGTCTTTGACATCGCTGACGGGCTCGAAAAGATTTCCGGCTGTGAATTTGACATCAACCATTACGAAGGCTATCCGGCATGCTATAACGATGAGGCGCTGACTGCACTGGCAGAGGGCGCTGTCAGAGAAGCACTTGGCGAAGAGCGAATTCTTCCACTTGAAAAACCGCTTTCTTTCAGCGAGGACTTTAGTTATTATACGAAGATGACCGATACGCCGGGCTGCTACATGATGCTGCACGCGGGACACGAAGGACCATTGGTGGCGCTGCACAATCCGCAATGCGCGGTCAGAGAGGAAGCCATGCCTTACGGCATGACCGCCATGACAGCGGCCGCACTGCAGTATCTGGGCAGCGCAGACGCGCGGTAGGCTGCGGCAAGCGCGCGCATGTGTGAAAACCCAGCCCTGTACAGGGGAATCCCCCTTGACCGCGCAAGCAGGCGCACATGCGCCGCGGTCACATAACTTTGCTGATCGGACAGAACCTTTTTCGCAATGATACCTGAAAAATCATCCACCAAAAACCAAAAGGTCTGTCTGTCACCGAAGGCGCGAAAGGATAGCGCTTTTGCGCCGGGCTATAGAAACATACTTATCGAAACGAAAGAGAGGAAAACGCTATGGTTATGTATAATTTTGCACTTGCATTTGTAATCTGCGCCGTTGTTTACATCATCGGCGAGGTGGTCGCGACTGTGACGAAAGCATGGGTTCCGTCCGTATTTGTCACTGCAGTCGTACTGCTGATCGGATACTGGACCGTCATCCCCAAAACAGTCGTCAGCGACTCCGTCCTGATTCCGTTCGGCAGCAGTATCGGTATTTATCTGTTGATTACCCACATGGGTACTGTCATCAGTTTGAAACAGCTCAAGGAGCAGTGGAGAACCATTGTCGTTTGTCTGGCAGGACTTGCCGGTATGATGGTACTCGGCTATTTCGTCGGCAGTCTGGTCATGGACAGAGACCTCATCATCGCAGGACTTCCGCCGCTGACCGGTGGTATCATCGCCGCAACGATGATGCAGACCGCCGCACAAAACGCAGGACTGGAGCTGGCAGCCGTATTCGCGATCGCGATGTACTGTATTCAGGGCTTTATCGGCTATCCGCTGACCGCAATCTGCCTGCAGTCCTACGGCAAGAAGCTTGTCAAGGGTCTGCGTGACGGCTCCATCGTCATCACGGAACAGGATCGAATCGAAATGGCAAACGCGGGCATGACCGCAGTGCCGACCGATGACGGCAAGAAGAAACTGATCCCTGCACTTCCGGCAAAATACAATACCCCTGTGATGATGCTCTTAAAGCTTGGCATCGTCGCATGGTTTGCGAGCCTGATGGGTCAGATCCAGTTCCCGATCATCGGTACCATCAGCGGCGCGATTTGGGCATTGATATTCGGTGTTATCTTCACCACCATCGGCTTCTTGGATTCTAATTTGCTGAACCGAGCGAACTCCTTCCAGATCACGATGTTCGCGCTGATGATGTACGTATTCGATGGGCTCAAGGACTGTACACCGGAGATGCTGAAGCAAATCATCGGACCGATGATCATTCTCATCATCATTGGTGTTGCCGGTATGGCGCTGTTCTCGTTCATTATCGCGAAGATTCTGAAGATGTCCTTCCCGCTGGCGTTCGCGAACGGTCTGACCGCTTTGTACGGCTTCCCATGTGACGCGATCATCACAGAGTCCACCTGCAACGGTGTCGGACAGACGGAAGACGAGAGAAAATACCTGCTGAGCAAGATGTTCCCGTCCATGGTTGTCGGCGGCTTCATCACAGTAACGATTACTTCTGTATTTATCGCAGGCGCATTCGCGAAATTACTCTAAGAAAACAACCTATGCCCGTCTGCACCTGCAGGCGGGTGCTTTTTCGCATCCGCGGGCGGGCGGATACTTTCCGATGCAGGCTACCTGCTTTCACAGGATACACACTTGCCCGCAGGACATCAATTTGATATATTTGATATAGTTGAGATAAAAGCGGGAAATCCGAACAAAATACATATAGAAAAGGAGATTCGACAATGAAAGACATTTGGGAACTGGCGAAAGCCAATGAAGCGTATATCATAGACAGAAGAAGATATTACCACGCGCATCCGGAGCCATCCATGCAGGAGGTAGAGACCACTAAGGCCATCGCGAAG
>ERZ1106973.3086-NODE-3086-length-10951-cov-3.643722_pt1 | contig 10951 bp, 6 predicted proteins | sample MGYA00403686_ERZ1106973 | MGnify/ENA primary metagenome ERZ1106973 (study PRJEB35170, sample SAMEA104062408) | human gut metagenome | biome: human gut; feature: human-associated habitat; material: faeces | place: Denmark | collected 2012-11-06 ...
CCTTCTTGAAGTCGCTTTGATTCAAAGTACAGGTGCTTCTAACCGTATTGAGGGTATTTATACAACAGATAAGAGATTGGAAGAATTGGTCAGCCAAAAGGCAGAACCAAGAAACCGATCTGAGCAGGAAATCTCAGGTTACCGAGAGGTGCTTTCTACAATCCACGAAAGCTATGAGTATATTGTGCCAAGACCTAATATTATTTTGCAGCTTCATCGTGATTTGTATTCCTACGCCGGTTCCGGTGGAGAATATAAAAATGCTGATAATGTAATTGCAGAAACAGATGCAGAAGGTCACCAGAAAGCAAGGTTTATTCCGGTTCCTGCCTTTCAGACTGCGGAAGCTATGGATGAATTGTGCAGACAGTTTTTAGAAGCATGGAATACTGATAAAATTGATAGATTACTTTTGATACCTATGTTTATTCTGGATTTCCTCTGTATCCACCCTTTCAATGACGGAAATGGACGCATGAGCCGTTTACTGTCGCTTCTTTTGTACTATAAGGCAGGATATATTGTAGGAAAATATGTCAGCATGGAAATGTTGATTGAAAAAACAAAGGAAACTTACTATGAAGCATTGCAGGCAAGTTCGACAGGATGGCATGAAAATGAGAACAGCTATGAGCCTTTTGTTGAGTATTATATGGGTATCATGTTGAAAGCATATAATGAATTTGAAAGCCGTGTAGAACATTTAAAGAACCGCACTCTTTCTAAGCCAGAAAGAATTAAAGCGATGATTGATCAGAAAGTTGGTAAAATCACAAAGAAAGAAATTATGGATGCTCACCCTGATATAAGCAAAACCACGGTGGAACGCACTCTGGCAGATTTAGTTAAGAGTAAGTACATTGCGAAGGTCGGTTCAGGTCCGGCTACGGGATATGTAAAAATCTAAGTCATAAATTATTTATCTACCTCATTTCATATACAGATGAGGTAGATATTTTTACGATGACGGAGATTATAAAACAGAAAATTGTGTCAGGTTGCAAAAATCATTTCTGAACTTTTTACATAGCAGTCATGCACTACGGTGTGTGGCTGCTTATTTTTTTGCGAAAGGAGCAGATGCAAATGAAATTAGTTTTGGCTGAAAAGCCTTCGGTTGCACAGAGCATTGCCAAGGTGTTAGGTGCTGCCAAGCGTGAGGATGGCTACTTAGAGGGAAACGGATATGTGGTCAGCTGGTGTGTGGGGCATTTGGTGGAGCTGGCACAACCGGAAGCCTATGATGCGAAGTACAGCAAATGGGCTTATGCAGACCTGCCTATTTTCCCGATGGACTGGCAGTATGAGGTTTCTGCCGGTACGAGAAAACAGTTTGGGATTCTGAAAAAGCTCATGGCCAGAGAAGATGTTGCAAGTATTGTGTGTGCAACAGATGCCGGTCGTGAGGGCGAGCTGATCTTTCGATTGGTGTACCACAAAGCCGGGTGCAGAAAGCCGTTTGAGCAGCTTTGGATTTCCTCGATGGAAGATGTAGCAATCAAGGAGAGCTTTGAAAATCTCAGGTCTGGAACTGAATATGATGCTTTGTATGAAGCAGCACTGTGTCGAGAACGAGCCGACTGGATTGTTGGTATTAACGCTACTCGACTTTTTTCGACCCTTTACGGGCAGACCCTGAATGTTGGTCGTGTTATGACCCCTACCCTTGCTATGGCTGTTATGCGAGAAGCTGCCATTTCCGCATTCAAGCCTGAACTGTTCTACACAGTTCAGATTGGATTGGATGGTTTTACGGCTGCAAGCGAACGCTTCAAAACCAAGGCAGCAGCCGAAGCTGTCAAACAAAGCTGTTCGGTGGCAATCGTTCAGAAAGCTGAATGTAAGGAGAAAACAGAAAAGCCGCCTGCGCTCTATGACCTGACCAGTTTACAGAGAGAAGCCAACCGTGTGCTTGGCTACACGGCACAGCAGACCTTGGACTACACGCAGAACCTCTATGAAAAGAAACTGGTCACTTATCCCCGTACCGACAGCAGGTTTCTGACGGAAGATATGGCACATAGCCTGACCGACCTCGTAAAGCTGGCTTTCCACACATTCCCCGTGGAGGATGTGGATAACATACCAGTTCATGCAGAGCAGGTTGTGAATAACAAAAAGGTCACAGATCACCATGCCATCATTCCGACCAGAGAATTGCAGAAATGCAATCTGAGCGAACTTCCCAAGGGTGAACTTGCAATTTTGCAACTGATCTCGAATCGGTTGTGCGTAGCTGTTGGCGATCCGCACCGATACGCAGAGACAGTTATTGAGCTGGACTGTGGCGGTACCGTGTTTTCCACCAAAGGCAAAACTGTTGTGCAGGATGGATGGAAAGCTCTGGTTCAGAAAAATGATTCGACAAAATCCGACGAAAACGTGCAGACACTCCCTTCTGTTTCCGTTGGTGACGAAATGACCGTCAGCGGCACGGAAATCAAGGAAGGGAAAACATCTCCCCCTAAACACTTTACCGAGGATACTCTGCTTTCTGCTATGGAAACTGCCGGTGCGGACGAAATGCCTGATGAGGTGGAGCGCAAAGGTTTGGGAACGCCTGCGACCCGTGCCGGTATCATTGAGAAGCTGGTTCGCATCGGTTTTCTGGAGCGTAAGGGTGATAAGAAAACCAAACACCTGATTCCGACCCACAAGGGTACGGCTCTGGTAACAGTCATGCCGGAACAGATTCAGTCCCCATCCATGACGGCGGATTGGGAAGAAAAATTGTTGCTCATTGAGAAAGGCGAATATGCCAGCGAGGACTTTATGGACGAGATCAAAGATGTGATTGCCGGTCTGATTCAGAACTATGAAGTAATCCGTGATTCCGAGGTTATGATGTCGAAAGAAGCCAATTCTATCGGCAAATGCCCGCTCTGCGGCAGTGCTGTAGAGGACAAAGCCAAGGCATTTTTCTGTTCCAACAGAGCTTGCAAATTTGCCCTCTGGAAAAACAATCGCTACTTTGCGAGCATCGGCAAGAGCATGACTTCTGCCACGGCGCAGAAATTGCTTGGTTCCGGCAAGGTAAAGCTCAAGAATTGCAAGTCCGAAAGAACGGGCAACACCTTTGATGCCACCGTCTTTATGGAGGTATCAGATGATGGCAAAACGAAGTTCAGTATGGAATTTGAAAATGGAGGAAAGCGCAAATGACAAATGAGTACAACCCGGATGGTAAGGAAATCCGATTTATCGACAGCCATTATAAGGATTTGTTTCATATCCCCGATGGCAGCTGTGTGCAGATTCACTACCCGGATGAAATGGTTGTGAAGCCCTGCACCTTCATTGACGAGTATCATACGCAGATCGGATACAATGTGTTTCATATCTGCCAGTTTGCAGAAATTATGGAGCGCAACGGCGCAAGCTATATGCCGGAGCCTGAGATTATGGGCGATGAAGCCGCATGGAAGGTCGGAAAGGATAGAATCCTTGCGGTGCAGACCTGCGAAGATGGTTACGACTACACCCTGTTGGATGAAAACTACAACGAGATTGATGGCGGTCAGGTTGATAACCCTGAACTGTCCATGCTCGAAGTCCGCCGGGATATTCTGGAATCCTTCGGGCTGGAGCGCCGGGAACTGCGGGCAATGTTCTATGAGGATGTCATGGAGCAGGCTTTTGAAGTCGGCAGACAGGCGGTGGTGGTCAATGACCCTATCGCTGAGCTTGCTTTTAAGCTCGACCGTTTTGCAGAGAACTTCGACCCCTATGAATATATGGATCAGGTCGATGATGTGCAGGCGCATATCCAAGAAATCAAGGCAGATCTTGCCGCTGGTAATACGGCTCCGTATCGTGAGTTCCTGAATACAGCCATTGAAGAAGCCCGTGAGGAAACTGCGGTTGAGGTTGCCAAAGTGCTGAAAAGTCAGCTGGATAAGCTCGACTCTCCGAAGCGTGAGTCGGTCATGGAAAAGCTGGCACAGGTACACAATAATATTTTGGGAACACGTGCTGATGCCGATAAATTTGCAGCGGTGCAGAAGGTGCTGCCCGATGCGGTTTATCATAAAAATTCGCGCTTGATTTTTGTAGAGCGTAAACCTCTTCCAAAAGATGATAAGCGTTATATCGCCGTTGTGACGGCTGGTACAAGCGATCTGCCTATTTCAGAGGAGGCGGCATTGACTGCTGAGATCATGGGCAATCAGGTAGAGAGGGTTTACGACGTAGGCGTGGCTGGTATTCATCGACTGTTTGATAAACTTGATTTGATCAGAAATGCTAATGTGGTTATTGTCGTTGCCGGAATGGAAGGCGCTTTGGCAAGCGTTGTCGGCGGCTTGGTCGAACGACCTGTAATAGCGGTGCCTACCAGTGTCGGTTATGGCGCTAACTTTCAGGGGCTATCGGCACTTTTGGGCATGCTCAACAGCTGTTCGGCCGGTGTGGCTGTTGTTAATATCGATAACGGTTTTGGAGCGGGTCGCATGGCAAGTATTATCAATCATATGAGGTGATGTAATGAAAGTAATCTATATAGAAGCATTTGCGGGTATCAGCGGCAATATGCTGCTGGGAGCTTTGATCGATGCAGGTGTACCGTTCGATCATCTGGCGTCTGAGATGAAAAAGCTGCACTTGGGAGAGTATGAACTGATCAACAAACGTGTTAATAAATGTGGGATTGATGCGAACTATTTTAATGTTTTGCTGCCAGATGAACATCAACATGATGTCACAATTTGGCATCAGCATGAACATACTCACGCTGGTCATCATCATCACGAACATGGCGATACGGAGCATAACTATGAACATCATTCCGATTGCGCTCAGCATTGCCATCAGGTGAAAGTATCTGAAGATCCTGTGCATCATCACCATGAACATCGCAATCTGCATGATATAGCCCATATTATTGCACATTCTGATTTGCACGATAAAATCAAAATGCAGTCTTTACAGGTGTTTACAGCTTTAGCAGAAGCTGAAGCTAAGGTTCACGGTAAAACTGTTGATGAAGTGCATTTTCACGAAGTCGGAGCAATCGATACGATTATTGATATTGCTGGCTGCGTTTTGGCTTTGGAATATTTGGGGGTCGAAAAGATTTTTGTTTCCAATATCCATACAGGCAGCGGCTTTGTAAATTGTGCACACGGACTGATGCCGGTGCCGGCTCCTGCGACGGCAGAGCTGTTACAAGGGCTGCAGCACAGCCACGGAAAGATCGAAAAAGAGCTTACTACACCGACTGGTGCCGCGCTGATGAAGGTTTTAGCAGTCAGTACGAAGGATATTCCGCAGGGCTTTAGCGGCAGTAAAATTGCTTATGGTGCCGGGACCTGGGATCTGGAAATACCCAATGTCCTGCGTATCAGTATTGGCGAATGGGAAGCTGAAGCCGGTGGTGAATTACTTGTTGCCGAATGTAATATCGATGATATGAATGGCGAATTGTACCCTTATGTGCAGGAACGTTTATTGCAGGCGGGTGCTTTGGATTGCTGGCTGACCCCGATCATTATGAAAAAAGGACGGCCTGCTCAAACTTTATCGGTGCTGCTCGATCCTCAGAATCTGGATCAGCTGACTGATATTTTGCTGACTGAAACAACGTCGCTGGGAGTACGTTATTATTCGGTGCATCGCCATATCAATTACCGCAAGTTTACTACCGTGTCGTTGCCTGAAGGTGAAGTGAGAATCAAATACGCACAAATGGCTGGAAAAATTGTGAATATTGCTCCCGAATTTGAGGATTGTAAAGTTTTGGCGTTAAAAAGCGGCCGCAGTCTGAAAACTATTATGCAGGCAGCAGCTGCTGCTGCGGAGGCACAACTTGAATAATGATTTTGCTGCTTATATCGACAATTTAAAAAAGCAGATCAAAAGTTTTGATGTCAATCTTATAATTACTGAAAAAAAGCTGCAGTATGGTATACAGTTGACAGTAACAAACAGTGATAGTAAAGTAGTATTATCAGTATATAATGGAAAAAAGGGTATTAAGTTTGTTTGGGGAGGTACGGCTTCAGAATTGAGGTCCCAGCTGGAAGCAGTTTTGACAGGAAAAGATACTGCCGATAAAGCGGCTATCGTACAGGCTATTGGAAATGACTATACACTTTTACGGAATTGTGCCGATTTTAAAGGTATTTGGGCAGGTAGTGACGAATCAGGTAAAGGAGATTTCTTCGGACCTTTAGTAGTTGCAGCAGTATTAGTAGATATTACGACGGCTGAAAAACTAGTCCGTTTGGGAGTCAGAGATTGCAAACTGATCAATGATAAAGAAGTTCTGCGGCTGGCAGAGCTGATTGTCGAAGCTGCTCCGATCAACACGGTTTTAGCTTTGAAGCCGGAAATGTATAATTTTCGCTATCAGCAAATGCGTGCAGATGGAAAAAATCTCAACCATTTGTTAAGCAATGGTCACATAGCTGTACTGCGAAATGTTCTGCGGCAATGCCCGCAATGTAATTATGCGCTGGTCGATCAATTTACAACGTCTAACGACATCCGTGCCAGCTTACAGCAGGAATTTCCTGATGTTAATATAGTACAGCAGCACAGGGCCGAGGCAGATATTGCTGTGGCGGCTGCCTCAGTATTAGCGCGGGCTAAATTTTTGGAGGTAATGCAGGAGCTGGCAGAGCAGGTTGGGCGAAATGAATTGCCTAAAGGCGGCAGTGACGCTGCGACAGACTGCGCACGCGAGCTGATGAAAGAATTGGGACGCGGTGCCCTGGAACGGCTCGTAAAAGTCCATTTTGCAAATTATAAAAAAATCTAGAGCCTTTCAGGAGGCTGAAATATATGAAAAAATTAATTGTTAATGCTGATGATTTCGGACTGCATCCGGCAATCAATGCCGGTATTATAAAAGGCTGCAGGGATGGTTTTATTACCAGTACGTCCTTAATGTGCAGCGGCGCTGCTTTTGAGGATGCAGTGCTTCAGGCGAAAGCAACACCTGCTTTAGGAGTAGGTATCCATCTTACTTTAGTAGGAGGTGGTAAACCGCTTTTACAAGCACGGCAGCTGCGAACACTTGTTGATGAAGACGGGCTTTTGCCTGCTGATTATACAGCTTTTGCCAAACGGTGGTATGCTGGCATAATAAAAAAAGCAGAAGTCGTCAGCGAACTGCAAGCACAACTAGAACGCGGGTTAAGCTGTGGTTTGGAAATAACTCATGTCGACAGCCATCAGCATCTGCATGTGCTGCCGGGAATTGCCGACATCGTATTGGATTTATGCAGTGCATTTGGTATCAAAAAAATTAGGATGCCGCAGGAAGGCTGGTTTTGGCGTGGTGGGTTTGACAGCACTGCTGGCCGGCTGATTGGACGTGAAGGCTTAAGCTTTTGCAGTGCTTTGGCGAAGATGAAAGCCAGACAGGCTCGTTTTGTTTATCCGCAGCATTTTTTTGGAATGCTGGCCGGAGGTAATTTAAACGAATTCTTAGTAGGTGAAATCATTAGGAATCTGCCTGATGGCGTAAGTGAGATCATGACTCATCCGGGTATGGATGCAGAGTCTTTGGAAAAAACTTTTTCCTGGCAGTATCATTGGGAAGATGAGCTTCAGGCTTTTCTTTCTGAAAAAAATAAATGTTTATTGGAGCAGCAGAAAGTAACTTTGATAAACTTTGGTGGGCTTTGATATGCACAGAAAATTGATCCGCAGGTTGCTATGGATGTTTGTTTTTGTTATTGCTATTTCTGCGGCAGTTATTTATTTTACATTTGATATAAGAGCGTTAGAATATCTGACGATGTTTGAACCGTGGTGTATTGCTGCGGCCTTTGGCATTTTGGGATTGGGATTGGTTTTTGATGGTTTACGGCTGATGACTTTGGCTGCTGTGACTGATGAAAAGCTAACTACCAGACAAGTGGTGAACGTTGTTTTAAGCAATTATTTTTTGGCGCTTGTTACCCCCGGAGCCAGCGGCGGTGCTGTAGCTCAGATCATGTTCATGCGCAAGGCGGGCGTGCCGGTAGCAAAGGCCACGGTCGTTGTTTTTGTGCGTACGATTATGTCGATCACTTTTTTGATTTTGCTGGTGCCGTTTGTTCTGCATAGTGATCATGCTTTGGTTGACTGGATGCCGACCAGTGTCATTACTATCGTATCTGTTTTATTTGTTTCGCTGCCGATTGCGGCAGTGCTGCTTATGCGAACCAGATATCCGGAGTTTTGGATCATTGGGTTAACGAACAATTTCTCGCGTGATTTCAGGAGAAATTGTTTTATTTGGTATAAAGAATTTAAACAGGCATCTTTTATCATGGGCAAAAATCCTTTGAAAGTAATGCGGGCTTTTATTGAGTCGGGGCTCAGTCTGTTATGTATTTATGCTACTGTACCAATGTTTTTTCTGGGTATGAATATCAAATTTGACTGGCTGCAGGTTATGGGGCGAATGGTTTTGCTGAACCTGGTACTGTATTTTTCACCAACTCCCGGCGGTTCAGGGGTCGCAGAGGCGGGCTTCGTTGTATTATTTTCTGAGCTGCTGCCTGGTGGACTTGTTGGTATTATGGCAGTATTATGGCGGTTTACAGCTGAATACCTGCCGTTTTTATTAGGGGCAGTAGTTTCAATACGCGCCTTTGGCTCTAATGTTTTATCTATGAAAAATCTCAGGAAGGGCGAAGATCAACAATGAAGCTTTTAGTTACCGGCGGTGCTGGATTTATCGGTTCGCATTTATTGGAGCTGTTAAATAGTGATAAAAATTATGAAGTTGTAGTTTTAGATAACCTTTCAAGCGGGTTCAGAGAAAATGTACCTCAAGGAATGAGGCTTGTCGTAGCGGATATACGTTCGCAGGAAATAGAAGCGTTATTTCAAAAAGAAAATTTTGATGCAGTTGTGCATTTGGCTGCCCAGACAATGGTACCTTATTCAATCGAACATCCTGATGAAGATTGCGAAATCAATTTAGCAGGCTTGATCAATGTGTTGGAAAATTGCCGCAAGTACAGGGTGAAAACAGTTTTATTTGCCTCCAGTGCGGCAGTATATGGCAATAATGAAAATGTTCCTTTACATGAAGACCTTGCATTGATGCCAATGTCGTTTTATGGTATTACAAAAATGACATCAGAGCATTATTTACGTGTTTACCACGAGCTTTATGGTATCAATACAGTTGTTTTCCGTTTTGCGAATGTTTATGGCGAACGTCAGGGGGAAGGCGGCGAAGGTGGTGTCGTCAGTATTTTCTGTAAACTTTTGGCAGCAGGAAAAGCTGTGACCGTTTATGGTAATGGGGAACAAACGCGTGACTTTGTCTATGCAGGCGATGTTGCAGCAGCTATTAAAGCGGGATTGGCAGCCAGGGGATACCAGACTATCAATGTATCTACAGAGCATGAAACTTCGGTAAATCAACTTTTGGGCGCCTTTGCCGAAGTTGCTGCTGATAAACTTGAAGTTCGTTATGCGGAAACGCGACAGGGTGATATCTTCCGTTCTGCGCTGTCTAATGCACGTTTAAAGGAAATACTTGCTGTAACTCCGCAGATGCAGTTAAAAGAAGGTATCCAAAAAACTTACCATGATTATGTAAAACGGGGAAAGTAGGAAAATAATGAATAGGATCGAGAAGGGAAGCTTGCTCGTTTTAGCAATTATAGTTGCCTTCAATATCTTTTTTGGATTAGGCAGTATACCGCTGCTTGACCCGGATGAGCCGGTATATGCTGAAACTGCGCGTGAGATGATCCAGTTTAATGATTATCTTTCACCGCGTATTTATAATGAATATTGGTTTGACAAACCGCCAATGTATTACTGGCTTGTAGCTGGTGCAATGCATGTGTTTGGGGATGGAGAGTTTGCAGCGCGTTTTCCTGCAGCATTAATGGCCTTTTTGACTGTAATAATGCTTTATTATTCCATTACCAAGCTGTTTAATGAAAGAGCAGGTTTTTGGTCGGCGCTCGTTTTAGCGACATCTGTACAGTTCTTTTATCTTGGCAAGGCAGCGGTAACAGATACGACGCTGTTGTTTTTCCTGACCGGGTCTTTATTGTGCTACTTGCATAAGCAGTATTGGCTGATGTATGTGTGTATGGCGCTGGCCACGGTGACAAAAGGGCCGATCGGGATCGTTTTTCCAGGCGCGATAATATTTCTGCATATTCTTTGTACCGGGCAGTGGCAGAAGCTTTTTAAAATGCACTGTTTACGCGGATTACTGCTGTATTTTTTTATTGCGGCACCGTGGTATTATTTGATGTATCAAGTGCATGGAATGGAATTTATTAATACATTTTTAGGATTTCATAATCTTACCCGCTTTACAACGCCTGAGCATCCGACCCGGGTTTTGTGGTGGTATTATTTTCCTGTTATAATCCTGGGTTTGTTTCCCTGGACAGGGCTGTTACTGCAATCTATTAAAGCATCAATCACAGACAGCAGATCTGATGATCTGGAAAAAATGCTTTTCGTGAATATCTGGTGGCTTTTTGTACTGATATTTTTTACTATCTCTCAAACAAAGCTCGTTTCTTATATCTTACCTATGTTTCCAGCACTGGCGATTATGATCGGCTGGAATATTGCCAGAATGCAAAAAGAAAATTATGGTATCCGTTGGTCCTGGATTTTTGGCAGCGGAATAATGTTTTTATTGCTTACAGCCGGATGGGTTATTGGCGGGCAGCAATTGCCTGAAGTTGCTTTCGGAGGAATTGTGCTGGGCAGCGTAACTTTTATTTTGGGCGTAAGTATAGTTTGGGCGTTGTGGCGTTATCGCGATATTAATTTTTCAGCTTGGCTGCATGTGGTTACCGGTGTTTTGACAATGGTAATTGCATTTTCTTTTTTGTTGCCAATGGTTGCCGATCGTTTCAGTGTTAAAGAAATCGTTAGAGTTTATCAGACAAAATGTGATCAGCAGAAACCGGTTTATGTTGATAAATTTTTGCGGCCTGGTTTTATGTATTATACTGGTGTACCGGGTGAGGAA
>ERZ1106973.3106-NODE-3106-length-10858-cov-2.947052_pt1 | contig 10858 bp, 7 predicted proteins | sample MGYA00403686_ERZ1106973 | MGnify/ENA primary metagenome ERZ1106973 (study PRJEB35170, sample SAMEA104062408) | human gut metagenome | biome: human gut; feature: human-associated habitat; material: faeces | place: Denmark | collected 2012-11-06 ...
TTGGTACTGGCTGTCCGCCGCCTGCCATGCAGCCTCTTCTACATGCCATGACTTCTACAAAGTCATATTGTGCTTCACCACTTTTTATTTTCTGGATAAGTTCATCTGCATTTTTCAGTCCACTGACTACAGCAATCTTAAGCTGTCTGTCTCCATATGGAATAACAGCTTCTTTTATCCCTTTTGTTCCTCGAATACCGGTGAATTTAATTTCATTTAAGGCTTCCATTCCGCTATCTGCTACCAAGCGACGAAGAACTGCTTCTGTTACACCACCAGTTACACCAAAGATAACACCGGCTCCTGATGACAATCCAAATGGCATATCCATGGCTTCCCATGGCATCTGTGTCAGATCAATTCCTGCCTCTTTTATCATTCGGATAATTTCCGTTGTTGTCAATACGAAATCTACATCCTGTTCTCCTTCTGTCTTATGTTCTGGACGGAGAATTTCTGCTTTTTTCGCAGTTGGTACAGATACCCAATGGATCGTTCCGCGAACCTTTCTTCCATCTGGACTGTTTCCTCCTCTGGATTCTGGATCATATGTCGCATATACACAGGTTACATTGCCGTCCTCATCTACATCGTACCCTGTACATGTCACAAAATATGCATTCATCAGACGTACTTCATTACCTACATATAAACGACGGTATTTCTTAGGCTTTTCAATCTTGAAATCTTCTCGTTCGATATATAATTCTCTTGAAAATGGTACCTGTCTTGTTCCCATCTCTTCGTTTTCCTGATTATTTGGAACGTCAACGAGTTCCCCTTCTCCTTCTGGATAGTTTGTGATCACCAGCTTGATCGGATCTAAGATCGCTGCCATACGTGGACGTTTTAATTTCAGATCATCACGGATACAGTATTCAAGCATCGCTGAATCTACAGAGCTGTGACTCTTTGCAACTCCGACAAGTTCCATAAACTTCTTGATGGATTCTGGTGTATATCCTCTTCTTCTAAGTGCTGATAATGATACCAGACGTGGATCATCCCACCCATCTACGATTCCATCTTCAACTAATTTCTTGATATAACGTTTTCCTGTGACAACATTTGTCAGATATAACTTCGCAAACTCAATCTGTTTTGGCGGATTCTCAAATTCGCATTCGTTAACAACCCAGTCATACAGTGGTCTGTGATCTTCAAATTCCAGTGTACAGATAGAGTGTGTTACCCCTTCAAATGCATCCTCTAATGGATGAGCAAAATCGTACATTGGATAAATACACCATTTGTTTCCTGTATTATGATGTTCCATTCTTGCGATACGATAAAGAATTGGATCCCTCATGTTGATATTTCCAGATGTCATATCGATCTTGGCACGAAGAACTTTGCTTCCATCTGGGTATTTTCCTTCCTTCATCTCGCGGAATAACTGTAAGTTCTCTTCTGGTGTACGGTCACGGTATGGACTGTTCTTTCCAGGTTCTGTTAAAGTTCCTCTGTATTCTCTGATCTGTTCAGCATTCAGATCACAGACATATGCTTTTCCCTTCTTGATCAGGAATTCTGCACATTCATACATCTTGTCAAAGTAGTTAGAAGCATAATAGATATGTTCGTGATAATCTGCTCCTAACCATTCTACGTCCTCTTTAATAGAATTTACATATTCTTCCTTCTCTTTTGTTGGGTTTGTATCATCAAAACGGAAATGGAAATCTCCTCCATATTCCTGAGCCAGTCCATAGTTTAATAAGATGGATTTTGCGTGTCCGATATGAAGATATCCGTTTGGTTCTGGTGGAAATCTTGTAACTACCTTCTTGCAATGCCCTTCTTCTATATCTTTTTCTATGATCTGTTCGATAAAATTCTTAGAAATCGTTTCTTCCATGTCTTCCTCCATATAGTTCTTTCTATTCTGATTATAATGTATCTTCTATACACTTGCAATCATATAATTTCTGTATCATTGTGAAATACAGATAATCCTTCTATATAAGATCTAATGCCTCCATGACATTTGAAACTCCTACAAGTCTCATGTCTGTCTGGACCTTGATCTGATCTACATTCGCCTGAGGCAGAATGCATCGTTTAAATCCTAGTTTCTGTGCTTCTTTGATCCTTGCTTCTCCACCTGATACGGCTCTTACTTCTCCTACCAGACCAACTTCTCCAAAAATGATCGTATCTTCTAAGATTGGCCGGTTCTTATAACTCGATGCGATTGCCATAATAATACCAAGATCGATCGCTGGCTCGCCAAGTTTCATACCTCCAGCCAGATTCACATACGCATCACAGCCGCCAAGCTGCAGTCCAACTCTCTTCTCAAGCACTGCCATCAAAAGATTCACCCTGTTATAATCAATTCCAACCGCTGTTCTTCTCGGCATCTGAAAGCTTGTTGGTGATACCAATGCCTGAATCTCGATCAGGATCGGTCTGGTCCCTTCCATGGAACATACAACAACGGATCCTGACGCATCAAGGGGTCTTCCATTGAGCATCGTCTTTGACGGATTCTCCACTTCTACAAGTCCATTGTTACACATCTCAAACACACCGATCTCGTTCGTGGATCCAAAACGGTTTTTGACACCTCTTAAGATTCTGTATGCCGCTTCTCTTTCCCCTTCAAAATAAAGGACCGTATCTACCATATGCTCAAGTGTTCTTGGTCCTGCAACCACTCCTTCTTTGGTCACATGTCCTACGATAAAAACTGCGATATTATTCTCTTTCGCAACTCTCATCATCGCTGCAGTCACTTCTCTTACCTGAGACACACTGCCTGCTGCCGAGGAAAGATCCTCGCTGTACATTGTCTGAATCGAATCAATCACCGCAAATTCTGGTTTCGTCTTTAAGATCGCATTCATGATCGCATCAAGATCTGTCTCACAATACAGAAGCATCTCTTCTTCAAATGTTCCGATCCTCTCTGCTCTCATCTTGATCTGATGCATAGATTCTTCCCCAGAAATATACAAAACCTTACGTTTGCTGTTCGCAAGATTCCTGCATACCTGTAACAATAACGTGGATTTCCCGATTCCAGGATCTCCTCCGACCAACGATAGGGAACCTTTGACGATCCCGCCGCCTAACACACGGTCCAGTTCATGAATCCCTGTTGGAATCCGCTCTTCATTCTCTACTGTTACCTCGGATATATTCATAGGAGAGGCAGAAGTCTTTAAAGACTTCGCCCCTCCTTTTTTCGTTTCTGTAACTTTCTCTTCTGTAAAAGTATTCCACTGCTTACAGGCAGGACACTGCCCCATCCACTTGGAAGACTCATGACCACACTGGCTGCAAAAATAAACTGTCTTTTGTTTTGCCATTGGTGCTCCTTTATGTTACTACTGTTTCTTTACACGAACAGCTGCTGCTGTTCCCTCGCTTAACTCAACACTCAGAGTTAATTTTCCTCCAAGATTTGCTTTCATCATTCCTACATTCGTATTATCAATAAAAACTTTATATTCCTGTCCAGCTTCTACTTCTAAAGTAACCTGGACATCAGATGAAGATTCAATCTCAAATGCAACTCCATCTGTTGTTGCAACAAAGTTATGTACTGCTGAACCTGGAACTGATTCAAAGATCAGCTGTCCGTTCTTGTCCAGTTTTGTCATTGTCTTGAAAGTCTTGATCTTATAGATATCTCCTTCAAACTGGATATCTCCTTTCTTCGCTTTCTGTGCTAATGTATAGTCACCAAAGCTAAGTGTTCCATTGTCTTCGCTGCGGAATAATTCAGTTACCACTGCCATTGTCTTTTCCTCCTAATATATGTTTCGGTCGTCGTATGTATATTATAATATATTTCAGTATTATTTACTAGTTTTCCTTTACCGAAAAAGTAAGTTTTTTATCTTTTTTACCAATCGTCATCGTCTGTCCATTCGTAAGGGTTCCTTCTAAGATCTTATCTGCCAGTACATCTTCAATCTCATTCTGGATGATCCTTCTTAATGGTCTTGCCCCATAATTCTCATCATATCCCTTATCTGCTAACAGATCCATCGCACCAGATGTGATCTTTAATGTGATCTGATGTTCGCTTAATAAACGGGCTCTCAATTCATCCATAAATAATTTTGCGATCTTCTTAACTTCTTCCTTTGTAAGGACGGCAAATACGATCGTCTCATCAATTCGATTTAAAAACTCTGGGCGAAAGATCTGTTTCACTTCTTCCATAACACCCTTTTTCATACGTTCATGAGTCTTGGCTTTATCTGTATCATCCATAGAAAATCCTAAATGTTTTGGTGCAATGATACGGTTTGCACCTGCATTGGAAGTCATAATGATAACAGTATTCTTAAAGTCGACTTTTCTTCCATTGGAATCTGTAATATGTCCGTCATCTAATACCTGAAGCAGGATATTAAATACATCAGGATGAGCTTTTTCGATCTCATCAAAAAGAAGGACAGAGTAAGGATGTCTTCGAATCTGTTCACTCAGCTGTCCGCCTTCTCCAAATCCAACATATCCTGGAGGAGATCCGATGATCTTTGATACACTGTGCTTCTCCATATATTCGGACATATCTACCCGGATCATATCCTCTTCATTGCCAAAGAGTGCTTCTGCAAGAGCTTTGGAAAGCTCTGTCTTTCCGACACCTGTAGGACCAAGGAATAAGAATGAACCAATCGGACGTGCTGGATCTTTCAATCCCACTCTTCCTCGTTTTACCGCTTTGGAAAGTGCCTGGATTGCCTCTTCCTGACCAATCACACGCTTCTCCAGTGTTTTATCCAGCTTTTTCAGGCGTTCGCTCTCAGATTCATTCAGTCTTGTTACCGGGATTCGTGTCCACATGGAAATTACATCCGCAACATCTTCTTCAGTTACCGGAACTTTTTTCTTTTCATTCTTTTTATTGAAACGCTTTTTCGCCTGCTCTAATTTCTTTTCTGCTTCCTTCTGTTCTCTATGGAGCTCCGATGCTTTTTCAATATCTCCTGCTTTCAGCGCCGCTTCTTTTTCCTGCTCCAGCTTTCCACAGCGGATTTCTGTCCCAACAATATTCTCCGGCACTTTAAATCCACGAAGTTTTACTTTTGAACAGCTTTCATCCAACACATCAATTGCCTTATCCGGAAGGAAACGGTCATTGATATAACGGCATGACATATGTACTGCCGCTTTCAATGCATCCTCTTCGATCTCTACATCATGATGAGCCTCATATTTTTCTTTCAGACCTTCCAGGATCCGGATACACTCGTCTTCTGTCGGTTCTTCAACCGTAACCGGCTGGAATCTTCTTTCCAGAGCTGCATCCTTCTCAATATACTTGCGGTATTCCGTAAGAGTTGTTGCACCGATCAGCTGCATCTCCCCTCTTGCCAGAGATGGTTTCAGAATATTGGATGCATCAATCGCGCCCTCTGCACCACCGGCACCGATAATGGTATGAAGTTCATCTAAGAAAAGGATAATATTACCCGCCGTCTTTACCTCACGGATCAGTTTTTTCATGCGCTCTTCAAATTCACCACGATACTTGGAGCCTGCAATCATCCCCGGAAGATCCAGCACCATGATCCGCTTATCTTTCATGCTTTCCGGAACAATTCCTTCCGCGATCTGTCTTGCAAGTCCTTCCACGATTGCTGTCTTACCGACTCCAGGCTCTCCCACAAGGCACGGATTATTCTTGGTCCGTCTGCTCAGGATCTCCATGACACGTGCAATTTCTTTTTCACGTCCAATAACCGGATCCAGCTTTCCTTCTCTTGCTTCCTGTGTCAGATCCGTACTGTACTGGTCTATAATTCCGCCAACAGTTTCCCCATCCTTCTGATTTTCCATATACTCTTTCGGATCAATTCCCGCCGCAAGCAGAAGATCCTGAAAAAGTTTTTGAATATTTACATTCAGGGTCATCAACATACGGGTAGCCACACAATCTCCATCTTTGAGCATTGTAAGCAGAAGATGTTCGGTTCCGACTTTTTCCGATGCAAGCTGCACTGCCTCATTCTGGCTTTCTTCCAGAATATATCGAAGTCTCGGACTGTACTCCAGATGCTTTCTTTCCTTCTTAGCTGCCTCAGGAGCAGATACAAGGATATCCATTGCTTTTTCCATCTGTTCTTCATCGACTTTATTCTTATCAAGCACCTGCCCTGCAACTCCGGTAAAAACCCTCTTAAGCCCGAAAAGAAGATGTTCTGTCCCAACATATGGATGCTTCAGTTCGGCTGCAATCTTCCGTGCCATATTCAGCGCTTCCTGCGCCTGCCTTGTATATTGCTTTTCTGCCATATAATTTTAGTCTCCTTTTTTCAATCTATCTTTGTTCATAATCTGCATAGATCTCGTCTACCAGTTCATGAACTTCTTCTTTCGTAATGTTTTTGCAACTTCCTTTTGCCAGAAGTACCCGAAGCTGCTCTTTCAGATCCTGCAAAGCTTCCAGCTTATCTTCATCAATACAGATCACCGCACCTCTTCGTCTGTCAAGCTGAAGAAAACCTTCCTGCCGCAGGACATTGTATGCCTTATTCACTGTATGCATATTGATTCCGATATTATCTGCCAGCTGTCTCACAGACGGCAAAGTATCTCCTTCATGAATCGTCGAAGTGGCAATTCCCATAATGATCTGATTCCTGAGCTGTATATAAATCGCCTCATCACTGTTAAAATCAATTTCAATCAGCATAAAACGCACTCCTTTTTTCTATTGTACCGGCATCGCCATTGTTATATTTATGTTAGCACAGACGACACTTTTTGTAAAGGAAACAGTATGTAAAAAAGCACTACCTCTTCTTACTCACACTTTTTTGTGCTTTCCGTTTCAGAAGTAATGCTTTTCATTTCTTATTTCCGATTTCTTTCTCTCACGTTCAAACCTCTTCAACCTAAAATATTCTTCAGATCCTCATCTACTGTACTGATCGGGGTAATCTGATACTCTTGTACCAGGTAATTCAGAACATTCGGTGACACAAACGCCGGAAGCGTCGGACCCAGATAAATATTTTTGATTCCGAGCGCCAGAAGTGTCAGCAGAATCGCAACCGCTTTCTGTTCATACCATGACAGGATCATAGACAGTGGAAGTTCATTTACCTCACACTCAAACGCTTCTGCAAGAGCAATTGCAACTTTAATCGCACTGTACGCATCATTACACTGTCCCATATCCAAAATTCTTGGAATCCCCTCAATTTCTCCGAGCCTCAGATCATTCAATCTGTATTTTCCACATGCCAGCGTCAGGATGATCGTATCCATCGGTGTCTTTTTCGCAAATTCCGTATAGTAGCTCCGTCCTGGTGCTGCGCCATCACAGCCTCCGATCAGAAAGAAATGCCTGATTTTCCCCTGCTTTACCAAATCCACGATCTTTCCTGCATTTTCCAGAACTGCGTTGTGTGCAAATCCGGTCATCACGGTTGTTCCTCCATTAATCCCTGTCATCGGATGATCTTCCGGATATCCACCGCATTCCAATGCTTTTGCAATAACCGGCGTAAAATCTTTGTCCGCACCAATATGAACCATCTCCGGATAAGACACCACCGAAGTTGTAAACACCCGGTCTGCATAGCTCTGTCTGACCGGCATCAGACAATTTGTCGTAAATAAAATTGGCGCAGGAATATTATGGAACTCAAATTGCTGGCTCTGCCAGGCCGTTCCGAAATTGCCTTTCAAATGCGGATATTCCTTTAATTTTGGATATCCGTGTGCCGGAAGCATTTCACTGTGCGTATAAATATTGATGCCTTTATCTTTGGTCTGCTCCAGAAGCAGCTTCATATCATGCAGATCATGACCACTGACTACAATAAACGGTCCCTTTTCTATCGTAAGCGGAACTTCTGTCGGAATTGGATCTCCATAGCTTTCCGTGTTTGCTTTATCCAGAAGTTCCATGCAGCGCAGGTTGATTTTACCTGTTTCTATGACTACCGGAAGCAGTTCTTCCATCCCTTTTTCTTCTCCCAGAATCCTCATTCCCTTATAAAAGAAATTCATAATCTCCGCATCCACATATCCCAGTGCCCATGCATGATAAGCATATGCTGCAGTCCCTCGTAAGCCAAACAAGATCAATGACTTTAACGAACGGATATCTTCCGGTGCCTCCCAGATCTTCTGTACATTATAAGCATCTTTTCCTGGTTTTCTGTTTTCTGCTTCTTCTCTGATCTCATCTGACAGTTTTTTCACTGTATCACTGTTGAAATTTACATTTGTAATCGTGGTAAACAGACCTTTTAACATCAGTTCATCCGAAGATCTGCTTCTTTCATTTTCTGCAACTGCCCTTGCCAGCCGGATCAGTTCACCAGTCAGTTCATCTTGAAGATTTGCTGTATCCGACTTTTTCCCACATACACCTGTATGTCCTTCGCAGCCCGTGTTATGAGCGGTCTGCTGGCATTGAAAACAAAACATTTCCTCCATTTCTTTTTCCTCCATGTTTTTTTAATAGCATGTCAAAATATAGAAAATCTATACCGGAAGAACATTTTTCTTTATTATTCAAATAATATTTTTCAAACATCCAGACTATGGTTCGCAAACTAAAAAAGGATGGCCCACAGACTTTCATCTGCAAGCTATCCTTTTCTGCACGATTCTATTTCAGATTTTTTATTCTACGATGAGTCCTTCTTTTTCAATCACATCGATTACCTGAGTCACATACTTTTCGCAAAGCTCGTCCGTCGCCGCTTCAACCATGACACGGATTACCGGTTCCGTTCCACTTTCACGGACAAGGATTCTTCCGTCATCTCCAAGTGCTTCTGCAACTGCATCGACTGCTTTGACCACTTCCGGATTCTCCCTTGCTGTCTTCTTATCTGCCACACGCACATTTTTCAGAAGCTGTGGATAGATCTTCACTTCTTCTGTCAGCTGTCCGAGGGACTGTTTGGTCTCCATGATAACTTCCATCAGCATCAGAGAAGTCAGAATACCATCTCCTGTCGTTGCATGCTTACTGAAAATAATATGTCCGGACTGTTCACCGCCCAGCATGAATCCATTCTTGACCATGTTCTCATAGACATATTTGTCGCCGACCTGTGTCTTTTCGTACTTCATGCCAATCTTGTCGCATGCTTTATAAAGTCCAAGATTCGACATGATAGTAGTAACGATGGTATCGTCTTTTAACTGACCATGTTCTTTCATATATTTGCCACACACATAAAGGATCAGATCCCCGTCAACAACATTTCCATTCTCATCAACAGCGATGCAGCGGTCCGCATCTCCATCGTATGCAAATCCGACATCCAGACCATTTTCTTTTACATATTCCTGGAGCACGTTAATATGTGTAGAACCACAATTTGTGTTGATATTGGTTCCATCCGGCTCATTATTGATCACATAAGTTTTTGCACGGAGTGCGTCAAAAACACTCTTGGCAATAGCGGATGAACTTCCGTTGGAGCAGTCCAGTCCTACCTTGATATTCTTGAAATCGTGGCATGGGATAGAGATCAGATGTCCGATATAACGGTTTCTTCCAGATGCAAAATCAACCGTACAGCCGATATCTTCTCCGGTTGCCAGCGGAAGTTCTTCGATCTCTCCATCCAGATAAGCCTCGATACGTGCTTCAATATCTGCGGAAATCTTCTGTCCGTTCTCATTGAGGACTTTGATTCCATTATCGTTAAACGGATTATGGCTTGCGGAAATCATGATACCGCAGTCAAAATCTTCTGTACGTACCACATAGGACACACTTGGAGTTGTGGTTACATGAAGCAGATAAGCATCTGCTCCGGATGCGGTAAGTCCTGCCGCAAGAGCATACTCAAACATGTAACTGCTTCTTCTTGTATCCTTGCCGATCACGATCTTCGCCTTGTGATCTCTGCCGTAATACCAGCCAAGATAACGTCCTACCTTAAACGCATGCTCTACCGTCAGTACTACATTGGCTTCTCCACGGAATCCATCTGTTCCGAAATATTTACCCATAATGCTCTCCTTTATTACTGATACAGTCCTTCCGGATAAACGCCGTCATCTGTAAGTTTTTTGAATGCAGCCTGTACAGATGCCTTATCTTCCTGATAAGTAACACCAAACCACTCGTCCTTTGTCTCAAGAACGTCAACTGCTGCTTTCCCGGAATGGATCAGCTGGTCGATAAGCTCTGGAAGAAGATACTCTTTCTTGATGTCTCCCTCTTTGATCCCACCAAGGAACTCAATGAAACCTTTCTCAAGGATTTCCATAAATTCCGGTGTCAGTCCCCACATATTCATGGAAACAAGGCTCTTGGTATCCAGTGCTTCTGCTGTACCGTCGTCATTTCTTGTTTCTGCGCCGTCTGCTGTCTTGAAGATGTTATGTGTCTCTGTAACGCCGACAAGCTTGCCGTCCTCAATATGGCACACACCTCTTGTAACGCTTCCGTTGTCGCTTAATGTATTTCCAAGGCGGAAACCTGCCATGCAGATGTGCATCGGGCCATCCTGCGGATGATCCTGTACCAGATAGTCGTGAACTTTTACGTAGGCCTCTTTTCCATAGTAGTCATCTGCATTGATAACAGCGAATGGCTCGGAAAGGACTTTCTTTGCTGCCAGTACGGCATGTCCGGTTCCCCATGGCTTGGTACGGTCTGCCGGTTTCTGGAAATCTCCCGGAAGATCATCGATCTCCTGGAATGCATAAGCAACCTCTGTAATCTTGGAGATACGGTCTCCGATCACTCTTTTGAACTCATCCTCAAGGTCTTTACGGATAATAAATACAACCTTGTTGAATCCTGCCTCCAGTGCATCATGGATAGAATAGTCCATAATGATCTCACCCTTCGGTCCTACCGGTGCAAGCTGCTTGATTCCTTTTCCAAAACGACTTCCGATTCCTGCCGCCA
>ERZ1106973.3108-NODE-3108-length-10849-cov-3.417732_pt1 | contig 10849 bp, 7 predicted proteins | sample MGYA00403686_ERZ1106973 | MGnify/ENA primary metagenome ERZ1106973 (study PRJEB35170, sample SAMEA104062408) | human gut metagenome | biome: human gut; feature: human-associated habitat; material: faeces | place: Denmark | collected 2012-11-06 ...
AAAATAAAAACACTGTTTATTGTGTAAATAGACAATAAAAACAAATGAGAATATAATGAATACATAGTCAAAAACAACAAAGACAAAAACGACACAAAAAACTAGAACAAAAAATGCAGTAAAATGCGCAAAAAAAGCCGCAGAAGCGGCAGAATGGAGGAAGCGATGGGAAAAGAAAAGAAAACGAGTCAGCCAGCTGTAAAAAGTGAACCTTTCTTTAAGGTAATCAAAAAGCATTGGATGCTTCTTTTGATGCTGGCACCAGCTGTATGTTATGTAATTGTATTTTCCTACATACCAATGACAGGAGTCATTCTTGCATTTAAGCAGTATCAGTATAAGGGAGGAATTTATAATTCTCCATGGATCGGACTTCAGAATTTTAAATCACTGATGATTGCTGGAAAGTTGGGCATGGTAACGAGGAATACGCTTTTATACAACATTGCCTTTATTTTACTTGGTGTTGTATTTGAGATGGGAAGTGCAATTTTGATCAATGAGCTTACGAGTAAGTATTTCAAGAAGATTGCGCAGTCCTTCATGTTTCTCCCATATTTCATCAGCTGGGTTGTAGCTGGTGCGATTATGTACAACTTCTTCAACTATGAGCGTGGTATCGTGAATCACGTAATCAAGGCATTTGGAGGAACTCCGTTTGATTTGTACAATACTCCACATGCATGGCCGTTTGTACTGATCTTCTTAAAGATTTGGAAACAGACAGGATATGGCTCCGTTGTTTATCTGGCAGCGATCACAGGACTCGATCAGGAAATGTTTGAGGCTGCATCCATCGATGGTGCGAGTGCATGGAAGAAGATCCGTTATATCACCATTCCTTGTCTGAAGCCAACCATGGTAATTTTGGTGCTGTTGGCAATCGGAAATATCTTTAGAGGAGATTTCGGACTGTTTTATCAGACAGTAAAATCAAATGCACTTCTTCAGCCGATGACTGATGTAATTGATACATATGTATTCCGTCTTTTGATTACAAACAGCGATATCGGTGTATCAGCAGCAGCTGGTTTGTATCAGTCAGTTCTCTGTTTTGTTACCATTATGGTCTGCAATGCGCTTGTAAAGAAGGCAGATCCTGATTACGCACTGTATTAAGAGGGGAGGAAGCATAATGGCTAAGAATTTTGATGAAGAACTCACAGGCGGAAGACGAGTTCGTGGAAAAGATGATATCGCAATTCGTGCGGTCGGCTATATATTGATTGGTGTGTTTGCCCTGATCTGTGTGATTCCGTTTTATCTGATTATTGTGGCATCCTTTACCGATGAGGCATCACTTATTCGAAATGGTTATCCGTTAATTCCAACTGATTTCAGTATTGAGAGTTACCGGCTGTCACTGAAAAATCCAACAAGTATCCTGATGGCATATGGTGTAACGATTGGAGTAACATTCTTTGGAACATTACTTGCTGTTTTGCTGGCATCCATGACAGGATACGTTCTTTCAAGAAGAGACTTCCCGTGGAGAAACAAGTTTTCATTCTTCTTTTTCTTCACAACACTGTTCAACGGTGGTCTTGTTCCGTGGTATATTCTTTGTGTGCGCTACCTGCACATGAAAAACTCCATCTGGGCATTGATTCTTCCGCTTATGTTCTCTGTATGGAACATGATTATTGCAAAAACCTTTATGAGCGGAATACCAGCAGCAATTACAGAATCGGCAAAGATTGACGGCGCAAATGATATCGTAATCTTTATAAAGCTTATCCTGCCGCTTAGTAAACCACTAATTGCAACACTTAGCTTGTTCTCAGCACTGGCATACTGGAATGACTGGTATAACTGTATGCTGTATATCACAAAAGATAAGATGTTTACACTTCAGTATTATCTGCAGAGAATGCTTGGAAATGCCGAGGCGATGCGACTTGTCGCGGAGAAATCGGGTATCGCGCTTGATACAGTGCCACTTGAGAGTATGAAGATGGCTATGACTGTTGTTGCAACGGGACCAATTGTTTTATTGTATCCATTTGTACAGCGCTATTTTGTAAAGGGTCTTACAATCGGTGCAGTAAAGGGCTGATAAATAAAAAACATAAACAAAACTTAAAAAACTCAAATAGAAAACATAACAAACAAGGAGGAACTTATTATGAAACGAAACGCAGTATCACTCACAATGGCAGCAGCTATGCTTACAGGAATGCTTGGCAGTGCACCGGCATTTGCAGCAGATCTTTCCAATCTTCCAGATAAGGTGGGAGAAGGCGCTATCACCGCAACACCAGAGATGTACGCAGATACCGACTTAAGCGATTCATATACCGTAAATATGTATCTGATTGGTGATACACCGAATGACTGGGATATGGTAGAGGAAAAGATCAATGAGTATCTGGAGCCATTCAACACACAGTTGGACGTTACTTTCATGAGCTGGTCTGATTATAAAACTATGTACACACTTGTTTTAGCAGGTGGTGAGCAGGTTGACTTAATCTTTACTGCTCCGTGGTGTTACATGTATACAGAGGCTGCTAAGGGTTCTTTCTATGATCTGAGCGAGGACTTCATCAATACTTATATGCCGCTTGCTGCAAAGTATCAGGCAAAGGAAAGCTGGGATGAGACAACACTGGCAGGAAAAACAATCGCTGTACCTTCTAATGTTGCACAGCCACAGGGAAAGATCGTTGCAGTACGTCAGGACCTGATGGAAAAGTATGATATGACCGAGTTAAAGAACTGGGATGATTACAAGCAGTACATGCTGACAATTGCCGAGAAGGAGACACCGGAGAGTGGTATTTATGCATTGGCAGCATCTGGTGATAACAACGAGCTGTGGGATGTATACCGTCAGCAGACTAACACAATGCTTGCACTTGATTCCAACTACATGGATTTCATTTATGAGTACAAAGAAGGCGAGCTGCCAAGCGCAGATGATATCAAGTTTGTCTATGAGTATGAGCCATTTAAGGAGTACGCACATGACATGAAGGAAATGGCAGATGCTGGCTGCTGGAGCCGCAGCGCACTTACAAATACTGTAACAGATGATGACGCATTTGGTGCTTTACAGGGCGCTTCTATTGCATGGAATGCATCTGTATTTACTTATATGAAGCAGGCTGAAAAGTCCGAGGGCGTTGAGTGTATGGCATATGATCTGACGACTGACAATCTTGTAAATGCAGAAGCTTACTCTAATAACGATATGGCAATCACAGCAGGATCCGAAAATCCGGAGCGTGCTGCAATGGTTCTTGATCTGTTAAAGTTTGATACCACATTAAATCGTCTGATCATCTTAGGTGTTGAGGGTGTTCACTATAGCATCGATGATGCTGGCAATTACACCAAGTTAGATAAGACTGGAGATTATGCTCCGAACTGTATATCAGCAGCATGGGCAGTTAAGAATGGTGATTTGACAGAGGCTGGTACTCCAGAGCGTGAGTTAGCAATCACTGATGCATGGAAAGAGCGTGTTGTATCCAACCCGACAATTACCTTCGTATTTGATGATGCGAACATTAAGCCATATGAGGATGCTGTTATCTCTGTATTGAATGACTATGTTCCAATGCTTGAGCTTGGTCTTGTAGACGATGTAGATGCAACCATCGATGAGATGAATCAGAAGTGCTATGATGCAGGTCTTCAGAACGTAATTGATGAGTTTAAGTCTCAGTATAATACATGGCTTGAGACGAGACAGTAATTGTTAATTGTAAAAACAAAAAAAGAGAGTTGCAGTACAACTGCACGAATGCAGCATGGAAAACAGATAAGAATAAACCGGCATGAAATACTGACGGGAATGAATCTGTCAGATTAGAAAAGAGCTGGCCGGATGGTCAGCTCTTTTCTTTTGAAAAACATAACAATAAAAAATATAAAGACTTAAATTAGAAAGGGCATGATTAGGAATATGGAAAAATATAGATTACATACTGGGTGGACATTCTGCCTGGATGAGAGAAATGAAAAAGAGGAAACAGCACCATCTGAGGGATTTCGCGCTGTAACGCTGCCGCATGACTGGAGTACAGACTATCCGTTTGATCCAGAATCAGATACATGTGGATCTGGCGGTTATGCGAAGGCTGGAATCGGCTGGTATCAGAGAACAATCACCATTTCAGAGGTTGATATTAAAAACAGACAGATTATTTTGTATTTTGAGGGCGTTTACATGAAGAGCAGCGTCTTTGTAAACGGCACCTATGCAGGTGGTCACATCTATGGTTATACCCCGTTTGAGGTGGATATCACTGCGCTTGTGCATGAAGGAGAAAATGAGATTCTTGTTCGCGTGGATAACTCCATGCAGCCGGGATCACGCTGGTATTCTGGTTCAGGTATTACAAGAGATGTGTGGTTGGAAAAGCGTCATCCAATCCACATTGCCCGCTATGGAATGTATTTGACAACAGATGAAGGAAATCTTAACATCAGCACAACGCTTCACACATCAGAATGTATGAAAGATGATGATTCATTAAGTCTAACATTTATGTTAAAAGATCAGGATGGAGAAGAGGCTGCAAAAAAAGATATCACATTGAAAAATGATTGGACAGAAGCTGATTTGGATGCAGCTATTTTATCAGGAATGGACGCAGATGTGCCGAAGACGCTTTGCCAATTGACAACGTCACTTTCTATTAAAATCGAAAATCCAGTGCTTTGGGATCACGAAACACCGTATTTATATGAGCTGACGACTATTTTAAAGAAGAACGACACTGTAATTGATGAGCGCACTGATAAAGTGGGATTTCGCAATATCGAATTTGATGCAAAGAAGGGATTTTTAATCAATGGAAAGCATGTAAAGCTAAATGGTGTTTGTCTGCATCATGACGGAGGATGTGTCGGTGCTGCAGTGCCGCCAGAAATTTGGAGACGCCGCCTCGAAAAGCTAAAGGATATGGGTGTTAATTCTGTGCGCTGCTCACACAACCCGCCAGATGAAGCACTTCTTGATCTTTGTGATGAGCTTGGATTTTATGTTATGGACGAGGCATTCGATGAGTGGAGATTGATGAAGGCAAAGGAAATTGGCTCAAATACTCATGAAAGTCATGGATATTCTATGTATTTTGATGCGTGTCATGAATGGGATTTAAAGACAATGCTGTATCGTGACCGTAATCATCCGGGCATCGTGCTTTGGAGCATCGGAAATGAGATCCCAGAGGAGGTCGTAGTGGGAGGCGAGGAGCTTGCAGTTGAATTGAGCGGCTACTGCCATACTATTGACCCGACCAGAAAGGTGACTCTTGCGCATGATCAGATTGCGGCAGAACCATATTCAGCTCGCGACGCATTTATGGATAAAATCGATGTAGTTGGCTACAATTATGTAGGCCGATGGAGAGAGCGCGCAGAGCTTTTGTACGATGCGGACCGCGAGGAGCATTTGGATCGCTGCGTGATCGGAACAGAAAATCCATCAGCCGGATATATTCGAAGCGACTACAACTTTGAAGTGGATCCTGGATCCTTCTGGAACAAGCCATATTATACAGCGGCAGTGACGGTAGGCAAGCTTCTTCGCTATACGATGGTTCATGATTTTGTTGCCGGTGATTATATGTGGACAGGCATTGATTATCTGGGAGAAGCAAACTGGCCGCAGCGTTCAGCAGGCTGTGGTTGTCTGGATACGTGTGGATTTGAAAAAGATGCATTCTATTTTTATAAAAGTGTATGGAATCAGAAGGAAAAATTTGCATATCTGTGCCCACATTGGAACTTAAAGCTGAAAAAGGGAACAGTACTCCCTGTCATCTGTTATACGAACTGTGAGGATGCAGAACTTTTTGTAAATGGCCGTTCTTTTGGTATGAAGTCAAAGGGCTTCCCATGCTACGGAATGACTGAGCGCTATGGCCATTTTGACAGATATAGAAGACCAGCCAACACAGATGATCTGTTCTTAAGCTGGGATGTTCCATATGAGCCTGGAAAAATCGAGGTAGTCGGATATCACGATGGAAAAGAAGTATGCCGTTATAATGTAGAGACAACAGGCGAGGCAGCAGCAATTAAGCTTACAGTTGATAAGACAAGTGTAGATGCCGATGGAAGAAGTGTTGTGCAGGCTGAGGTTCGCATTTTGGATAGTGAGGGTCATCTTGTTTTCGATGCATGCCCAGAGCTTAATTTCACATTAGAAGGAGACGGTGAGATCATCGGAATTGATAATGGTGATCCAGCGTGCCATGAGCAGTGGAAGGAAACTAAGGGACGTCATGCATTTAATGGAATGGCTTATGCGGTTATTCGTGCAGGACAAAACAAGGGAGAACTGAAGCTTACAGTAACTTCATCAGATAACACGCTTACTAATGCGAGTGTAACTATTCAAGTAGGCTAAATGATGTTTGAAATTTAAAAAAAAATTGCCTTTTTCTTCGAAAATTTGTATAATAGTCCCAATACGGCTGACAAAATACAAATTTTGAAGAAAGGGGCTTTTTTTATGGATAAATTTGAAAATGAAAAACGATGTCAAACGTATGAGGTGACAGATTTTCAGCATAATTTTGAAATTACGCATCCGACTACAACGCTGCAGCAGTGGGGTCTTCATATTCATTCCACTCATTATGAGTTATTAGTATTTATCCGCGGAAATGCGGAGTGTTGGATTGAAGGAAGAAGGAAAAAACTCGAGTATGGTGATGTAGTAATTGTAAGTCCACGTGAGATGCATCGTATTTTTATTTTGGATAATACTGAATATGAGCGCATTGTGATCCACGTATCAGACAGCATGTTAAAGGAACTGTCAACGGCGCAGACTAATCTTTTAGGAGTATTTCATAAGAATAGGACACATATTCTTCATCTTTCAGATGAAGAGATGGCGCAGTTTATAAGCAATCAGCTGCAGATGAAGAAAATGTGGAAGAAAAAGGAGTTTGGAGCAGATCTTTTAAGTTCTGCGTGGTTTCAGATTCTGCTTTTGCAGCTCTCGCAGAAAATGCGTCAGGCGGAAGGAGCTAGACCTTGGGAAAGTGTGTCCGGTCTTGTCGGTGAGGCGCTTGAATATGTTAATGTACATATGACGGAGGATATTTCTGTGCAGGATATTGCAGATGCTTTAAATGTCAGCCGTTATTATTTGAGCCATGAGTTTAAAAAAAGCACAGGATATGGATTGTGGAATTATGTTATTTCAAAACGTCTTGTATATTCGCAGAAGCTTCTTGCAGAAGGTGCATCAGTAACAGAGGCATGCTATGAGAGTGGATTTAAAGATTATGCACATTTCATAAAAAGTTTCACGAAAACGTTCGGATGCTCGCCAAAACAATATGGAAAAAGTGATGATTCTATCTATATGGTAAAGCTAAATCTATAAATAAAGGGATTAAAAGTTAAAAATAATGTTGATATTGATGAGTTTTTAAGTTGCTAAGAACACAAAAACACACATTTTGCACCTAAAAAGCAATGTTTTATAGAAAAGTGCTGATATAATGTAATCAAACAAAACGTTTTGAAAAAAATGAGAAATGATTGTGAAAAATTCATAATCATGGTTGCGACACGGTTTTAAAACAATAAAAATATGACAAATAACAAAACAAAAAGCAAATGAAATTGAATTTTTTTGCGGTGAAGATGGAAAAATAATCCTGCTTCTTATTGCAAATAGTGGTATTGAGCTTTTGTTATGTTTTGTCATAAAAGGGAGGAATAAAAATGAAAAAAAACATGAAGAAGATGGTTAGCGCCATCACAATGACAGCGATGGCAGCATCAATGTTCGCTATGCCTGCAGCAGCAGAAGAGAAGACAAGCAGCATCACTTATCCTCTTGAGACAGATATTGAGAGCGTTTCCTGGTATGCACAGGAAGGTATTGTGCCTCATGAAAAATTTAAGGATGCATCTGAGTCTCCGTTCCATACTGGTCTGGCTAAGCATCTTGGTGTAAATATTGATTGGAGTTTCCCAACCACAGGTTCTGATGCAAACACATTTACAAACACATTGATGGCAGATCCGTTTAGTCTTCCAAATATAATGCAATGTTATGTAATGGATAATGCAGCACAGTATATTGATGACGAGATCATCTGGGATCTGACTGATTATATTCAGGAGTATGCACCAGATTATTATGCATTCCTGCAGACTAACCCGGCATATGACAAGGCGATGAAGGATGACCAGGGTCGTTACTATACATTTGGATTCTTCCGTGAGGATGGCGGTTGGAATGACAGCTACGAAGGCCCGGTTGTTCGTAAGGACTGGCTGGATGAGTGTGGTCTTGAAGTTCCGAAGACTATTTCTGAGTTTGAGAATGTAATCCGTGTATTTAATGAGAAGTATGGTGCAACATTTGATAGTGCTTCTACACGTATCAATGATATGGGTATTTGTGGCGCATTTGGAGCATACGCCGGTTTCTCGGTTAATACAAACTACGGCTATTATGTACATGATGGCAAGGTAGGCTTAGGGGCAGCGGATGATGGATGGCGTGATTATGTCAGTTGGATGAATAAGATGTGGAGTGAAGGTCTACTTGATCAAGATATGCTGACTGAGGATGATACGACCATTAAGGATAAAATCCATAATGAAAAGTGTGGTGTCAGCTACACGTCTATGGGACAGTTGAATATATGGAACAAGGAAGAGGAAGCTGCTGGAAATGAGGGTACATGGATTGGCATTCCATATCCAACAGCAGATGATGGTTCTCTTTCAGCTGTTTTTGGAGGCCCTGGCGTTGGAAAACATACAACAGTTATAACAAAGACTGCAGATGAAGATACAATGAAGCTTTGCTTACAGATGCTTAATTATGCATATACAGAAGAGGGTATGCTTTACTGGAACTATGGTGATGAGGGTGTATCTTGGGAGTATGATGAGGACGGTGTTCCGCAGTTCACAAGCCTTGTAAAGGATGATCCAGATACTGACCCTATGACAAAGTACAATGGTGCAACATGGGGAAGCTGCTGTATTCAGGCTACTAACCTTCTGTATCAGAAGAATAGCCAGACTGCAATTGATGCCAATAATACCTGGTTCTATATTGATGAAGATGAAGAGAAGAACAGAGAGATTACTAGCGGTTGGAGATATCCAGTTGGTATCAGCTTCACAATCGAAGAATCTGATAAACTTGATGAGATTTCCCAGAATATTCCTACTTTTGTAAATGAAAGCTACGCTTCATTCCTGACAGGTGCTAATGATATCAATGATGATGCTGTATGGGAGCAGTATCAGAAAGATCTTGAGTCTTATAACCTGAGTGAAATTCTTGAAATCCGTCAGGCTGCATATGACAGATATCTGGCTCGTTAATCAACCGTTCATAATCAGTTATTGATTAGATATGTCAAAAAAGCAAAATAAGATTCTAAAATAAGTAATCTGCCTTTTCCGGCAGTGGAAAAAGTAGTTTCCACTGCCGGAATTGTTTCAGAGACATGTCTGATCTATTCAAAAAAGGAGGCTCTTATGAAAGCAAACGCAGTAGCTAAGGGACACAAAGCACCCTTATCGAAACGGCTGAAAAGAGATTGGCATAAAAATAAATGGAAGTATATTATGATTCTTCCTGTATTGATTTATCTTTTCCTTTTCTGCTATAAACCGATGTATGGACTTGTAATTGCATTTAAGGATTACAAGATTACGCGTGGAATTGAGGGATCAAGCTGGTCCAATCCGTGGTATAAATGGTTTTTGAATTTCTTTACAGATCCGTATTTTGGACGATTACTGAAAAATACATTTTTAATTAGTGGTCTTACGATTTTGTTCGGATTCCCGGCACCAATTATTCTGGCGCTTATGATCAATGAGGTGAAGAACAGTGCATTTAAGAGAACAGTACAGACCATAACATATATGCCATATTTTATTTCTATGGTTGTGCTATGTGGACTCTTAAAAACATTTTGTATGCAAGATGGATTGTTTGCACAGATAGCAGTATTATTTGGCGGAAAGGCACAAAATTATCTGGCTAATCCAGCATATTTCCGAACTATTTATGTCCTTTCCGATATATGGTCGGGAATTGGCTGGAACTCCATTATTTATCTGGCAGCTCTTTCTAGTATCGATCAGGAGCAGTACGAGGCAGCCCGTGTGGATGGTGCAAACCGTTTCCAGCAGATGCTTCATATTACACTTCCGGGTCTTGTTCCTACAATTATGGTTCTGTTCATCCTTCGTATGGGTAATATCCTGAATGTAGGTTATGAGAAGATTCTTCTTCTGTATAATTCTGCAACATATTCTACGGCTGATGTTATTTCTACTTATATTTATCGTCAGACATTCGCAATCGCTCTGCCGAACTATGGTTACTCTACAGCAGTTGGTCTCTTCAAGTCCCTGGTTGGCTGTGTACTGGTACTGATATGTAACTGGGCTAGTAAGAAGACCCGTGGCCGTGGCATTGTATAGGAGGTGTTAAACGTGGCAAAGACAGCTTATCGTAAACCTAAGAAAAAGGTTCATGTATTCGATATTGTAAACTACATCGTATTTATTCTCATTGGCCTCCTGGTTCTGGTACCTATCTGGAAGGTAGTAGTAGACTCCTTCAATGCTGTGGGTGTATACCAGTTCAGACTGTGGCCGGAGGATTTTACCTTAGATGGCTATAAGACCATCATTCATACCCAGAGACTTTACAGACCGTTCATCAACTCCGTGATCACAACCGTGCTCGGTACGTTCCTTGGTCTGCTCCTGTCCACCCTGGGCGGTTATGTACTGATCCAGTTTGATATGCCCGGACGTAACTTCTTCGCATATTTCCTTCTGTTTACCATGATCTTCTCCGGTGGTATGATCCCCGAGTATCTGGTAATGA
>ERZ1106973.3111-NODE-3111-length-10841-cov-2.605878_pt1 | contig 10841 bp, 8 predicted proteins | sample MGYA00403686_ERZ1106973 | MGnify/ENA primary metagenome ERZ1106973 (study PRJEB35170, sample SAMEA104062408) | human gut metagenome | biome: human gut; feature: human-associated habitat; material: faeces | place: Denmark | collected 2012-11-06 ...
GTTCAGGTTTTTTTCAGCGTCTTTTTCAAATGCTCTTTCAGGCCGCCGTCCTCCACGATGCTCAGCACATGCTCGGGCAGCTTGCTGCCCTGGTAGGTTTTGCCCGTGGTGAGGTTTTCAATGGTGCCGTTCAGCAGGTCCACCACAATTTCGTCGCCCTGGTTCAGCCCGCTTGTGTCCGCCAGCGTCACCACCGGGATGAGCGCGTTCTTCAAGGCGTGCTTGTACACGACCGTCCGTTCCCTCAGGCCCTTGGCCCGTGCCGTGCGGATGTAGTCCGTGCCGAGGATGTCGATCATGGAGGCGCGCTCCATGCGGCTGTACTGGGCGATGTAGAGGATCGCCAGCGTCACCACCGGCAGGATGAGGTGATGGGCCACGTCGAGGACATAGGCGAACCCCGTATAGCCCGCGCCGATGGTCGTCATGCCCGACACGGGCAGGATGGGGATCCACGATGCGAACAGGATGAGCAGCATCATGCCGGTCCAGAACGCGGGGGCGGAAAAGCCGATCAGGGCCACGATGGTCACCAGATGGCTGGTCCAGCTGTTCGGACGCCGCCCGGCCTGCACGCCGAGGCAGACGCCGATGAGGACCGCCGCGCACACGGCGGTGACCACGAGCAGCAGCGTCGCGGGCAGGCGATCCTGAATGAGTTCCATCACCGGAAGATTGAAGAAATAGGAGTAGCCGAGATCGCCGTGCAGCACCTTGCCGAAATAGGCGACGAACTGGTTGAACAGGCTCTGGTTCAGCCCGTACTGCTCACGGATGGAGGCAAGCAGTTCGGGGCTGGCACCGCCCATTTCGCCAGCGATGGTCACCGCCGGATCGCCGGGAGCCAGCCGGATGAGGAAGAAGTTCAGGCACAGTACCAGAACGAGCAGGACGGCCGCCCAGAACAATCGTTTTCCTACGACACGCAAGAACGTCATAAGAACTCTCCGCGTATGTTGCGAATGGGCCGGGGCCCCATTCCGAGAAATGACAGACAGGCACGTCCGGAACAGCCCCTGTCCGGGAGGACGCCGGGCCGCGCAAAGTTTCCCCGCCCGGCCCGGTCAAGCGCGGCTACTTCTTCAGGTAAACGTCCATATACGGAGCGAGGAAGCCCCAGATGGACGCGGGCACGTTGCCGACACGCTTGTTGTAGATGGTGTGGTAGGCGGTGGTGGTCATGAAGTAGATCGGCACGTCGTTCATGACGATCTGCTGGAATTCCTTGTACAGCTTCGCGCGCTTCTCGTTGTCGACCTCGGAGGCCGCCTGTTCCATGATCGCGTCGACCTTGGGATTGCGGTACTGCTGGGTGTTGGAGAAAGGAACGCCCTTCACGATGTTGGCGGAGGAATACGTGCGGTGCACGCCGATGACGGGATCGCCCCAGTTGAACACGTTGTCGGTGGTGATGTCGAAGTTGTAGTTGGACACCCGTTCGGCCCACGTGCCGAAGTCGGGAGAAATGCGGATCTTGGCGTCGATGCCGACCTTGGCGAGCTGCGGCTTCAGGTATTCGGCCATCATCTTGGTGGTGGGGGAACCGGGGGCGTAGTCCACGGTCACGGTAAAGCGGGTGCCGTCGGCCTTGACCGGATACCCGGCCTCGTCGAGCAGCTTCTTGGCCTTTTCGAGGTTCACGTCATACATATTCACGTCCTTCGTATAGAAGGGGCTGAACGGCGTGATCGGGGTGGCGGAAGGCGTCACAAGGCCCATCATGATGACCTTGGCGAAAAAATTGCGGTCGATGGCGTAGGCCGCTGCCTGACGGACCCGCACGTCGTCGAACGGCTTCTTGCCTGTGTTGAAGGCCACCCAGTCGAGGGAGCCGATACCGGCGTAACCCTTGTTGGTGACCACGAGGTTCTTGTCGCCGGAGAGACGCTTCACTTCGCGGAGGCTGTCAAAGAAGGGCATGGCGTCCACTTCGCCGCGCTCGACGGCCATGACGCGGTTGTTCATATCGGGAATGATCTTGATGATGACGCGGTCGACGTGCGGCTTGCCCTTAATGAAAAAGTCCTTGTTCTTCTCGAGCATGATGTAGTCGCCGGGCTTCCATTCCACGAACTTGAACGGCCCGCTGCCGATGGGAGCCTTGTTCGCGGGATTCTGACGGATGTTGGGATCGGTGCCGTAGACGTGCTTGGGCATGATCGGGCACAGCACCGGGGACATGCACAACAGGATGGCGGGATGCGGCTTGGAAAGCCGGATGACTGCGGTGTACGGATCGGGCGTATCCACGCCGGATACGGGCGCGTACATGGCCTTGAAGGGATGGTTGGCCTTGATCGCCATGATGGAGAACGCCACGTCCTCGGAGGTGATCGGCGTGCCGTCATGGAACTTGGCCCCCTTGACCAGATGCAGGGTCAGGCTCAGGCCGTCGGGGGCCATCTCCCACTTTTCGGCAAGGTAGGGATGCGGATTCCACTGGTCGTCGTACTGGAGCGGGCTCGCAAAAAGCTGCGCGCCGGGGATGCCCGAGGAGATGCCGGAACTCAGGCCGGGGTTCAGCGAAACGGGGTTCTGCGCCCAGGTCACCGTGAACGTGCCCCCGTCGGGGATGGCTTCGGCCTTTGCGGGCACCGCCGTAAAGAGCATCGCCGCCGTCAGCGCGGCAACGGAAAAGAGCTTCCAACCGTTCGTGAGACTTGCCATCGTTGTACTCCTTATGAGTTAGCGTTGCCTTGGCAACGGGTGGGACGCACTCAGGGCTTGCGGGGCTGGAAAAGGCCGTGCCCGAACGGGGCCAGTACATTGCCCTCGCGGGCTACCACCCTGCCCCGCACGACCGTGCAGACGGGGAGCCCGACGCCCTCAAGCCCTTCGAAGGCCGAGAACGGATTGAGATACCGCAGGGAATGAGCGGTGATCGTCCAAGCCCTGCCCGGATCGATCAGGACGGCGTCCGCGTCGAGCCCGACGCCGAGCGCGCCCTTGCGGCCGTCGAGGCCGAACACCCTCGCGGCGGAGGAGGCGAACCGGGCCAGCAGGCTCGGGCTGCACCCGCGCCGGGTCACGGCCTGATCGAACATGACCTGCACGAGGCTCTGGAGACCGCTGAGGCCGCCCCACGCGCCCATGACGCCGTGTACCGCCTCGTCCTTTTCGTCGGGACGCGACGGCGAATGATCCGAGCCGATACAGGACAGGGTGCCGTCCAGCACGTATTCCCAGAGCCCGTCTCGGGCCTCGGCGGTCCGCAGGGGCGGCGCACACTTGAAGACCGTACCGCATGACAAGAGGTTTTCTTCTGTAAAAACGAGGTAATGGGGGCAGGTTTCGCCAGTGACGGACAAACCATCGGCCTGTGCCCGGCGGACGAGTTCGGCCACGCGGGGATGGCTGACGTGGCAGATGTGCACGCGGGCCCCGGTTTCACGGGCCAGTTCGATGACGTTCGCCGTGGCGATGACTTCCGCGACCACGGGGCGGCTGTCCAGAAAGGCACGTCGGGTCCCGCCCCCGGCCTTCGCCTTCGCTTCACCGGCGCAGATAAGCGCGTGATCCTCACAGTGGAACCCGGCGAGGCCGCCGAAAGCCTTGATCCGGAACAACGCCTCACGCGCCAGCCCCATGTCCACACTGGAATACCCGAGGGACACGGGCGCAATGAAGGCCTTGAAGCCCACGGCCCCGGCCGCGTCCATGCCCGCCAGTTCGGCGGTGTTGTCGGTCACGAGCCCGCCCCAGAGCGCATAGTCCACGAGACTGCGGCCCTCGAACACGGCCAGCTTGTTCGCGAAGGCATCCGCGGAGGTCAGGGGTGGCGTGTTTTGGAGAGGCATGTCGATGAGGGTCGTCACCCCGCCCACCGCCGCCGCTTCCGAGGCGTGCGGCAGGTCTTCGCGCCAAGTGAAGCCGGGATCGTTGATATGGGCGTGACAGTCCAGCATACCGGGCAGCACATACAATCCGGCGGCATCCAGCTCCTCGCGCGCCGGCAGCGTTCCGTCATCGGAGATCGCCGCGATTTTCCCGTTCCTGACGTACAGATGCCCGCCGAAAACCCTATCGGCGGTGACCAACATTCCGTTCCTGATCGCTAAATCGAACATGCGGGCTCCGAGAGGCGGCGGCAGGCGCCGGAGAGATGTGCAGAGGGATCGTACGCCTACATAGTAAGATGGTTAAGCTGTCTGACCAGATTAAATAAAACAAAAAAAATTACAGCAAGTTATTTATCTATTTTGGTTTATCATAACGTATTAGCCCTATCTCCGCAACCCCTTGCCGTTTTTTCTCCTCATAAAACCTTCCGGAGCGTTCCCGAGACGCGCAAGGCGCGGCAGACATCCGTCCTCTCGAAAGATTGGGCACCGATCAGGGGACGATATGCGTCCCCTTGCCTTCCACGACCGCGGCGCGGACGTTTTCCGGCGAGGTGATGATGGCCTCCTTGCCGGTTGCCCTGACGAAATCCACCGCCGCCAGGACCTTGGGAAGCATACTGCCCGGAGCGAAGTACCCGGCTTCCACGCAGGCCATCGCCTCTGCCACGGTCATCCGGGAAATATTTTCCTGCTCGGGCGTTCCGAAATGGATGGCGACGTTGGACACCGCCGTGGAAATGACGAACAAGTCGCTCTTGATGCGTTTGGCGAGCAGGCAGGAGGTCAAATCCTTATCCACCACGGCATCGACGCCCTCATAGCCCCCTTCCGTACGGAACACCGGGATACCGCCGCCACCGCCCGCGATGAGGTGCAGGCCCGAGGCAAGGAGCGTTTTCAACCCGGCCTCCTCGACGATCTCCAAAGGGCGTGGAGAGGGTACGTAACGCCGGAAGCCGCGCCCGGCGTCTTCCCTGGGATTTTCGCTGCGGAGGAACTCGGCCCGCTCGGGCGGGTAGAATTCGCCCACGGGCTTCGTGGGATTCCGGAAACCGGGATCGTCCTTGTCCACGACCACCTGCGTCAGCACGGCGATGGAATCCTCGCACAGGCCGCGCCGGAGGAACTCGTTCTTCAGCGTCTGCTGAATCTGGTACCCAATGCCGCCCTGCGTGTCCGCCACGCAAGTCACCAGCGGCAGGCCGTGCAGCCCGGACGTGGCGTGCGCGACTTCGCTCCGCCACAGCAGGAAGCCCACCTGCGGGCCATTTCCATAGGTGACAACCACCTGATATCCCAACTCCACGAGGCTCACGATATGCTTTCCGGTGACGCACAGGGCCCTGTACTGATCCTGTACGGTCTGGGCGTCCTTACTGAGGATGAGCGAATTTCCCCCGATGGCGATAACTGCGACCTTGCGTGTCGGCATGTCTGCTTCTCCCGATGGCGGGTCCCGGGATACGGCCCCACCGGCTGATGGATAAAAAGGATCCGGACGAGATGGCGACCGGCCCGGAAGCGGGCCTCACGGAAACGTGCCGGGGAGGGAGGCCGCCGAAAACGGCCCCGCATCTCCCGTACAAGGCTAGTTCACGCCGCAAATGGACGCGAGCAGAGCCATGCGCAGTGGGATGCTGAACCCGATCTGCTTGAAATACAGTTCGAATTCGCTCTTATCGAGGCTCTGTTCGAACTCGAAGTCGTTGCGCGGCAGGGAATGCATGATACCGACCACGCGCCCGGTCTTCTTCTTGATGTATTCGAGATCGTTGAGGTACAGATAATGGTTGGCGACCTTCCGCATGAAGTCCTCGCGGTTGGGATCTTCCTTCTTCAGGGAGCTGCCGGGCAGGTACAGCAGATCGGCCCTGGCCATGAGCTCGACATTTTCGTCGTGCGTCAGATCGAAATGTTCCTCAAAGCTCGCGCCCATGCTCTTCAGCTTGTCGATCAGGACCTGCGGGGTCCGCAGCCCGCTTGAGCCGGTGTAGATGATGTGCGCACCCATGCGGGCCGCGCCGAGGGCGAAGGATTGCCCGGAACGTGCGCGGGACAGGTCAGGCGTGGAAATGATGATGCGCATGTCCTCAAAGGGCTTCTTCAGGGCGCGCAGGGCGGTGTACATGTCCAGCAGGCCCTGCGTGGGATGGGTCACATGCCCGTAGCCGCCGGAAATGATCGGGCAAGCGTCCGAACCGAGGCGTTCCAGCGTGGACAGGACCTGTTCGCTGTCCCCGTGGCGCAGCACCAGCACGTCGGCGTACTGGGAAATGACCCGGATGCCGTCGTACAGGGATTCATTCTTCGCCATCGCGGAATGGCCCATCGGATCAGTCTCGGTGATCACGCGCCCCCCGAGGCGGTGCATGGCTACCTCGTGGCTGCACCGGGTACGCGTGCTCGGCTGGAAAAACAGTGTATACAGGAGCTTGTTGGCAAGCAGCGGAATCTGGTTCTTGGAGTACGGCTCCAGCAGTTCGGCGGCCTTGAAGAGATGCCCGAGCTCCTCCTTGCTGTAGTCGTCGAGGAAGGTCAGGTTTTTGCCCTTCATGTTGGCGGCTTCAAGTTCGTCACGAAGGTCCAGCGGCTTGAGGCTTGCGGAAATGGTCATGATAACGCTCCATTGTATGACGGCGGTGTTGTGGGGGAGGCGGCCCGCCGCCGGAAACGCGGCGGGCCTCCGGCATCAAATCTCCGCGTCGCGGTGGCAATCCTTGGAGTAGATGTAGGAAAGGCGGGTGAGGCCCACACCGTAGCAGCACTGCTTGCAGTACGCGCCCATCCAGATGAAGTCTTCAGCTTTGACCGGAACCCAGTCGTCGTTCAGCAGGTACAGGCCCTCCCCTTCGTACAGGTACGCGCCGTGCTCCTGCACGTGCGTTTCCACGAAGGGATGGCAGCCGCCGGGCGCGAAGGACAGGATGTGCATGTTCATGTCGAAGCGTTCGTCCACGGGCAGCAGATCGCGCACGAACACGTTTTCCATGTTGTCGTAGATGCGTTCTTCGATGTCGTTGGTATTGCCGAACACGGCGTAGGGTTGCATCGCGGGATCGGGATGCGGGATGTAGCGCTGCTTGTAGAGCAGGAAGCGCAGGGGCTTGTCCGTCTCGTTACGGAAGGAGATGCCCACCCCGGCGGGCGCATAGGCATAGCCGCCCTGCGGCATGACTTCGGTGCGTCCGCCTACAGTGACGGTCAGCGAGCCTTCACCGTCAAGCACGTAGATAAAGGTTTCGATCTGGCCGGACGCGCCGTAGGGCACGGTGGTCCCGCCGCCGGGCAGGGCCGTGCCGATGTGCTGGACGAAGCCCGCACCCATTTTAGGGGTGCACAGAATGGTCATCCGGCAGCCTTCGATGCCGGGGATCACGTTGAACACACGGCCTTCCGGAGGGATGATCGCGTACATGCCCGGCTTCACTACGGCTCTGGAACTCAACAGATCGCTCGGATACCCCATACTCTTCTCCTTCCGCGGGCGGCCCGCTCGCCGCGTCCCGCCCGGTTGCGCCGCCCGCGCCTTCGCGGGGGCCTGTTCCCTTTCGCACGCGCCGCGGCATCGGCGTATGCAGTTGGTTTCCGGATGTCCCATCCACTGTTTACTGCCTTCCGGGGCAAGGCATACCCTCCGGAAGGCCGCCTTTGACGTTTCACTGGACAGATGGTCTTACCAAAAACAGCAATAGCCCCCTGTACAAAATCTGTCAATCTTCTTTTGATATTTTTTCCGTTACCAGTTCATAAAAACATATATTTCAATACGTTTTATAAAATATACTCTATTTGCTTCTTCCCGGTAAAACTGGACTCTTCCCGCCTGTTCCGATAGGATGAAAGACAGCATCCCGCTCCGCCACCCACCCAGGCGGGCCGGAACAGCGTTTTTCCCGACGGCCAAAAACCGTTGGCCCCGTCATCAACCTTTTGGACTCAAAAAAGAGTGGGATATGTTCGATAAAGTCGTCAAAAGCACCGTTCCGGGGCAGGTCATTGAGCAGATCAAGGAACTGCTGGTCAAGGGAGAACTCAAACGCGGGGATCGCCTCCCGCCCGAACGCCAGCTTGCGGATATGCTCGGCGTGAGCCGCCCTTCCCTCCGCGAAGCCCTTCGTGCGCTGGAATACGCCGGTATGCTGGAAACCCGTGTGGGCGAAGGCATCTTCGTGGCCGACGGGGACAGCATTATGATGAACAATCTCCTGATGCTGCACCTCATCAAACAGTACGCCCTCGAAGAGATGATCGAGGTCCGCAAGGTCCTTGAGACGTCCAACGTGCGTTTTGCTGTGCTCCGGGCACGCGACGAGGATCTCGCCGCGCTCAAGGAAATTCTCGAACAGTCACGCGGCCAGATCGCTAACAAGGCGGCCTTCATCAAATCCGACTACGCGTTTCACCAGGCCATCGCCGTGGCGTCCGGGAACAGCATCCTTGCCACCATGCTCCAGACCATGCGGACAATGATGAGCGACTTCAACTCGCAGCTCCTCACGTCGCAGGAAGGCCGCCAGCAGGTCTACGCACACCACAAAAAAATCGTCGAGGCCATCCTTAACCGCGACGAGAAAGCGGCTCAGGACGCCATGTTCCTGCACCTCGAAAACGTCGTCCAGAGCATGAAGAAGGCCTCACCCAGCAAAAGCAAATAACCCGAATGGGGCTCGTTCCCCCGCTCCGGCAACGATGCCGCCATGCACAATTTGCCATGACGAACTCGGACACGACGCCCCGGCTTACATGCGCCCGCGGCCTCATTTCCGAGTATCGTCATGCCAGCATCATAATACTGTAATATCCGTTCATTTTTTTGTGAAACGGATACTGAAACAGCCATCTCCTCCGTATGCTTACCCCCACAGATCCGCAAGGAGGCGGGCCGTCCGCTCCAACATGCCCTGCGTATGCAAGGCGGTGAGCCCAAACCGCAGCAAACCGTCGCCGTAGGGAACCGTAGGATAGCGGGCCGCCAGTGCCAGCACGCCCCTTTCCGCCAGCTGTTCCCCAAGATGGGTCGTCCTTGCTTCCCCGCCTGTAGGTACCGCAACGATATGAGCGGTGCCGCGTGTAGGAATCCCAAGCTCGCACAGGCGGGTGCGAAAAAACACGGCATTATCCCGAAGCCGGGCACGTTCAGCGTCAAGCAGCGGCAAGCGTTCCAACAGCTTCAAAACAGCCGCAGCATGGGCCGGAGGCATGGCTGTGGAATGCATGACAGCCGAGGAAAGGCTTTCGAAAAAGGCGGCAAACCCCTTGGGGAGCAGCAGGAACGAACCGAACAGCCCAAGCGATTTGCCGAATGTTCCCAAGACGATGTCCGCCGTACCCGGCACCCCGGCGCACAGCCCGCGCCCTCCGGGGCCGAGCGCGCCCACCGCATGGGCCTCATCCACCATCAGGAAAAAACCATACTTGCTGCGGAGTTCAGCCATACGGGACACATCGAGTTCCGTACCGTCCATACTGAACAAGGACTCCGTCATCACCAGCGGCTGTACCGTGGCGGGAGGGGAGGAAACGAGCCGCCGTTCCAAATGCCCATAATCCGCATGGGCATATGTCCGCACATCGGCTTTCCCCAATACGAGCCCTCGGGCGATGCTGGCATGTACCCGGCGATCCACAAAGACGGGCTGTCCAGCATGGATCAACGCCATAGAGCAAGCGAGGTTGCCCTGATAGCCGCTCGGCAGGAACAGGCATTCGTCAAACCCGAAATACGCCGCAACCGCCTGCTCCGCTTCTTCGGTGATCCGGCTCCGTCCGCCGGCCAGACGTGACGCCGAAGCCGACGGCGGGAACGCCGCGAAACACTCCCCGACCTCAGCGCGCCATTCCGGAGATGAGGCCAACCCCAGCCCGTCGTTGAGCGTAAAATTCAGGAAGGCCCGGCCCCCCATGTGCACGACAGGCCCTTCGCCCGCCATGTCCAGCAAAGGCGGCCGCCGTTCAAGCCCTCGGGCCCGGCCTTCCTTCAGCCTTTCATCGAGACATTCGCGGAGGGTGCGTTTTGCGTCAGCCATTGAAAAAGCCGCCTGTATCGAGGTTCCAACATATCCCTTCTAAAGGTATCGTCATAAGAAGCCAGCCCGATGCCGAGGGAAACCGACCATGCCGGAACAGCCTCTTTCCCACATTCCATTCCGAAAAGGCCTTTATCCGTTTTCGCCGCACTCCCCGTTTCCGACAAAGGGAGAGAGCACGCCGGACAAACGTCCACCCGATACGTTGCCGCCCGTAAGGACCGCCCCAGCAAAACCGCACGGAATACCATCAAGCCATCGAGCGCATCTGTGGGGAACCGGCATTCATCCACCGACAACAGGAAAGCATGGCACGAGAATCCCGCAAGGAACCGCTGATGCAGGGCGGCGGCCTGTGCCGCGGCCTCCAGCCCTTGCCACATGGGAGCTGATCCGAAACGGCGCCACGCGGTGAGGTGATCCGGTTCTGCCGCGCTCACCCCGTCCAGCAGGACAAAAGGCCGGGGTGCGTCTCCGGGAAGGGCATCAGTCATCGCCGCACCGTACTACCAAGGCCGCGTTTTGCCCGCCGAATCCAAAATTTTCCAATACCCCCACCGGGCCGGGAAACGGACGCGTTGCAACGGCAAAGTCCAACAGCCCGGAACAAGGTGCGCGCAGGTTCCGGATGGGCGGCAACCGCCCGGATCGCCATGCGGCGAGCATCAAGGCCAGCTCCATCCCCCCGCAGGCGGCGGAGCCATGCCCGATCCATGACTTGAGGGCGGTTACGGCGGGGCGCGCCTCCGCCTGCGCAAAAACCCTCTCCAGCAATACGGCCTCACTACGGTCATTAAGGGGAGTCCCCGTACCGTGTGCGGAAACCCAATCAACGGCATGGGGCTCAAGGCCCGCATCGGCAAGCGCCCCCCGTACCGCCTGCTCCGCAAAGCGGGCCGATTCGTCAGGCGCGGTGAGCGCACCTCCGTCCAGAGAAGCCCCAAACCCGAGGAGCTCCGCAAACACCGCCGCA
>ERZ1106973.3112-NODE-3112-length-10840-cov-2.575707_pt1 | contig 10840 bp, 7 predicted proteins | sample MGYA00403686_ERZ1106973 | MGnify/ENA primary metagenome ERZ1106973 (study PRJEB35170, sample SAMEA104062408) | human gut metagenome | biome: human gut; feature: human-associated habitat; material: faeces | place: Denmark | collected 2012-11-06 ...
CAATCAACTGTTGTGTGTATTCGTCGATGACTGCATCTTTCTGAAACTGTGTCACTGATTCGACAATTCCGGATGTGTTCTCCTCGACGACCGATTTCATGAGAGCCATGTTCTCATATTCCTCAACCGTCATTTCCTTTTCGTCGTACTGCCATTCGGTCACGGTCTGCATCTTTCCGTCTGCTCCCTCAACCTCTTTCTCCACCTGCTCGATGTTCTTACGCAGATAGACCGTTGACGGAGACGATGTCCTGTCGATTTCCTCCGGACGTTCCGGCTGTGTTCCTGTCACCTTTTTCCAGTCTGTCATGTTGCTCATTCTCCTTTCTGCTATGCTTTGAAACTATCCTCTTGAGTTTCTTGACATTGATTTTCGGTTTGATGTATTCAATGTAATAGTTGTATGTGTCCGTGTGTTTGAACAATCCCATATACGACAACATCACCGATGCGTTATACCATGAGATTTTATCCTGCTTTGAAATATGGTTTGCCTTGCGTCTCGCAGCCTCGATGTTTGATTTCCGGATGGTTGTCCGGTCATGGTGAAATTGAAATCCCATAAAATCAAGCATACGCCCCTTTGTGACCCGCTTTCTGTTCTCGTCAAGCACTGGTTTCCCGTCTTTCATCACCGGATATTCAAATCTAAACACCTGCCAGTCGCCTTTTATCTCAAGGTCAAGGTTGTCGTTCAGATATGTCTCGATTGCCCTGTGCATCTTATGCAGTTTCTTTTTGCTCTTACCCAGTATCACCATGTCATCCATGTATCGCATGTAATGTTCTGCATGGAGTTCCTCCTTGATGTAGTGGTCAAGTGCTTTCAAGTAAAAATTGCCGAACCATTGTGATGTAAAATATCCCAACGGAACGCCTTTTCGCATCTCCTCAATAATTATTTTCAGTTCCTCGAACATCGCTCCGGCGATGCCGATTTCCCCCAAGACCTCCAATGCTCCGGAGATGTCGTCAAATGCTATGCACCCGACAAGCGTTTTTGTCTGTTCTGCATCAATCTCAACACCTGCATCCGTCAAAATCTTTGCAACGAGTGCTATTTTGTCATGTTCAATCAGTATGCAGAGTAATCTATAAAACCGTTTATCCCGAATTACTGCTTTGAGTTTTCTCTTGAGGATTCTCCGGTTTATGGATTCAAAGAAATGGTGTACATCCATCTTGAGAACAAAGAACTTTTTCCCGTCGTATGAATCAAGCCATTTCCGCATGTACTTTTTTCCGTAATGAACACCCCTGTCCGGTATGCTCCCGCAGGAAAATTCATACAATCCATTCATCACAATCGGTTTGAACTGACCTATTGCACAATGATGAATAACCTGCTCATATTTGTAATGCGGTTTCAATATACGGCGTGTTTTCTTGCTGCTGCTCTCGTTGATGATGCTCGGTTTGTGATAGTCCGGAATGAACAACTCCTCTGTCAACATCTTTTTCAAGAGTTCTGTGTGTTCATCGAGATTCTCTAATACCTCCCGCACATCATTCCTGTTCTTTTTCTTTTTGGATGCATTTATAAAACGCTGTTTTATGTAGTCGTCTTGCAACATTGGTTCATATAGGTTGTTGTAACTTCTCATATAGTATTTTCTTATCTCCTATCGGTTTTTGTGCGGATGCTTACTCAACCGACCCTATATCCGGAATGATTTTCGCCTTGTGGCGTGGGATATAGGCTGCATTTGATTAAACGCTCCGATATGAGAAGAAATTGGACGCACCGATGTTCCAGTTCGCATTGCCCGCAGAATTGTTCAAATTCAAGTAATCCGCACCGCAATAATCGCCATTGTTACAGTTACCGCCGACAAGGGCGACCGCAGGGAGCAGGAACACCGCCCGACACCGCACCCTATATCCCTATATTCATTTTTCTAAAAACGACCACACCGCCTAACGGCGGGAATAGCGGAGGCGTTCCCCCTCCGTTCCTCCCCCTGCTGCTTACGCAGCGATAGGCTGTTCTAAGAAAACGGACGCACCGATGTACCAGTACGCATTGCCCGCAGAAAAGTACAAATTCAAGTAATCCGCACCGCAATAACCGCCAGCGTTACAGCGACCGCCGACAAGGGCGACCGCAGGGATTCCGGCATTCCACCAAAAATAGTCGCATGTGTATGTGCTACTGCTGCCACCTATTGAATTGACAATGCGTCCGAATCTGCTTGACTTTGTTCCTTTCTGATAACCGTTGCCGGATGATGCGAATGTGATTCCGATCTTTTCAAAGTCCTTTCCTGTCAGATTGTACGGAGGTGTCATTTTTGCAAGGATTTCACCGCCTACCATCAACAGACCGTTGATTCTATCCCAACGGTTGCCCCACCATTTTTCAATGTAGAACACTTTGACCTCATGTGTTGTGTCGTTATATCCGAAAAACTGTCCTTTGTCCTTGAGCGTTCCGGTCGCAAGGTGTCTGTAATTCTGTGATGCATTATCAACATATCCGGATGTCTGACCCTGTCCGAATGCAGTCTGTGAATTGTCTGTCTTTGACATAATCTTGAGCATACAATTCAACAGGTTTCGTTTGCTCCATGAGCCGATATTCCATCCCGCACCGTTTGCCTTTGCTCTTGCAATCTCTGTCGATGCGTTTGTGTTATACATGAGTGCCTGTCCTGCAAGTGAGCGGATGCGTGTTCCATCATACGAACCGCCAAACATTGGGAAATAGAGTTTGTCCGCATGTGAACCGTCCTCTCTTACATATGCGTCATCGTTGTATGATTCATCGTACTGGACGTTTGAAATAATCATGTACTCATAGTTTCCGACTTCAAACTGTGAGAGCCAAATCTTGCCCTTGTCACCGCTGCCATCGAATACACTCATTGCATTTCCTCCGTATGCCGTGTTTGCGACATCGGATGCCGTTGTTCCGTCCGCTTTCTTTGTGTGGTCGTTCGGGTCGAGTTTATAATCTTCTGTACCGTCATATTTGACCATTGCCGGATAATTGTTCTTTACAAAAAAGACGTTTCCCCAGTCTCCAAAATCGAACCGTCCGGCAGAATAATTCATCGCAGCGGGTGTCATTCCCACTGCATCGAAAAGATATGTGCATCGTGTCGCCGGATTGCTGTCATTTTTGTTGATTTTCATTCCGTAACGCTTTACACCCTTTATTCTTACATCTTCCCCGACTGCTGCCAGTATAGCGTTTGTATTCGCATATGTGCGGTCGAGTGTGTCTTTGTCTGCTACTTTTACAATCAAGTCTCCACTTGCCATTTTTTACGCCTCCCTTATCGTCAAAATTCCATCCTCAACCGTGAGGACACATGATTTCTTTGTGACGGTGTCAACCATAGTGTTGAGACCGTTCACAATGCCTTGACACGCTTTTGCTGCTGCACTCGCTGTCGACGCTGCATTGTTTGCCGTTGCTGCTGCACCGTTTGCACTGTTCGTCGCCTCCGTCATGTTCTTGCTGAAATTGTTCACGGTGTTCATATATCCCTGTGTCAATGTCAGTATTTCCTCATAACGGGCATTGTTGACGATAATCGGCAGGTCAAAAAATTTCTTTTTACCATCTCCCTGTCTGATTTGATAATGACCGAATGTGTCAATCTCAACTCCGATTTCTCTTTCCTTGAGAATCAGAGTGTCCTCAACTGCTTTCCAGTCTGCCGTTGTTCCGGTGCATGGTCTGATTGCTGCCATTGTTCAACCTCCTTTGCTCCGTGATTATGGAATATATCACACAATCACTCCTTTGTGTTCGTTTCGCCGTCTGTTTCCAGTATCATGGAATTATACTGCTAATTGTCGGGAGGTCGGCGTTCCTCCGTCAAAATCAACGCCCTCATTCGCATTTCTGACCTGTGGCGTTGCTCCGTCAATGAATACTGGTGTCACCGTTCGCAGATACGGCGTTTCTCCGTCACAATCAAGATACATGCTCGAATATAACGCCTCTGCACGGTTGAAATAGTCCTGCACACTCTCAAGGATTTTCTCTGCTGATGCAAGCAGTGAATTTTGAATCGTGTCATCAATATCCTTTTTGTCCTGCTCGACCTGTTTCTTTGCCTCTGCAACTGCTGTCTGCATCTGTGACACATCCTGTCGAATCTGTGTCGCCGTGTTCAATGTCGCCTCAAGCTGCTCTTGATTCTGCAATGCGTCCTCTGCCCGCTCTGTGACCTCTTTGCAGGCTGTTGTCGCCCTCTTGGATTCATCCGTTGCATCGTTCGTATTCTTGACCGCCTGTGAGGTGTCCTGCTGCCTCTGCTGCTCCTGTTGGATGCGGGTGTTCTCATTCTTCTGTCGATTATTCTCTGCGTTCGCTCTTGCCTGTTCTGCTTTTACTCTCGCATTTTCTGCGGTCACTCTTGCCTGTTCTGCTTTCTTGACTGCCTCATTCGTGCTGTCAATACTCTCAATGTGACCCTTGACACGATTCTCAAGTTCTGTGAACTCATTCGCTGATAGAATCGCATTGTCGTTCCTCTGTGACGGTTCAATCTCCATTGTGAACGATGCGGATGTGATAACCTGTGAATCGTCACTCGTCCGGATTTCAATGTCGCAATACGCCGTTCCGGAGGCTGCAAGTGCTTGATTTGTCAATTCGACTGTCACATCCGAACCGGAATATGAACATGTGTTATATGCATGTTTTCCGTCCGGTTTTGCAATGTTGATGACTGCTCTTGCCCCTGTCGGGATTGTGTACGGTTCGCCGTTGTTGAGCAGCCTTGCGATGATGAATCGTGTTGCCTTGTCTCCCTGCTTTGCTGATACTAAATATCTTTTAGTGTCTCCGGACATCTCAAGATTGATGTTCGTCGTCAATTTTGTCAACGCTGCCATGCTCTCACCTCCTCTCGGTGCTGCCTCTTTTATTCTCCCTGTTCCTCAATCCAGTCATTGATGAATTTTTTCAGCCAATCAATATGACTTTGTGCCTCCTCGCTTAAAACTGTCATGCTGCCCTTGTTGTTGTCACTGGTAGTTTTTCCGCTTTCGGTCATTTCCGTGTATGTGAATCCTAAACGTTGTCCCTGCGCCGCATTTGTTGCGTTGAATCCTGTGATAACTCGTCTCATTCTGATTCCTCCATTCTTTTGATTATCCTTTTTTGTTCTTCCTGTACTTCGATTTCATCTTTTTCCATCTCGTGCAATAATAGCATCTCATTTCTCATTTGTTCGTTAAACATTTCCTGTTCTTCTGCTGTTATATCTTCTTTTTTTGGTATGTCTGATTGTTCAATTCTTGTGTCTCTGCATCCTTTTTGTCTTATCTTTATTTCCCAATAAAATTCAAGTTTTGGTGTTCCTTTCACTACGAAATAACCGTCTTTTTCACTTGTTGATTCAACATATAATTCGCCTGCTCCTTTCGCAGTGAGCATCACATGATATTTCATGTCTTTCTCTATTGTCAGCAAAAAATCATCATCAAGATACACACAGCACTGACCGTCGTCGTCAAGTTTTCCTGCTCCCGTATCTCCGAATGTCGGGGATGCTGTTTCATGTGCGTACATTTCTATATTTCGCCCATCGTCTGTGTGTATAATTCTCGATTTCTTCCCTAAACATCCAATAGTTCCGTATGCATATATATCATTGTTTGCCGTGAATCCATACCCCCACAGGACGCCCTCACTCTCTCCGACGAATATATGTGTTCCAATATATCCTAAAAGCATCGAATAATTGAGACTTGATAATTTCCCCATACCAAAATCTGCATTTAAGTATAAACCAGATCGAAATTTCGGCGATGACGCAAACACCTCTCCTTTGTTTGTTATTTCGCAATCACTTCCGATTTCCAGTGAACCACCCGTTATTTTTAACGCCTTTGTTTCTGCTGAACCGTCTGTGTTTATTTTAAAATTTGAGTTTGCCGTCACTGCTCCGTTCAAACTTATTTTTTCTGCATTTATCGACACTTTTTCTGCCGACTGATTGATTTTTGAGATAATCTCGTCACTTCCGACTTTTTCTGAAACTGTTGATTCAATCGCATCCGCTTTTACTTTAATTGCAGAGTTCATTTCTTCCGTTGTGGAATACTCTGTCAGTTTCTCGTCTGTCGCTTTGTTCGCATTCTTTTCTGCTGCTGCGACTTTTTCCGATACAATCTTTTTTGTTTCATACACCTGTGAAACGCCTAAACTGATCTCGTCTTTTGCTGCGGTGATATGCGATTCAACATCGCTTTTTGTGTAATATCCATCTTTCAACACTTTTTTCGTGTTACTGTTGGCGATGGAGATTGCCTCCTCCGTAGCTGCTGCCGTTGCCTCTTTTTGAATATCCGCAAATGTTTTTCGTGCATTTGAAATCTCAACCGTGTTCTTTTTCGGCGTTTCCGGATATTCCGTAATTTTGACAATCCTCTGTTTTTCCTTTGTTCGGGTTTTCTTCGACACAAGTGTGACCGTGTCTCCGATTCCGTATGAAAGAATATCTTTGTATTCCTTTGATGCTTTCGCAAGGTCAACAACCTCCGCAGTATATGCCTTGTACGGTCGTGACATTTCCTCAATCTTTGCCGTCGCATCCTCAATCAGACTTGTAGTGTTTGTGTATCGTTCATCTTTCCACACATACGCCTTGACTTTGGAACTGTATTGAAAATTGTCAATGTAATCTTTTCCGGTCAACCATTCCGGTGTGATGCCGTCTTTGCCTATTGGATAGATTCTTGTATAAAAATCATAGGTGTCGGATTTCAAGGATATTTTCCGGAGGTTTATCCCCTCCATAAAATAACACCCTTTATCGCTGCCTATTCTTTCGTAAATATTCACCGTTTTATTGATTGAATCAATAATACATTCGCATCTATATGTCGATAGGCACTTTTGCAGGACATTCCACGCCGTGATGTTCTCCTGCTCGTCAATGGTTCTTTTCTTTGTAACCGTGCACGTTCCGACATGCCATCCTGTACCCTCGAACGCAAACTCAAGACATGCTCTGATTGTCTGTTCATCCGATTCAAAGCCATACGGGAACGCCGTCCCCTCCAACTCCTCGACATTGAGAACGGCAGTGTATTTGTTGAATTGTTCTCCCTTTTCAACTGCTTTTATGACAAATTCATCTGTTTTTGTGCGTATATAATATTCTTCTTGCAATAAACCAACCAACGCTCCCGACGCAGGATATGCAAATGTCATTTCCTTGTCACCGGAATCCAGTGTCGTGGTGATTGCTCTGTCTTTGAATCCGGACAGTGTTCCGATTCTTTTCTTTCTGTCATTAAAAATTTGCAACGCTCTCACCTCCTAAATCCACATTGGAGTGTACTTGATTGTCACTCTTGCGTTTGTATCAGAGAATGTGAGTGCTGTTTCTCCCGACTTTAGCACTGGAAACGCCCATAAATCCACTTTGTCAAATGCGTTCGCCCCGTCGATTGTCGCAAGTCCGGTTTTTGCGTCAATCACAACCGTTTTTCCTGCTGCAAGACTTTCCACGATGATGTCATCGTCTCCCAACCCGCCGATTGTGTAGTTCGTCAAGGCTTTCTTTGCATATACCTCTACAACGCACGGAGCGTCCCTTGTGCCTACTTTATAGAACGACGCAGAGGTTTTCCCATCAAACACGATTGATAGGTCATCATCAACAAAAAAGCCGTCAAATTCGATATTCACAACGTATCGTTCTTTCACATTCTTTTTCTCATAATCATTCGATGTGATGAATCCGATATACGTTCCTTTGTAGCCGTCAAGTTCCAGCTTGCAAGCCTTTGTGAAATTCATCATAAACTCTGACGCTGCCAGAATGATATTGTTTCTATTCTTGCCCTTGAAATAAATTGAAAGTTTCAAATGCCCCATCTGAACCTCTGTCTTAAATTCCGTCGGCAATGCTGCTCCCGTCAGCCATTCATAACTATTCGAAAATGAGGGAGGCTGCACATCGGCGGTCAACTGTTTTGCATCATATTTTCTGATGTCTATACCATTTATTTTCATCGCCCTGTTTTACCTCCCTTTTCTTCTATCCGTAACCATTTGTGCATCAACTTTTGACACGGTTCTGCTTGCAACCTCGTCTCCGTCGATATAGGTGTGATTCGTTACATAAACAATATTTGATTTTTGAACGGCATCCAGTTTCTTGTCTAGGATGTTGTTCAATTTGTTGTAAAATTCCGCAAGTGGCAAGATTGCTTCTGCTCCCGCTTCTCCTCCAACCATTAGACTGCTGCCGTTTATTCCGAACACCGTAGGATTCGTCATGATACCTCCGGTTTTGTACCACTGTATTGAAAAATGTGGGAGAGAGCCTTTTCCTCCTATTCCAAACGGTGCAACTCCTCCGCTTACACTGATATGCGGTAAATTCAAATGCGGTAACGACCAATGGAAATTGAACGCATTTCTGATTCTGCTCAGAGCACTTGTCACTACCGAATGTGCACTTTCCATCTTTGACGAAAATGATGCTCTGATTCCCTCAAGTGCTGATGATGCTGTCGATTTTGCACTTGATAGTTTTGACTGAAATGCTGATCTGATATTATCAAGTTTTCCTCCTGTCAACGAATTTGCGACTGACATTTGAGAATTCATATTGTCCTTTATTGCTACAAAAGTTGCATTTACAATTCCTTTCATGCCACCGCCTTTTTCATTGTAGGCAGACTTGATATTTTCAAGTTTTGTAGAGACATTTTGTTTTGCGGTCTCCATAATAGACGTTGCTTTATCCTTTATGTTGGTATAATCTTCCGTCCATTTATTTTTTATTTCCGATACTTTTGTTTTGTATCCCGTCTTAAGTTCATCCAATTTATTAGATGCTTTTGCATTCCATTCAGCCATTTTTGTATCGGCTGCTGTTTTCATGCTTTCCCATCCTTGAGATACATTCGTACCGATTTCCGATGTCTTTTGCGAAAATTTGCTCTTTAAATCTGTTAGTTTTCCTCCGGACAGGTTATCAACAAATGTGAATCCGGCTGTGTAATAGCCTTTGATTCCCTCCCATCCGGCTGCAACTATTCCTTTTACTCCACCGCCATTTTCTTCGTAAGCTTGTTTTATATTGTCAAGTTTCTCTTTTGCAGTCTCGTGCGCTGCTGTCAAGGTTTCTGACACAATTTGCCCGACGGTGCTGTTTTTTACAGTCTCTTCAATTTCTTTGACTTTGTTCGAAGCTGCCTCTTTCGCATTCTCAAATGCTCCGGTCACATCATTCTTAATTCCGTCAAATTTTTCTTTGACGTGATTTTTCAATTCGGTCGCTTTTTCTTTGACAGTATCCCAGTTCTTTACAAGCCAAATTCCTCCTGCAACCAATGCTGTTATAAATGCCAAAACCCCGACCGTCGTTAAAACTTTCAATGCTGTTCCAAATGCCGTCGTTGCAACCGTTGCTGCGGTTGTTGCCGTAGTGCTTGCGGTTGTTGCTGCGGTTGCTGCGGTATCTGCTGCTGCCTTTGCTGTTATCTTCGCAATTATTTTCGATGTAAAAGATACGAATTTTTGTCCGGTAGTTATTGTCGTTGAAATCCCTTTTGCAACTTTTCCGAATCCAATCGCTGCCGGGCCAATGGCTGCTACTATAAGCCCCCACTTTAAAACCGATTGTTTTTGACTCTCGTCAAGTTTTCCAAACCATTCGCTTAATGAGTGAACTTTTCCGGTAAACTCTGATACAAGCGGTGCTGCCGATGTCATTATTGTCTGTCCAAATTGCATTGTCGTGTTTTTCAGTTCGTTCAATGCAATTTTTATGTCATAAGATGTGGTTTTCATCTTGTCAAACGCTTTGTCTGTTGCACCTGTTGAATTTCTCATTTCTGATAGTGTGCCGTTAAATGAATCCGCTCCATCTCCCAACAATATCAGTCCTGCTTTTGCAGCCTCTGCGGACGAGAACATATCTCCCATTGACTTCCCTTGTTTTTTAGCTTCTCCATCTACTATTGCGAGCACATCTGCCAAACTTGAACCGTTTTCCATCAGTTCCTTGAACGATTTTCCAGTCTTTTCTCTTAATACGACATCCGTTATGCTGCCTGTTTTTCCAAGTTCATTCAGCATAGAGTTCATATATGTGGTAGATTCTGCCGTCGCTACACCTTTCGCCGTCATGATCGCATAACCCGTGCACAACTGATCTAATGCAACACTATTTGCATTTGCCGTCGGGATTACTTTTCCCATTGCAGATGATAATTCTCCAACGGTTGTCTTTCCGAGATTCTGTGTTTGAATCAGCATGTCCGACACATTTGTTACTTTATCTGCTTCTAACCCATATGCGTTCAATATTGTGGTCAATACATCAAGTGTGCTGCTTGATTCCGCAAATCCTGCTGTCGCTAATTTTGTAGAGTTTCGTACAAAATTAACTGCATCTCCTGTTTTTTGACCTGCACTTATTGCATTGTATACATCCTCTGATATATTACCGGCAGCAATTCCCGTCTCATTCGACAAATCTACGATAGCACTCTGCATATCGCCTACTGACATTACGCTTTCATCCATAATGGTTGAAACTTTCGCCATATTATCTTCGAAATCTACTGCCATTTTTGCAGCTTTCGTTGCAAATCCTGCAAGACCTGCCGACACAACGGACATTCGCTTTCCGAATTGTTCCATCTTTTCGCCTGCTGTGTTGCATGCTTTTGCAAACACATCAAACTTATGATTCCTCAATTCTTCATTCGTTTTCTTTAATTCGCTCTCCATATTCATGAGCGATGCCTTTGATTTTTCCGTCTTTACTGTCTGATTTGCAAGTGCTGTCTCTGTTTTTCCTATTGCCGTCTCATTTGCCTTGAACTCTTGTTCCAGTTTGTCAAGTTCACCTTT
>ERZ1106973.3113-NODE-3113-length-10834-cov-35.213285_pt1 | contig 10834 bp, 9 predicted proteins | sample MGYA00403686_ERZ1106973 | MGnify/ENA primary metagenome ERZ1106973 (study PRJEB35170, sample SAMEA104062408) | human gut metagenome | biome: human gut; feature: human-associated habitat; material: faeces | place: Denmark | collected 2012-11-06 ...
TGCTGGCTCCCAAGTTCCGCGAGGTGTCTCTGGGCGAGCTGCAGGTCCGTCAGGTCTACAAGATCAGCAACGTCGGCACCGTCGCAGGCTGCCGCGTCACCAGCGGCAAGATCACCCGCGACAGCAAGGTGCGCGTCGTCCGTGACGGCATCGTCATCACCGAGGACGAGATCGCATCGCTGAAGCGCTTCAAGGACGACGCCAAGGAAGTGGCCGAGGGCTACGAGTGCGGCGTCACTCTGGCAAAGTTTGCCGACGTCAAGGAAGGCGACGTCTACGAGGCCTTCAAGATGGAAGAATACCGCGACTAAGAGTTGAAGGTGCTGTTATCACCGCCCATCGGGCGGTGATAACAGACTTTTTAGAGGAGAAACTATGTCTCAGAAAAATATGGGCCGTCTGGCGCAGGACATGAAGCGTGAGCTGATCGCCATCATCGGACGGCTGAAGGACCCGCGGCTGGAGGGCGGTCTGCTGACCGTCACCCGGCTGGATGTGACGCCGGATCTGGACGTGGCAAAGGTCTATGTGAGCGTGATGGGCCGCGAGGACGGCCCCAAGCCTGCCATCGAGGCCCTGAACCGCGCCGCAGGCCATGTGCGCACCGAAGTGAGTAAGAAGATGCACATCCGCAAGGCACCCCGCTTCATCTTTGTGGAGGACGACGGTGCCGCCTATGCAGCCCACATCAACGAGCTGCTCCGCACGCTGAATGTGAATGGCGATGCCGAGGAGACTCAGCCCGCCGAGACCGAGGAATAAATCCAGCGCTGCGGAAAGGATGATCCATCGAATGACAGAACAGCTCAATGTGCAGCAGATGGCCCAGCGCCTCTGTGCTGCGGACAACATTTTGATCCTGTGTCATAAAAACCCGGACGGCGACACCATCGGCTGCGGCAGCGCCCTCTGCCACGCGCTCAAGGCGCTGGGCAAGACGGCGGCTGTCCTCTGCTCCGATGCAGTGCCCTCCCGCTACAGCTTTACCGCGCCGGTGCTGTTCCGGGGCGGCTTCGAGCCGAAGACCGTCGTGGCCGTGGACGTTGCCAGCGTGCAGCTCTTCGGCGAAAACAACGGCGTGCCCCAGTATACCCGCCACATCGATCTCTGCATCGACCACCACGCGGGCAACAGCGGCTATGCGGACTTCACCCTGCTGGACGGCAGCGCGGCCGCAGCGGCAGAGCTTTTGTATGAGGTCATCAGCGAGATGGGCGTGGAGATCACCCCCCTCATCGCCAACTGCCTTTACACCGGCCTTGCCACCGACACCGGCTGCTTCCGCTTCTCATCCACCACGGCCAACACCCACCTTGTGGCGGCGAAGCTCATCTTGGCGGGCGCGCAGCTGGAAGAGCTGAACACTCTGCTCTTTGACACCAAGCCCCGGGAGCGGATGGAGGCCGAGCGCATCGCCCGCAACCATCTGGAGTATCATCTGGACGACCGCTGCGCCCTGATGTACCTCACCCGCGACGAGATCGAGCAGAGTGGCGTGGACCCTGCGGATCTGGAGGAGCTGACCAGCCTGCCCATCAGCATCGAGGGCGTCAAAGTGGGGCTGCTGCTCCGCCAGCAGCCCGGCGGCAGCTACCGCATCAGCGTGCGCACCGCCAAGGGCGTGGACGCCTGCGCCATCGCGCGGCGTCTGGGCGGCGGCGGCCACACCCGCGCGGCGGGCTGTGAGCTGCTGGGCAACCTCGACAACGCCAAGAACGCCATTCTGGCCGAAGTGCAGGCGGAGCTTGACCGCCCCGAGATGCAGGAGGAAGGCTGATGCAGGGCATCCTGATCGTAGATAAGCCGATGGACTGGACCAGCTTCGACGTCATCGCCAAGCTGCGCGGCATCCTCGGTACCCGCAAGCTGGGCCACAGCGGCACCCTCGACCCCATGGCCACCGGCGTTCTGCCGGTGTTCTGCGGCGGGGCCAGCAAGGCTGTGGACCTTCAGCTCGACCACACCAAGACCTACTGCGCCCGGCTGAAGCTGGGGCTGTGCACCGACACCGGCGACATCACCGGCACCGTGCTGGAAACGGCCCCGGTGACGGCGGGGGAGGCCGAGCTGCTGGCGGTGCTGCCCCGGTTCCTCGGCCCGCAGATGCAGACGCCGCCCATGTATTCGGCGGTCAAGCTCAACGGCCAGCCTCTCTATAAGCTGGCCCGCGAGGGCGTGACCGTGGAGCGGAAGGCCCGCCCCATCGAGATACTGGACATCCAGTACGGCGGCAGCCCGGCGGAGAACGAATACGTCCTCACGGTCCGCTGCTCCAAGGGCACCTATATCCGTACCCTGCTGGAGGACATCGCTGCTGCGATGGGCCAGAAGGGCACCATGAGCGCTTTGCGCCGGACGACGGCAGGCGTCTACACCGAGGCCGACGCCCACACGCTGGAAGAGATCCAGGCCGCGAAGGACGCAGGCCCCGAGGCGCTGCAGGCGCTGATGCTGCCGGTGGAGAGCGTGTTCGAGTCTCTGCCCCTGCTGGTGGTGGAGCCGAGGGTGGAGCAGCATCTTTACAATGGCTGCCCCACCAGCCGCTACCCGGCGGCAGATGGCCGCTACCGCGTGCGCAGCGCCGGGGGACAGTTCCTCGGGCTTGCAAAGATCACCGGCGGCGTGCTCAAGGTCGAAAAACTCTTCGTAGAGAGAAACGAAAAGGACTAAACATTCATGCAGATCTATTCGCAGCTTGCGCCGCTTGCGCTGGGCGGTGCCCACGGCTCTGCTGTGGCAATGGGCTTTTTTGACGGCATCCACATCGGCCACCGGGCTGTCATCGGCAGCGCGGTGGAGTGGGCCAAAGCCCATGGCGCGGCCCCGGTGGTCTTCACCTTCCGCCTGCCCGCCGAGAACAAGATGAAGGGCAAGCGGCTGCTCTCCACCGAGGACAAGCACGCCCTCATCGCCAGCCTCGGCGTCGAGCACTACCTCTGCCCCGATTTCGAGGAGATCAAGGCCATGACGCCCGAGCAGTTCGTGCTGGGCATCATCCGGGACTGCAACGCCCGGGCACTGTTCTGCGGCGAGAACTTCACCTTCGGTGCCAAGGCGGCGGGCACGCCGGAGCTGCTGCGTCAGCTCTGCGCACCGCTGGGTGTGGAGGTGATCGTCCTGCCGATGGCGCAGTTCGAGGAGAAACCGGTCTCCTCCACCCGCATCCGCACCGCTCTGGAGGGCGGCGACATCCCGGCGGCCAACGCCATGCTGGGGATGCCCTACGCCATCCGCTTCACGGTGCACCACGGGGCGGGTCTTGGCCGGACGCTGGGGGTGCCCACCATCAACCAGATCTATCCGCAGGGCTTCCAGCTCCCCCGGTACGGCATCTATATCACCCGCACCAAGATCGGAGAGCACTGGTATCCTTCGGCCACTGGTCTCGGCACCCGGCCCACCGTCAACAGCGACGAGAGCAAAGTGACCTGTGAGACCTTCATCCCGGGCTTTACCGGCGACCTTTACGGCACCGACCCGGTGGTGGAGTTCCACGCTTACCTAAGCCCCAGCAAAAAGTTCGACACGCTGGACGAGCTGCGGGGCTGCATCGACCACGCCGCGAAGCGCGCACAGGAATACTTTGCGGAGTGACAGCACCGTCCGCTGAACAAAAAGAAAGAAGCACCCTGCTGATGCGCTTGCATCGGCAGGGTGCTTTCTGCTTGGTCAGAAGTAGAAGCCCGAGAGGTAAAGGTGCTCCACGGTCTCTTTTTCGGCGTCGGAGAGGGAGGCGTCTGCGGCCATCGCGGTGCGGATGCTCTCCCGGGTGTCGGGGTAGGCAGAGAGGGAGGAAAAGCACGCAGTGCTGTCCGCGTCGAGCCGGAGGACGGTGCGGCTCTGGGGCGTCCATTCCGCCCAGCCTGGGGTGCCGCTGGTCATGAAATCGGCGAGGGACTGCTTCAGGCGGGAAGAGAGGGCCTGTGCACCCTCGGAGGAGAGGTCGGCGCAGCGGGAGAAGCTGCTCTCGCCCGACAAAAGGGCCAGCAGGATGCCGTGGAAGGAGCCGAGGCCCGGGAGGACGGTGCGGCTGTCGGCCCCGCCGTAGTCGATGAGGCCCAGCCAGACCGGTGCGCTGCCGCCCAGCGCCTCGGCCACGGCCTCGGTGCTGCTCCACCGGCAGAGGGCCGAGCCGTACCGGACGGCGTAGGCCCGGGCCGGGCCGGAGGCGGGCCGCAGGTCGTCCCGGACAAAGCCGCTGAATTCGGAGGCGCTGCTGAGCAGCAGGAGGGGGACAGCACTCCGGGCATCCCGGGGGAGCAGCGCCTCGTCGGCATAGAGGATGGAGGGCGCACCGAGGGCCGCGATGCGGGCCGGTTCGAGGCCGCAGAGCCACTCCCGGACGTCAGCCCCCGGCGTCAGCAGCCATCCGGCGGCGGAAGCCGGGTCGGCAAACAGGCCGTCCTCCACGGCCAGCGGCGCGAAGCGCTCGGCCAGCTGATGGGCCGAAGCGTCCGGGTCGGCCAGAGACCAGCCGCCCGAGAGCGCAGCGGCCCGTTGGAAACGGCCCCGGGAGAGGGGGCTGGCCGCGAGGGCAGCCGCCATCCGTCCGCCGTCGGAAAAGCCGCAGAGGGTGATGCTGGCCCCATCGCCGCCGAAGTGGTGGATGTTCTCCTTCACCCAGTCCAGCGCCCGGAGGATGTCCAGCAGGGCAAAGTTCCCGGCGGCGTCTGAACCGGCGGTGAGGGCGGGCAGGCAGTTCCAGCCGAACAGCCCCAGCCGGTAACTGAGGGCCACGAAGACGCAGCCGGTGTCCCGCACAAGTGCGCTGCCGGGCAGCTCCTGCGGTGAGCCGGAGAAAGCGCTGCCATGGAGATAGACGAGGACGGGCCGCTTTTTTGCCTCCGGCACGGAATAGATGTCCAGCGTCAGACAGTCCTCGGTGCCGAGGGGGAAGCTGGTGTACTGATACGCTGCCGGGGCGGGGGCGGTGCAGTCCCGCACTGTCCGCCAGCGGGCAGGCTCTCGGGGGGATGTCCAGCGGTCCTCGCCTGTGGGTGCGGCCCCGTAGGGGATGCCGTACCAGCAGAGGGTGCCATCCTCCCGCGCCCTGCCCCGCACCGGGCCATACTGAGTCGGGCGGAGGGGCGTGACGGGGGAGAACAGGCCGTTTTCGGATGGGGAAGGAGCGGCATCGGCCGGGCAGAGCGGGCAGGCCAGCGCCGCTGCGGCGGCTGCGCTCCCTTTCAGGAAGCTGCGACGGGAAAATTCACATAACATATAGAGATACCTCGTTTTGATAACAGACAGATTATACCATGACTCGACAGAAAAACAATATCCTCATTTTTGCACATCTGTAAAAATTTTTCTTGCTTTTTACGGTTGTTTCTGTTATACTAGCACTGTTACCGCGATACGGGGCTGGGAGTATGCCCATCCGGGAGTACCGTTTTCCCGCTGCTGTGCCGTCGGCAAATAAAATTTTATAAAGAGGTACTGTTACTATGAACAAGCAGGAAGTTATGGCCAAAGTCGCTCTGACCGAGAAGGACACTGGCTCCCCCGAGGTTCAGGTCGCTCTGCTGACCGCTCACATCAACGAGCTGAACGAGCATCTGAAGAAGAACCCGAACGATCACCACAGCCGCCGTGGTCTGATGAAGATGGTTGGCCGCCGCCGCAATCTGCTGGCCTACCTCCAGAAGAAGGACATCGAGCGTTACCGTGCTCTGATCGCAACTCTGGGTCTGCGTAAGTAATAGAAAACAGAGGGCAGGTACCGCAATGTGGTGCCTGCCCTTTGCTCTTTTTTGTTGGATTTTCCCTTGTATCCCAAGCTCTGGAACAAATAGGCCGCTGCTGCGTGTTGCAGCAGTAAATCGAGCGCCTGTACCTTGGTACGGACGCTGGATTTATTGCTATGATGCGCGGCGGGCAGCCTTTTGGAATATCAAACGGACATAAGGAGGCAAACCAAATGGCAATCGAATTTGGTTCCCGCAAAGAAAACTTTGACAACTTCAAAGTTTACGAGACTACGCTGGCAGGCCGCCCCTTCAAGGTGGAAATGGGCAAGATGTGCGGCTTGTCCAACGCAAGCGCCCTCATCCGCTACGGCGAGACCTGCGTGATGTGCAACGTGGTCATGAGCCCCAAGCCCCGCGAAGGCGTCGATTTCTTCCCCCTGAACGTGGAGTACGAGGAAAAGCTCTACGCCGCAGGCCGCATCCCTGGCAGCTTCATGCGTCGTGAGGGCCGCCCCGGCGAGCGCGCCATCCTGACCAGCCGCGTCGTGGACCGCCCCATGCGCCCCCTGTTCCCCAAGGAGATGCGCAACGACGTCTGCATCACCATGACCGTCATGAGCCTTGACCCCGATTGCAGCCCCGAGATCGCCGGTATGATCGGCGCTTCGCTGGTCACTGCCGTGTCGGAGATCCCCTGGAACGGCCCCATCGGCGGCGTGCAGGTAGGTCTGGTGGACGGCGAGATCGTCCTGAACCCCACGCAGGAGCAGCGCAGAAAGAGCGACCTCGCCCTGACCGTCGCTGCCACCATGGACAAGATCGTCATGATCGAGGCCGGTGCCAACGAGGTGGATGAGGACACCATGCTGGACGCCATCAAGGCCGCTCATGTGGAGATCAAGAAGGTCATCGGGTTCATCAACAGCATCGTGGCCGAGCGCGGCAAGCCGAAGATCGATTTTCAGGTCGTGGGCCTCGATATGGATATGTTCCATGCCATCAAGGAGAAGTATCTGGACGACTTCAAGGCCGCCATGGACACCGACGACAAGAATGTGCGTGACGCCGCCCTGCTGCCCATCATGGACAAGATCGCCGAGGAGTACCCCGACCTGACCGACGCCGACCTCGACCTCGTCAGCTACAAGATGCAGAAGTACGTCGTCCGCCGCTGGCTGCTGGATGAGGGCAAGCGCGTGGATGGCCGCGGCATCAACGAGATCCGTCCGCTGGCCGCAGAGGTCGGCATCCTGCCCCGCGTGCATGGCTCCGGTATGTTCACCCGCGGCCAGACGCAGGTGCTCACCACCTGCACCCTCGGCGGCACCAAGGACAACCAGCTCATGGATGACCTGACCGACGAGCAGACCAAGCGGTACATCCACCACTACAACTTCCCGCCGTACTCCGTCGGCGAGGCCCGCGCACCCCGCAGCCCCGGCCGCCGCGAGATCGGCCACGGCGCACTGGCCGAGCGCGCTCTCGTGCCCGTGCTGCCCTCTCTGGAGGAGTTCCCCTACACCATCCGCTGCGTGTCTGAGGTCCTGTCCTCCAACGGCTCTACCTCGCAGGCTTCCATCTGCGGCTCTACGCTGGCCCTGATGGACGCAGGCGTGCCCATCAAGGCCCCGGTCGCCGGCATCTCCTGCGGCCTCATCACCGAGGGCGACCGCTGGATGACCATGCTGGACATTCAGGGCGTCGAGGACTTCCACGGCGACATGGACTTTAAGGTGGGCGGCACCCGCAAGGGCATCACCGCCATCCAGATGGACATCAAGATCGACGGCCTGACCTACGACATCATCGCCGAGGCCTTCGAGAAGTGCCGCAAGGGCCGTCTGTACATCCTCGATGAGATCATCAAGCCGGTCATCGCCGAGCCTCGCCATGAGCTGAGCCGCTGGGCACCCAAGATGTTCAGCATGATGATCCCCACCGATAAGATCAAGGACGTCATCGGCAAGGGCGGCAAGGTCATTCAGGACATCTGTGCCACCTGCAACTGCAAGATCGACGTGCAGGAGGACGGCCATGTCTTCGTCTCTGCGGTGGATCAGGAGGACGCAAAGCGGGCCATCTTTACCATCAGGACCATCGTGGAAGACCCCGAGATCGGTGCCATCTACAAGGGCAAAGTCACCCGTCTGATGAACTTCGGTGCCTTCGTCGAGATCGCTCCGGGCAAGGAGGGCCTCGTCCACATCTCCAAGCTGGACACCAAGCGGGTCGAGCGGGTGGAGGATGTGGTCGCCGTGGGCGATGCCATCGTCGTTAAGGTGACGGACATCGACCAGCAGGGCCGCATCAACCTGAGCCGCCGCGATGCCATTCTGGCTCTGGAAGCCAAGAAGGCACAGCAGGAGCAGGGCTAAATCACGTTTTCCAAAATGCCTCCGCGCACCTCGCGCGGGGGCATTTTTGTCTGCCGGGCGAAAAAATTTTAATTCCCTACCAGAAAAGTTTGTTGTAAGGGTTGACAAATCCTGTCAAGGCGAGTACAATAAACGCAATATCACAAAAATGGCTGTGAAGAGAAGAGTAAGCTTTCGCATGAGCCTTACCAGAAAGCCCGGAGGATGGAAAAGGGCAGGAAACAGGGAGCTGAAAATGGTCTCGGAGCTGCGCGGACGACGAGCAAGAGCACTAGTCCGCGACGGGTGCGCCCGTTAAAGCGTCCGGCTGTAAGCAGAAAGAGTTTCTGCCGCAGTTTTGAGGCAGCGTCCGTGAGGATGCTGCGAACCAAGGTGGTACCACGGAAGTTTCAGGCCTCCGTCCTTGTGCAGCGCAGAGCTGACAGGGACGGGGGCTTTTTTCGAGCTTCCGGCCAGAGCTGGCGCGGACTGTGCCGCGCCGCCGTACATTTTATCCAAACAATAGAGAGGGAACAAAACTATGATTACTCGTCGTGATTTTCTGAAAGTTACTGGTGTTGCAGCCGCTGCTGCTGCCCTGACCGCCTGCGGCGGCTCTTCCTCCACCGCAAGCTCTGCTGCTTCTGGCGCTGCCTCTTCTGAGGCTGCTTCCGCTGCTGCAAAGCTGGACAAGATCAAGGTCGCTGTCCCCAACGACACCACCAACGAGGCCCGCGCCCTGACCCTGCTGGAGAAGAACGGCTTCTTCAAGCTGAAGGCAGACGCCGGTCTGACCGCCACCAAGAACGACATCGAGGAGAACCCCCTGAACGTCACCGTCGATGAGGTCGAGGCTGCTCAGGTGCCCAACGTCCTGCAGGACGAGGATTACGCGGTCATCAACTCCAACTATGCCATCTCCGCTGGTCTGGATCCTATGACCGACGCTCTGGCCATGGAGGACGGCTCCTCTGCTTACGTCAACGTGCTGGTCTGCAAGGAGGGCAACGAGAACGAGCCGAAGATCAAGGCGCTGGTGGCTGCTCTGCAGAGCCAGCAGGTCAAGGACTTCATGGATGAAAACTACAAGGGCGCTGTCGTCTCCGTCGTCGAGAACCCCACCGACGGCTACGATCCCTCCATCGACTATGACGCACTGAACGGCGAGACCGTCAGCTGCGCCGCTACCCCCGCTCCCCACTGCGAGGTGCTGGAGGTCTGCAAGGACATTCTGGCCGCCAAGGGCATCACGCTGGACATTCAGGAGTACGACGACTATGTGATCCCCAACACCATCGTCGAGGACGGCCAGTGCGACACCAACTACTTCCAGCATCAGCCGTATCTGGACAACTTCAATGAGGAAAAGGGCACCCATCTGGTGACGGTCGCCGGCATCCACGTCGAGCCGATGGGCATCTACGGCGGCAAGCAGGACAGCCTTGCCCCCATCGAGGGTTAAGACCCTACTAAGGAGTAAACTGTGATCGAGATCAAACACCTTTCCAAGACTTTCCAGATGAAGGACGGCGCGGTGAATGCGCTGAAGGACATCGACCTGACCATCCCCGATGGCTCCATCTACGGCATCATCGGTATGTCGGGCGCGGGCAAATCCACGCTGGTGCGCTGCATCAACCTGCTGGAACGCCCCACCGAGGGCAGCGTCGTCATCGACGGCACCGCGATGGAGACCCTGTCTCCCGCCGCCCTGCGGGAGCGCCGCCGGGACATCACCATGATCTTCCAGCAGTTCAACCTGCTGATGCAGCGCAGCTGCCTGAAAAACATCTGCTTCCCGATGGAGCTGGCGGGCGTGAAGAAGGCCGACGCCGAAAAGCGTGCAAAAGAGCTGCTGGAAATGGTGGGCCTGCCCGATAAGGCCAACGCCTACCCCGCCCAGCTCTCCGGCGGCCAGAAGCAGCGCATCGCCATCGCCCGTGCGCTGGCCACCGACCCCAAAGTCCTGCTCTGCGATGAGGCCACCAGTGCGCTGGACCCCAACACGACCCACGCCATCCTGACCCTCATCAAGGACATCAACAAAAAGCTGTCCATCGAGCAGATCAACTTAAAACGGACTCTCGGTCATAAGCAGGACGAATTAAAGGATAAATTATTTGTAGAACTCCGTGATATGCTTGCAAACTTTATGGAGACTGCCGAGTATGACAGACTCTTAGATGCACAGGTAGCGGACGCTGTCAAGATCGCAGACGGCGAGCCAATGATCATCTATATTGATCCGGCTGATGAAAAAAAGCTCCACAATCTGGCTATGCAGCACCAGGCCGATGTACGGATCAGCGAATATTCTTTCCTGGGCGGCACCAGAGCCGTGATCCCAGGCAAAAACATTCTGATCGACAACTCCTTCCAGGCAAGGCTTGCCGAGGCAAGAGAGAATTTCCAGTTCGATTCAGCAGCACAGACAGGAGGTACCATCCATGGCTAAGACAGGCGTTATCTATGGCATCAACGGCCCTATCGTCCACATCAAAGGCGATGTCGGTTTTGAGATGCATGAAATGGTCTATGTCGGAAAAGACAATCTGGTTGGTGAGGTAATCGGTCTGGCCTCCGATGATACCATCATTGAAGTATATGAGGAAACCACCGGTATGAAACCTGGTGAGATCGTAACCGGTACCGGCGCTCCGGTATCCGTTACCCTGGCACCTGGTATTTTAAATAACATTTTTGATGGTATTGAGCGTCCGTTAAGCAAGATCGCAGAGCGCAGCGGCTATTATATCAGCCGCGGTATCAGCGTGGATTCTCTGGATACTT
>ERZ1106973.3116-NODE-3116-length-10814-cov-21.383307_pt1 | contig 10814 bp, 7 predicted proteins | sample MGYA00403686_ERZ1106973 | MGnify/ENA primary metagenome ERZ1106973 (study PRJEB35170, sample SAMEA104062408) | human gut metagenome | biome: human gut; feature: human-associated habitat; material: faeces | place: Denmark | collected 2012-11-06 ...
GGAACAACATAGCCACAAGCGTTTTAATTTTCATTGTATCTAAATTTTAGTTGTTTATATAATATCGTCTATTCTCTCTCTCACTTTTATTACTCTACCCTACGCTTGAAGAACCAACGTTCGTTGAACGTAAGCCCGATACTCACGCGGAAGATATTTTCATTCACCATGTTCGTCTCCAGTCCTTTTACGCGGACAAACTGTCCACTGATACTAAGTATGGAACGCGAACGGGGAACAGGCAGACCGAAACCGGCAGTTACACCATATTCACGTGAAGCCTTTTTCCCATCAATCTTATAATACGGTGTCGTATAATAAGCTCCTAAACGGTATTTTATGTGGGCGAAATAGGAACGTCCTATCAAATTAGGAATGTATTCCGCACCTACTGATATTTTTGTTCGATCACAATAGGTGAAAGTTTCATTAAAGTCCTGACGTACATTCTCGTCACTTGTTACTACGCCAAAATTAGTTTTTGACCATTGCTGTAAGCTATAATCTGCACCAACCGTCAAACGCTTGTCATAGTTATATGTAAATCCGACTCCAAAGGTATTGGGTAATTCAAATGTAGCATCCAGTACATCCTTATATTCAGTTCCATAACTTGAACTAGATGCTCCCATGATTACAATTGACGTATAATCATTATTCAACTTATGTTTAGGAGAATATACAGCACCAATCGTCAAAGAACTCTTTTTATTCAAAGCCTGTGTATACTGTGCACCGAAATCCAATTTATAATCAGAAATCGAGGTTACCATTTTTCGCTGATAGGAATCATAAGAAGATGTTCCCGGATAGAACATTCCTCTTGTACGGGTTATATCTCCCCAAAAATAAGATGCATTCACACCGACAGAGAGATTCTTAAGTACTTTTACACCAGCACCAACGTACATTTGATGCAAACCACCGTCACCGGTAAAACTTCTGCTATATGCCAAACCATTGTCCGTAGTCTGACTATCAGACACCGTATACCCCACATTAGAATATGGCAACAATCCGACACTCATCGCCATCCACGGAGCCAACCGGAACTGCATAGCGAGATAATCGAAACTGGCGTTTTTGGCATTCAACTTCAGGCCACCACCACTAATATTCATATTCTGTAAACTGACACCCCCTTCGAACAGGAACGTCAACGAATCAATGGCCGTATAGGAAGCAGGATTCGTTGGATTGATCTGTGCTCCATCCCTGAGTCCGAAAGCAATTCCACCCATCGCCTTGCTATTTCCGAAACTTTGATCGGACAAGTCGCCATAGCCATATCGTGTGTAAGGAGAGTTTGTATTATTTTGAGCGATTGCCGTTCCGGTAACCATCATGAGCAAAAGCGCCCAAATCGTGTGTTTAAATCCTACCATTATTATAGTTTAAAATTCTATTTAATCCTTTCAACACTAAAAATCTATCTGCAAAGATGGCACTTTTTACGCTGCTATCAAAAGAAAAGTCATCTCCGCCCGTTAAAAAAACCAAAAGTTCAGGATATTTATGCTTCATAGCCTCAATATAACCTGAAATTTCATATTCCATTCCTTTCAGCACCCCTGCACGGATGGCAGTTTCCGTATCCCTTCCCATCGGCAGTTTGCGCCCGTTGGAGTCTATCAGCGGCAAGCGTCCGGTAAACTGGTGAAGCGCTTTATAGCGCATCTGCATGCCGGGAGAAATATTACCGCCATGATATTGTCCTTTCGAGTCAATAAACTCATAAGTGATGCAAGTGCCCGCATCAATGACCAAGATGTCATTATGAGGAAACTGCTCGTTGGCCCCCACTACGGCAGCTATCCGGTCGTATCCCAATGTCTCGGGAGTTTCGTACAGATTACCTACCGGCAGCGGAGTCTCATGATTGAGCCATAACAGAGGGAACGGCAAAGCAGCCAGTTCGGCAAGTATCCGTTCGTTCAAATCGACGACAGTAGCTACAATCCCCCGCTCAATCCGGTATTTGGAGCAAAGAGCCTCCAAGCTATCCAATGATTGATTGGATTCGGTCAACACCTCCACCATCTCACTTCCATTGAAGAGGGCAACTTTCGCTGTCGTATTTCCTATGTCGATAATTAAGTTCAATACTTTTCGTCTTTAGCGGCGCAAAGGTAAAGTAAAAAAAGAAAAGTTGAAGCATACAGAAGGAATTATCTTCTTTTTTCATTTCAAAGACTCACCAAAAAAAGAAAAATCGAACTATATATTTTTAAATATATTGTTTTATTAGTTATTCTTTATTATGGTTCCGCACTGCGTTTCACGAACATTTTTCACAACACAATAAACAACTATAGATCAACCAATTACAAACAACTTAGAGTGTTCCGCTATGCGTTTCACTTTCTTGTAATGAAAATTCCTCCAAACAGAGGCTCTATTTACCCTAATCAGAGCCTCTGATTGGGTGAAATAGAGCCTCTGTTCTGATAAAACGGAGCCTCTGTTTCTACAATCCAACTATTCTTCGTATATTCGCCACCAAAATAATAAACGGGCATTTCTGATGAAACGGACAATTCTATATCCATTACTGACTCTTTATCTGCTTATCTTTTCAAACGGACAAGCCATAGCTTCTGACAACGACTCCATCCGCCTCAGTCTGCTGACTTGCGCACCCGGTGAAGAAATCTACTCCCTGTTCGGACATACAGCCATCCGCTACGAAGATCCGGTCAACGGAATAGATGCCGTATTCAACTATGGACTATTCAGCTTCAATACTCCCAACTTCATCCTCCGTTTTTCACTCGGTGAGACAGACTACCAGCTGGGAGCTACCGACTACGCCCATTTCGCGGCGGAATATGCCTTCGACGGGCGCAGCGTCTGGCAACAGACACTCAACCTGAGCAAAGAAGAAAAAGCGGAACTCATCCGACTGCTACAGAAAAACTATCTTCCCGAAAACAGAGTTTACCGGTATAATTTCTTTTATGACAACTGCGCTACACGCCCGCGCGATAAAATAGAGGAAAGCATTGACGGAAAGGTAATATATCCCGCAGAGCCGCAAGACGGTTCGCTATCTTTCCGCGATATCGTACATCAATACTGCAAAGGCCATCCGTGGGCCCGCTTCGGCATCGACCTCTGCATTGGCAGCGAAGCAGACCGCCCCATCACGCAACGCCAAATGATGTTTGCCCCCTTTTACCTGATGGATGCTTTCGCAGGCGCCCAAATCGTCCATGATTCGGTTCAGCGTCCGCTCGTATCCGGCAAGGAGCTGATCGTAGACGCCCTTCCCGAGGAAGAAGAAGGCGGTTGGATGCCCACCCCGTTCCAATGTTCCCTCCTGCTTTTTATACTTACCGCTGCTGCTACTATCTACAGCATCCGCAAAAGGACAGGACTCTGGGGTGTCGACCTTATTTTATTCGGTGCCGCAGGCATCGTGGGCTGTGTGCTGGCCTTCCTCGCCCTATTCTCCGAACATCCGGCTGTCAGTTCCAATTTCTTATTGCTGGTATTCCATCCGGGACAGCTTCTGCTCCTTCCATACATCATTTATTGTGTCCGAAAAGGAAAGAAATGCTGGTATTTGACGCTGAATTTGGTCGTTTTAACACTTTTTATGGTGCTTTTTCCGCTAATTCCGCAGAGATTTGACTTAGCTGTTGTACCTTTGGCACTCTGTTTGCTGATACGTTCAGCGAGCAATTTGATATTGACCTCTAAAAAGAAATAATGAAAGGACTACTAACTTCCCTGATTACCGTACTGACCTTCACCGGGCTACAAGCTCAGTCGTTGCCTACTGCCCCTAAACTTGTGGTAGGACTCACGATTGACCAGTTGCGTACGGACTATCTGGAAGCTTTTTCGTCGCTCTACGGCGAGAGAGGCTTCAAACGCCTCTGGAAAGAGGGAAGAGTATTCCACAATGCAGAATATACATTCAGCGGTGTAGACCGTGCCTCTGCCATGGCAGCCATCTACAGCGGATCGACACCTTCCGTCAACGGGATCATTTCCAACCGATGGATGGATGTAGCCACCCTACGCCCTGTCAACAGTACGGACGATGCGGCCTTCATGGGTTATTACACCGATCAGACCTGTGCCCCTACCAAATTATTAACCTCTACCATTGCCGACGAACTGAAAATAGCGACACAAGGCAAAGGTATCGTATACGCCATCGCCCCTTTCTGCGACGCAGCCATTTTCGCTGCCGGACATGCAGGAAACGGAGCGTTCTGGATCAATCCCACGACCGGAAAATGGAGCGGAACGACCTATTATGGCGAATTCCCCTGGTGGGCAAGCCAATATAACGACCGTCAGGCCATCGACTCCCGCATCTCCAGCGTCACATGGGAACCGGTTTTCCCACGTGGTATGTACACTTTCCTGCCAGATTGGCGGGACGTAGTGTTCAAATATAAATTTGACGACGACCGCAACAATAAGTTCCGCCGTTTCATCACCAGCCCGTTCGTCAACGATGAAGTAAATGCCCTCGCAGAAGAAGCAATCGGCAAAGGTTCGGTCGGCATGGATGACATTACTGACTTATTGGCACTTACTTATTATGCAGGCAACTATGCGCACAAGTCCGTACAAGAGTGTGCCATGGAAATACAGGACACTTATGTACGCCTCGACCGCAGCATCGCCAACCTGCTTGACCTGCTCGACAAGAAAGTAGGCTTGCAGAATGTGCTTATCTTCGTCACTTCCACCGGATATACGGACAGCGAATCGACGGATTCGGGACTGTACAAAATACCGACCGGAGAGTTTCACCTCAACCGCTGCACCGCCTTGCTGAACATGTTTCTGATGGCCACTTACGGTGAAGGAAAATATGTAGAAGCCTATCACGACCAGCAAATCTATCTGAACCACAAGTTACTGGAACAAAAGCAACTGAACCTGACAGAAGTGCAGGAAAAGTCTGCCGACTTCCTGATGCAGTTCAGCGGAGTAAATGAGGCATATTCCGCCCACCGACTTCTCCTGGGTTCATGGACTCCGGAAATATACAGAATACGCAACGGCTATCACCGCAAGCGTTCCGGCGACCTCGTGATCGACGTGTTGCCGGGATGGACTATCGTCAGCGAAAACGGCAACGAGAACAAGGTGGTACGTCATTCCTATATCCCCGCACCGCTGATCTTCATGGGTCACTCCGTGAAACCGGCCATCATTCAGACACCTGTAACAATCGACCATATTGCGCCTACACTGGCTCATTTCATGCGCATACGGGCTCCCAATGCTTCTTCTTCGGCTCCTATTACCGATCTTCGGTAAAAGATTCCTCACAAAAACCATGCGAAAAACATAAATAAATCAGCATTTTAATGTAACTTTGCGCGGATTTATATATGGAAAAAGCACCGTGCAGACAATCAAGAAATAATAATAAACTAAATAATACAACATGGGATTTAATGAATTTTTAAGCTCGATTTTCGGAAACAAATCCACACGAGACATGAAAGAAATCAAACCCTGGGTAGAAAAGATCAAAGCTGCCTACCCGGAGATTGAAGCACTGGACAACGATGCCCTCCGTGCCAAAACGGAAGAACTCAAAAAATACATCCGCGAATCGGCTACTGACGAACGCGCTAAAGTGGAAGAACTTAAAGCGAGCATCGAAAGCACCGAACTGGAAGACCGCGAAGAAGTCTTTGCACAAATAGATAAGATAGAGAAAGAAATTCTCGAAAAATACGAGAAAGCACTGGAAGAAGTATTGCCCGTAGCTTTCTCTATCGTCAAAGCAACTGCCAAACGATTTACGGAAAACGAAGAAATCGTAGTAACCGCGACTGAATTCGACCGCCATCTGGCTGCCACCAAAGACTTTGTACGCATTGAAGGCGACAAGGCCATCTACCAGAACCACTGGAATGCCGGCGGCAATGATACGGTATGGAACATGATTCATTACGACGTTCAGCTGTTCGGTGGTGTCGTTCTGCACAAAGGTAAGATTGCGGAAATGGCAACCGGTGAAGGTAAAACTCTCGTTGCTACCCTTCCGGTATTCCTGAACGCGCTGACCGGAAACGGTGTGCATGTAGTAACCGTGAACGACTACCTTGCCAAACGTGACTCCGAATGGATGGGCCCGCTTTATATGTTCCACGGTTTGAGCGTAGATTGCATCGACCGCCATCAGCCGAACTCCGACGCCCGTCGTCAGGCATACCTTGCCGACATCACGTTCGGTACCAACAATGAATTCGGTTTCGACTACCTGCGTGACAACATGGCTATCAGCCCGAAAGACCTTGTTCAACGCCAGCACAACTACGCCATCGTCGATGAGGTTGACTCGGTATTGATTGACGATGCCCGTACTCCGCTGATTATTTCCGGTCCGGTGCCGAAGGGCGACGACCAACTGTTCGAACAGCTCCGTCCGCTGGTAGAACGTCTGGTAGAAGCTCAAAAAGTATTGGCAACCAAATACCTTTCCGAAGCCAAACGACTGATTGCCTCCAACGACAAGAAGGAAGTGGAAGAAGGATTCCTTGCCCTTTATCGTAGCCACAAGTGTCTTCCGAAGAATAAGGCATTGATCAAGTTCCTCAGTGAACAGGGTATCAAAGCCGGCATGCTGAAGACCGAAGAAATCTACATGGAGCAGAACAACAAGCGTATGCACGAAGTGACCGAACCGTTGTACTTCGTCATCGAAGAAAAACTGAACAGCGTAGACCTCACAGATAAAGGTATCGACCTGATCACCGGTAACTCCGAAGACCCGACATTGTTCGTGCTGCCGGATATCGCCGCACAACTCTCCGAACTGGAAAATCAAAACCTGACCAACGAACAACTGCTGGAAAAGAAAGATGAGCTGCTGACTAACTACGCCATCAAATCGGAGCGCGTACACACCATCAACCAGTTGCTGAAGGCTTACACCATGTTCGAGAAAGATGACGAATACGTTGTGATCGACGGTCAAGTGAAGATTGTGGACGAGCAGACAGGCCGTATCATGGAAGGCCGCCGCTACTCCGACGGTCTGCACCAGGCCATCGAAGCCAAGGAAAACGTAAAAGTGGAAGCCGCCACACAGACATTCGCCACCATTACGTTGCAGAATTACTTCCGTATGTACCACAAACTCTCGGGTATGACCGGTACTGCCGAAACGGAAGCAGGCGAACTCTGGGACATCTACAAACTGGATGTAGTGGTGATCCCCACCAACCGCCCCATCGCCCGTAAAGACATGAACGACCGCGTTTACAAGACGAAACGCGAGAAATATAAAGCAGTCATCGAAGAAATCGAACAGTTGGTACAAGCCGGACGCCCTGTCCTGGTGGGTACCACATCCGTAGAAATCTCCGAAATGCTGAGCAAGATGTTGACCATGCGCAAGATCGAGCACAGCGTATTGAATGCCAAGTTGCACCAGAAGGAAGCAGACATCGTAGCCAAAGCCGGTTTGAAAGGAACAGTGACCATCGCTACCAACATGGCCGGTCGTGGTACGGACATCAAGCTGAGCCCGGAAGTAAAAGCTGCGGGCGGTTTGGCCATCATCGGTACCGAACGCCATGAATCCCGTCGTGTAGACCGCCAGTTGCGCGGACGTGCCGGACGTCAGGGTGACCCGGGTTCTTCCGTATTCTTCGTGTCACTGGAAGACGACCTGATGCGTCTGTTCTCTTCCGACCGCATCGCCGGTGTAATGGACCGTCTCGGCTTCAAGGAAGGTGAAATGATTGAGCACAAGATGATCTCCAACTCCATTGAGCGTGCACAGAAGAAGGTGGAAGAAAACAACTTCGGTATCCGTAAGCGTTTGCTGGAATACGATGACGTGATGAATAAGCAACGTACGGTGGTCTATACCAAGCGTCGCCACGCCCTGATGGGTGAACGTATCGGAATGGATATCGTAAATATGATCTGGGACCGTGTTGCCGCAGCCGTTGAAGCTCCCGATTACGAAAACTGCAAAATGGACTTCTTGCAGACTCTTGCCATGGAAGTGCCTTTCAACGAAGAACAGTTCCGTAACGAAAAGAAGGAAAAGCTTGCTGAAGCAGCCTTCAATGTGGCAATGGAACAGTTCAAACGCAAGACGGACCGCATGGCACAGGTTGCTTATCCGGTAATCAAGCAGGTATACGAAACCCAGGGACACATGTACGAGAATATCCTGATCCCCATCACGGACGGTAAACGCATGTACAACATCTCTTGCAGCCTGAAAGCCGCTTACGACAGCGAATGTAAGGAAGTGGTAAAAGCGTTTGAAAAGTCTATCCTGCTGCACGTTATCGACGAAGCATGGAAAGAGAACCTCCGTGAACTGGATGAACTGAAGCACTCTGTACAGAACGCAAGCTACGAACAGAAAGACCCGTTATTGATTTATAAGCTGGAGTCTGTAAACCTGTTCGATACAATGGTGGATAAGATCAATAACCAGACTGTTTCTATCCTGATGCGCGGACAAATCCCGGTACAGGAACCGCAGGAAATTCAGCAGGCCGCTCCCGAACAGAAGCAGGACATGAGCAAATACCGCGAACAGAAACAAGATCTGAGCGATCCGAACCAACAGGCCGCCGCCCAACAGGACACACGCGAACAAGTGAAGCGTGAACCGATTCGTGCGGAAAAGACGGTAGGACGTAATGATCCTTGTCCTTGCGGAAGTGGCAAGAAGTACAAGAATTGCCACGGGAAGAATATGTAATAAGTGGTTAGTGATAAGTAATTAGTGATTAGTATTAACCACTTATCGCTAATCACTAATCACTAATAAAAGCCTTCAACGGTTAAAAACTGTTGGAGGCTTTTCTATATCCATACAAAAGTGTATTTTTGTTATTCCTAGATAAAGAATAAGCTTATGACTAAATATTCGTACTCACTATTGGTGTGCTGTGTTCTGCTGTTCAGCGGTTGCCAAAGCATAGAGCAACTCTCCATCGACTATATGTTGCCGGCAGAAGTCAGCTTTCCGTCCGCCCTCAGGCGCGTAGCTGTGGTAAATAATATGCCTCCTATCCCGGATAACAAGCTGATTCTGGAGGAAAACGATGAGAAGAAAAAAGATGAGACAGAAATAGCACGCAAGACAAAGTATTTCAATGGGGATGGCAAAATAGCCACGGAATCACTGGCGGAGGCACTTGCCAACGAGAATTATTTCGATGAAGTGATTATTTGCGACTCTGCCTTGCGTGCCCATGATATGATTCCGCGCGAAAGCACCCTTAGCAAAGAGGAAGTGGAAAAGCTCACCCAAAGTCTGGATGCGGACTTCCTGATAGCCTTGGAGAACGTACAGATGCGCTCCATCCGTAAAATCGAATATTTACCGGAATGGGGAGTATATGCAGGTACGCTTGACCTGAAAGTATATCCTACCGTAAAGGTGTATCTGCCCCAACGCAACGGTCCGATGGTGACAGTCAATGCCAGCGACAGCATCTTCTGGGATCATGCAGCTCCCAGTATGGCACAGGCAGGCGCAGGACTCATCAGTGAAAAAGAGATGCTGAGAGAGGCTTCCGAATTTGCCGGCACTATCCCCGTGAGCCATATGCTGCCACATTGGAAAACTGCTTCCCGCTATCTCTTTACAGGCGGTTCCGTAAATATGCGTGATGCCGCGGTCTTTGTCCGCGAAGATAACTGGGACAAGGCCATTGAACTCTGGAAGCAAACCTATGAGAAAAAGAAAAAAGGAAAGCAGAAAATGTATGCCGCCTATAACATTGCCTTAGGATACGAAATGCAGGACAGCATTCATACAGCAGAAGAATGGGCCTTGAAAGCGCAGAAAGTAGCATACGATGTAGACAAAATAGACGAGAAGAAAACTCAGGAAGGCGTAGACCTCATGGATATCCCCAATTACTTCGCAATAACCCGCTACCTGAACGAATTGCAGGAGCGAAAGGAGGGAATGACCCGACTGAACGCCCAAATGGAAAGATTTAAAAATGATTTTTAGAGAAATGATGCAGAGGTAATTATTTTTTTTATACCTTTGAACGTCCATTAAGAAAGAATATCTATTATGAAACTGAGCCAAGCATCATTATCACTCCTTGAAAAGGCCATTAAACAGGCAGTCGCCAAATACACTTGCGGCTGTGAGCAAACCATTGTGACCGACATCCATCTGCAAGCCAACCAGAATTCCGGCGAATTGTCCATCTTTGATGACGAAGACGAATATCTGGCTTGTGTCTCTATCGAGGAATGGATGACTTATGACGGAGATGATTTCTACGAAAATGTAGAACGTATTCTTTCTACCTTACTCCACAACATGAAGAACGGAGGTGACTTTGAAAAACTGACGATTCTGAAACCTTACTCTTTCGTATTAGTGGATGATGAAAAGGAGACAATTGCAGAGTTACTGCTGATGGATGATGATACGTTGCTTGTGAACGAAGAATTGCTGAAAGGTCTGGATGAAGAGTTGGATTCTTTTCTGAAAGAACTGCTGGAAAAGTAATAGCATTTGATTTATAAAAAATAAATTAGCCCTTGCAGTAATCGGATATTGCAAGGGCTATTTTTTAGGGATAAGTAATTAGGGATAAGTACTCATGCAAAATTAACTTGTTCTATAAATGATAATTTAGGGGACAAGGGAACAAGTTGACAAGGGGACAAGGGGCTGCGCAGTGTTAGGCTGCGCGGTGAAATGATAATTATTGTTACGCGAAGTATCTTAAATTCTCCTCCTCTCGGGAATTGCTCTCCCCCGATAACGGGGGAGTCAGAGGGGGTGGAGTACCCGTAGGGGGAGGTGGTAGGTAAAACAATAAAATACCTAT
>ERZ1106973.3120-NODE-3120-length-10806-cov-3.893684_pt1 | contig 10806 bp, 6 predicted proteins | sample MGYA00403686_ERZ1106973 | MGnify/ENA primary metagenome ERZ1106973 (study PRJEB35170, sample SAMEA104062408) | human gut metagenome | biome: human gut; feature: human-associated habitat; material: faeces | place: Denmark | collected 2012-11-06 ...
GCAGGGATATGGTTATAATGTAAAGTATTTATATTCGGAGATTGCCCGGATTCTGGGAATTGACCGTCAGCATAACCTAATTATTATCGGTGCGGGAAATCTGGGGCAGGCGATCGCGAATTATACAAATTTTGAGCGGCGTGGTTTTTTAATCAAAGGCATGTTTGATGTGAATCCTCGTCTGGTCGGTCTGGTAGTCCGTGGAGTGGAGATCCGCGGTATTGAGGATCTGGAACAGTTTATCAAGGACAATGAAGTGCAGATCGCAGCGTTGACGATTCCGAAGTCGAAAGCGCCGGAGATTGCGGAACGGCTTGTCAAAGCTGGAATCAAGGCGATCTGGAATTTTGCCCATACAGATTTACAGGTTCCAGGTGACGTTGTGGTGGAAAATGTCCATCTGTCGGAGAGCCTGATGCGCCTTTCTTACCGCGTATGCAGCATGCAGGATCAGAAAGCGAGAGAAGAAGCGCAGAGAAAGCAGGAAGAGGCAGCTGGTGCCGGAGAAACAAAATGATCGTCGGAATTGGTACGGATCTGATAGAGATAGAGCGAATCAAAAAAGCCTGTGAAAAAGAGGCTTTTTTGGTGCGTGTATATACAGAAGAAGAGCGTCGGCAGGCTGGGGGGAAGGTGTCCCGGCTCGCCGGCGATTTTGCGGTAAAAGAGGCAGTCTCGAAGGTGTTTGGAACAGGCTTTCGGGGCTTTGGACTGCTGGATATAGAAGTGCTCCGGGACGAGCTTGGAAAACCGTGGGTGCGGCTTCACGGGGGAGCAAAGAAACTTGCGGATAGCCTAAAAATCACCCGGATTCACGTGTCGATCACGAATACAGGCAGTCTTGCATCCGCTTACGCAGTCGGAGAGGGGGAATGGAAATGAGACGTCTGGTGACAGGAAAACAGATGAAAGAGATAGATGGATATGCAATCCGGAAAGTGGGGATACCCTCTCTGGTACTGATGGAGCGAGCGGCGCTGGCGGTTGCAGACGAGATGGAAAAACGGTATGGAAAGCTTTCAGGGCAGAGGCTTCTGGTATTTTGCGGAACGGGCAATAACGGTGCGGACGGTGCGGCGCTGGCTAGGATTCTCTTTCTGCGCGGCGCGCTTCCGACGGTGCTCACGGTCGGTGACAAGGCGCACTGGACGGGGGAGATGACCTGCCAGGTGGCGATTGACCGGAATTTGGGGATCCCGGTGGAGGCGTTTGAAAATTATGTGCCGGGGCATGTGGAGATCATGGTGGATGCGATCTTTGGCGTGGGTCTTTCCAGAGAGGTCGGCGGTGAATTTGCCGAGGCGATCCGTTTTATGCGGGAGCAGGAGCCAAAGGCGGTAGTTGCGGTTGATATTCCGTCCGGCGTCAGCTCAGAGACGGGGGCGGCGCTTGGCGAGGCAGCTGAGGCGGATCTGACCGTTACTTTCGGCTATGAGAAGCTGGGAATGGTGTTCTATCCGGGACGGAAGCTGTGCGGCGAGATTGTGATTGCCGACATCGGGTTTCCGGCGTATACAAAATATGAAGGGCATACCTATTTTGCCTATGATCCGGAGGATCGGAGCCAGATCCCGAAACGGCGGGCAGACGCCAACAAGGGAACGTATGGAAAAATCCTGATCGCAGCCGGTTCGGAGGGGATGTGCGGCGCAGCGTATTTGAGCGCCCTGGCTGCGTACCGGATGGGCGCAGGACTTGTGAAGATCCTGACCGTCCGGGTAAATGTGCCGATTCTGCAAAATCTCCTTCCGGAGGCGATCCTGACGCCGTATGATCCGGAACAGGCACAGACGGATCCGGCAGGTTTTAAGAGCCTGGTGGAACAGGAGTGCGGCTGGGCGAGCGCGATCGTGCTGGGACCGGGACTGGGAAAGGAAGCCCATGTCGCAAGTCTGGTGCAGAACGTGCTGCTTTCCGCCTATGTGCCGATCATTGTGGATGCGGATGGATTAAATGCTGTCGCACAGCATCCGCATTTGTCCGGGTATTTTACGGAAAATGTGATCGTTACTCCGCATCTGGGAGAGATGGCGCGTCTGACGGGACGCTCGATTGAGGATCTGAAACGGGATCTGGTCGAGTCAGCGGTGCGGTATGGCGAAGAAAAAGGCGTGACCTGCGTGCTCAAGGATGCCGTGACGGTGACGGCGGGGCGCGATGGCAATGTGTATATCGGCGACAGCGGCTGCGCCGCGATGGCAAAGGGTGGTTCCGGCGATGTGCTGACCGGTGTGATTGCCGGGCTTCTGGCGCTGGGATTTTCAGAGGATGAGGCGGCGGCGCTCGGCGTGTTCCTGCACGGAAGAGCTGGGGCGGCAGCTGCCTGTAAAAAGGGAGAGCATTCCGTGCTGGCAAGAGATATCGCGGACTGTCTGCTTGAAAAGATAGATTGAAAATAAAAAGGAAGACAAAAAGATGGAAAAAGCATATACAATGGCAGAAGAACCATATACCCGGATTTATGCGCGGATTGACCTGGATGCGATTGTGAAAAATATGGAGGCGATGCGCGAAAATCTTCCGGCAAAAACGAAGATGATCGGCGTGGTTAAGACGGATGGTTACGGTCACGGGGCTGTCCCGGTGGCGAAGACGATCGCGCCGTTTGTCTGGGGCTATGCGGTGGCAACCTTGGAGGAAGGACAGAACCTGCGCCGCCACGGCATTGACAAACCGATTCTGGTGCTTGGCAGCACGCACCCACGCCATTTTGCGGAATTGATTGAGGGCGATATCCGTCCAGCGATCTTTGAGGAAGACAAGGCAGAGCTGCTCTCAAAACTTGCGGTTTCGATGGGAAAGACGGCGAAAATGCATATTGCGCTCGATACCGGCATGGGACGAATCGGATTTCACCCGGATGAAAATAGCCTGAAAGGGATAGAGCGGATTGCAAAGCTTCCGGGCATTGAGATCGAGGGAATGTTTACACATTTTGCGCGTGCTGACGAGGCGGATAAGGCATTTACCCATTTACAGTATGATCGGTACCAGAAATTCCATGAAGGTCTGGAAGCTGCAGGCGTTCATATTCCGATGTGCCACTGTGCGAACAGCGCGGCGATCATGGAACTGCCGCGGATGGGACTGGATGCGGCGAGAGCCGGTATCACGGTATACGGTCTGTATCCGTCGGATGAGGTAGAGCGGAACATGAAGATTTACCCGGCGATGGAGATCCGCAGCTTTATTACCTATGTTAAGGAAGTGGAGCCGGGCACGCCGATCAGCTACGGCGGAACCTTTGTGACGGACCGTCCGATGCGGATCGCGACGATTGGCGCCGGATACGGCGATGGCTATCCGAGAAATCTCTCTGGAAAGGGTTATGTCTTGATTCATGGACACCGCGCACCGATTCTGGGACGCGTCTGCATGGATCAGTGCATGATCGATGTGACCGATATCCCGGAGGCTGCTGAGGACACGCGGGTAACGCTGGTCGGACGCGACGGGGACGACGAGATCACGATGGAAGAGCTGGCGGAATGGAGTGGCGGTTTCCACTATGAGATCCCATGCGTGCTTGGAAAACGTGTGCCGCGCGTGTACGTGAGAGGTGGAAAGATCGTCGGGAAAAAGGATTATAATGATGATCGGTATGAGGATTTTATGGAGTAAAGCCGGTGTTTGAACCATTTAGAAAAAGGATTCATAAGATAAAGTAGATAGTTTCGGCAAAGCCGGGAACCTGGACTGCCGGATGCATTTATGGGACGACCCGCGTATAGGCGGTGTAAATCTGTCCATACTAACGGTATAAACGGACTGTGGAGCTGTGAAAGTACAAAGCAGTTATTTATATCTTAAAATAGTTTGGACGGAGTGTGAATCGAGTGGTTATCAGACGAGGAGATATTTATTACGCAGATTTAAGACCGGTCATCGGCTCAGAGCAGGGCGGCGTCCGCCCGGTGCTGGTCATCCAGAATGATATCGGCAACAAGCACAGCCCGACCGTGATCTGCGCGGCGATCACATCAAAGATGAACAAAGCCAAGCTGCCGACGCATGTGGAATTAAACACGCGCCGCTGTGCGATGGTGAGGGATTCGGTCATTTTACTGGAACAACTCCGCACGATCGATAAGCAGCGGCTGAAAGAGAAAATCTGTCATATCGACGGGGCGCTTTTACAGGAGGTGGACCGTGCGCTGAAGGTCAGTCTGGAACTGGATACATAAAATCAGCCGCGAACCCCTTGTCAAGCATACAGAATGGTGTTAAAATAGTTAAGATGCAGCTTTTTAGTGCCGAAATCGGCGTGATATAAAAGCTGATGAGCGAAAAGATACAACAAAGAAGATAGAAAGAGGAGTGTTATTTTATGTCAGGACATTCAAAGTTCGCCAATATTAAGCACAAAAAAGAGAGAAACGACGCAGCAAAGGGAAAAATCTTTACCGTTATCGGTCGTGAGATTGCCGTAGCTGTTAAGGAAGGTGGTTCGGATCCGGCAAACAACAGCCGTCTGCGTGATGTGATTGCAAAAGCAAAAGCGAACAATATGCCGAACGATACCATCGATCGTGGTATCAAGAAAGCAGCCGGAGATGCAAACTCTGTCAATTACGAGAATCTTACATATGAGGGATATGGTCCGAATGGCGTCGCTATCATCGTAGATACCCTGACCGACAACAAGAACCGTACCGCAGCGAATGTCCGCAGCGCATTTACCAAGGGCGGCGGAAACGTAGGTACTCCGGGCAGCGTGTCCTTCATGTTTGATAAAAAAGGTCAGATCATCATCGACAAAGAAGAGTGCGAGATGGATCCAGATGAGCTGATGATGCTTGCACTGGATGCAGGAGCTGAGGATTTCTCCGAGGAGGAGGACAGCTACGAAGTGATCACCGCACCGGAAGATTTCTCTGCAGTCCGCGAGGCGCTGGAGAAGGCTGGCGTTCCGATGATGGAAGCAGATGTTACCATGATTCCGCAGAACTGGGTAGAACTTACCGATGAGGAATCCATCAAAAAGATGCAGAGAATCCTGGATCTTCTGGATGAGGATGATGACGTACAGGCTACTTACCATAACTGGGATGAGTAATTGATATCATATTTGATATAGATTTAAAAAAATAAAGATACGATTCATATAAAAACTGTCGCTGGAATACAATGGCGGGCTGGACTTTTCAAAGAATAGGGCTGGCAGCCGGATGTATTTGGCGGCAGTTTTTGTGTAATAGGAATTTCCTTGGAGACACATTCGTTTTTATTTTGCAAATTTTATGGAAGCGTTAAAGAAAAAAATACCATGTCCGGCAGCAATAAACTTGCCTGAACATGGTATTTACTCGTATTTTATCTACTAGTTGCTTGTATAATGATAGCTGTCTAACAGCTGTGCCTTCATATGCCACAGCTCGTTGGAGAGATCCACATGAATCTCATGCGGGTTTACCAGACGGCGGGACTCATCCCACAGCGTCTCCTGTTCTTTCTTGCAGTATTCGCGGATGTCCATAACCTTTGGAGACTCGTAAACGCATTCGCCGTTTTTGAAGATTGGAACGAGAAGTTCGCGCATGGTGTAGGTGCCCGGCGCGAGGTGTGTCTTTTTCCATGTCTCGATCGGATCGAAGAGCAGAAGGGAATTCTTCTCATCGAACTCTTCATCCACGAGACAGATCAGATCTGCGATAATCTTGCCAGTCTCTTTGTCATAGATTCGCTGGATGGTCTTGTTGCCCGGATTGGTAACCTTTTCTGTATTTTCCGAAAGCTTGATCTTCGGGATAAATTTGCCTGTGTGACGGTCCATGATGGCAGCCAGCTTATAAACGCCGCCGAAGGAAGGGCAGTCCTTGGAGGTAATGAGGTTTGTGCCGACACCCCAGGACGTGATGGCAGCGCCCTGAATCTTCAGGCTGTCGATCAGGTATTCATCCAGATCGTTGGAGGCGGAGATGACTGCATCCGGGAATCCGGCGTCATCCAGCATCTTGCGGGCTTTCTTGGAAATATATGCAAGGTCGCCGCTGTCGAGGCGGATGCCGTAGAAAGTCAGCGGGATACCGGCGTCGCGCATCTCCTGGAAGACGCGGATCGCGTTCGGAACACCGGAACCCAGGGTATCATAGGTATCGGCTAACAGGATGCAGGCACTCGGATAGAGCTTTGCATAAGCGCGGAACGCAGTCAGCTCATCCGGGAAACTCATGATCCAGCTGTGTGCGTGGGTTCCCTTGACCGGAACGTCAAATAGTTTTCCGGCCAGTACATTGGAAGTGCCGATACAGCCGGCGATCATGGCAGCGCGGGCGCCATAGGTACCGGCGTCAGCACCCTGCGCGCGGCGAAGCCCAAACTCCATGATTCCGTCCCCGCGTGCGGCGAAGACGATACGGGAGGTTTTGGTCGCGATCAGGCTCTGGTGGTTGATGATATTTAAGATGGCAGTCTCAACCAGCTGTGCTTCCATGATCGGCGCGATGACCTTGACGAGGGGCTCACGCGGGAAGACAACAGTGCCTTCCGGGATTGCGTAGATGTTACCCGAAAATTTGAAATTGTGAAGATATTCGAGGAAATCTTCATCAAAAATGCCGAGTCCGCGTAAGTATTCGATGTCGGCATCATCGAAGTGAAGATTTTTCACATAGTCAATGACCTGCTCTAAGCCGGCGCAGATGGAAAACGCATTTCCATCCGGGTTTGTGCGGTAGAACGCATCAAAAATGACGGTTTCGTTGGCATCTTTCTCCCGGAAATAGCCCTGCATCATCGTCAGTTCATACAGGTCGGTCAATAGGGTAAGGTTTCTTGGCTCCATAATATTCTCCTTTGTTGCGAAAGACGGCTGCGGGCACGTCCTTCTTTTTATATATAGTATACTTCATTGTTTATATTTGCAATGAATGTCTGTGTCTGTTTTTTAAAGTAAAGACAGACATATTTTATATACTATACCATAAAATCAGGGGAATGGCAAAATAATGATAATTTTATAACATGTGAATCATATCCGAAACATTCCTTGACAACCATCTGGAAAAAAGATACAATGTCCATGTTAGTGATTTGATTACTAATTATGATAGGAAAAGCAATGATGGAGACAGTAGCGCCGCACGGAAAGCGGGAGCGAGGCAGGGACGGTGAGAGCCTGCTGTGAGTAAGGCGGATGCGAAGATCACTCCGGAGCTTCGGGCTGAACCATTTTTGGAAGTCTGAGCGCCGTTTCTGACAGCGCCCGGAAGGAAAATTCAGTAAGTACCGACGGTTTCCTCCGTTATAGGGAGCGCATATAAAGGTATGCAGTAATAGGTGGTTAAAAGCAAGTGGACCCTTGTCCTGTTACAGGATGGGTCCATTTTTATTTCATAGAAAAAGACATTCTATGAAATAAAAACTTTATTTCATATTTTTAGGAGGAATTTATCATGTACAACAAAGTTCCGGCAAACATGAATTTCGTGGAACGTGAAAAGAACATTGAGAAGTTCTGGGAAGATGAGCAGATTTTTAAGAAGAGTATCGACAGCCGTAAGCAGGGACCGACCTATACATTCTATGACGGACCGCCTACCGCAAACGGCAAGCCGCACATCGGACACGTGCTGACCCGTGTTATCAAGGATATGATTCCGAGATACCGCGCGATGAAGGGCTACATGGTTCCGAGAAAGGCTGGATGGGATACTCACGGACTTCCGGTTGAGCTGGAAGTAGAGAAGATGCTGGGACTGGACGGCAAGGAGCAGATTGAGCAGTATGGTCTGGAGCCGTTCATCGAGCACTGTAAAGAGAGTGTCTGGAAATACAAAGGAATGTGGGAAAAATTCTCCAACACCGTTGGTTTCTGGGCAGACATGGAGCATCCGTATGTTACCTACCACAACAGCTTCATTGAGTCTGAGTGGTGGGCATTAAAAGAAATCTGGAACAAGGGACTTCTTTATAAGGGCTTCAAGATTGTACCGTACTGCCCGCGCTGCGGCACCCCGCTGTCCAGCCATGAGGTGGCACAGGGATATAAGGACGTCAAAGAGCGTTCTGCGATTGCTAAATTCCCGGTAAAGGGCGAAGATGCATACATTCTTGCATGGACGACCACCCCGTGGACACTTCCGTCCAACGTGGCGCTCTGTGTAAATCCGGACGAGACATATGTAAAGGTAAAAATGAAAGAGGATGGCACGGTTTATTATATGGCGCAGGCGCTGTGTGATACCGTTCTGGGCGAGGGCACTTACGATGTCCTGGAAACCTTTGTCGGAAAAGATCTGGAATATAAAGAGTATGAGCCATTATTTGACTATGCCGTAGCAACCTGTGAAAAACAGCATAAGAAAGCATTCTACATTGTCTGCGATAATTATGTAACACTGACCGATGGTACCGGTGTCGTACACATCGCGCCGGCATTTGGTGAGGATGACTCCAAGGTCGGCAGAAAATATGACCTTCCGTTCGTACAGTTGGTAGACGGCAAGGGCGAGATGACGAAGGAGACTCCGTGGGCTGGTATGTTCTGCAAGAAAGCCGATCCGGAGGTTCTGAAAGCATTAAGAGAAAGCGGACTTCTGTTCTCTGCACCGGTATTTGAGCATAGCTACCCGCACTGCTGGCGCTGCGGCACACCGCTCATCTACTATGCCCGCGATTCCTGGTTCATCAAAATGACGGAGGTAAAGCAGGATCTCATCCGCAACAACAATACCGTCAACTGGGTGCCGGAGAGCATCGGCAAGGGTCGCTTTGGAGACTGGCTGGAAAACGTGCAGGATTGGGGTATCAGCCGCAACCGTTATTGGGGCACGCCGCTGAATATTTGGGAATGCGAGTGCGGTCACCGCCATTCTGTCGGCAGCATCGAAGAACTGAGATCCATGTCCGATAATTGCCCGGACAAGATCGAGCTGCACCGGCCGTATATCGATGCGGTCACCATTAAGTGCCCGCACTGCGGCAAGCAGATGAAACGTGTTCCCGAGGTCATCGACTGCTGGTTCGATTCGGGCGCCATGCCTTTTGCACAGCACCATTATCCCTTTGAAAACAAGGAGTTGTTCGAGCAGCAGTTTCCGGCGGATTTTATTTCTGAATCCGTGGATCAGACCCGAGGCTGGTTCTATTCGCTGCTGGCTATCTCCACGCTGATTTTCAACAAGGCGCCCTATAAGAATGTCGTTGTCACGGGGCTGGTACAGGACGAAAACGGCCAGAAGATGTCTAAGTCCAAGGGCAACGCGGTCGATCCGTTCGAGGCGCTGGCGAAGTACGGCGCGGACGCCATTCGCTGGTATTTTTATACGAACGGGGCGCCTTGGCTGCCCAAACGCTTTTCAGACAAAGGCGTGCAGGAAGGCCAGCGCAAGCTGATGGGTACGCTGTGGAACACCTATGCATTCTTCGTATTGTATGCTAATATTGATGATTTTGATGCAACAAAATATGCACTTGAATATGACAAATTATCTGTAATGGATAAATGGCTCTTATCAAAACTGAATACACTGATCAAGACAGTAGATAATCATCTTGCAAATTACCAGATTCCGGAAGCTGCAAGAGCACTTCAGGACTTCGTAGATGATATGAGTAACTGGTATGTAAGACGAAGCCGCGAACGTTTCTGGGCAAAAGGAATGGAACAAGATAAGATCAATGCTTACATGACTCTTTATACAGCACTCGTTACGGTATCAAAGGTTGCAGCACCGATGATCCCGTTCATGACCGAAGAAATTTATCAGAACCTGGTAAGAAGCGTAGATGAAACCGCTCCGGAAAGTATCCACCTTTGTGATTATCCGGTTGCAAATGAAGCTTATATCGATAAGACTCTGGAAGAGAACATGGATGAAGTTCTGAAGATCGTTGTAATGGGACGTGCATGCCGTAATACAGCCAACATCAAGAACCGTCAGCCAATCGGAAAGATGTTCGTAAAAGGTGCTTCCGATCTGCCGGAGTTCTATCAGGATATCGTGACAGATGAGCTGAATGTAAAAGAAATCGAACTTACAGATGATGTTCGTGCATTTACTTCTTATACATTTAAACCACAATTAAAGACAGTTGGACCAAAATATGGTAAACTGTTAGGTGGAATCAAAAATGAACTCAGCAATCTGGACGGAAATGCTGCTATGGACGAACTGAATGCGACAGGTGTTCTGAAGCTTCAGGTAAATGGACAGGAAATTGAACTTACAAAAGAAGACCTTCTGATTGACATGGCACAGATGGAAGGATATGTATCTGAGAGTGACTATGGTATCACCGTTGTACTGGATACAAACCTGACAGAAGAACTTCTGACAGAAGGATTTGTACGTGAGATCATCAGTAAGATCCAGACAATGCGTAAGGAAGCCGGATTTGAAGTTATGGACAAGATCAAGGTAACTTACGACGGAAGCGAAAAAGCAGAAAAAGTATTTGCAGAGTATGCAGAGCAGATCGGACAGGAGACACTTGCGGTAGCAGTTGAAAAGGCTGAACCTGCAGGCTATGTGAAAGACTGGAAGATCAACGGTGAAGCTGTAAATATGGGTGTAGAAAAGCAGGGAGAATAATCCCTGTCGCTGCGCAAAATGAGAAGGGAATATAAGCATGTACAGTAAAAGATTTGAAAAAGAAACTTTTAAAAATGATGTGAAAGAAAATGTGCGGACACTGTATCGTAAAGAGATTGAAGAAGCAAATCCGCAGCAGATTTTCCAGGCAGTATCTTATGCAGTAAAAGAAGCAATCGTAGATGACTGGCTTGCGACACAGAAAACATACGAAAAAGAAGATCCAAAGACCGTATATTATATGTCAATGGAATTTCTTATGGGACGTGCA
>ERZ1106973.3124-NODE-3124-length-10783-cov-5.900261_pt1 | contig 10783 bp, 8 predicted proteins | sample MGYA00403686_ERZ1106973 | MGnify/ENA primary metagenome ERZ1106973 (study PRJEB35170, sample SAMEA104062408) | human gut metagenome | biome: human gut; feature: human-associated habitat; material: faeces | place: Denmark | collected 2012-11-06 ...
CTCGGCGAACACGCCTGCGATCTGCTCGTAACCCTCCTTTTTCGCCTTGCTGGCGAAGAATACGTAACGGCTGCGCGCCTGACTTTCGCCGGCAAACGCCTTCAGCAGATTCTGCTCGGTCCTTGTACCTTTAATGCTCTTTTCCATAATCTTATATTGTTTAGTGTGTGTCGTTTATTTCCGTACAGCAAAGATAGGAAAATCCCCGACAATTCGCCAAATTATCTTCATCGTTTGTTTTTATACGGCTATTCGGATTACTTATAGACCCGATCGAGCATCTCCGCCACGTCCTTCCGGAACAGGGAATAGGCCGCCGGCAGAGCCATCGTGTCGCCGACCTCAGGCGGAACGATCCGGTAGCCGGGCATCGCCACCCACACCGGCACCGGGTCGAGCGTATAGGTCATACGGCCGTCGGGATGCCGCACGGCTTCGATTTCGGCCATCAGCCCTCCGTCGCAGTAGCGGCGGCGCTGATTGGAGACGAAGTTGCCCAGCGAATAGAGCACCACGTGCGATGAATCGGTCTCGAAGGGCTGCACCACGTGCGGATGGCTTCCGACGATCAGGTCCGCGCCGTTGCGGCGCAGAAAGCGCGCCAGCCGCCGCTGTTCGGCATTCGCCTGCCGTTCGTATTCGTTCCCCCAGTGGATGCAGACCGCGATGCAGTCCGGCGATCCCTCGCGCGCCGCGGCCAGATCGGCCGCCATGCGCACCGTGTCGATCAGGTTTACCCGCACGCCCTCCGGCACGGGGATTCCGTTGGTGCCGTAGGTGTAGTTGAGCAGTGCGAAGCGCACGCCGCAGTGTTCGAGCCAAAGCGGATTGTTGGCCGCACGGTCGAGGCTGTCCGTAAATACGCCCGTATGCCGGATGCCGCACCGCCGAAGTTCCGCGACGGTCGTATGCACCCCGGCGCCGCCGCCGTCGCAGCAGTGGTTGTTGGCCAGCACGGCCACATCGACCCCGGCGTCGCGCAGTGCGTCGGCCAGCGCCGCCGGAGAGCGGAAACAGGGATAGCCCGTATAGCGGTCGGTGCGGGTGAGCGTCGTTTCGAGGTTCACGATCACCAGATCGGCCGCACGGAAGCGGCGGTGCAGATGAGCGAACACCTCCCGGTAGTCGAACCCCGTTTCGCGGCGGGCCGCCGTGACCTGCGGCAGATGCTGCATCACGTCGCCCCCGAACAGCAGCCGCACGCGCACCGGCTTGGGCGGCGGAAGGGCAGGCTTCCGCTCCGACTGCTTCGCCGGAACGCAGCACGCCGCCGCCAGCAGCAGCCATGGAAGAATATGTCGAGCGGATATTTTCATGGTATGCGCCCCAAAGTTAGCTTTCCGTACGATAAAATCCAAAAACCGCACTATATTTGCCGTCCCGAACCGCCGAGCACGGTTTTTGCCGTCGTTCGGGATGCCGCGCGGCGCAGGCCGCGGCAAAAACGCGCAGCGGTGCGGCGGGCCGCTTCGCAACGCCGCCGTGCACCGCAGGCTCCGGCCCGCACCCGCCGTTCCGCATCTGCCGGCGGCGGAAGGGAGCGCACCGCGTGCAGACACGGTGCAGCCATGACAGACGCCAACGCGAAAAAACGTCGAACATATGCGTAACATAAGTAATATAAAGGGAGTGCTCTACGCCGTTGTCTCTTCGGCCACGTTCGGGCTGATCCCGCTCTTCTCGATCCCGCTGCTTCATGCGGGCATGGCCTCGCCGACGATTCTCTTCTACCGCATGCTGCTCTCGGCGGCCATCATGGCGGCGGTGGCGTTGCTGCTGAAACGCAACTTCCGCATCTCGCGGCGCGACTTCGGCGTACTGGCCGGCCTGAGCCTGATGTACGCCGCCACGTCGCTGGGACTGCTGCGCTCGTACGATTACATACCGAGCGGCGTGGCCACCACCGTCAATTTTCTCTATCCGCTGGTGGTGACCATCGTCATGACGCTCTTTTTCCGCGAACGCAGTTCGGTGTGGATCGTCATCGCAGTCTTCATTTCGCTCGTCGGCGTGGCGCTGCTGGCGTGGGGCGACGCGGGAAACAACGATCCGGGACGCGGCCTGATCTATGCCGGGACGACCGTATTCACCTATGCGGTGTATATCATCGGGGTGATGAAGAGCCGCGCCGGACGGCTCGACCCGCTGATCGTGGCGTTCTACGTGCTGACCTTCTCCGCCGCGGTGTTTCTGGTCTACGCCCTCTCGACGTCCGGCATCGCGGTAGTCCACACATGGCACATCTGGCGCAACCTGTTGTTGCTGGCCCTGCTCCCGACGGTGCTCTCCAACCTGACGCTGGTGCTGGCGATCAAGCATATCGGCTCGACGATGACTTCGATCCTCGGCTCGATGGAACCCCTGACGGCCGTACTGGTCGGCGTCGTCCACTTCGGCGAAGGCTTCGACCTCGACTCCGCGGCCGGACTGATTCTGGTCGTCACGGCGGTCATCATCGTCATTCTCCAGACCAATCACACGCCCCAGACGCCGCCGGCAAACATTCCGCCCACGCAGCCGCAGGAGTAAGACGCTGTCCGCCTTACACAGCCGAAAATCGCGGCCGCAGCCCGCGCCATTCCGCGCCGGACGGCGACTCACTGCCCGCAGGCGATCCGCCGCGTCGCGCCGACTGCCGTTCAGGACCGGCCCGGCGGCAGGCAGGCGCAACGGCCGGATTATTTCTTCTTCCGGTTCGGATTGGCCGGGAACCATCCCTTCGCCACACGTCCGCGCTGCTCGAACAGCTCGCCGATCGACCAGAGCGACGACGCGCCCCAGACGGCCAGCAGGGTGGACCAGAGGATATGCCGCACGGCGACCGACGCCGCGATCGCCGCGACGCCCATCAGCAGGAAAAACCACCAGCAGCGTACGCCGAAGTAATATTCGCCCTTGATTACGAAGGGGTGGAACAGACCGATGATCAGAAACGTAGCGACGCCGATCACCAGCCCCGTAAGGTTGTATTCCGTCAGAAATTCCATCATGATTCAGCAACAGTTTGAAAGCAAATATACGAAAAAAAGAGCGGCCCGCACCGGACCGCCCGAATAAATGACGCCGACAAGGCCGTCAGAAGCTGTACTGCACCATCACGTTCACGCGGTTGGCGTGGTTCTTCATGCTGTTCATGTCCTTGCGCGAACCGTAGAGGTACTCGCCGGCCACCTTGCAGCGCGGCGTGAGCGAATAGAAGATGTTGCCGAAGATATACTGCCCCTGCTTGTACTGGTCGTCGGTGTAATAGCCGTGGCTGCGCTGCACGCGGACGGTCGAATAGCCGCCCGAAACGAACAGGCGCGGCGTGATGTTGATCTGCCCGGCGGCCTGCCAGCCCCACATCGGCATCATGCGCACGAGCGACGGATCTTCGGGATTGGGCGTGAAGTCGAGTCCCGAACCCGTCAGGTCCTGAATATAGGGGGTGATGCCCTCGCCGTAAACGCCGTTCATGAAGAGCCGGAACCAGTCGCAGCACTTGATCGTACCGCTGAACTGCACGCCCCAGCCGAGCAGCGAGGTGGTCGAATTCTTCGAAACCTTGTGCATGTAGGGGTTGCGGATGACGCCCGACGCGCGGATATGGCTGCTGCGGTCGTCGCCCCACGCATACTGCAGATACATCGGGAAGTCGGGCACGCGCTGGTGCATCGGCTTGAAGTTTTCGCCGTAGGTCGCACTCACATTGGGCATTTCGGCCGCAACGCCGAAGGTCATGTGCCGGCGGGCGAACGAAACCTCATAGCGGATCATCGTGGCGAAATTGAAGTTGTAGGCGTTCGGTCCCTGAAAGTCGATGGTCGTGGGCGCGGCCTGCAGGTCGCAGAACGTCGTCACGTCGCGTCCGAGGGTCAGCCCCTTGAACGACACGTAAGCCGAGCGCAGACGGGGCGTATAGCTGCCCTCCGCGCCGCCGCGGAAGTCGGCGTCCATGTAAATCACCACGCGGCCCAGCGCCCGCGTGTTGGTGATCGCCTTCATGAAGAGACGCGAAGTCGAGGCGTCCATCATCAGCTTCTGTTTCGAATTGTAATTGCCCGGCACGGGAATGTCGTAGGGCACGAAGTCGATGTTGTCCACGATGCCGTCGAAGTCGTATCCGGCGCGCAGGCTCACGAAGCCGCCCAGCGAAAACGAGAACCGGTTGTTCTTCGACGCGAATACGAACTGGGGCTTCTCGGACTGCTGGAAGCCGGGGCGGTGCGTCTCGATATAGTCCTGCGTGGCGTTGTCCATCGCCAGCCGGTTGAGCGCCGCGGCCTGACGGCTGCCGCAGCCGCCGCAGTTGTAAACCGTGTCCACTTCGTGCACGGAGATGAGATAGACCGTGGGCGAATACTCTCCGTTGCGGCCGTCACGCATGTGTCGCTGGGCCGAAGCGGAAGACGCAAGCAGCAGAGCCACAATCAAAAGTCGAAATGTTTTCATAAGCTGAATTGATTTGGTTTTAAATTTGTCCGATATGTTTTGTTTTTGGAGCACAAGCAGTTGATGTTCAAACCCCCGATCAGCAAGTTATATGCCAAAGGATCCCGCACGCCATTCGATCTGCCGGAACGCGCGGCGCTTCCGTCCTGCGGCAAAAGGCGCTCCGCCGGCTCCGGACGGGCTTGGTTTGCACGCGGTTTTCATTATCTTTGCCGAAGATAAACTCCCGCACGGACAGGCAGCGTCCCCGGCAGCGGCAAAACGATTTGCCCCAGCCCCCGACTTGCACTATCTTTGCCGTGGATAAACCGCCGCACGGACAGACGCCCGGCAAACCGGTTCCGCACCCGGCCCGCATCGTCTTCGTGCGTTAATTAAAATAAGGTATGTTTCTCTGGTTTATTTCGATTCTGACGCTCGCGGCCGCAGCCGCAGACATCATACACTACCGCCGGCTGCGGCGGCGCGGAACCTCCGCACGCAACCTGCGCCTGTTCGTCGCGCTGGCCGCCGCCACCGACGCCCTGCCGCCGGTCATCGCCCTGACCGACGCCCTGAGCCGCGACAACACCACGGGATTCATGCTCTTCGCCATGTGGGCGTTCTGGGTATGGATGATCACCGTCCTGCCGCGCATCGCCTGCTATTTCTTCCGGCTCATCGGCCTGCCGCACGCCGGCATCGCCGCCGGCATCTGCGTGGCCGCGCTCCTGATCTGGGGCACCACTCGGGGCAGGACGCAAATCCGCGTCAGCCGCACCGAAGTCTGCTCCGAACGGATTCCCGCGGGATTCGACGGTTTCCGCATCGTCCAGTTCTCGGACGTTCACCTCGGCACGCTCGTCTGCCCCGAAGCGGAGCTGAGCCGCATCGCGGACAGCATCAACAGCCTGCATCCCGACCTCGTCGTCTTCTGCGGCGATCTGGTCAATATCCGCGGTTCGGAGTTGGACGCCCGCGCCATGCGCCTGCTGGGCGGCCTGCGCGCACCGTACGGAGTCGTGTCGGTCACGGGCAACCACGACGCCGGAGTGTACATCAAGGACAGCATCGCGCATCCCGCCCAAGCGAGTCTGGCCGAGGTCGTCGCACGCCAGCGGGAAATGGGGTGGCGCGTGCTGGAGGACACGACCGTCTACCTGCGGCGCGGCGGCGACAGCATCTCGCTGACGGGCCTTTCGTTCGACCCCGCACTGCGGCACCTGCGCCACGCTCCCGACCTGCCGCCCGCGAACCTGAACGCCGCCTACCGCGGCGTCCCCGACTCGCTCTACAACATCACCGCCGTGCACATTCCCCAGCTCTGGGACCAAATCGCCGGAGAGGGATACGGAGACCTGACCCTTTCGGGCCACGTACACAGTATGCAGCTGAAAATACGCCTTTTCGGACACGCCTTCTCTCCGGCGCAGCTGATCTACACGCGGTGGAGCGGTCGCTACGACGAAAAAGGCCGCACACTCTATATCAACGACGGCACGGGGTACGTCGCATTCCCGATGCGTCTGGGCGCATGGCCCGAAATCACACTCATAACGCTGAAAAGATGCGGGTAACACTTTCCGCCGCGGTTACGGCCGACGGCTTTCTGGATGACAACAGCCCCCGGAGGCTGATTATCTCGACGCCCGAAGACTGGGCGGAGGTCTACCGTCTGCGCGCCGCGCACGACGCCATTCTGGTCGGCGCCGAAACACTGCGGCGCGACGACCCGTCGCTGCTCGTGCGCGACGAAGAGGTTCGCGCCCGCCGCAGGGAGCGGGGATTGCCGCCTGACATCGCCAAAGTGACGCTAACCGGCACGGGCGAACTTTCGCCCGGACTGCGTTTCTTCACCGAAGGCGAGGCCGAACGCTATGTGTTTTCTCCGCACGAAATAGATAGTTTACAGAACATTGAAACGGTTATATCAACCGGAGAACCAATTACGGCGAAGCTGATCGTCACCCAGCTGGAGAAGCGGGGCGTCGAACGGCTGATGGTCGAGGGCGGGGCGGCGGTCCTCCGCATGTTCCTCGGCGAAGGCATGGCCGACACCCTGCGGCTGGCCGTCAACCCGCAACTGCGGCTCGGCTCGGCGGGCGGCGCGGAATTCCGCTTCACACCGCCGCAGGGCACTCCGCAGACCCGCGAAAACTTGGGCGGCATGGAGGTCACGACCTACACGCTGCATCCCGACACCTCCGCCGCAGACCTGCGTTTCCTGAAGCAGGCCGTGGACGAAGGCCGCAAATGCACTCCCAGCGCCACGTCCTACTGCGTCGGCGCGGTCGTGGTCACGGCCGACGGCCGGATCTTTGCAGGGCACACGCACGAAACCTCGCCGACGCACCACGCCGAGCAGGAAGCCATCGCCAAGGCGCTGGCGGCCGGAGCGCCGCTCCGCGGAGCCGCCATGTACTCCTCGATGGAACCCTGCTCGCAGCGGGCCAGCGAACCGGAGAGCTGCACGCAGCTCCTGCTGAAATACGGATTCGCCCGCGCCGTCTTCGCGCTCTACGAACCCGACTGCTTCGTCTGCTGCCGCGGTGCGCTCACCCTGCGTGAAGCGGGCGTCGACGTACGGGTCTATCCCGGACTGGCCGGGGGAGTGTGGGAAGCCAACGCCCACCTGAAGCGCTGAAACCGGCGCAATTTATGTCCATAAGGGCCTAAAATTGGCCTCTTTTACCGGAAAATCGCGCAACATATCGGGATAACTTATATATTTGTGTTTTAAACGTATCGATGAATATGAAAACAGCAGTCGGAATAGCTTTTGCGGCGGTATTCGCAACCGTCGTCCCGCTGTCGGCGCAGGAGGTCAAGCAGACGCTTTCGCTCGACGAGGCGATCGCCGTCACCCTCACGGAAAATCCCGCGATGAAGGCAGCCGAGTTCGAGGAGAAGGCCGCGATGCAGGAGCGTCGCGCGGCCATCGGCCTGCGCATGCCCAAAATCAACGTCACGGGCGCCTATGCCTATCTGGGCAAGGACATCGGATTCGACTTCAACGAGATGAAGGGTCCCGCCAAGAACCTCGCGGGACAGCTGCTGGGAAGCGGGCTGATACCGCCCGAAGCGATCCCTTCGATCAACGGCCTGCTCAACCCGCTGCTGAACGCCGACTGGTTCCTCACGCTGCAGGACCGGAGTCTGGGGTTCGTGGGTGGCGGGGTGACCATGCCGATCTGGCTGGGCGGTAAGATCAACGCCGCCAACCGCGCCGCACGCATCAACGAACGCACCGCCGCAGAGCAGGGCAACCAGACGCGCAACGCCCTGATCTCCGAGCTGGTGGAGCGTTACTTCGGCCTTGCGCTCGCCATGCAGGTCGTCGAGGTGCGCCGGCAGGTCGTGGACGGCGTGCGCCGCCACCTCGAAGACGCCATAGCCCTCGAAAAGAACGGCATGATCGCCCAGAGCGAACGGCTCTACGTCGAATTCAAGATGGCCGAGGCCGAGCGCGAGCTGGCCAACGCCAAGCTGCAGGCCGAAACCATCGCCAGCGCACTCTCCAACACGCTGGGACGCGAAAACGCGTGGCAGCCCGTGACGTCGATGTTCATGATCGACAAGGTCGAGGATCTGGCTTACTATCAGGATCTGGCGCAGGACCGCAACCCGCTGCTCAATCAGGTTTCGCTCAAACGCCAGCTGGCCGAGGAGGGCGTCCGCGTCCAGCGCGCCGAATTCCTGCCGCAGGTGGCGGCCATCGGCGGCGGCTCGTTCTACAACTATCAGGTTTCGGGCATCGTGCCCCGCTGGGCCGTGGGCGTGGGGGTCAATATCAAGATCTTCGACGGCCTGAACCGCGAATACAAATATTCGGCGGCCAAACAGACCGCACGCCGCGTCGGCGCCCTGCAGAACAAGGCCGGCAAGGATATTTCGGTGCTGGTCGAGAAGCTCTACAACCAGATGATGAACTACCGCAACCAGATGACCTCGATCGACGCGTCGCTGAACTTCGCCGAGGAGTACCTCCGCATGAAAAACGCCGCCTTCCTCGAAGGCATGAGCTCGTCGTCGGACCTGATCGACGCCGAGCTGAACCTCGCGGGAGTGCGCACCGAACGTCTGCAGGCGGCCTACAATTTCGACCTGCTGCTGGCGCAGCTGCTCGAAACCGCAGGCATCAGCGACGAATTCCCGGCCTATGCGCGCCGCAGCGACGCACGGCCCGTTCTGTTCGATAAAAAATAAAATCCGAAAAATATGAAACGCAGCAACATCATTGGAATCATCGCGGCCGCCGTGGTCATCATCGTGTCGGTCGTACTGATCAGCTGGTACCTCCGCAGATCGACCCCGACGCTGATTCAGGGCACGGTGGAGTGCACGACCTACAAGGCCTCGTCGAAAGTGCCGGGCCGTATTGACGACATGAAAGTCGAGCAGGGCGACCGCGTGGAAAAGGGGCAGCTGCTCTACACGCTCTCGACGCCCGAACTGGAAGCCAAGCTCCGGCAGGCCGAAGCGGTCAAGAGCGCGGCCGCGGCGTTGGATCAGGCCGCCATAGCCGGCGCCCGCATCCAGCAGATCGAAGCGGCCATGAACATGTGGGAGAAGGCGCAGGCCGGGCTGGAACTGGCGCGCAAGACCTACGAGCGCGTGAAAAACCTCTACGAGCAGGGCGTAGTCCCCGAACAGAAGATGGACGAAGCGTCGGCCAACTACAAAGCCATGGAAGCCACGGCGCTGGCCGCCAAAGCGCAGTACAATCTGGCCATGGACGGCGCCCGCAAGGAGGACAAGGAGGCTGCCGCGGCCCGTGTCCGTCAGGCCGAAGGAGCCGTCAGCGAAGTCGAATCCTACATCAGCGACGCCATGGTCTATTCGCCCGTCACGGGCGAGGTCTCGACCATCATCGCCGAGCAGGGCGAGCTGGTCGGCAGCGGCTATCCCGTGGTGGCGATCCTCGACATGAGCGACATGTGGGTGACTTTCAATATCAAGGAGACCCTGCTCCCCGCGATTCGGGTCGGCACCCGCATGAGCGGCTACGTGCCGGCGCTGGGGTATGACGTGGAGTTCGAGGTGACCTATATCGCCGTGCAGGCCGACTTCGCGACGTGGTCGGCGACCCGCACGCAGGGCGGCTTCGACATCCGCACCTTCGCCGTCAAAGCCAAGCCCACGACGCATATCGAAAACATGCGTCCGGGAATGAGCGTACTCGTGGACTGGGACCTGATCGGGAAGTAGGAGAGTGCGATGCTGAATTTCCTGCGTAATACTTATGCCGTTCTGCGGCGGGAACTGACGCGCCTCGCGCACCAGCCGATGTATTTCGTGCTGATGCTCGTGCTGCCCGTCGTGTCGTTCGCGTTCTTCGCCCTGCTGTTCAACAAGGGCGTGGCGCGCGACATTCCGATCGCGGTACTGGATCAGGACCACACCTCGCTCTCGCGCAAGGTCACGCAGATGATCGACGACACGGCGACGGCAATGGTGTCGTACGGCATTCAGGACATGGACGAAGGCGAAAGGCTGATGCGCGAAGGCAAGATCATGGCGATCGTGCAGATTCCGGCATTCTTCGAGAAAAATATCCTGAGCAACAGCCAGACCCATATCGAGACCTACATATCGGGAACGAACATCACGGTGAACGGCCTGCTGTCGAAAGACATCCAGACCGCCGTGACGACCTTTTCGGGCGGCATCCAGATCCAGCTGCTCACCAAACAGGGACTCACCGAGCTGCAGGCCATGGCGCAGCTGATGCCCGTGCGGTTCAACAAGCACGTATTGTTCAATCCCTATATCAATTACGGCTATTACCTCTCGCCGAGCTTTATGCCGATGATGCTCCTGATCTTCATCGTCATGGTGACGGTCTTCACCATCGGCACGGAGCTTAAGAAGGGTACGGCGCGCGAATGGATCGAGACGGGCAACGGCTCGGTATCGGCCGCACTGCTGGGGAAGGTCCTGCCAGTGACGGTGGTGATGTTCCTCATGTCGCTGGTCATGTTCCTGATCATCTTCAAGGTCGTCGGCGTGCCCCTGAACGGCAGTCTGACGGTCATCCTGCTGAGCACGCTGCTCTTCGTGATGAGCTATCAGGCCATCGCGGTCTTCATCGTCTCGCTGCTGTCGAACCTGCGCCTTTCGCTCTCGATCGGCGGCGGCTATTCGGTGCTGGCCTTCACCTTTTCGGGACTCACGTTCCCGATCATGGCCATGTGGCCCGCCATGCAGTACCTGAGCAGGCTCTTCCCGTTCACCTACTACACCGACATCTTCGTCGATCAGATGCTGCGGGGCGCCCCGGTCGTCTGTTCGCTGCCCGACATGTGCTACATGTCGCTGTTCATTGTCTTACCGCTTCTGTGCCTGCCGCGCCTGCGGACCATCTGCACGGAGG
>ERZ1106973.3146-NODE-3146-length-10710-cov-2.774941_pt1 | contig 10710 bp, 9 predicted proteins | sample MGYA00403686_ERZ1106973 | MGnify/ENA primary metagenome ERZ1106973 (study PRJEB35170, sample SAMEA104062408) | human gut metagenome | biome: human gut; feature: human-associated habitat; material: faeces | place: Denmark | collected 2012-11-06 ...
CGCCCTTTGGAAACCTTCGGGCAAAAATACTTAGTCTTTCTTGAAATATCGGTTTTATCAGCTTAACAGTCCCGTGTTTTTTGATTGCCCTTAATCCTTAATCCTGCACAAGGCTCCCCGCCGCCTCGGCCTCCTCCAGCTCGTGCATATACTTGTATACCGTATAGCGCGAAACATTCAGCCGCTCGGCGACAATCGCCACGGACTTTTGATAGGTGAACGCGCGGCGCTTGTAGAGCATGCGGATGATGCGCATGCGGTCGGTCTTTTTCATCGCCTCCGGCTCCTTGCCGACCGCGCTGATGCACTCGCGCAGCAGCTCCTCGAGCTGGCTTCTGGCGTCCTGCATGAGCGTCTGCTGCAAATCGCCGCTGGTGGCGGTCAGCTCGCTGAGCATCTGCCCGGCGCGCACCATGTTCGTGATATCCAGATTGATGCCCAGCGCGAAGTGATAATCCTCGCCGACGATGTTGAACGTCGAGCTTTTGAGCGTCCGCCCGTCGCGGGAGAGCACCATCTGGTTGATGTAATCCTTATTCTGGTAGATGCTCTCGTCGTAATCGCCGATGTCGCCGAAGATGTCCGCCGTCGAGCCGACCTCGCGCCCCGTCACCGTGCCGTTGAAAATCGCCAGAATCGGATGCCCCGGCCTCGTCATGTCGTGCACGATGGTTTCGCAATTCGGCCCGAACATCACGGAGATGCCGCGCGCCTCGTTCTTCAGAAAATTGAGCATTTCGTCCCGGTTCATTGAAAAGTCCTCCGTCCAGCCCTTTCGGGTTTTCATTTTGTTTGCTTTTTTATGTTGATAACAAACGTTCCGGCAGACCTTCTCTTTGCCGGGAAAAGTGACATTCTGTTGCCTTTGGTCTATTATATCACATTTTCTTCCCGTTGGGTATGCCTTAGCGTCAAAATCAGCGCGGCAAACATCATCAGCGCGCAGAAAGACAGCGGGAGCGCCGTCTCCCAATAGCTGCCCAGCGACGCCAGCGCAACCAGCGCGCAGATCGGCGCGGCCTTTTTGTCCTTCGCCGCCAGCACGGCGCTCAGGATATCCGCCAGATAGAAATATCGCTCGTGCATCCGCGGCAGGAAGAACACAATCGCCAGCGGCAGCAGCAGCGCCAGACGCAGATCCCCTTCCCGCGTCAGCTTTCCCGCCTGCTTCACGCCGCAGGCGACCAGCAGCGCACACGCGCCAAACGCCAGCGCCATGCCGAAATTGCCGTAGGCATATACATCCAGCCCGGTCGTGTTCATCAGCGCGAAGAAGCTGGGCGCGTTATAGGTCAGGCCGGTATACAACCCCGTCTGCGCGGTGTAAATGGAAAGCAGCGCACCGATGGATTTTCCGCCCAGCAGCGCGGGCAGCGCCGTCGCCGCCAGCGCCGCCAGAAAGACCAGCGCATCCGACAGCCGCAGCTTTCGATCCGCCCAGAGCACCGCGACCATCGGCAGCAGGAACACGGCTTGCAGCTTGAACGCCAGCGACAGCGCAAAGCACGCCGCCGCGCCCGCGGGCTTCCGCTCCAGCGCGAGCGCCAGCCCCCAGAGCGCGCAGGCCGCGTACAGGCTGTCGCACTGGGCGAACATGCCGCCGTTGAGCGCGACAGTCGGCAGCAGCAGCGCCAGCCCGAAGGCGGCGGCGCTCTTTTTGCCGTCCTTCTGCGCCAGCGTCGCCGCCGCCCCCGCCAGAAACGCATCCCCGATGAAGGAAACCGCCTTCACCGCGTAGAGCGACGGCACGGGCAGCCGCGTGATGACGAACAGGATGTATTGATACAGCACGTTGTATTCGCCGATGTTCTGGCGCATCCCCTCAGCGAACGAACCGCCCGCCAGTTTTTGCAGCCAATCGGCCAGATAAATCTCGTAATCGCCGGAGGAGCGCTCCAAAAAGCTGACCCGCGCCAGCATGGCCGCCGCGCAGAGCGCGCCCAGCAGCAGCGCGCCCAGCGCCCCCTGCTCGTGCTCGCACGCAATCCGCATCGCGAAGACGAGCATCGCCGCCAGCGGCAGGCACATCATAGCCGCCGTCGCCGCGTGATGCCCCAGCGCAAGCGAGCGCGTCATCATCACGCCCGCAAAGCCCAGCAGCACCAGCGCGGCGCAGGCGATTCTCGCCGCGCGGCCGCAGGGCTGCGCGAGCAGACGCCGCAGGCGCTCATCCAGCGCGTCAAGCGTCGCTTTCACCGATCTGCGCCCCCTTGATGCCCAATTTGCCCATCAGTTCCAGCGCCAGCGCCGCCGCGCAGGCAATCGCCAGCAGGCTCAGCACGTTCATCGGGATGACCGTGAACGAGAAAATCGCCTCCATGTAGCTGCACAGCGAAATCAATTCCAGCACAATGGCAATCGCCAGCCGCCGCGCGCTGTTTACGCAGGCAAAGGCCAGCATGCCCGCCAGATACAGGCAGCGCGCGTTCATCTGCGGCAGAATCAGCGGCAGACCGGCCGCCAGCAGCAGCGCCGCCAGCAGCAGCGTGTCCGCGTCCGGCTCCCGGCGCGCGTGGATCAGCGCAAAGGCGACCAGCAGCGCCGAGGCGAAGGCCAGATACATGCCCATGCCGCTGAACTCGCGCACGGAGGCGACCGTCATCAGGCTGTAAACCCCCGGCGCGTGATCCGCCAGACCCGCGCCCTCGTAAGAGATCGCCTCGATCTGCTGGGCATAGCGGCCGAATATCGCCGTCAGCCCCTGCCCGTCGAGCAGGAACGCCGCCTGCGCCAACACAAACGCCGCCAGACCCGCCAGCAGATGGCGGATGGAAACCCTGCCCTTCATAAAGAACACGAGCAGCAGCGGGAACAGGAAGCCCGCCTGCAATTTCGTCGCCGCCGCCAGCCCCCAGAGGATGCAGCCCCAGACCGGGTGATCCTTCAGCAGCAGCGCCAGCCCCCAAAGCGCCAGCGCGGCGAACATCGCGTCGCACTGCGCCCAGCAGCCGGCGCTCAGCAGCATCGTCGGCGCAAGCACGCAGGCCAGCATCGCGCCCACCGCCGCGCCCGGCTTAGCGCCGCGCGTCAGCGCCAGCTTCAAAACCGCCAGCGCCGCCGCCGTCTGGCAGGCCATGTCAAACAGCTTGACGGCGTACATCTGCGGGAAGGCTTCCAGCCGGGAAATCAGCGCCATCACGATCAGATAGCCGCCCGACCACGCGCCGTCCTCCCACGCCATCGCCGTGCCGAGGTCGTAATTCCACATGCCCTCCAGCATCGGCGCAAGCACCTTGCTCATGCGCCCCGGCTTGATATCCAGCATCGCCAGATGCGCCGCCACCGCCAGCATGGCCAGCAGCGCCGCGCACAGCAGCACGATTACCGGCTCCTCCCGGAGCGCGCGCCACGCGCCGGCCAGCAGCAGCGCTGCGCAGCCCGCGCCGACCAGCGCGATCACCGCCGCGCCCTCCATCGCGGCGCAGAGCTTGAGTGCCAGCGCGAAAAACGCGAGCGTCAGCGCCGCGCCCAGCGCCAGCCTTTGGGTTCCCCGAACCCGTGCCTCCATCCCCGCGCGAAGCGGGTCCCGCATCCATGCCCTGTTCATCACGCCTTCACCTCCGTCAGCACGGCTTCCGTCTTCTCCTCGTGCAGGCTCTTATACAGCGCCGCCGCCGTCAGCGCGACCGCCGCGCCCTGAAAGAGCGTCGCCCATTTGAGATCAAAAATCGCGTCGCCCGGCAGCCCGCCCGTATAGCAGATATACGAAGCCAGCCCGAACAGCAGCGGCAGCGCCATCCGCTTCGGGCGATACGCCGCGATCACCAGCGCGAGCACGTCCGCGCCGAAGGTATAGCGCTCGTGCATCTTCGGCAGGAAGAACGGCACGCCGCCCAGCACCAGCAGGCAGGCCAGCAGCGTCCCCTCCCGCGTGATGTGCGTCCGGTTCAGGCAGAGCATCAGGCAGACGACGACCATCATCGCCAGCCCCAGCGCCATTGCCATGTTGCCGAAGAGATCGTACAGCATGCCGTTGTCCATCGTCGAGGGCAGCAGGTTATACAGCGACGGGCCGTTGATGGAAATGCCGTTGTAGCCGCCCGCCTGCGCCAGATAGACGGTCAGCACGTGGTGCAGCGACTTGCCGCCCCAGAACGCGGGGATCATCATCGCCATATACGCCGCCGGGATCAGCACCAGATGGCGCAGCTTGATGTCCTTGCGCAGCCACAGCGGCAGCAGCGTCGGCAGGAAGAACACCGTTTGCAGCTTGAAGGAGAGCGCCACGCCGAAAAGCGTCATGCTCCATGCGCTGCGCTTTTGCAGCGCGTGATACAGCGCCAGCAGGCATAGCGACGTATAGATCACGTCGCACTGCCCCCAATACGCGCCGTTGAAAACGACGGTCGGCAGCATCAGCGTCAGGCAGAAGAGAACGGCGCGCCCCGCGTCCCCCCGAACCTTCAGCCCCGCCAGCTTGGTGACGGCGTAGGCCATCAGCGCCTCGAACGCCAGCGATACAATCTTGACCAGATACTGCCACGGATAATTCTTGACTCTGGAAATCAGCAGCAGCAGGTACAGATACGGCGGCGTGTAATCGCTGCCGATGTACGAGCCGAGCCCTTCCTTGATGCCCATCTGGGAGTAGCTGTAGATCCAGCCGCTCAGGAAGATGTCGTAATCGTCGCTCACATAGTCAAACAGCGAAACCTTCGCCAGCAGAATCGCGCCGATCACCACGCAGAACAGCGCCTGCGCGCCGAAATTCAGCCTTCTGCCGATGTGCAGCGCCACCGCTGCCGTGAGCGCATAGAGCGCGGCCAGCACGACGGTCGTAAACCGAATCAATTCCTCCGCGCGGAAGCCGGTGAATTCGTCGATCTTGGCGTAGCGCGCGTGGTAAGCGAAGACCGCGAACACCGCCGTCGCGAGCAGCACCAGCGCGTAGCGCGCCCACGCGGGCACGCGACGCCCCAGCAAACCGCGCAGCGCGTCGTCTGCAAAGTTCTTGTTCATAGCTTATTCCTTCCTTCGGGCGAAGCGCCCGCGTTGGTTTCCATCGTCTTATTATACTGAAAAAAAGCGGTTCTGTACAGCGAAAAAGCCGCCCGACGCGGCATTTTCCTCCCGCGCGGCGCATACCATGGATTTGGAGCGCCGTTTTTTCCTTCGCTCACATTTTTGTTCGTCTCCCGCCGCATTCCGGCAACAACCGACGCATATACTGTCCTTATCGCGCGGGCGCACCCCGCCCATTTGATTCGTTTCGAGGTGATTTTTCTTGCAGCAGCGTTCAGCTCTACAACAGATGCGCGCGCCGAAGGAGGCCGCTTTTGATTTCTCGTTTTACGCGCCCTATAAGGCCGCGGTGGAGACCGCGTTTCTCTCGCTCTGCGCGGCGCGAATGCAGCTTGAGGAGGAACACACGCCCTTCGCCGTCCGCTCGATGACGTTCCGGCTCAAATCGCCCGCGTCCATCCGCGAAAAGCTGCTCCGCCGCGGCCTGCCGCAAAACGCGCAGGGCGCGGCCAGCCTGCACGACGTCGCCGGTCTGCGCGTCGTGCTCTCCAGCGTGGAGGCCGTGTATCATTTTGCGGATATCCTGCGCGCATCGACCGCGTGGCAGTTTGTCTGCGCGCGGGATTACATCGCCGCACCGAAGAAGAGCGGCTATCGCGGCCTGCATCTGGTGATGCTCGTGCCCGTCTGCTTAAACGGCCAGAATGCCTCCGTTCCGGTCGAGATTCAGCTCCGAACGCCCGCGATGGATATGTGGGCCTGCGTCGAGCATGATCTATGCTATAAGCCTGTGAAAGAAGCGTAACGCCTTTGGCTGCGCTTGCGAAGGCCGCCGGAAAGCGTCAAAAAGCGAATCCCTTTCTTTCGAAAGGAACTCGCTTTTTCTTATCTGACAATGAAAAAGTATCCGGCCAGCGCCAAAATCGCCAGCATGACGAGGCAGACCGGCACAATGGTAATCAGGGCGGCGATCAGCATCGCCAGTCCGTCGCCCCTTTCCATCTCGTCGCAGGGCGCGCGGTCATCCATCCGCCCGCCCATTCTTTCCTTTTGCAGCTTGCGGAAGCGGTCATACCGCCCCTTAAACGGCATCCCCATGGCTTATTCCTTCTCGGAAAGCGGATGGTGGCAGGCGACGAAATGACCAGGCGCCATTTCCTTCCACTCCGGCACGGCATGCTTGCAGATTTCCGTGCAGTGCGCGCAGCGCGTGTGGAATTTGCAGCCCTGCGGCGGGTTGACCGGGCTGGGAATATCGCCTTCCAGAATCCGCAGCTCGCGGTTCTCCTCCACGTCCGTGGTCGGAATCGCGGCCATCAGCGCCTCGGTGTACGGGTGCAGCGGATGGTCAAACAGCTCCTGCGTGTTCGCCAGCTCGACCATGTTGCCCAGATACATCACGCCGATGCGATCGGAGATGTATTTGACGACGGAGAGATCGTGCGTGATGAACAGGTAGGTCAGGTTGCTCTGTTCCTTCAAATCGGCCAGAAGGTTGATGATCTGACTCTGGATGGACACGTCCAGCGCGGAAACCGCCTCGTCGCAAACGACGAATTTCGGCTTCACCGCCAAGCTTCGGGCAATGCCGATGCGCTGGCGCTGGCCGCCGGAGAACTGATGCGGGAAGCGATGCAGGAAATAGCTCGCCAAGCCCGCGTCTTCCATCGTCTTGATGATGTATTCCTGCATGCGCTCGTCGTTCTTCTTGAAGAAGCCGTGCGCCAGCAGACCCTCGCCGATGATGTTGCCCACCGTCATGCGCGGGTTCAGGCTGGAATACGGATCCTGGAAGATGAGCTGCAGGTCGCGGCGGAGCTGGCGGATCTCGTCGTATTCAAGGCGCGCAAGGTCGATGCCCTCGTCGCGCAGCGCCTCGTAGCGCGCAAATTCCGCGTCGTCCGCGTACTGCGCCCGCTGGGCGTCGAGCTGCTGGCGGACGTCGCCGATCCGGCGCGCAAGCTCGGCGAGCTTTTCGTCGATCTTCGCGAGGCTGGCGCGCAGCTTGGCCTCCTTGTTCTTGAGGCCGCTCGTGTTCTTGCCGTTCTCCTCGGCCTTCTTGATGTCAAAGAGCAGGTCGTCCAGATCGAGCTGCACCGCGCCGCGGCGGTTCATCTCCTTCACGCGCTCCTTGGAAATGCGGTATTCCTCCAGGAACAGCTTCTGCACCGCCTGAATGTCCTTCACGCAGACAAAGCCGCCGATCAGGTTCGCCATATCCAGCAGCGCGTCGTTCTCGTCCTTGACCGCCTTATCCAGCTCGTTGTGCTTCTTGTACTTCGCCTCGCCGTCCGGCAGCGCGTCGTATTCCTTCTGCACATTGGCCAGATGCTTTTTCAGCTCGTGCCACTTTTCGCGGCGCTTTTCGAGCGTTTGCAGCGTCTTTTTGACGTAAACCGGCGCGAGATCGTCCAGCGTGCGGCCGTAGTACATCGTCCGGCCGTCCGTCTGGCGGTAGAGCTGGAGCAGCGTGCGGCCCAGCGTGGACTTGCCGCAGCCGCTCTCGCCGACCAGACCGAAGGTCTCGCCCTCGTAGATATCCAGCGTAATGCCGTCGTTGGCCTTGACGTAAAGGCCCTTCTTCTTCAGCGGGAAGTATTGCTTGAGGTTGCTGACGCGAAGCAGCACCTTCTTCCCCTCGTTATTTGAGGTTTGCACGGCGCTCCTCCTTTCTGGGGTAGAAGCAGCGCACCTGCTGCTCCTCCGTCACGTTCACCAGCTCCGGCTCTTCCTCGAGGCAGCGCTGCGCGAATTTGCAGCCCTTCGGCAGATTGAGCGGGTGCGGCACCGAGCCGGGGATGGATTCAAGCCGCACACCGGCGGGCGTATCCAGCCTCGGGATGGAGACCATCAGCCCCTCGGTATACGGATGGGAAAACTCGCAATCGGTGAAGAGCGTCTTCGCCGGGGCCATTTCCACCACCTGACCGCAGTACATAACGGCCACGTCGTCCGCCATCTGCGCGATAACGCCGAGGTCGTGGGTGATGAAGAGGATGGACGTGCCGTGCTCGCGCTTCAGGTCGTTCATCAGCTTCAAAATCTGCGCCTGAATCGTCACGTCCAGCGCCGTGGTCGGCTCGTCGGCGATCAGCAGCTTCGGCTTGCAGGCCAGCGCCATGGCGATCATCACGCGCTGACGCATGCCGCCGGAGAGCTGGTGCGGGTATTGCTTGGCCACGACCTCCGGGTTCGGAATCTTGACGTCGGCCAGCATTTCGACAACCTTCTTGCGCGCCTCTTCCTTGCTCAATCCCTGATGGATGATGAACGGCTCGGAAACCTGACGCTCGATGGTGAACACCGGGTTGAGGCTGGTCATCGGCTCCTGAAAGATGACGGAAATCGCGTTGCCGCGGATTTTCTGCATTTCGGAAAGGGGCATCTTCGTCAGATCCTTTCCGTCGAACATGATGCTGCCCCCGGCGATATAGCCGTTGCCATCCAGAAGCTGGAGCATGCTCATCGCGGAGACGCTCTTGCCCGAGCCGGATTCGCCGACCACGCCGAGCGTCCTGCCCGCTTCCACCTTGTAGGATACGCCGTTCACCGCCTTGACGACGCCGCGCTTGGTGGTGAAGAATGTTTTCAGATCGTGCATTTCAAGCAGTGCCATAAATTCTTCCCCTCCTTCTTATCGTTCGAGCGCCTTCGGGTCCAGCGCGTCGCGCAGGCCGTCGCCGATCAGGTTGATGCAAATGGTGCAGATGCCGAAAATCACAGCCGGGAACACCCACTGCCACCAGTACTGCTGGATGACGATGGAGTTGTTCGCGCCGTTGAGCAGGTTGCCCCACGTCGGGGTCGGCAGCGGAATACCGAAGCCGAGGTAGGACAGCGTGGATTCGGTCAGCATGCAGGTCGCGAAATCCAGCGTCATGGAGACGATCAGCAGGCTGACGACGTTGGGCAGGATGTGGCGGAACACGATCGTGTGCTCGCGAATACCCATCGCCTTCGCCGCCGTGACGTATTCCATCTCGCGCTGCGCCAGAATCTGCGCGCGCACGAGGCGGCAGGTCGGCACCCAGCTCAGCACGCCGAGCACGACCATAATCAGGTACATGCGCTGCGTCGGATCGAGCTTCGTGCCGATGACGGCGGAGAGGATCATCGCGAACGGGATGAACGGCAGGCCGCCGACGATCTCCGCGATACGCATGATGAGGATATCAATCCTGCCGCCGAAGTAACCGGCGACGCCGCCGAAGATGATGCCCAGAATCGTCGCGATGACGACGGAAATCGCGCCGACGGTCATCGTCACCTGACCGCCGTTGACAATGCGGGTCAGCATATCGCGGCCGAGGCTGTCCGTGCCGAGCACAAAGCCCTTGAGCCCCCACGTGTACATCGTGCCGTCGCTGGCCAGCGCATAGTTCTGGTAGCTGGAAACGAAGATTTTTTCGATGTTGTCCGCGCTCTGCGCCTTGGCAGGCACGTCAATCTGGCCGTATTTGTTGTTGCCCCAGGAAACCAGATCGCCGTTTTCCAGCAGCGCGGTGTAGTGATAGCGGCCGCCGTAGAGGTGAACGATCTTGGATTCAAGCGCCGGCACATTGGCCTCGCCCTTCACGGCGTTGCCCCAGACGTAGACCTCGCCGTCCTCGGTCACGGCCGCGACGGATTTGCTCGTGGACGCGATATCCACGACGGTCTTGCCCTTCAGCCCCGCCGGAATCTTGGCGAACGGGGAGGTTTTATCCTTGTTGCCGGTGTAGGCCACCGTGCCGTCGGTCATCAGGGCGATATACTCGTTATCCGTCAGCGCGACCTTGGCGATCTTGCCCTGATACTTGCTGCGGATCTTGATATCGGCCATGTTGCCGTTGCCCCAGAGGTAGAGATTGCCGTCCGAGCAGACGATGGCGGAGAACTGGTTGCCCGCTTCGAGCTGCACCACGTCCCAATCCGCGCCGCCGGCCTTCATGGCCTTCTTCATGTCATTGGAGAATTTATCCTGCTGAAGGCGCGTGTTGCCCCAGACGTAGACCTCGCCGTCCGTGTCCACCGCGACGACGTGATCCGTACCGGCGGCAATCTGCACCAGATCGGCGCTCTTGATCTCGTCCGGGATGTTCGCCACATCGATTTTATCGGTGATGCGGGTGTGTCCCCACGTATACAGCTCGCCCTTGTTGTCAATGCCGACGCCGTAGGTGTTGCCGGAGGAGATGTCCTTCACGCCGTTATCCAGCAGCGCCTTGGGCACCTGCATCATGTTGCTTGAGGGCGGCAGGTTGGTCAGCGTGCTGTCCTGCTCGGAGAGATCGAGCACCCAGATGTGCGGACCGACCATCACGAATACGAAAATCGCGAGGAACACGATCAGGCCGAACATGGCCAGCGGGCGATGGGTGAAGTTGCTCACCATCGCGCGCATCGGGGTCTGAATCTTCTCCTCTTCCTCGGTGGAGAGCTCGGGACGCTCGTGCAGGAAGCAGCGCTTGAACCAGCGCACGAGGAAGAATTCTTTTTTCTTGTTGCTCATCGTTCTTCCTCCTTACTTGTCCACACGCACGCGCGGATCGACCAGACCGTAGCTGATATCCATCAGCAGCGAGCCGATCAGGGCGACGATGGTATAGAACATCTGAATCGCGAGCACCAGCTCAAAGTCAAGGTTGCTCAGGCCCGCCCAATAGAGCTTGCCCATGCCGTTCAGCGAGAACGTGTTCTCGATGATGACCGAGCCGGAGAAAATGCTGATGAACCAGCCGATGATCGAGGTGATGATCGGCAGCAGCG
>ERZ1106973.3147-NODE-3147-length-10704-cov-43.824866_pt1 | contig 10704 bp, 8 predicted proteins | sample MGYA00403686_ERZ1106973 | MGnify/ENA primary metagenome ERZ1106973 (study PRJEB35170, sample SAMEA104062408) | human gut metagenome | biome: human gut; feature: human-associated habitat; material: faeces | place: Denmark | collected 2012-11-06 ...
GGCGTGAAGTTCAGCGACGACGTGAAATCTTCGGCGGAGCCGTAAATAGGAGAAGTACAAAAAAATGCGTTTATAGCAATTTTCAAAAATAAGGCGAATAGCCGCAGGAATGGAACCAGCCTGAGCAGTCAGAAGGCGAAACTGTCTGAAAAGCACATTGTATCGCGTTCGGAAGAGCATCCATGGTCCGTGTTCTTGACTTCTTCCGATTTACAACCGGTAGCACCTACGCAAATAGCCACGCTCAATGCAATTGCCGCAATATGCTTTTTCTTTAATCGCATAAAAATCTTCCAAGCTTCTATTCCCTAGGCCGAACGTATTAGTTACGCAGTGCTTTTTCACGCACTTCCGGTGTAACTGCTTTCAGAAGATTATAGAGGTCAATAATATCGGTGATTGCCTGCCGGTCCTGCCCCGTCCATGTGTAATCAAACTTGCTATAATCCGTTCCCTCGAAACGCATGATAACGGTATCGGCACTCAAAAGGTTTCGCAACCATTCGACTTCACTGTCTTCCATTTCAAAGGTGGCCCATGCAAACCATTTACCAAGCTCTTTGTCGTATCCATAATCGGAGTTATCATAATCGCAAATGTAAGTGTACTTATAATCTCCACCGCGCAGAATGATGTCATCGATATCCAGCTCGGAAGAGCCCATGTAAGTAAAATCTTCCCAGAAAACAATAGTGTTCCCCTTGTCCCAGATATAAAGGTTGGGGCCAATGCCACACGTCTTGCGCTTATCGATGCTGTCATCATGCGGGGTTGTAATCGCCCAGCAGTCTTCTACTGCATCGTAGTTGACATTGCACTTTGCAAGTGCATCCTGAATACCAAGAATCTGCTGTGCTTCTGCCAGCGCACCAAAATTGGTGACAGCAGCTTTTCCTGCATCATCCAACTGGTTATAGGCATCCAAAGCGGCCACGATTGCCGCGCGTCTGCTGCGCGCGACAGTGCCGATCTGGCTGATCAGTGCTTCTACCTGCTCCGGGGTCACAGCACTATTCTGCTGCGCGAGCACCGCAAAAGGAACGTCCCCGGCGGGGCTGGCGGCCAGCGCGGGTAACGCAGTGCCTGCCATCAGTGCTGCCACAATTGTGCCTGCCGCAATAACCTTGCATTTTTCCGAAATTTTCATTTGATTTTCCTCTTTTCTCTTGACTTCGGCTTATAGCTGTTGTAACATAAAATTATAGATACAACAAAAAGGAGTACTTTGGCATGATGACAAATGAAGAGATCCTTGCTATCCTGCGGCAGTACCCTGATCTGGTCCCCGAGGTTCTGGCCATCCTGACCGAAGCCCCTGCCAAAACAGATCTGCCGTTTGTCGGCTGATTCACTCCGGCTTTGCCCGGGAGCGCAGCAGCGTTTCCACCGCGTTGCGCTGCTCCGACGTTGCGCTGTTAAGCAACTCCACAATTTCCTGCATCTGTTTGTCGAGCTCGCCCATCCCGGCGGGCTCTTTTTTTGTGCCCATAAGCTCTTCAACGGTAATGCCAAAGTAGTCCGCAATTTTTTTGCGGCTGGACATTCTGGGTAAAGCGCCGTTTTTCCAGCTTGTCGGCATAGAGTTTGAAAAAACAAGTTCTTCTGCAACAGCAGCAGGGGTTTTTCCCCCACACCGTCCTGTTGATCAGGTGTCAATGCGCGGGCACCGGGTGCAAAAAGCAGAGGGTCGTGCGTACCTTCCGATCTGCTTTCCGCCCTAAATCCAAAAATATTGCCAAGAGTAAAACGTACCCACAATATTATTTTACACCATCTTGTGTGGCTTGGCAATGTTTTTTGGGGGGGAGTCGAAACACCCCTCCCTGCCTCTGGCCCGCGCGGAGCGCAAGCCATTTGACCGTAAGAGAAAACATCCCCCGCGCCACCAGCGCGCGGACTCACCTGACAGAAAACTCAGCTTTACCGTTTCACCGCTGGCGCAGCGGAACCATACATCGCTGCGCCAGCGGTAATGAGCACATCCGGCTCGATGCGCAGACCGGTGCGGCGGTTCTTCTGGGCCTCCACGAGGAAGAGCCACGGTGCGGCGTCGGGCCGGTTCTTTACGAAAGCCAGCCGCTTCGGCTCGAGACGGTGTGCCCGCAGCACCGCCAGCACCTCGGCCAGCCGCTCGGGCCGGTGGCAGAGCGCAAGCCTGCCGCCGTCCTTCAGCAGACGGAAGCCGCAGGCGCAGACGTCCTCGAGGGTGCAGTCCGTCTCGTGGCGGGCCGTGGCCCGGCCTGCCTTGGCACTCTGGGGCCCGGCGGCAAAATAGGGCGGGTTGCAGGCGCAGACGTCGAACTGCCCCTCTCCCTCCCGGAAAGAGCGCAGGTCGGCGAGGTGCGGCGTGATGTGGCCGATGCCCTGTTCTGCGACGGCCTGCTGCAAGAGCGCACTGGCCTCGGGCTGCAGCTCGACGGCGGCGCAGGGGCCGCGATGCCCCCGGTCGTGCCACTCGAGGCTGACGATGCCGCAGCCCGAACACAGGTCTGCCGCCGTCTGGCTGCGCTTTGGCTCACAGAAGCGGGCCAGCAAAAGCGCATCTGAGCCGAACCGGTGGACGGCAGAGCAGTATACTTCTGTTTTATTATACAAAATCTCGGTGGAATGTTCCATATGCCCGGCTGAAATCCTCCGACAAAATATTCTGTCCCAAAAGATGAAAAATTTATGCAACAAAGAAAAGCAGCAGACCCGTACAACAGGTCTGCTGCTTTTGATGCGTTATTCGCGCGGCTGTCTGCTAAAAATTATTCAGCAGTGATAGCGCCGGTGGGGCAAGCGCCCTCGCAAGCACCGCAATCGATGCAAGCGTCTGCGTTCACGACTGCAACGCCATTCTCAACAGCAACTGCACCAACGGGGCAAGCGCCCTCGCAAGCGCCGCAGCCAACACATGCGTCAGAAACCTTGTGTGCCATAATAGAACTCTCCTTTATCTCCCCGTGCTCAGTATTTATGAAGAAACCTGCCTCTGCACGGCTCTGGCAGACCCCTCGGAAATCATATCCTTGACTGCATTCTAGCAAAGCCGTTTCAAAAAGGCAAGACTAACCGCACCCGCCCAAAAGCAAATCTTTGTTTTTTGTTGGGTTGCACAAAAGCATGGGCTAACTTTTGGAGAAATTTGAAGAGGATATTTGGCGAAAATCACGAAGTATAGTTAGTTTTAACAGACTAACCTCTCAAAGACTCTGCCAGCACGGCCCTCTTATTTCTTTTCTTTTCGGCCGCAGCCGGGGCAGGACGGCGCGCCGTCGGCGCTGGCCGCAGCCACCACGGGGGCGGGGTCGCGCACGCCGGAATAATCGTCGTCCGGGTCGGGGCGGCGGGGGGCGCGCTTGCCGCCGGAGACATACTCACAGACGCTCACCTTGTAGTACCGGGGCGCGAAAGCCTCGGTGCCGCAGCGCACCCGCAGGTAGCCGGAGATGGGGTTGACCTCCAGCACGGTGCCGAGGCCGTCCGGGGTGCGGACAGTGCTGCCCACCATGGGCATGATGCTGTTCAGGTACTCGTAGGCGTTCTCCTCGTAGGCCAGACAGCACATCAGACGGCCGCAGGCGCCGCTGATCTTGGTGGGGTTGAGGGAGAGGCCCTGCTCCTTCGCCATCTTGATGGAGACGGGCTGGAAATCCTTCAAAAAGCGGCTGCAGCAGAAGGGCTGGCCGCAGATGCCGAGGCCGCCGATCATCTTGCTCTCGTCGCGCACGCCGATCTGGCGCAGCTCGATGCGGGTGTGGAAGATGCCGGCCAGATCCTTGACCAGCTCGCGGAAGTCCACGCGGCCGTCGGCGGTGAAATAGAACATGATCTTGGAGCGGTCGAGGGTGTATTCGGCCTCCACCAGCTTCATTTCCAGCCCGTGGCGGGCGATGCACTCCTGACAGGTGCGGTAGGCGCGCTTCTCGTCCTCCCGGTTCTGGCGCATCCGGCGGACGTCCACGCTGTCGGCCATCCGGGTAATGGGCTTGAGGGCCTTGGGCACGGCGGAGTCGGCGATCTCCTTCACGCCCTGCACCACCTCGCCGCACTCCACGCCCCGGGCCGTCTCGACGATGACGTAATCGCCGGTCTGGATGGGGGTGTCTGCGGGGTCAAAATAATAGGTCTTGCCGTTGTCCTTGAAACGGACGGATATAACTTTTTTCATAGCATTCCTCTTTGGGGTCGTATCTGACACGGATAAGCCCGGAAAAATGGGCTGTCAGCAGTCTGTATTTTCGCGCCACAGCCCGCTTTGGGCAGGACTGTGGCTGAAATTGCGATAAAATTCCATTCTGCATTCTAGTATAACATAATCCGGCCCGCATTTCCACGAAATAGAGCAAGAAAACAGCCGGAATCTTCCCAGCAGCCTTCGGGACAAAGATAGATTAAGGAAAGTTTTGTTAAAGATTGGCTTTGCCACTATTGCAAGAGGGGCGGCCTCGTGTATAATAGGAATGATAGGAAGAATTCAGGGGACTGCCGTGTCTGCGGCCGGTCCCTTGCCGCGAGGCTGCGGCATAGAAAAGAGAAATGGATAGGAAATCATGGAAAAATTCAGCGTCAAAAAGCCATTCACCATCCTTGTCGCGGTCATTATGGTCCTGCTGCTGGGCTTCGTGTCCATCACGAGCTTGCAGACGAACCTTCTGCCCGACATCAGCACGCCCTACCTCATGGTGGTCACAGTCTACCCGGGCGCCAGCCCCGAGCGCGTGGAGTCGGAAGTCTCCGACGTGATGGAAAACGCGCTGGGCACTGTGTCCGGCGTCGAGAACATCACCGCGACCTCGGCGGAGAACTACAGCCTCCTGCTCATGAAGTTTGCCGAGGGCACCGACATGAACAGTGCGATGGTCAAGACCTCGAATAAGGTGGACCAGACCGCGTCCAGCCTGCCCAGCACCTGCCTGACCCCATCCATCATCGAGTACAGCCTGAACATGAACGCTTTTATGACGGTGGCAGTCAGCCGGGAGGGCAGCGACGTCTACGACCTGTCGGACTTTGTGAATAACACCCTCTCGCCCTATGTGGGCCGAACCAGCGGCGTTTCCAGCGTTTCGGCCAACGGCCTCATCGAGAAGATGGTGCAGGTGCAGCTGAATCAGGACAAGATCGACGCGATCAACACCCGCCTGCTGGAACTCATCGACACCCAGCTGGCCGACGCCCGCGCCCAGCTCGATGACGCCGAGGCCCAGATCGCCGCGGGCCGTGCCGAGTACGAGCGGCAGCTGAAAAACTTCGGCAACACGGTCTCCGACACCGTCATGGCCCAGATGGGCACCGAGGTGGCCGACGCCGTCACCGTCGTGCGCGATCAGGCGCAGGCCCTGCTCAACAGCGTCAACCAGCTCATCGGCGTGGTCAATGAGCCGGAGATCCAGCAGGCCCTCATTGATGTCCGTGACGGCCTGCAGCGGGTCGTGGACCAGTTCAATCAGACCGGTATGCGGGACATCGACTCCCTCATCGAGATCGTGGGTGAGCTGCGCGACATCACCGATAAGCTCACCGCAGCTCTGCAGGAGCTGCAGGGCCGTCTTGGCACCAGCGACGGCAGCGTCTCCGACCTTGCCGACGAGCTGGAGGTGTCCAGCAGCCTGAGCACCATCTACAATACGCTGGATCAGGTCATCAAGGCCATGGACAATGTGCCCGGCCTGATGAACCAGTTCTCGGTCGCTCTGGGTACCTATTCCAGCCAGCAGCTCAGCGCCTATATGCAGTTCACTGAGGCCCGGGAGAAGCTGAAGGACTATGAGAACCAGCTGGAAGATGCAAAGCGGCTCTACGAGGACACCAAGGAAAAGGCCTTGGCCAGCGCCGATGTGGCAAAGCAGCTGGACATCAAGACCCTCGCCCAGCTCATCTACGCCCAGAACTTCTCGATGCCTGCCGGTTACGTCGCCGACAAGAACGGCCAGTCGTGGCTGCTGAAGGTCGGTGAGGAGTACGACAGCGTCTCGGACATCGAGGGCGCTCTTCTGCTCCACGTCGAGGGCTTCGGCGATGTCCGCCTCTCCGATGTGGCCGATGTGGCCGTCATCGACAACTCTGAGGCCAGCTACACCCGCCTGAACGGCGAGCGGGCCGTGGTGCTGAAAATCTTCCGCAACGCCACCTCCAGCGCCAGCAGCGTCTCGGACGGCTGCCTGAACGCCTTCAAGGAGATGCAGGCCCAGTATCCCGACCTGCACGTCGTCGTCCTGTCCAATCAGGGCAACTACATCACCATCATCGTCAACAGCATCATCAGCAGTATGCTGGTGGGCGCTGCGCTGGCCATCATCGTGCTGGCCATCTTCCTCAAGGACATCAAGCCCACCCTCGTGGTCGGCGTCAGCATCCCGCTGTCCGTCCTGTTCGCCGTCGTGCTGATGTACTTCACCGGCCTCGACATGAACATCATGACACTGGCGGGCCTGTCGCTGGGCGTCGGTATGCTGGTGGACAACTCGGTGGTCGTCATCGAGAACATCTACCGTCTGCGCAGCCGGGGCGTGCCGGCGGCCCGCGCCGCCGTACAGGGCGCCCGTCAGGTGAGTATGTCGGTGGTGGCCTCCACCCTCACCTCGGTCTGCGTCTTCCTGCCTGTGGTGTTCTCCTCCGGCACGGTGCGCAGCCTGCTGGAACCCATGTCCTTGTGCATCGGCTACTGCCTGATGGCCTCCCTCATCGTGGCCGTCACGGTCGTGCCTGCTGCTGCCTCTACAGTTCTGAAAAAGGCCGAGCCGAAGCGGCTGGTCTGGTTCGAGAAGATCCAGGACAAATATGCCCACAGCCTCGAGTGGTGCTTACAGCACCGCGCCCTGCCGCTGGTGGCGGCGGTCGTGCTGCTGGCCTTCTGCGGCTGGAAGGTCTTCTCCATGGGCGTTGTCCTCCTGCCGGAGATCTCCAGCAATGAGGCCACCATCGCCCTCTCCACCGACGACGATCTGACCAAGGAAGAGTCCTACGGCGTGGCCGGACAGGTCGTGGAGGCCGTCATGGCCGTGGACGGCGTGGAAGAGGTGGGCGTCACCACCGACACCACCGTGGCCGGCATCGACATCGGCCAGCTGGGCCTGCCCAGCGCCATCACCGACCTGCTGAGCGCCGCCAACAGCTACGGCAGCTATCAGTTCAACGTCATGCTGGACGAGTCTCTCTCCTCCACCCAGATCGCCGCCGCGGAGCAGGCCCTGAACGATGCAGTGGCCAGCGTCGAAAAGTGCACCGGCACCGTCGAGATCAGCGGAATGCAGGATCTCACCAGCCAGCTCAGCAGCGGCCTCTCCGTCAAGATCTACGGCCCCGACGCCGAGACCATCACCGCACTGAGCGACAAGGTCGTCCAGATGGTCAACGACACCGAGGGCTTCGCCAACGCGGGCACCGGCCTCGGTCAGGGCGATGCGACCATCAATCTGGACATCGACCGTGACAAGGTCCGCGCCTACGGCCTGACCGTCGCGCAGGTCTATCAGCAGATCGCCGCCAAGCTCACCACCACCACCACGGCGGAGACCCCCGTCACCGTGGACGGCTCCACCATGAAGGTCCAGATCAGTGACAACCTTGACCCTGTGACCAAGGAAAACATGATGGACATCACCTTTACCACCAGCGTGATGGACGCCACCGGCACCATCACCACCGGCACCTGCACGCTGGGCGACATCGCCAGCTGGTCCACCGGCACCGCCCCCGACTCCATCACCAGCGAGAACCAGACCCGCTACATCACGGTGTCTGCCGACACACTGGACGGCTACAACACCACCGTCCAGTCCCGCGTGCTCCAGAAGAAACTGGACGCCTTCGCCCTCTCCGACGAGATGCCCGAGGGCTGCTCCTTCTCGCTGGGCGGCGAGTCCTCCACCGTCAACCTGATGGTCGAGGAGATGGTGCAGTGGATGGCGCTGGCCCTCCCCTTCGTCTATCTGGTCATGGTGGCGCAGTTCCAGAGCCTGCTGTCCCCCTTCATCGTCCTGTTCACGGTGCCGCTGGCCTTCACCGGCGGCCTGCTGGGTATGCTGCTCACCGGCCAGCAGCTGACCATGATCTCCCTGATGGGCTTCATCGTCCTGATGGGCACCGTCGTCAACAACGGCATCGTCTTCGTGGATTACGCCAACCAGCTGCGTCTGGGCGGCATGGAGCGCCGTGCGGCCCTCGTCGCCACCGGCAAGACCCGTATGCGCCCCATCCTGATGACGACGCTGACGACGGTTCTGGCCATGCTGCAGATGGTGTTCAGCAACGACATGGCGAGCCAGCTCATGAGCGGCATGGCCATCGTCATCATCTGCGGCCTGAGCTATGCCACCCTGATGACCCTGTACATCGTGCCCATCCTCTACGACATCCTCTTCAAGAAGCCGCCGCTGGTGGTCGATGTGGGTGACGACGGGATGGACGACATCCCCGACGATGCCGCCGAGTATATCGCGCAGGCGAATGCTGGCAAGGCACAGACGGAGGCATGACTTCATATCGTTGTGCGAAAGAGACTGCCGTGATGCGGCGGTCTCTTTTTTTTTGTGGTGGGGCGAAAGCCTCTCCCTTTGGGAGAGGTGTCTCCGAAGGGGACGGAGAGGGCAAGCCCGGCACGACAGAGCCGTTATGCTGCGATAAGCTGGCCCTTTGTCAGAGAAAAATGAGTGCAGGGGCTGGTGTCCCCGGATAGCGGCCTTGCCCTCTCAGGCGCTGACGCGCCAGCTCTCCCAAAGGGAGAGCCTTTTTGGGCGGAAACTGTCTGTCGTCCTCGTACAATATGCCCAAAAAATCTCTCGAAAATTTGGAAGTTGAATCTAAAACCAATCGCACACAAGGTACGAAAACTGTGCTATAATCATAATTATGGACAAGGCTGGGGCGGAGCTGCCCCGGGCCAGAAAATAACAACAAGGAGGCGAGCCTTATGGCACAGTTTCGCTCCAAGCCGTTCGGTGTGACCAAAAACGGCGATAAGGTGGATGAGTACATCATCTCCAATCCCGGCGGACTTGAGATCAGCGTGCTGAACTACGGCTGCGTGATCAAAAATCTTTTCGTCCCCACCAAGACGGGCCTTGTGGATGTGGTCGTCGGGCACGACACCCTCGCCGACTATGAGGCAGATTTCAACTCGTCCGGCAGCACCTGCTGCGGTGCGTTCGTGGGCCGGTACGCCAACCGCATCGAGAACGCGGAATTTGCCCTCGGCGGTAAGACCTACAAGCTGGAAGCCAACAACGGCAGAAATCACCTGCACGGCACCTTTCCCCGGAAGATCTATGATGTGAAGATGTTCGGAGACACGCTCCTGATGGAGACCGAAAGCCCGGCGGGCGAGGATGGTTTCCCGGGGAATCTGAAGGTCAGCGTGCGGTACATCCTCACCCCTGACAACACTCTGCGGATGGACTACCGTGTCTCCAGCGATGCGGATACCATCATCAACCTGACGAACCACACCTATTTCAACCTCGACGGCGGCGGCAATGTGCTGGGCCAGAAGCTCCGCATCTATGCCTCCAACTACCTCGAGGGCAACAACGAGACCTGCCCCACGGGCCGCATCCTGCCTGTGGCCGGCACGCCGATGGATTTCCGCGCAGGCAAGCCGCTGGGCCGCGACCTCGACACCGGGTTCTATCAGACCACCATGGCGGGCGGCGGCTTCGACCACTGCTATGTCCTTGACCGGCCCCGGGGCGCGAGCCAGAGCCTCTGCGCGTGGGCGTCCAGCGACAAGACCGGCATCAGCATGAAGATGTACACCACCCAGCCGGGCATCCAGCTCTACACCGGCAACTTCCTGCAGAACTGCCCCTCCCCCGGCAAGGGCGGCGTCCCGATGGAAAAATACGGCGGCTTCGCCCTCGAGACCCAGCACTTCCCCTGCAGTCCCTCCCACCCGGAGTTCCCCTCCACGGTGCTGCGGGCGGGCAAGGTCTTCCGCGTCAACACCACCCTCCGTTTCTTCACCGGCCGTCAGTGCGGCCGTCTCTAAGCAAATATCAGCCGCAGCAAAGGGCAGCTCCTTTTATGGAACTGCCTTTTGCTGTTTTTTGCGTCTCCTCTCCATGCGTCCCGAGACAAAAATCGTTGCAGTTCATCAGACGGGAGAAAAAGATGCAACAAGAATACATCTTCATAAAAGAGCCGGTACTTGATTCTCGGCGCAAAAAGCGGTATCCTTTAAGCAGACGGGACGCAGAGGCCCCGCGCAGAGCAACATTTGTGATAAAAGAGGTATAGGACATGGCTATTTTGGTTTCCGGCGGCGCAGGCTACATCGGCAGCCACACCTGCATCGAGCTTCTGAATGCAGGCTACGATGTCGTTGTGGCGGACAATTACTATAACGCATCCCCCGTGGTCCTCGACCGGGTCAAGCAGATCACCGGCAAGGATTTCCGCTTCTATCAGGCCGACATGACCAAGCACGAGGATGTGGAGAAGATCTTCGCCGAGTGCCCCGACATCACGGCCGTCATCCAGTTCGCAGCCTATAAGGCTGTGGGCGAGAGCGTCTCCAAGCCCATCGAATACTACTACAACAACCTCAACTGCACGCTGGTCATTCTGGACGTGATGCGTCGGCACAACTGCCACAATTTCGTGTTCAGCTCTTCTGCCACCGTCTACGGCGACCCCGCCAGCGTGCCCATCACCGAGGACTTCCCGGTCGGCGCCACCACCAACCCCTACGGCACCACCAAGGCGATGACGGAGCGCATCCTC
>ERZ1106973.3151-NODE-3151-length-10696-cov-4.034583_pt1 | contig 10696 bp, 7 predicted proteins | sample MGYA00403686_ERZ1106973 | MGnify/ENA primary metagenome ERZ1106973 (study PRJEB35170, sample SAMEA104062408) | human gut metagenome | biome: human gut; feature: human-associated habitat; material: faeces | place: Denmark | collected 2012-11-06 ...
CGGCTTCCATCAGATCCTGCATATGGTGATGTCCTGCCGGTGCGAGGTGGCACAGGTTCGGAGTGCGCTCACTGATCTCGTTGATCATATGGAGGTCAAGAGTGATCTCAGCCTCATGAGCGATCGCAAGGAGGTGGAGAGCGGAGTTTGTGGAACATCCGAGAGCCATATCTGTCGTCAAAGCGTTCTGGAATGCTGCCGGTGTTACGATATCACGCGGACGGATATCATCGGCAAGCAGCTTCATAACCTGCATACCAGCTGTCTTTGCAAGGCGGATACGCTCTGCGTATACAGCCGGGATCGTACCATTTCCCGGAAGACCGAGACCAAGAACTTCTGTTAAGCAGTTCATGGAGTTTGCGGTGAACATACCGGAACAGGAACCGCAGCCCGGACAGGAGCTTCCCTCGATCTCAGCGAGTTCTTCGTCGTTGATGAGGTTTGCCTTTCTTGCGCCAACTGCCTCGAATACAGTATTTAAGTCTCTCTGGTTGATGGAGAGCATCGGGCCGCCGGAAACGAAGATACACGGAAGGTTCAGACGCATTGCTGCCATTAACATACCCGGAACGATCTTATCACAGTTCGGGATAAATACGAGAGCATCAAAGCAGTGTGCCTTTACCATACATTCGATGGTATCAGCGATCAGCTCACGGGAGCTTAAAGAGAAATGCATTCCGTCATGTCCCATGGCAATACCATCACAGACACCGACCGTATCGAACTCCATCGGGGTTCCGCCTGCAGCGAGAACACCGTCCTTTACTGCACGTGCGATGTTCTGTAAGTGCATATGACCCGGAGCGATCTCGTTGAAAGAGTTTACGACGCCGACGAACGGGCGGCGCATCTGCTCATCGTTGTATCCGTCTGCCTTTAACAGGGAACGGTGCGGCGCATGTTCTACGCCTGCTTTTACTTTATCTGAATTCATTGTTTTTCTCCTTATGAAATCCAGAGCCAGGCGGTGATGCCTGGCCCTGAAATATTTGCAGAGTTTTCTGCCCCGCAGTGGCACACTCACGGACTTGCGTCCGTTCGTGCGCGGGCATTCGCCCTATGAATCCGCCGGCAAAGATTCACTTATGTGCGAGCACAACGGGAATCTTTCCTCGTCGGATTCGCACTGCTCATTGCTATCGCGACTATTTAGCCTCGTCAAGATCCTGTGTCTGCTTCCAGCCCATCTTTGCTCTTAACTCGCGGCCTGTCTTAGCTGCAAGTGTATCAGCGTGTGCTGCTCTTGCTGCGTTGAACATGGTTCTGCCAACCTGGTTCTCAAGGATCCAGTTCTTAGCGAATGTACCATCCTGGATCTCTGTTAATACCTGCTTCATTGCCTTCTTCGCTTCGTCGCCGATGATTCTCTTACCGCTTACGTAGTCACCGTACTCAGCTGTATCGGAGATGGAGTATCTCATTCCCTCGAAACCAGCGTTGAAGATCAGGTCTACGATCAGTTTCATCTCGTGGATGCACTCGAAGTATGCGTTCTCCGGCTTGTAACCAGCCTCAACAAGTGTGTTGAAACCAGCTTCCATTAATGCGCAAACGCCGCCGCAGAGAACTGCCTGCTCACCGAAGAGGTCTGTCTCTGTCTCTGTTCTGAATGTTGTCTCTAAGACACCGGCTCTTGCTCCACCGATACCAAGTGCATATGCAAGTGCAAGATCCTGTGCTTTTCCAGTTGCATCCTGCTCAACAGCGATCAGACAAGGGGTTCCTTTTCCAGCCTGATACTCAGAACGTACTGTATGTCCCGGAGCTTTTGGTGCGATCATGGTAACATCAACGTCTGCCGGTGGAACGATACATCCGAAATGAATGTTGAATCCATGAGCGAACATTAACATATTACCTGCCTCTAAGTTTGGCTCGATATCTTTCTTATACATATCTGCCTGTTTCTCATCATTGATCAGAATCATGATGATATCTGCTTTCTTAGCTGCCTCTGCAGTTGTATATACTTCAAATCCCTGTTTCTCAGCCTTTGCCCAGGATTTACTTCCCTCATAAAGACCAATGATAACATGGCATCCGGAATCCTTTAAGTTTAATGCATGTGCATGTCCCTGACTACCATATCCAATGATAGCGATTGTCTTTCCATCCAATAATGAGAGATTACAATCTTCCTGATAAAAAATTTTTGCTGCCATTTTAAATCCTCCTTGTTTTTCCGAAGGAAAAATCCGAACCCTCTGGTGAGGAGAGGATTTGTCCTCCTTGTTTTATGTACTATTATTCCATAATTTTTACATCGGCTGTTCCTCTGGACAGTCCTGTAATACCGGTGCGCGCTAACTCCAGTATGTCATATCCCTGCAATAGATCCAGAAAAGCCTCTAGCTTGTCCTGATGACCTGTAAGTTCAATAACCATGGAATCATTTGTGACGTCTACGATCTTCCCATGGAAAATCTCTGTCACATTAAGAATCGGCTGGCGTTCGGTGTCTTTTGCACGAATCTTAACCAAAATGAGTTCTCTTGTCACTGAAGAACCCGGCTCCAATTTCTTGATATCAACCACATCTTCTAACTTGGCAAGCTGCTTCTCGATCTGTTCTAGAATCTGCTCGTCCCCACTTGCTACAATGGTAATCCTTGTATACCGCGGATCAGCAGTCACCCCGGAAGAAAAGCTGTCAATGTTATATCCTCTTCGGCTGAATAATCCAGAAATATGGCTTGTAACACCCGGATTGTTCTCAACTAAGAGAGATAATACCTGTCTTCTCATAATGAAAACCTCTTCCTTGTAAAGTCTTTTGCGCTTTACAGTTTTACTCACTCATATTTAAGTTAAATAATATCAATATCATATTTCTTTGTCAACGTCTGAGACGATATTTGCCTATATATTTTGTGCATATTTGTCATAACCTGTATGACTATCTTCTGTATATTTACATAAATAATAATTATAGAACTGCATACCATACCCAGCCTGTTCAAACAATAGAATGCACGCTCCGCTCTTAAAGCATAACGCCGGATTTTTCCTTGCTTTCCTCCAGAATATGGTTCAGTTTGCGGAACGGAACCGCAAGCACAAGACCAACGATCAGGGAGATCACCGTATAAGACAGTAAAATTGCAAGATCTTTCCAATAATCATCCCGGTACATTCCGGCTACTGCCTCTTTCATTGCACCCATTGCATACTTAAACGGCTGGAACTGATAGAATACCTGGAATACTTTTGGCAGTGTCTCGATCGGGAATGTACATCCGGCTCCCGCAACCTGAATGACCATGATAATGATCGCAATACCTTCACCGATATTTCCAAACGCCGCTGTCAGTGCATACATTAAAAAGCCGAACACAAAACTACAGCAGGATGCTGCCAGCCAGAATAAAAACGGATGTGCGCACTCGATCCCGATAAAGTACAGATCACCCAATACCGTGATCAGCGCCTGAACCTGGGCGATCAGAAAGAATGTGATATATCTTCCAAAAAACTGCTGATGCGGCTTTGCATTCTTAAAGGACGGCTCCATCTCTACTTTTGTATGTATGATCGCAACAAGGATCAGTCCACCTACCCAGAGTGCCAGCACGGTATAGAATGGCGCCATGGAAGAACCATAAGTGTCCACCTCGTAAACTGCCTCTGTCTCAATCTCAACCGGGGAAGCCATAAAACTTCCAATCTCTTCCGGGTCATGAGCTAACAATTTAGATAAGATCTCATATCCCTCTTCCCCCTTCATCTGGTTCAGACGCTCTAAACGTCCTCCGATCACCCCACGCATATCTGTGATCGCATCTTTTGTACCCGAGAGACTGATATTCGCAGATGCTAATGTTGCAGAAAGCTGTGACAGATTTCCATTCGAAGTATCCAATGCCTTTGCGATAGAGCCAAGCGCATTGCTGATACCTCCAAAAGTAGCAGATAATCCCTTTGAAATTGTTCCAAGGGATGCCAATCCTGTTCCCGTCACATTCTGCAGATTGCCCATTGCACTCTGTCCACTTGCGATCGCACTCTTCATGTCCGGATATACAGCTGAAAACTGATTTGTAGTAGATGCAGCATTTCCTGATACCGACATTAGAGAATCCAGCAAATTCTCATACACTGCAAGATCTGCATCTGCTTCCTCTAATTTTCCGATCAGCATATCAATGACATTGGAAGATCCTGTTTCTTCTTCCAGAACCGAAGAATCTAAGAGTCCATCTGAAACTTGCATGCAGCTTTTGATCAGCGTAGAGATAAACTGTGTATTGACCGTCTGCTGAACTGCAGTTTTTGCTTTGTCTGTAATCTTTGGAGCGATCGCATTTTTCTTTTCATTTGTATAATAGGTGATCTCAGGATGCTCCATCTCATCCGCAAGAAAACTTACCATGTCTTCCGTAAAATCTTCCGGCATAATAAGTGCAGCATAATAGTCACCACTGTAAACACCATCGATTGCTTCCTCTGTCGTGTCTGTAAACACCCAGCCAATCGTTGTATTTGCTTCCAATCCCTCGATTACAGTTTCACCCATATTAAACTCGGTGTCGTCAATCGTGATCCCCTTGTCGTCTGATGCAACTGCAACTTTAATATTCGACGTTGCATCCGGTCCATACGGGCTCCAGTTGGATAAAATATTAAACCATGCATACAAGCAAGGAAGAATCGATAAGCCGATGACTATAACAACCGCTACAACATTTGTTTTTATCCTTTTAAAATCCGATATAAAAATCCGAAAAATGTTCAACATATCTAATCTTCCTTATCCTTTTTCCTGTCTTTTTTCTTCTCTTTCTTCTTACCGTCTCTGTTCCCGGATATCTGTTCTTCGGAAGATCTGTCAGAATCTTTCTCCTCATCCGTCTCTTCCTCTTTTTCTTCCAGCAATGCCTCATCCGGCATAATCCCAGACTCTCCAAAATATTTTGCAAGAATTGCGCGGTCGGCAGCGATCTTTCGTTCCATCTCTGCCAACCGGCTGTCAATACTGCTGTTTGGAAGAAGCGTGTCAATTTTGCCATCCTCTTTAATTCCAAGTTCTGTCAGACGCTCCTGCAATGTATAATCCATATATTCCACATAGATCAGATAGGCAGAAATTGTAAACAAAGAAACAATCCAAAGCACCAGAAATACTACTTTCGAACTGTCCATGGAAAACATCAGCATCAAAAATATCATTGGAATCAGAATGACACAACGGATTCCCCACCGTATTTTTTTCTGGTTACGCAGATGTTCTTCATTCTGGTATTCCATGATCCTGCGATAAGATTCTTCATAATTTGTTTCCATTGCATCTTCTCCTTACATCATTTTCGTATCTTCCATACGCTCTTCCACAAAGTGATTCATCTTCATAAATGGTTTTCTCACAAACAGTCCAATGATCAGCGCTGCAATTGCAAACACTGCCAGCTGGCTCATGTACATCCAGTAATCGTTCTCATACATGCCGCCGATCGTCTCACGCATTGCATTGATCGCATATGGGAACGGGAAGTATTTGTAAATATTCTGGTTAAACTGCGGCAAAATCTCAATCGGATATGTTCCGCTGGATCCTGCGATCTGGATAACCATGACAACAACGACAAATGCCTTTCCCACATCTCCGAAAGAAACCGTCAAAGTATAGATCAACAGGTTAAAGGTAAAACTTGTAAACGCAGCAACGATATAAAAAAGTACCGGTTCTAAACACTGTACCTTTAACAGATACAGATCTCCCAGGACAACGATTGCTGCCTGTAACTGTCCCAAAACAAAAAACAGTAAAAATCTTCCAAAATATCTCTGATATGATCTGGTGCCTGCAAACTTTTCATCCTCCACCTGCACTTTGATCAGCGCAACTAAAATAACAGCGCCAACCCAGAGCGCAAGAATTGTATAGAATGGTGTGACGGAAGATCCATAGTTTTCAACCGGATAAACTCTCTCTGTTTGAATCGTAACAGGGGATGCAAAGAACTCTCCCATCACTTCCGGATCCGTGGACAGGATACGGATGAACTGATCGTATTTCCCTCCATCTTCCACTTCATTCAATTCTGATAAGATCGTATTCAGCTCCTCTTTCGCAGAACTTATGATTTCTTTTAAAGTGTTAAAACTTCCATTGGAACTGCTCACTGTGTTTCCGAGACTGCCCAAAGCCACACCGGTACCTTCCAGACCTTTATTCATGCTGTTTAAGGAGGCAACCATATTGTTGTAAGCAGCAGAAATATTTGCCTTCATCGTTGCAACATCTGCCTGTAACTGTTTTTCTACGATCGGCATGACCGCATCGATCAGATTGGCTGCCGCTTTGATTGCCGCATGATCTCCTGAGACAGCATTGTTAAGATCACCTATCCGGTTCTGCAATACTCCCTGTACCGCAGTTGTTGTCTGCTCAATGCTGTCGAGCAGTTTAATGATATCATCCTTGTTGCTTCCGGCAGGAATCAGATCACTCTGTAACAGTTGTTTTAACAGTTCGATCTGCTGAGTGGAATTTGATACATTATTCGCAGCATTTGCAATCTCTTCCGCCGTTGGAAGCTCTTTTGATAATGTTGTATTCACTTCCTGCAAATGGGTATGAATACTCTGGTAAACCTGATCCATCTGGGACTGTAACGTTGTAATGGTCTGCTGTGCGTCTGTTTTTGCCTTGTTGACCTGTGCAACACCATTATTTAATTTACCGGACGCACTGGAAACCTCTCCGCTTGCTGTTTTTAAATTAGACGCAAGGGTTGCGTTGCAGGACATCAGATTATCAATTGTCACAAGATAATCATCCAGATTCTTATTGACAGAATCCAGTTTATCAATAATTTTAGTGATATACTGTGTCTTTTGTGCATCATCTGCGAGTTCATTCATACTTTCCATAACAGTGGAAACTGCAACATTCACAAACTCTTCATTAATACTTGTCTGCAGCGTTCCTTTTGCTGTATCCGTAATCTTGGAAGCAATTGGATTCTTCTTCTCATTTTCATAATAGGTAACAGAAGGATGTACCAGGTCATTGTCCGCAAAACCGTACATGCTCTCACTGAAATTCTCACCGATGACAATTGCTGCGTAATAATCACCGCTGTAGACACCGTCGACCGCCTCATCCTCCGTCTTTACAAACTGCCAGCCAATCTTGTCATTTTCCTTCAGATTGTCGATAACGGTATCACCCATGACCACAAATTCGCCATCACTCTTGGTATATCCTTTATCCACAGAAACAACCGCAACCGGTATCGTTCCCGTATTGCTGTAAGGATCCCAGTTCGAATAGATATTAAACCATGCATACAGGGATGGAAGTACACAGATTGCAAGTGCGATCAAAAGCGCAAGCTTATTTCTCCACAATCCTTTCACATCACTTTTAAAAATCCTGAAAATAGTCCTCATTCTATCGTACTCCTGCATTTATTTCTCTTTTTGAGTTCCAACATTAATTATAATGTATTTTATCACTGAAACACAAATTTTTCCATAAAACAGATATTATTATAACGTTAAATATATCATTTTGAAACATACAATTTCCTTTATTTGTAATTATGGCAAAGAAAAACAGATACTGCACGGAATTCTTTTCTTTCCTGCAGTATCTGTTTTATGTATCATTCCTGTATTCTATGATTTTTATTGATAATAGGTAAGGTCAAAATATGTAATACCATTTTCGTCATTTACCTCAAAATCAAGATGTCTGTTGTACTCCTCATCCTGATAAGAATAACTGTTATATTCTTCAGCTTCGTATACATCATCACATTCTCCCATGATTGCAACCGCTGACTGTTCGTCCATTCCAATCGTCAATCCACCGCTGACTGACATAATCGGGAATGCGTCTACCTGATCAAATCCATAACAGGTATCCAAAGAAAATGCATAAATGTCACATTCTGTAATATCTTTTGCTGAACTGTCCAGATTTACAAAGCCAATCTTTACTGTCACATCTGGATAATCCGGATTTTTCAGTTCAATTGACTCATAAGTCTGGTCGCCCGCATTCATCACATAACCATCTTCGTAACCATAATCCGCTATATCAAACGTCCATCCGTTCGCCTCTATCTCACTGTAGGCAAATGGCAGGGAATACTCATGTCCGTCAAAGAAAAATGACATATCCTCCCATGTTCCGTCCATCGGCTCTGCATCTACAACCGGTCTGTCTTCGGAAGTATCTGGAAGTGTTGCGGCTTCGGAATCGTGATTGAAGATGTCCTCCGCCTGATCTCCGTCATCATCCGCTGCATAATAATCGCTTGTCACGCCTGTGTCTATTTTACTGGAGCCACTCGAACTTCCACCGACCAGCGTTGAAACCGTCAATGCAATAATTGTGAAGATCAACATAATTCCAAATATAATAAGACCCATAAATAACTGTCCTCTTGCCCAGTTTTTGCGGATTGCGTCTTTTGGATTTTTTCCGATCAGCCAGATAATATACATAACGATATTTACAATTGGAATGTTCACCAATAAATAGGTCAGCATCCACTGTCCAACACTCATCTGTGGCACAAGCTCCTGCTGCTGATTTTCCATCCCGGACTGATACTGTGGCTGATTGTTATAGCCATATGTATTTTGCGTACCGCCGTAACTGTTTTGTGTACCTCCATAGTTGTTTTCACTGCCATATGAATTCTGGGTATCACCGTATGTAGTCTGGGTGCTTCCGTAAATGTTCTGGCTTGTGCCATATTCGTTCTGGTTATTTTCGTTCTGTTCGTTAAAATTTTCACTCATAACTCTTTTTCTCCTCCGTGTGTGTATTTGCTACCACTTTATTGTAGCAAATTGTGAAAGTATTTGCAACACGAAAGTTTTTAATATCAAATTCTTAAAATTTTTGTCCAACTTTTTTAATTTATTTTCCAATAACCCTTTCTGTCTGAACCCACACGCTCTATCACTGATTTTTCTTTCAAAGATTTTAAACGCATTGCCACTGTTTTTCTGCTGATTTTTAATTTTTCCGCCAACTGTGGCATAGTATAACCCGCATTTTCTAATAATAATGCGAGAATCTCCTGCTCTTTTTCAGTCACCCTATCAGTTACCCTATCAGTCACCCTTTCAGTTACCTTGTAAAATTCACCTGGTCCAACCTGCAAACTCGCAACAGATTCCATTGGAATCACAATTTCAAAAATATTATCCTCCAAAAACACAGGTGTTCCACCCGAATATAATTTTGTATACTTATTGGTATTCCTCATACCAGAGCCGAGTTCATCCGCATAACCAATTTCACGAAATACTTTTGAAATTGGTGGATTTTTCGGAAAAGGTTCAAACTGATTCAGTTTCAATTCACCATGTCCGTGAGGCAAATTGCTGTTTTTAGTAAAAATTCTGTTACTTTCAATCACAAATTGTGCAGTGTAGGCATTGGAATAATCGCGATGTGCTAATATATTAGAAATGATTTCCCTCAATATTTTATCTCTGGCACTGACACTCTGGTCACCATCCAGCACAAAAGAATCATTCAAATGCTTTTTTCCAAAATCCATTAATCTGCGATAACTATCTATTAAATTTGTAATAATAACCTCTCTGTCATCATAACGATCCATATTTTTCACACGATAAATAGCATCTGTCTTATACTGTGGTAATACAGACATAATGGTCTGATCTTTACCAAACAACAAAATTGCCGCAAGCGTAATTCCCTCCTGACCGGTATCTGGATCTGCTAAAATAAGTCCTGTGCTTCTCAGAATTTCTTCTTCATTCATATTTGACCATGGGTGATTATCCACCCTTGAAACCGCCATCTTTTTTGCTCTTTGAATCACATCAAAATCAAGGAAATCCAATCCAAGCTTCGGATAAACCTTATTCACAAAATAAGTGCTCTGCTTCCTTGCATACATTTTGTATACCAATTCCGCATTGTCTGTAATATCAATATCCCCTTCATGTGTCCTGTCCCATATACGACCATTCAATCGTCTAAGCTGTGTTCCCTCTGGCACCCAGATATAAATGACTGTCTTTCCATTTATATCAAATATCTGTGGTGTAAGATAAAGCGGTGGATTTATTTTATTAGCATTATTAACGGACGTTGTAAAATCCTTAAGCATTTTATCTGTCTTTTGGGGATTTACACCCCGAATTTCTTTTGTTTGGTCAACTACGCCAAGAATAATATGCCCTCCATTACGATTATTAAAAGAACATACCGATTGATACACATCTTTTGTCAAATCATTCTCAGACAATTTAAATTCAACATTTATCTTTTCGCCGGATTCAATTATCTTTTTCAGCTCATTTACATTCATACCCACACCTGCCTTCAGACTATTATTTCCTTCTATTTTTTCTATATACCCCATTTAATTATATCATATAAAAGAGGTCTCCGGGTTTTCCCGGAGACCTGCCAAATCTTTATATTATTCGACCTTTTAGAACTTACCAGCCTTGTGAGCTTCCTCAACACTTACAGCTACAGCGACAGTAGCACCTACCATTGGGTTATTTCCCATACCGATAAGTCCCATCATCTCTACGTGAGCTGGTACGGAAGAAGATCCTGCGAACTGTGCATCAGAGTGCATACGTCCCATTGTATCTGTCATACCGTAAGAAGCTGGACCTGCAGCCATGTTATCTGGGTGAAGTGTACGTCCTGTACCACCGCCTGATGCTACTGAGAAGTACTTCT
>ERZ1106973.3153-NODE-3153-length-10688-cov-4.555347_pt1 | contig 10688 bp, 8 predicted proteins | sample MGYA00403686_ERZ1106973 | MGnify/ENA primary metagenome ERZ1106973 (study PRJEB35170, sample SAMEA104062408) | human gut metagenome | biome: human gut; feature: human-associated habitat; material: faeces | place: Denmark | collected 2012-11-06 ...
GCTTGCTGTACAGCGCAAAGCCCACGATCAGGACAACCAGAGAGATCAGGAACGTAATCATAATGTTTTCCCTCCTACGATTGCCGCGCCCCCTGCTCCGCCAGGCGGTGCGAAAAATTGGCGTGCGGAGCCGCCGCCCCACAGTGGCATCATTTGGATTTGGTAAACACTGTGCGGCCCCCTTCCGCGTGGAAGAGGGCCAGGGCGGAGACGGCCCAAAAACAGGCTGTCTCCTAAGCGGCTCTATTATAGCACTCAAAAGAGGGAAGTCAACCCTGATTCTGGGAGATTAGTCAGTTAATTTTTCGTTAAAGAAATTTTTACTGTCAAAATATCACGAACCAGGGGCTCCAAGCCCATTCCATAGAATGGAAGGCGTACCTTAACCCAGGGCTACGTCCAGAATCATCATAATGAGAAACCCGGCCATCACCCCGAAAGTGCCCCCGTGGGTCTGGTGGTTGTGGCGCAGGTTGGCCTCGGGGATCAGCTCCTCTACTACGACATAGAGCATAGCGCCCGCGGCAAAGGAGAGAAGCCAGGGGAGCAGTGACTCCACCGTTCCAGCCGCCATGACGGTGAGCAGGGCCGCAATGGGCTCCACCGCTCCCGAGGCGGCTCCGCATAAAAAGGATTTTCTTCGGCTCATCCCGGCCTGGCGCAGAGGCAGGGAGATGGCCGCCCCCTCCGGGAAGTTCTGGATTCCAATTCCCAGAGCCAGCGCCAGGGCCCCGGACAGGGCCGCCCCCTCACCGGCGTGCTGGGCGGCCAGGGCGAAGGACAGGCCGACGGCCATCCCCTCCGGGATGTTGTGCAGCGTCACGGCCAGCACCAGCAGGGTGGTGCGCCGCCAGGAGGAGTGGAGCCCCTCGGGCTGCCTGGCATCCACATGGAGGTGGGGCAGCAGCACATCCAGCAGCAGCAGGAAGCCGATGCCCAGCACGAAGCCCCCCACCGCCGGCAGCCAGCCCGGAAGCCCGGAGGCCTCCGCCTCCTCCATGGCGGGAATGAGCAGGCTCCACACCGAGGCGGCGATCATCACCCCGGCGGCAAAGCCCAGAAAGATACGCTGGATGGACGCATTGAGCTGCTTTCGGAACAGAAAGACCATGGCGGCGCCCAGAGTGGTCATCAAAAAAGTGAAGCCGGTCCCCGTGGCCGCCCATAAAATGGACTGCATGAGTTCCCTCCTTTTTTCTGGTTAGTCATAGTTAATCATCTGATATTATATGGGGGGCGGCATGCCGCCCCCCTTTGAAGCGTCAGTACGCCACGCCCCAGTACACCATGTGCTTGGCGGGCTTACCGCAGCAGGCGCAGGTGTCGCCCAGGTGCTCCTGCTCCAGAGGGATGCACCGGGAGGACACTCCGGCCTCCTCCTTCATCTTCAGCTCGCACGCCAGCTCGCCGCACCACATGGTCTTGGCGAAGCCGCCCTGGCTGGCCATCTTCTCCTTGACCTCCTCCAGGGTGGCGCAGGCGTAGGTATTCTCGTCCAGGTTGCGCTTGGCCTTGTCGAACAGGCCCTGCTGCACCGCGTCCAGCATGGTCTTGACGGTCTCCTCGATGTTGTCCAGGGAGACAAAGACCTTCTCGCCGCTGTCCCGGCGGGCCAGGACACACTGGTTCTTTTCGATATCCTTGGGGCCCAGCTCCAGGCGCAGGGGCACGCCCTTCATCTCGTACTCGGCAAACTTCCAGCCGGGGGAGTTGTCGGAGGCGTCCATCTTCACCCGGATGCCGGCGGCCTTCAGGCGGGCCATGACCGCCTCGTTGGCGGCGATGACGCCCTCCTTGTGCTGGGCGACAGGGATGATGATGACCTGGGTGGGGGCGATGCGGGGGGGCAGCACCAGGCCGTTGTTGTCGCCGTGGGTCATGATCACGCCGCCGATGAGTCGGGTGGACACGCCCCAGGAGGTCTGGAAGGGGTGGTGGGGCTGGTTGTCCTTGCCGGTGAAGGTGATGTCGAAGGCGCGGGCGAAGCCGTCGCCGAAGTAGTGGGAGGTGCCGGCCTGGAGGGCCTTCTTGTCGTGCATCATGCACTCCACGGTATAGGTGGCCTCGGCGCCGGAGAACTTCTCCTTGTCGGTCTTGCGGCCCTTCACCACGGGCATGGCCAGGTAGTTCTCGCAGAAATCGGCGTAGATGTTGAACATGCGCTCGGTCTCGGCGATGGCCTCCTCGGCGGTGGCGTGCATGGTGTGGCCCTCCTGCCACAGGAACTCCCGGTGGCGGAGGAAGGGGCGGGAGGTCTTCTCCCACCGCAGGACGGAGCACCACTGGTTATACAGCTTGGGCAGATCCCGGTGGGAGTGGATGATGTTGGCGTAGTGCTCGCAGAACAGGGTCTCGGAGGTGGGGCGGATGCAGTAGCGCTCCTCCAGCTTCTCCGAGCCGCCCATGGTCACCCAGGCGCACTCGGGGGCAAAGCCCTCCACGTGGTCCTTCTCCTTCTGGAGCAGACTCTCGGGGATCAGCATGGGCAGGTACACGTTCTCATGCCCGGTTTCCTTGAACTTCTCGTCCAGGATCTTCTGGAAATTCTCCCAAATGGCGTAGCCATAGGGGCGGAGGATGAACATGCCCTTGATGGAGGAGTAGTCAATCAGCTCCGCCTTTTTGCACACGTCGGTGAACCACTTGGCAAAGTCCACCTCCATATCGGTAATCTGTTCCACCTGTTTCTTGTCCTGTGCCATCTCTATCTCAATCCTTTATTCTAAAGTAATCGGTTCGTATTATTTTACGCATTCAGGCCGCAAAAGTCAAGGCCCGCGCCGCGTTCCGGGGCAAAGGGCGCATAAAATTCCATATTTTCCGCACACTACAGCAAAGCGGGAGGTGGCGGAGCTTGCGTGTGGGAATCTGGGAGCGGGACGAGGGGATTCGGACGGCCGTGGAGGCCGGGTTGGGAGAGCTGGCGGCGGAGGTGCGCGCCGGGCGGCACCCGGCGGAGCTGGCCGGGGCGCGGCTGGAGCTGCTGACGGCGTCACCGGCGGCACGGGGCTGGGCCGGCGCGGGGGCCGTCCCCTGCGGGACGGTGCTGCTGCCCGGCACGGCGGGGCCGCTGGCCCGGGCCCTCAACGCCCGCCAGGCCGTGAGCTACGGCACCTCCCCCCGGGATACCCTCACCTTTTCCAGCCTGGAGGGGGACAGGCTGTGCCTGGCCGTCCAGCGGGAGCTGGTCACCCTGGGCGGGGCGGTGGTGGAGCAGCAGGAGCTGGTGCTCCCCTTCTCTACCGGCGCCTCCCCCCTGCCCTTTCTGGCCGCCGCGGGCACTCTGCTGCTCCTGGGTGTGCCGCCGGAGGAGCTGCCGGCGCGGCTCCGCCTCCCGGCGTGAGGCCTGCAAAACGGCCCCGGAACCGAGCGGTTCCGGGGCCGTTTTCATGTCATTACATTTAATACTTACAGCTTTAGCACCAGGGTGGCTGTAAACCGGGCCCCCTTGTAATCGCCGAAGAGCTGCACCCGGTCCCCCGCCTCCAACTGGCGCAGGCTGGTGGAGGAGCCGCTGGCGGACATAAAGCTGGCGTCGGACACGTCCGCCGTGAGCACGTTGCCGTCGGTGAGCTGTACCATCAGGGTCTTGTCCTTGGTGTTGGGCACCAGGACCGTGCCCTCAAGCTGGCTGCTGGAGCCGGAGCCCCTGTCCACCTCGATGGACACCACATCTCCGCCGCTGACCACCATGGCCACTGCATCGTTGGGCTTGAGGGTGTAGAGGGAGACGGCAGTGCCGTCCTGGGTGACGGAAACGCCCTCGGACACGGTATAGGAGGCGGTGGAGCCGTCGGTGAGCTTCACATCAAACGTGATCCCGGCGGCATCCTGCACCACCCGGGTGATAGTGCCGGTGACGTTTGCGCTTTGAGGCGTGGTCTCCAGGGTGGTGACCTTGTTGTAGCGCACGGTGACCACCACGGTGTCGCCGCTCTTGATCTTGTCCAGAGAGCTGCTCTTACCGTCCCGGTAGATGGCGGGCAGGTCGGTGAGATCCAGTTCAAAGGTCATTACGCTGTCATTGGCGGTCTTGACCGCCAGGGTAGTGGGGGTACCGTAGGTGATGCTCTCAATGACGCCCTCGGTGGTGGTGGAGCCAGGATAGGCGTCCAGCAGCGTCACCACATCCCCGCCGGAGAGCTGAAGGGTGGCGAAGGAGTTCCGCTCCAGCTCCTTGAGTGCGATGTCCTCGCCATTGAAGCGGATGGCTGCCTTGGAGGAGATGTCGTAGGTGGTGGATTTGCCGGTACTCAGGTTGGTCAGGGTGATGTCGTTTTGATCCTTGGCGTAGGTAAAGCTCTTGACGGAGCCCTGGACGTAATCGGTTACGGTGTCCACCGCCATGCTGACCAGCTCGTTGGCCTCGTCGTTGGATACCCGCAGGCTCACGTAGTCGCCCTCATAGCGGTCGGACACGGTGCCCACCACGCCGTTGACGGTGACGCCCGCCCCGGCGGGCAGGGTGTAGCGCCTGGTTTCGCCGTTAAAGGCCGACACCTGGAGCCGCTGGCCGCCGGTGCCGTTTTCCACCTTCACCAGTATGCCCTCCTCGGCGCGGGTTCCGCCGGAGAGCTGCACCGCGTCCAGATGGCCCATGGCGTCCACATAGCAGGTGGCCGTGGTGTATCCGGCCTGGGGATCCAGCAGGGTGTAGTCGCCGGCGGTCTTGCCCACCTGCACCTCGGTAAAGCGGTCGATATCCAGCCGTTTGGAAGCGCCGTTGACCGTCACGGTCAGGCTGTCCTGCTCCACGCCGGTGACGGAGCCGGTATAGGAGGTGACCGCGCCGCCCAGGCGCACGGACTCGGCAGTACCCTTCCTGTCCAGGTTCACCCGGGCGTAACTGCCCACCTTCAGGGCATCGGCGGAGGAGAGCATGTTATTCTCGTAGATCTCCGCGTCGGCGGGCAGGGAGATGCTGCGGGTGCCGCTGACCACGCTGGTCAGGGTCAGCAGGGTAACGCCGCTGCTGCCGGTAGACACGGCGGCGATGGTGCCGCCCACCCAGTCATAGTCGGTGTAGCCGGGCAGCTCGGCATAGATGCCCCGCTCGTCCATAAAGTCGATGGCCCGGCGGAGCATGGTGGCCATCTCGGCCCGGGTCAGGGAGTTCTGTGGCAGAAAGCGGTTGAGCTCGTTGCCCTTGACGATGCCGTACATGTTCAGCAGGTATACATAGGGCTGCAGGGAGGCGGAAATAGAGGTAGTGTCCGCAAAGCTCATGGGGTAGGAGGTCAGGCTCTGGGCCAGGGGGGCGAGCTGCATGGCCCGCACCAGATACATGGCCAGCGTCTCACGGGTGATGGACTTCACCAGCCCGCCCGCGCTGCTCAGGGCCCGCAGCTCGGTCTCCGAGATGATGCCGGTCTCCAGGCAGACGGCCATCTCCTGGGCCGCCCAGGCGTACATCTCCTTGGGCAGGATCTCCTTCAGCTCGTCCTCCCAGTCCTCGGCGATGGCCTCCTTGTCAATGGCGTCCACGCCGGTGGCACGGGAGCAAAACAGCAGCGCTTCACAGGCGGTCATCTTCTGGTCTGGAGCAAAGGTGGTGGCGCTGGTCCCCTTGACCACCCCCTGGGTGGCCAAGTACTCCACATCGTCCTTGGCCCAGTGATTGGTCATGTCGGTAAAGCTGACGGCCGCTGCGGGCACCACCAGCAGGGAGAGCGTCATCAGCGCGGCCAGCGCCAGAGAGAGAACTCGCTTTCCTTTCATATGTAATCCTCCATTTGCATAAATGGTTTCCATAGTATATAATATATAGTATAATGGTTCCTCAGGGAAAAAGCAACAGAGAAAATCCCGCCCTCTTTCGCCGCTTTTTTCCAGTGCCCTGTCCATTTTTCCTGGCAGTCCACCGCATTTTCCCATAAACTCTATTGGATTTTTAAGTTTCTCTTCATTGTGCAATAAATCCCTCCGCCCGGGCGTTATGCAGTCAAACAGGAAAACAGCTCCCAAAGATTGCTCTGCTGAAACATTAAAGGAGGATATGCTGACTCACTTATTTTGTAACTAAAATAGATTGAAGGAGAACAGGTATGATTAGGTGGAATGACAATTATATTACGGGTATAGAAAAATTAGACAAGGAACATCAGCAGCTATTCCAAATGGCCGATCAGGTTTTGAATAAGTTACGGGAACGAGGAGATGAGGCAAATTATCGTATATTCCTCGTCCGGGAAACTTTGACTTATATAACCAGCTATTTTGAGCGTCATGCTAAGGCGGAAGAGGAATACATGCGCAAAATCGGCTACACTGGCTATACATTGCATAAGATGTTGCACGATGAATTTTGCAATATCCAGCTAAAAAAATATCAAGATATTGTGAAGCGTGGTGAGTGCAGTAAAGAAGAGATACAAGATTTTATCGGAAGCGGAATTGGATGGCTATTGGAGCATATAGCAACAGCAGATATGGCGATCATAGGAAAGGGTATTCTAGCCGCGCCTGCAAAGAAGAGTGACTTTGAAGCGCGACTGGAAGAAAAGATCAATACGCTGTTGACCGCTTCTTTAAATATTGCGGCAAATGCGAAAATTATAGGCAGGAGCTATCAAGGAGAATTTTTGGGAAAGGCTGTATATCAAAAAATGGTATATGGTTTGGATTCACGCGAGATTACAATTGTTTCAGGTATAGAGAGCTCATTTCTACTTCGCGTTGCCGAAATGATCTATGGGACAGAAGTGAAGAATGAGATGGACTTGATACTATCTAGTCTACAGTTGTTTGCTGCAAACTTCTGGAGATCAATAGGACAGCACTTTGCTGGTAGTAATACTATGATGACTATGAAGTCGAATAGCTTTATCATTGCAGGACTTCTTTCAGAAGAACTGAGGAAGCTTAAACTAACGCACTCATTGCTCTTTGCTTCTGATATGGGGAAATTTTTTGTAGCTGTTAATTACTGAGAATTCCAAAAACGTGATAGAGTTGCGGTGTCATTCCATGGGGAATCAGAACGAGGGGCAACGGAAACTACAACATCTGGCCGCTCCAGATACCAGACTGCTTTAGGCATATCCAACAAGGCAAGCAGGAGTGAGTCTATCTTTAGCCTGTGCGTGCTTTGTTAAAGCCTCTGCCTGCTCCTGAGCCTGTACCATGCCATTTACTGCATCCATTACCCATTTTTCGCTTCAGCGTTGATAGAAAGACTGTAAACACAAGAAAATAGACAGTTAAAGAGTCATATAGCGGTGACGGAGGATGCCTTGGACATGTGGGAAGAACACTTGCCCGAGCAGATATACCTTCTTTGGGAAAGGTTGTAAAGAATCCTATTCAGAGGACTTGAAAGAGCCACCTGGACAGGCTATAGTAACAGTAAAAATAGGCCATTAACTTTATTTGAAAAAGAATACTATGACCCGCCCCCTGCTTACCGGCGCCGCCCAGAAATAACACGAATGGAAGCGCAGACCGCATCTGCCCGCGGATATTTGAAATTGCCTGGGAGACACCCATTCCCGGCAGCCGGAGGCCAAAGGAAAGGGACATCCTTGCGGATGTCCCTTTCCTTTGGCACGCCTGAGGGGATTCGAACCTCCGACCTACCGCTTAGGAGTAGACCCGATACGACATCGGGAAGTGGCATCTAATGCTTAAAAATGCTTGGAAATACAAGGTTTTTCAGCATTTCAAATCCCATCTGATACTACGCTGTGATAGCTAATTCAGAGGGATTTTACACCGTCCGATTGGCTCGAAATTAGCAAGTCTTTCGATTTTTGGTGGACGTTGCAAGTGCAAGTAAATGTCACTATGTAACTTCTCGTGATGCGAAATGATAGGAAATCCTATTCATTCTCGTGTGAGGGTGCGGGTGTCCTTAGACACAGATTTCAGTCTGTTTTATATATCATTTCAAAATGAATTTTTCAACCAGAATTATCAAGAATTTCAAAGGTTTTTTCAGGCTCAATGATTCTATGTAATTTAGACCCGCCGAAGCAGGTCTTTTTTTATTTCAGCATAATCTCTCTATCCTCAGCGCCGAGCATATAAGCACCCTTGGCAAAAGCATCCCTTGCAAGAAGCTCTGCTACATCAACCCTATCGAACAGCATCCATATTTCTTTCTCTTTCGGAGTCAGTTCATGGCTATGGTCAAACAAATGCTCAAGTCCCAATCCTTCAAGCAATGCCGACTTTGCTGCTTTGTATTCCTCAGCTCTGCCAACATATTCGTCGTTCCTTTCCTTGGAAAATGCCTCGATATTGTCAGCTCTCAGATGCTCGTAATACTCGTCCATAAAGATTCTATCCATACTCGTTGACCTCCATAACAAAAAAATAAGGGCAGACCCTTTTACAGCTATTGTAGCTATGTAAAAGGATCTGCCCTTGCAGTTACTATAATGTTTTTGCCAGCGACTTCAGGAGTGCTGCCATTTCCGGATTTTGCAGAAGCTTCAGAAGAAGTTCTTTATCATCAGCGGAGCTTTCCGTTGCGGCTGGTTGAACCGGCTCAGGCGTTGCCTGTCTGCCTGAGTAGAACGCAGCTTCCATTCTTTCAGCGTTCAGTCTGCGGTCATCGTCGATGATATGGGAGTAAACATCCGCTACCATCTTGACCTGTGCATGACCGGAATCGCCTTGAACGGATTTCATATCGCCGCCGTTCAGCTTCAGCTTGTAAGTGATACTGGAATGTCGGAGACTATGGAAAACCACTTTCGGCAGTCCCTTCTCCTCAATCAGCTTATTGAAAGCACGGTTGATAACCTGCCCCTCAATCGGCTTGCCATTGGAAGAACAGAAAACCAGATTGAAGTCTACGAACTCGTCACCGAAAAGGTCTTTCAGTTCTTCGATGTCAGCCTTTCGCTGTACCAACATTTCCGCTACGGTTTTCGGTAAGAACACCTTGCGGACACTTGTTTTGGTCTTAGGAGTTTTGAGAACCAATGCGGTATGCGTACTGGCGAAGGTCGGTGGGAACTTGAACATGATGTCCTTACCGTCCAGATCTGCCATCGCTTCACGATTTACTCTCTGCAACTCCTTTTCAACGAAGATGCTTGCCTGACCAAGTTCAATACTGGTGGGGGAAATGTCAATACAGTCCCAGGTAAGCCCCAGAAGCTCGCCCATTCGCAGGGAACAGGAGAAGGCAAGGTTAATAGCCAGACGAAGAATATCATCGTCACAGGCTTCCAGAGCCTTCTGGAGCACTTCTGCTGTCCAGATATCCCTGGTCTTGTGTTCTTCTTTCGGCAGCGTAGCGTGCTCCACAGGGTTTCTGGTCATCAATTCCCACTTGACCGCTTGATTGAAAGCATTTCGCAATGTCTTGTGAACCTCTCGGACAGTATGCGGAGTCAGATATTCTGTACGGGCTTTTACATACTTAGAAGAAACCGCTTTGACAGAAAGCAAATCTCGGTAATACTTGTCCATGATTCTCGGCGTGACATCCTCCAGCTTCATATCACCGATGAGGGGACGAATATAGTTTGCAATCAGGCTCTTTCTGCTTTCATAGGTAGACATCGCCCAGGTGTTCACACCATAGATTGACATATACTCATCCAAAAGATCATTGACGGTTTTAGCAGAAGGGGGAATAAAGGTTCCGGACTCCTGCTCATATTCAACCTGCAACTTCCTTTTCTTTGCTTCGGCATTCGTTTCAAAGGTTTCCCACTTCTGACGCTTGTTGCCGTTCTCATCGGTGTATGTATAGACCACAGAATACTTCTTTTTTCTCTTAACGATAGATGCCATGTAATCAGCTCCTTTCCTGTCTATCTTCCGCTAACTGGTAGCGGGTCTGATTGTGATACCATTTTTCAAAGCTCTCTTTGGTAGCTCGCTTATACCTGCCAACCTTGATAAGCTCAAAATCTTCATTGGCAACGATATAGTAAATGGTCTGACGATGTACCCCAAGCATTCTTGCCATTTCCGGCAGACCGTAGGTGGATGCCATAATATCTGCATCCAGTTCCTGATCCTCTACCGTGCGGTAATCGGTTTGAGAAGCATACCATCTTTCAAAGCTCTCCTTTGTCACTCTGCGCTTGCCCAGGACATCGACCACATCAAAATGCCCTTTGGCAACCAGTTCGTAAGCAGTCGCTTCTTTCAGCCCAAGGCGCTGTCCAAGCTCCTCCATTGAATATGTAGTTTTCTTCAATTCCTCGCCGGGAGGGGTTCCATCGACCTTCTGGTATTTGAACTGATTGGCATACCATTCTTCAAAGCTGTCGATCATCACCCTCATGGTGTTGCCGACAAGAATGGTCTTGAAGTAATTTTTCTTAATGAGCCAGTAAGACTCAGTTTTGCAAAGGCCAAGCATCCTGCCCATTTCAGGGACAGACATACTCGTGCGTTTTCTCATTTCCGCCATCGTACAACCTCCTATGTAAAAAATGTAGCCATGTGTTTCTTGTCATGGCTACATTTTATCGAACTCTCAATATGTTTTGAAGTTTGTCGCCGGGTTGTACGACGCCCTTGACAAATCTTACATTTGATGATCCAACCACTCATCAAAACTCTTTTTCGAGATTCTGATGCTGCCGCCGATGCGCACACTATGAAAAGCTTTCTTTTTCACGAGGTTATATGCGCTTGTTCTGCTGATCCCCAGGATGTCCTGAATCTCATCAACGGTATATGTTCTCTTATCGAACTGGCCTGTGGAGGCTACAATGGATTCT
>ERZ1106973.3154-NODE-3154-length-10688-cov-2.466472_pt1 | contig 10688 bp, 9 predicted proteins | sample MGYA00403686_ERZ1106973 | MGnify/ENA primary metagenome ERZ1106973 (study PRJEB35170, sample SAMEA104062408) | human gut metagenome | biome: human gut; feature: human-associated habitat; material: faeces | place: Denmark | collected 2012-11-06 ...
AGAAGTTCGAGCAAAATTTTGGGATGAGATCAAAGATAAGCTCTGGAAGGATAGCTTCTGGTCAGACAGTTATTTCATTACCACTACCGGAGGCGCAAACATTGAAACACTAGAAAGATATATCCAAGACCAAGGGATTGAAAAACCAAAACGAAAATATACCAAAAGACAAGCAAAGAAAATGTGAAAATACCATTGCACTTGATATTGATTTATTTTTTATGCCGCATTCATCCCCGCCCGACTATGTCGGACGAGGTTTTCTGCGGAGAACTGGATAAAACTGATTTTTGCAGCTTTGCTTTGTCACAAAGGGGCGCACACCGCCAAGCATCTCCACAAAAGCCTTTCCGTAATCACCATTTTTCTCCATAGAGTGTTTCATTCTTTTTTGCAACAAACGATTTTTAAATTTTCCATCTCGAATCATTGGATAAATGATTGGTACCAATAGATTCGTTTCTAACTTCGCCACAAAAGGAGAGGCTTGATCTAAATCGGAGCTTCCTAAAATTTCATAATCCATATGAATATTCTGCCTAGCTGCCAAAAGCCCTACAAAAGAGCCTCCCAGTGAGCAGCCGTAGGCCGCACGAATCTGTCCACCCAAATTTTTCTGAACATAGTCTTCTATTTTTGCAGTTTCGTCAAGCATTGCTGAAAACTCAGTATGCTCTGTCTTGTCAAAACCATCATAGCTGACACACAACACATGAAAAGTATCTGATAAAAGTGGAATTACTTTTCCAAAGTTTCCCTTCCAATCGCAGCAAGTGCCTGGAAGAAGCAAAATTGTTGGAGCCGTTTCTAAACCAAAAGAATAAACCTTCATTTTTCATCCCCCTATTTCACCCTATTGTCTTTTAATCCCATCATTTTTGTGCCACCAGATGCATGCGAAAGCCTTTTTGCATCTCAAGCTTTTTCACCTTCAGACCAGCTGCTTTACACATTTCACGCACTTCATCGCAGCTGTGAATTCGTACATCTCCATGCCCACAAAGATGTGCCAATGGCATCTCAACATGATTCATTAACCATACCACCAATTTGTTGCTTGTATAATCGCGCAGTATCAGGCTTCCACCCCTGCGCAACACACGAGCTGCTTCATTAAAAAATGCTTGTGGGTTCGGATAATGATGAAAACTATTCGTGCAAATCACTGCATCAAATGAATTTTTTGAAAAAGGAAGATTCTCGCTGTCTCCAACCACAAACTTTGTATTGACAAGTTTCTTTTCCTGTGCCACTTCAATCATTCGAGGTGTTAAATCAACTCCGGTATAATTTTTATCTGGAAATTTTTTCGATAGAAGCTCTATCATTGGGCCGGTTCCGCAACCGACATCTAGAAGATCTTGAAATGACACCTTCTTCAATTCCTTCAGAACCGGTGGATAATCATCCTTGCACATCTCATAGATGCCTGCATGCCCAGAATCATAGATTTCTGCTGCCTTCGTAAATTCTTTCACAGACATGTCTTTATATTTTTGTTCTGTTAACATTCTAAGGATACTCCTTTCAAGTTAGTTTATTCTAATTACTGTAAGTATATCCTTTTTTGTTTATATTTGCAAGATGTATATAAAAAAATAGATCATAAGTAAAAGACTCTGCTTAATTTTTATACCTATCTCATGCTTAGAAGGCATTTCATGTGTTCAATAAATTTTGTTGCCGCAAGACAAAACGGCTGTTGTTTTTTCCACGCCAGCACACTGTTTGAGGTGAGCCGCGGAGATACTGGACGAAAGATAATTTTCTCTTTGTCCAAAAATGGAACTGAACCTTCGATTACAAGAGAATATGCCAAACCACTTTGAACCATCAAAGCACCATTTGTACTTATGACTTTCCTGAAATGAGTCCCCCAGCCAATTGGTAAGTTCATTCTGCACATTGTTTCTTCTTGGAAGAATCCGCGATGTATTCTCCAAATCTTTGGCAGTGATGACTTCTTTTTCTGCAAGAGGATCATCTGGACGCATTAAAACGCCCCATTGTTCCTTCCCTTTCAACCGAATAAAATCAAACTTTTCTATATCGATCGGTTCCAATAAAACACCAATATCAATAAGTCCCTTTTCCATCTGTTCTTTTACTACATCCGCATTTCCTGTAAAAATATCAAACGTAACTAACGGGTATTTTTCTCGGAAGGAACTTATAATCTTTGGCAATTCCTGCATCGCTGCCAGTTCTCCGCCACCGATGACAACACGACCTTCCACCTGTTCGTCCTGTTCGATTAACTCCTGTTCTGTTCGGTCTACCAATGCCAGTATTTCCTCTGCACGACGCCTCAACAAAATTCCCTCATTTGTCAAAGTGATTTTCTCTGCACCTCTGTTAAACAGCTTAACACCAACCTCTCTCTCTAACTGGAACAGTTGGCGACTAAGTGTCGGCTGCGTGATATGTAAAGCCTCGGCTGCTCGATTGATTCCTTCTTCACGAACAACTGTTAGAAAATAGCGAAGCACTCTAATTTCCATAGCAATTCCTCCTGTATCCAAAATTAAATTACTGAAATTCTACGAACACGAATCTCCATTGCTTTTGCCGCTTCTGAACAAGATACATGTCTCCGACGATGTATACGGTATCATCTCCATGTACACGCTCATTCCATGCTTCAATCATTCCTTTGTAATCTCCTCTCTCACGTAAAGCTGTCAGGTAGTTTTATTGATATTTCATCAATCATTTTTTTGATTATATATAAAAACGTTCTGGAAATCAATTATATTTTTTGCCAACCCTCTGGAAGCGTGTCAATCCGCACCCTCGAATCTGTTAGCATAAGAGTTCTTGGCACTCTTACATCCACGCCTGTGTCCTAAAAAAATAGAGCATATCGATTTCTCGACACACTCTATCTTGTCATCTTTTAATTATAAGGATTCGTTTTATTTATTCTGCAAGATTCTCACTGCAAAACAGCTCAACACAATCACTGATCACATCCTCAGATGCATCTGTCTTAATTCCTGATGCCATCCAGTAGGCATAATCTCCATCATAGAAAGAATTGATCTTGTACTCGGTATATCCGTAGCGAAACTCAATATGATAGGTCGTATCTGGCGTATCTGCTGCAAATGCAAAATAGGTAAAGTCGCCAGAGTTCTCGTCGTCACTCTTGTAAATTGCAAAGCTTCCATCCTCTGCATCACCAATATAAGTATAGGTATGAGAAAATACTTCTTCACCGTCTGCATCTGTTCCACTAATCGTATTTCCTTCTACCGTAAACTGTGCAATTCCATGTAAAAAGTAGCAATCAAATGCCGTGTCATCTGGATTCTCTGCATAGGTATCTACTGCCTCTGCTCCATAAATCAATGCAGTCGTGCTACCCTTTAACATATCAGAATACAGCTGCGCATTCTCCTCGTCACCATACTGAGCACAAAAGCCTAGCCACAAATCATCATACTTTGCATCTGCGATCACTGGGAATAACTCCTCATAGGTTCCCTCTAAATTGGCAAGGACATCTCCAACCCCTTCACTCTCGCTCTCTTCTGTAGATGATGCCTCGGATGTCTCTTCTACTGTCTCTTCTGCTGATGATGTGCCTTCCGATGCAAATGCTGGAACAGCACTTAAAACCATAGCTGCCGCAAGTGGCATAACAAACATTTTTCTTCTCATATCTTTTTTCCTCTTTTCTTTTTAAATTTATATTATGTTAGTTATGACTAACCCAATATTCACTATACTGCCTTTCCACTTTACCGTCAATGTTTATTTTTTGTTTTTCCTGATAAAATTTTCTCATAATCCAATGACGTTTTTCTCACATTTTTTCAGATTTTCCAATTTGCTGATTCGGTCTGAAGCTCAACTAATTTGCGATACAAACCATGTTTTTTCATAAGCGTATCATGATTTCCGCTTTCTGCCACAACACCCTGATCTAGTACAATAATCTGATCCGCAGCCTCAATTGTTCTCATTCTATGCGCAATCACCAAAACAGTTTTTCCCCGAACTAGCTTGGAAATTGCTTCCTGTATCTGAGTTTCATTATCCACATCCAAAGAAGCAGTTGCTTCATCTAACAAAATGACCGGTGCATCCTTTAACAGTGCTCGAGCAATTGAAAGGCGCTGACACTCACCACCAGACAGTGTTGAACCATTCTCTCCAATTATCGTCTGATAACCCTGTGGCAATTTTTCGATAAACTCATGACAATTTGCAGCCTTTGCTGCCGCAATGACATCAGCATCGCTGGCGCCTTTTCGTCCAACGCGAATATTTTCCATAATCGTATTGTTAAATAATACGACATCCTGAAATACCATCGAAAAATCCTTCATCAATGCGACTGGATCAATTTTTGCAAGATCTGTGCCGCCAAGTGTAATCTTTCCTCCATCTAAGTCGTAAAACTTTGCTGCCAATTTTGCTATGGTGCTTTTACCTCCGCCAGATGGTCCTACTAATGCTGTTACCTGTCCTTGTTTTGCCGTAAACGATACATCCCTCAAAACTGGCTTTCCAGTTTCATAGGAGAATTTTACATGATCAAAGGTAATATCGTAACCGTTTGTGCAATAATCAGTCTGTCCACTTTCCAGTGGATATTCCTGTATTTCTTTTAAGCGATTCACCTGCAAACTTACACCAAAAAGCTCTGCCATATTTGCCATTGCTCCAGAAAGTGGATCATATAGACGGGATGCTGCAATCAGATAGAGAATATAAGTAAATAAACTGATCTGCCCATTTACAGTCAACGAGTTTCCCACAACGATAACCGTTGCAAGTCCAAGCCGTAATATCATCTGACCGGTTGTAACAAGACTTGCACTGACCATCTCACTCGAAATCTGTGCTTTCTCTGTCATATCCATTTTCGCATCCAATTTCTTAAGATAGGCATCCTCCTGATTGCATGCTTTAATATCTTGCACGGTTTCCAGACATTCCTGAATTCCTTCTGACAGATTCAATCTTTCTGCCATATATTTCTTTCCAAGCTTCTCTTGCAGCTTGCGTGAGAACAAAACAATTGCAAATGCCACCGGTGCGACCCACAAAAGTGCAAGTCCCATTTTCCAGTTCATGATCAAAAGCACGATACACACAATTGCAGTTGAAATCAGTGCTCCATAAAACTGAGGAACGGTGTGGGAAAATGCATGCTCAAAGCTTGCACAATCACCCATAATGGTACTTGTCAAATCGGCCAGATCGCGCTCATGGAAAAAGGAAAGAGGCAACGTTCTAAGCTTTTCTGCAAGTGTAATGCGTCGTTTTTCACTTTCCTCATAAGTGCCAATATAGGCTTTGGTATATTGGAAATAATGGAGGATAAAAATAATGATCAAAATGAGAATTCCAACAATTGTATCTCCTGCAATTCCTGTTATTTTTTCTTCTGTTCCCAAAACCACTGGAAGCATTGCATTTAAAACAACCGCAAGTAGCGCAACTGGAAGCATCAAACTGATATTGGCCAGTACCGAGTAAATAATTGCTTTCAAAAGATCTTTTGCACCCTGATCGCTCAACGCATATTTTTTCTGCAATCTGCTAATCATAGTTTTCCTCCTTCCTCTGTGGTTTTTCCAACTTTCCATGTAATCTGTGTCTGATATTCTTTCCACATAGATGCATAAACACCATTTTTCTTTAAAAGCTCATCATGGTTTCCACGCTCTATGATGTTACCATCACCAAATACCAAAATCTGATCCGCATTCTGAATCGTAGACAAACGGTGTGCAATCATGAGAACCGTTTTTCCATGCGTCAGTCCTTCAAAAGCAAGCTGAATCTGATGCTCATTTTCTGCATCTGCAAAAGCAGTTGCTTCATCCAGTACGATAATCGGTGCATCCTTCAAAATTGCACGTGCCAATGCAATACGCTGATTTTCACCACCTGACAGGTAGGTTCCTCCATTTCCAACTACGGTATCTAGCCCCTTTGGAAGTCTCTTTATGATATCGCCACACTGTGCTGCCTCTACTGCTTTCATCACCTCAGTACGAGTAGCATTTGGTCGCGCTGCCCTGATATTTTCAAGTAATGTATCATTGAATAGACGTGTATTTTGAAAGACAAACGCAATTTCTTCCATTAAGTCTTCTTTAGCAATCCTTCGAACATCCACACCGCCTACAAAAATAGTTCCTTCTTGTACGTCATAAAAACGCGGAATTAGACTTGCTGCTGTCGACTTACCGCTGCCAGAAGCTCCGACGAGCGCAACTGTTTTCCCAACTGGGACTTCGAAGCTTACATGATCTAACGCCTTTTTCTTTGCCCCCGGATACGTAAAGGAAACATCTTGAAATACAACAGAAGCATCCTTTGGCATCTTCGGTGCTTTTGCTTCCTCGAGTGGTTTTTCTTGCAAAACTGCTTCAATTCTACTTACAGCGCTTTTTGCCGCCATCAACTGTTCACTTGCAAACATGATACGATTCATCATAGTTGTACAGATTGGTGTAAACAGACTGTAAAACAGAAAATCAAAAAACAACTTCTGGGTATCGGCCTGTCCACTTGTGCCAGCAAAAATCATCATTGCGACTGGGATCAGCAAAATAAAAGTTCCATTTAACGTAACATTAAAACCTGTCAATGGAATACGACAACAAATTGCATATCCGCTGGCATATTTTTTGTACTCCTCAATCGCAGCGCGAAAGTTCTTAAAAGAATAAACGGTTTGTTGAAATACTTTTACAACTGGAATTCCACGGACAAACTCTACCGCTTCTTTATTCATATTTTCCAGTGCACTCATATATCCCGACATAAAATTTGCATTCTCTCCACCCATCATCTTCTTTAAGAAAAAGACGCTGATTACGAGTGGAACCATACAACAGATCCCCAGTCTCCAGTCAAAGACAAACAGCAAAATGATAACAGCAATCGGCATAACCACTGCTCCTGTCAAATCTGGCAATTGATGAGCTAAAAAGCCTTCGGTCAATCCGGCATTGTCATCAATAATTTTTCGAAGCCGTCCGCTGGCATTCTGGCTAAAATATCCTAGTGGCAACATGACAATATGGTGCATTGCCTCTTTCTTCATATTTGTGGCTGTACGAAATGCTGCCAGATGAGAACAACACAATGCTAAAAAATACAAAAAGATACTGACAAGCGAAAAGGCAACAGCAAGCCATGCATAATGCCCACTCGCAATTGCAAGAGATTGATCTCCTCGTATCATCGCGTTTACGATATCTCGAACAACGAACCAGATACAGACAAAAGGAATCATCGAAAGCACAGTAGAAATTCCTGCCAACACACATCCAGCAATCGTCAGCCAATGACGATTTCCCGCAAATTTGAACATTTGCGATAGCTCGGCATTTTTCTTTTTATTCATGAACTCATATCCTCCTTCCAAAACGATTTATTCAAGTTAAAAAAATGCATTGGTTAGTTTTTGCTAACCAATGCATATTTTATCTAGTACTGTTTCAAATCTCAATGACCAAGCAGACTATTTTCTATCCATTTGGACATCCTTTTTATATTCTGTCGGCGTCATTTTGTATTCAGAGCAAAAGGCTGATGTAAATTTATTTGGATTGATATACCCAATTTTTGCAGCTATCTCAGCTACCGATAATTGCCCTTCCCTTAACAATTTCTCCGCAATCTGCAGACGATAGGTACGGCAATAGGTATAGATTGGAACACCATACATTTCCTTAAAACATTTTTTCATTGCAGTCGGCGATATCTCAAATCGCTCTGCTAACTCCTCAATCGTATAATGTTCTGTGATATGTTCTACTACAAAGTCGTGAATCTTTAAAACGCAATCTCTTTGTGCTTTTGAAAAATAAATATAATCTTTCTTGCCAGCATCAAAATTCAGTTCTGTCAATATTAGCAAAAGTTCCAGCAGCTTTATTTTAATATAGCTAGGCTTTAAATGATCTTGTACCGTGTACAATTCTGAACATATATGCTGAATCGTTTCATTTGCACGCACCATATAAAAATCCTGTTTTTCTGAAAATTCGAAAATTCGATTTATATCAATCGAAAGAAGTGATAAAATCTGCTTCATCTCTTCTGTAATTTCTGCAAAATCAATCGTAACTGTTATTCCATGATAATGAGAGGTTGGAAAAGATGATGTGTGTGATTTTCCCTGCAAAGAACAAATGGATAAATCACCAGCTGTCATGTAACAATAACTATATTCTCCAAAAATACATTCAGACCGCCCCTCTCTGCAATAATTAATTTCAAGAAAGTTCGTCCGAGGATTTTGCGTTTTGTTGCAATACTTCATATGCATATCATTATAGACTAGTTCCATACCTGGAAATACCGAATAGGCAGCAATGTCTCCCGTACCACTTTCATTTTCAAGATGAAATGTTGAACATAGTGAACCTTCATTTTTTTCTTTAACAGAAGGTCCATACAAATCAACACTTTTCAATTTGCCTCTAGGCTTGGATGATGCAAAAAGTATCGTTTCAGCCGTTTTATATGGATTTTGTAACACGTTTATTTCCTTTCCAACATTTTATGCAAATTCTTGCTCTGTTCGCATTCTAGGTGCTCTTTTTAAGTTAGTGAGTTGCTGATAAGCCAGACATGATATCACTTATGCCTGCGACCACCACGCTTTTTGTAGTCCTCATCAATGCGCTTTTTCCAGTCTGCACTTAACGATGCACTGCAACGGACGGAGCTGATTGCTGCACTAACCACATCATAGTTCAGCGCAGTTCCTTCACTGTCACATTGATAGTTGACCGCACGATCTGCGCCAATTCCAAGCTGACCTGCTGTTTGAACCGCATCAATATTGGAACCATCAGAGGGACAGGAACACCGGCTCTTTTATTGGGTACACTGGCTCAATTAGTGTCCCCGTGGTATTTCGATATGATAACAGCTTTTATTCCAAAATTATATAGCAAGAACTTGCTACCAAATACTCTTACAACGGTCATTCGATGGCGGAGTCATTCACGAATCGTAAGAGTACCTGGCACTGTGTCATCGAACAGTAAGCATACACTCGTTGCTTCCTAGTTTATCTGGAAAAATCAATTTTTTTCTCTCTCAAGTGTCCTTCGGGCTGAAGTAACCATGTCAATCTCGCCATCCTCCAGCATCCTTTGCATCTCACTCCAGCTTTTGTCATAACCGACATACTCATACTCAACATCAAGATAACGTGCCATAAGCCGCAATACATCATAACCATAGCCGCTCTTGTTGCCCTGTTCGTCCATCATATGATAGCCATCCATGGCAAAAGATCCCACCTTTATCGTCTCTCGCTGACTGGATTTTGATTCCGATGCATTTGACTTCATCGAAAAAAAACACTCATAACAATAACAGTCATAAAAACAACTATCATTTTGTTCAAACAAACTCGATGCTCCATTTCCCCTGTTCTCCCAACTACCAATTCTCGTATTCTTCTTGTCGCTTCACTTATTCTGCATTCAAAATATTATGCAGGACTTTTCTTACCTTTTTCATATCTATCGGCTTTGATATATGTCCATTCATTCCCAAATCCAATGCAAGTTTGCGATCTTCTGCAAATACATTTGCCGTCATCGCAACAATTGGAATTTGAGCTTTCTTATCATTTTCCATCTGCCTTATTTTTACAGTTGCTTCGTAGCCATTTACATTAGGCATCTGAATGTCCATAAGAATTAGATCATAATAGCCTTCTTCTGCCTGATCAAGCATATCAAAACATTCTTGACCGTCAGTGGCAAGCTCCACGAAAAAGCCTTCTTCATGCAATAACTCTATTGCAATTTCAGCATTCAGCTCATTGTCCTCTGCAAGCAAAATCCTCTTGCCTCTGATATCAGCCGTATTAGGCTGTTTTTCTTGTTCTTTATATACATCTTCCTTCGATACTGTTTCCAGCGAAATTGTTACCGTAAACTTTGTACCCACTTCTTGACTGCTCTCTGCCTTAATGTTTCCGCCCATTAGCTCAATAAGTGATTTCACAATCGGAAGGCCAAGTCCTGTACCTACGACTTTATTCTCCGTTGATGTATGCTCTCTGGAAAATTCTTCAAATATATGAGGCAGATATTCTTCGCTCATTCCTATTCCTGTATCTTCACAAATAAAACAATATTGTGCCATTTTATCATCTGATGCAATCTCTTTGACTATCACATGAATAGATTTTCCGCTCGGCGTATATTTAACTGCATTACCTACGATATTCAAATAAATTTCCTGAAGCTTTGTTTTGTCACAGATGGCATACTTATGGCAGACATTAGCATCGATTGAATACTGCAGATTCTTTTTTCTTATATCTGATTCAAATACGCTGCTAACATCGTGAAAAATGGCGCTTAAATCTTCTGCCTTTAGCCTTAACGTGGCCGTTCCGCTTTCAATGCGCGCCATCTCCAAAACCTGATTTATAATCGTCATCATAAGCGCACTAGAAGATTGAATTTTTTTCAGATATTCTCTAGCCTTATCTTCATTTTGAAGATTTTTCTCCAAAAGACCTGAAAATCCAATTATTGCATTCATCGGAGTTCTGATATCGTGGCTCATTCTGGAAAGGAAGTCGGACTTGGCGCTGTTAGCTGCTTTTGCCGCCGCCAGGGCGTCTCTAAGAAGCTGTTCCTGCTTCGCCATCTCCGCCCTCTGGGCATCCAGTACCTTTATCATTC
>ERZ1106973.3156-NODE-3156-length-10677-cov-2.819714_pt1 | contig 10677 bp, 9 predicted proteins | sample MGYA00403686_ERZ1106973 | MGnify/ENA primary metagenome ERZ1106973 (study PRJEB35170, sample SAMEA104062408) | human gut metagenome | biome: human gut; feature: human-associated habitat; material: faeces | place: Denmark | collected 2012-11-06 ...
AACAATATGGATTGCCGGGATAGGATTCCCGCTCCGTTTTACTGACGAAAATCCGTTTTTTCTTCAATCAACCGCGCAACCATCCGGTAGAAAGCCGCCGTCGACTCCGCGAGTTCACCGGAGTTATCGATACGGAGCACCCCGTCCGGATATTGGGCAGGCATCGAAGCCCGGGCAATGCGCTCCTCAATATCCCCGCCCTGCTCCCGGCCCCGCGCCAGCAGACGCGCCCGAAGTACGGAAGCGTCCACTTCCACAAGCACGGGGACGAGGCTGGGGAAACGCCGGAGCGCTTCGGGCAGATACTCCCGCGAGCCGTTCATAAGCACCACGCCTCCGTGGGCGAGAGTTGTTTCTACGCCTTTCCCGATGCCGTACCGGAGGCCGTGGCTTCGCCAGTCCATCACGAACTCCCCGGACGTCGCCATAGCCTCGAACCGTTCCGGGGAAACGGCGATATGGCGTTCGCCCTTAGCAGAGAGGGGCCGCGTGATGTACCGCCGGGCGAAGGCCACCGGGACCCCCCGCAAACGGGGACGCAAAGCCTGCAGCAGGCTGTCCTTGCCCGAGCCCGAAGCGCCCATGACGTAAACAAGCTGGCCCTGCCGCATCAGAAAACCTCCGCGCCTTCCCGCCAGACATTCCGAACCACGGGCTGCCCCTCAACCATGCTCACGCGCACGAGATCCGCCCGCCGCCCCACTTCGAGGCTGCCGCGATCCGCGAGGCCCACGGCTTCGGCGGGATTGGCGGTCACGAGCCCCACCGCAGCCGGAAGGGACATATACCCGCCTTCGCTGAGGGCAAACGCCGCTTCAAGAAGGCTGACGGGCACATAGTCCGAGGAGAGGCTCCCCAGATACCCCGCCTGCGCGATCTCCAGCGCGGAGATATTCCCCGAGTGCGACCCGCCGCGCACCACGTTGGGCGCTCCCATGAGCACGAGCATACCGTTTTCGGAGGCATGGCGCGCCGCCTCCATCGTCGTGGGGAACTCGCTGATGGCGATGCCGTTGCCGAGGGCTTCTTCAACGTGTTCCACAAGCGTGTCGTCGTGGCTCGCCATCGGCAGACCTCGCTCCCGGCAGAAAGCCATAACGGACGCGGCATTGTCCTCCGCGCAGCCGTCGCGCGCGGTCTGAAGGCGTTCGACGACCTGCTCGAACTCCTCATCCGTCCACGAGGCGATGTTGCTGTAATAGGTACGGTAGGAAGAGGTATCGCGCCACTGGCGCTGGCCCGGCGTGTGGTCCATGAGCGACACGAGGCTGAGCGCGGGCGTATCGGACAGCGGGAAAAAAAGATCCTGCATCCGGGGATCGGCCACTTCACAGCGCAGGTGCAGCAGGTGTTCGGACCGGAGCTTCCCGGTGGAGCGGCAACTGTTCAGCGCGCCTACGGCCTTGCCGAGCATGGCGATACGGCCTTTGTCGTGGTACTCGCCCACGGACAGGGCGTCAAAAACGGTCGTGATCCCGGACGCGACGATCTGGGCGTCGTGGGCGAAAAAGGCGGGCACGCCCTGAGGCCAGAGCACTTTGGGGCGCGGGATGAAATGCTTTTCGAGGTTGTCGGTGTGAAGCTCCACAAGGCCGGGCATCAGGTAGTCGCCTTCCAGATCGATGCGTTCCGCGAGCGAGCTCGCACCGTTGTCGAGAGAGACGATGCGCCCGTCGCGGACGACGAGGGTGCCTTCAACAACCGCGTCGGGGGTGATCAGCCTGGCGTTGGTGAATACGGTTTCGTTCATGGCTGTATGCTCTTGATGAAAAAGGTTACGGGCGCCTGACGGGGATGGTGCGGTCGGCCACGGCTTCGCGGGCCACGTCGTCGTGGAAAATGCCCACGATGGCGGCCCCGTTCCCGCGCGCTTCGCGGATCAGATCGATGACCACCTGCCGGTTCGCGCCGTCCAGCGAGGCCGTGGGCTCGTCGAGCAGGAGAATGGGGGACGGGCGGATGAAGCCGCGCGCGATGTTCACCCGCTGCTGCTCGCCGCCGGAAAACGTGGCGGGCGCGATGTGCCACAGGCGTTCGGGCAGGTTCAGCCGGGCAAGCAGCCCTTCGGCGCGGCTGCGGGCGGCGGCCTGCCCTTCGCCCGCCTCAAGCAGCGGCTCCGCGACCAGATCCAGCGTGCTCACGCGGGGGATAACCCGCAGGAACTGGCTGACATAACTGATGCTGCCCCGCCGCAGCCGGATGACGGTCCGGGGATCGGCGCTGCTGATGTCCACATCCTCCCCGCCGCAGCGGATCCGGATGGAGCCGCCCGTGGGGAGGTAGTTGCCGTAGAGGGCGCGCAGGAGCGTGGACTTGCCCGCGCCGGACGGCCCGTGCAGGGCGACGCACTCGCCCGCGTCCACGGAAAAGCTGATCCCGGAAAGGGCCTCGATCGCCACCCCGCCCTGCTGGTGCAGCACAAAGGTCTTGCTCAGGTTTCGGACTTCGATGATGGGAGTGTTCATGGCTTACCCTTGCAGGATGGAAGAGACGAGGAGTTGCGTGTAGGCGTGATGCGGATCGTCGAGCACCTGATCGGTGAGCCCCGTTTCCACGACCTCCCCACGGTACATGACCATGAGCCGGTGCGAGAGCAGGCGGGCCACGGCGAGATCGTGGGTGACGAGGATGACCGCCAGATCCATGTCCAGCACGAGATGGCGCAAGAGGTCGAGCAGACGGGCCTGTACGGACACGTCAAGGCCGCCGGTGGGCTCGTCCATGAACACCAGACGCGGCGACGTGACGAGGTTCCGGGCGATTTGCAGGCGCTGCTGCATTCCCCCGGAATAGAGGGCGGGCTTGTCGTCGATGCGCCCGGCGTCGATCTCCACCCGCTCCAGCCATTGCAGGGCCCTGCCGCGCAACGTGCCGTAATGTCGCGCGCCTTCGGCCATCAGCCGTTCGCCGATGTTCGCCCCGGCGCTGACCTGCATACGCAGGCCGTCCGAGGGGCGCTGGTGCACGAATCCGAGTTCGGAACGCAGGAGGCGGCGCTTTTCGCCTTCCGGCAGCGCGTGGATGTTCCGCTCACGCCCGGCGGCGTCGCGGTAGGCGATCGTTCCGGAGGTCGGTTCCATGCGTCCCGAAAGCATGTTCAGGAGCGTGCTTTTGCCCGACCCGGATTCGCCCACGATGCCGAGCACTTCGCCGGGCCAGAGGTCGAAGGAGACGTCACGGCAGCCGATATGCTCCCCGTAACGGCGGGTCAGGTTCCTGGCCGACAGGATGGGGGCGGCGTTCCAGTCTTTCATTGCGCGCCTCCCTGCCCGTCCCGTTCGGCGGCGCGGCGGGCGCAACAGTCGGTATCGGAACATACGAACATGCGGTTCCCCTGATCGTCGAGGATGACTTCATCCAGATAGGTGTCCGTGGAGCCGCAGATGGCGCATGCCTCGTCCCACGACTGCACGGTAAAGGGGTAATCCTCGAAATCGAGGCTTTCCACGTCGGTATACGGCGGGATGGCGTACAGCCGCTTTTCGCGCCCAGCCCCGAAGAGCTGCAACGCCGGGCACTGGTGCATCTTGGGGTTGTCGAAACGCGGGATGGGCGAAGGGCTCATGATGTACCGCCCGGCCACGCGCACGGGGTAATCGAAGCCCGTGGCGATGGTCCCGTGGCGCACGATGTCCTCGTACAGCTTGACGTTCATGATCCCGTATTCCTCCAGCGCGTGGAGGGTGCGGGTTTCCTGCTCGCTCGGCTCAAGCCAGCGCAGCGGCTCCGGCAGCGGCACCTGATACACCATGATCTGCGACTCGGTGAGCGGCTGCTCGGGGATGCGGTGGCGGGTCTGGATGATGGTGGCCTCGTCCGTATGGGTCGTGGTGGCGACGCCGGTGGTCTTGCGGAAGAAATCCCGGATGGACACGGCGTTGGTGGTGTCGTCGGAGCCCTGATCGATGACCTTGAGCACGTCGTCCCTGCCGAGGATGCTCGCGGTAACCTGAATCCCGCCGGTCCCCCATCCGCAGGGCATGGGCATCTCGCGGCTGGCGAACGGCACCTGATAGCCGGGGATGGCAACGGCCTTGAGGAGCCCCCGCCGGATCATGCGTTTGGTCGTTTCGTCAAGATAGGCGAACGCATAGCCCTCAAGCGGCGCGTCCGCGCAAACGTCGGTCTGTGGCATCTAGATATCCTTGTCGTTCTGCCGCTTGGCGCGCAAGCCGCGGATAAGGGAAAGATCGGCCTGAAAGTCCACATAATGCGGCAGCTTGATGTGCTGGACAAAACCCGAGGCGTCCACGTTGTCGCCGTGCAGGAGCACGAATTCGGGATTCTGCGCCGGGCCGACGACGGGTTCGTCCAGTTCCTTGGCACGGAGGGCGCGATCCGTGATGGACATGGACAGCGCCTTGCGCTCGTTGTTGCCGAAAACCAGCCCGTAGCCCCGCGTGAAGCACGGCGGGCGGGCCGTCCCGGTGTAGCGGCTCACGGTTTCGCATTCGGTCAGCTCGATTTCGCCGATAACGACATCAAAGCCGAGCTCTTCGGAGAAAAAGGACACTTCCACCCATCCCCGGCGCAGTTCTCCGGTGAAGGGATGCACAGCGCCGAAGCCGCGCTGCGTGGAGTAGGCCATGCCGAGCAGAAACCCTTCGTCGGCGCGGGCCAGCGCCTGAAGGCGCACGCCGCGATCCGCCGGGGCATCGGCGGGCAGTTCCAGAGGATGGCGGGTGATGTCGCGGCAGGCATCGCCCTCCGACGGCTCGGGCCGTTCGAGCAGCCCTTCCGCAACCAGCGCGTCGAGCGCACGCGGCAACGGCCCGCCGAGCGGGGAATCCGTATCGGGTTCTACTGGAAGAGGGGAAGATCCGGAGGCTCCGGCTTCAGCGCGGGAGAGGGTGCGATCCAGCAGGCGGTGCGTGTAGTCGAACGTCGCACCAAGGATCTGTCCGCCGGGGAGATCCTTCCATGTGGCGGAAATGCGCCGCAGCACGCGCATGGCTGACGTGTCCACGGCAAGCGAACTGCCGAACCGGGGAAGCGTGGTCCGGTAGGCACGGACGAGGAATACGGCTTCGAGCAAGTCGCCCTGCGCCTGCTTGATGGCCAGCGCTGCGAGATCCCGGTCATACAGTGAGCCTTCGGCCATGACCCGGTCCACGGCAAGCCGCAACTGCCCGATCAGCTGATCGATCCCCAGATCGGGGACGGAGGGGTCGCCCCGCCCTTCCCGGCGGAGGAGTTCATGGGCGGCGGAAATGGCCTTTTCCCCACCTTTGACCGCTACATACATGACGCACTCTCCTGAGGCAGACGTTCAAGGCGCGTGGTGCGCGGCAGACCGACCACGCCGTCGGCGCCGCACAGCAGCATGTCCACGCCGAGCGGGAAGCCCGACGTATTCTCGCGCCACCGCCCCGCAAAATCTTCGGGCAACGTGCAGGTGAAGGTACTTTCCCCGCAGATGCCGGGGCCGGAACCACGGAAACGGGTTCCCGCATCAAAGGCCAGACCGGCAAGCAAGACGGTTGCGGAACGGTCGGGGTAGGCGGGAACGCCCTGCGCGAAAGCGGACAGGGGCGGCAGTTCGGAAGCGTCCGCCACCAGCGCGAAGGCCGCCTTGTCCGCCTCTTCGACGATCGGACAGCCGCAGTGGAAACGGAGCCACGTTGTCGTTTCATCCTTCCGCAGGCCCGGAGAAAGCCAGAGCGGAGATTCGCCGTCGCACAGGGTCAGGGCGAGATCCGCCAGCACGGGCGAAAGGCCGTCCGGCACGGACTGCGGGAATACGGGCAGGCGGCAAAGCCGCGCGGGACGGGACATGGCATCGAGCACAACGCGGAACACCCGCTGCATATCGAATACGGGTTGGGAAAAGGCCGGCATCAGTCTTCTCCTCGGACAAGCGTAAAGAAATCAACGCGGGTAGGCTCGACGGCGGCGGCATCCTCCCGCACCCGGCGGGCGCGTTCCGCTTCCAGCGCGGGGAGCAGTTCCCGATCAAGGGGTTCCGCATAGCCGTCCCGCTGCCAGAGGGCGTCGTACAGGGCGGCAAGCTCGGCGCGGCGGGCATCCTCGCCCAGAATCCACGCATACCCGAGGCAGCCGTCCTTCAACGAGACCACGCAGCGCGTCGCAAGCGCGTCGCCCATATTGAAGGCGTCGCCGGTGTTGCCCACGCGGCCCCGGATCATGACCAGCCCGGTTTCCGGCCCGCGGACTACCTCGTAATCCGGCGGCGTAATGGCGGAGAGCCCCGCTTCGAGACGCTCCACGGATGCGAGGGCCAACAGCCGCATCCTTTCTTGTCGAACGGTGAGAGACATCATGCTGTTTCCTGTGCAGTCTGTACGTTGGCGAACGGAAGCCGCGCCACGGCGGAAAAGGGCCGGTTGCGGTTTTCCTGTTTGAAAAGGGTCAGGGCATCGATACGGAGCGGAGCGTCCAGCACGCCTTCCAGCGCCTTGCGCAGGCCCGCGCCCACAAGCGCACGCAATCCCGCGTCGGCAATGCCGTCGGTCAGCGTGATGTGGAACTGGAACGAATCAAGGACGCGGTGGTAGCCCCACATATACAGGTTGCTGCGTTCCTCAAGGGACAGATGGCCGCGCCGGGCCACATCCTCGTTTTTCAGGGGAGCCCGGAAGGCATCCAGATCCATCACACAGGCGCGCTCCAGAAAGGACAGCAGAGAGCATTTCGTCGAGGGAACGAGCGCATAAAAGCCTTTTTCCTCCTTGCCCAGATAGGCGAGGGACAGGGACGGAATTGCAAAGGGAAGGAAGCGGGACGCCACTTCACCCGTGGAGCGCAACAGCTGGCTGTCCATTCCCGAATGGCGGAGTTCGAAAGGCGCCTTGAGCGTCGCGTGCAATCCGTAATGGGCGGGAACGCGGGTGACCGCCTTCCAGAAAACGGGATCCACGCCCGGAGGCGTCGCCTGCGGCACATTCAGGCCCCCGAGGGCATCACGGCCCAGCAGCGGGGTCACCGCCTGATGCAGGGCATCGCCCGCCGAAGGCGCGTAGTACACGGCATAGCGGGCGGGCATTACAGCACCCTCTTCCGCAGCTGCTGCGAGAGCATGTCGAAGACCACCACGACCAGCACGATGAGGGCCATGACGGCGCAGGTCTGCTCAAAGGCGAAGCTGCGGATCAGCTCCCACAGCACCATGCCGATGCCGCCCGCGCCGACCATGCCCACGACGGTGGCGGAGCGCACGTTGGACTCGAAGCGGTACAGCGAATAGGAGATCCACAGCGGGAAAACCTGCGGGATGACGCCGTATACGACTTCCTCAAGGAAGGAGGCCCCCGTGGAGCGCACGCCTTCGACCGGGCTCGGCTCGATGGCTTCCACGGCCTCGGAGAACAGCTTGGCGAGGACGCCCGTGGTATGTACCCACAGCGCCAGCACGCCCGCGAAGGGGCCAAGGCCCACGGCGACCACGAACAGCATGGCGAACACCATTTCATTGATGGCGCGGGCGGCGTCCATGAGGCGGCGCACGGGATGGTAGACCCACCACGGCACGATGTTGTCGGAAGACAGGATGCCGAGCGGCACGGCACAGACCACGGCGAGCAGCGTGCCCCAGATGGCGACTTGCAGGGTGACGACCATTTCCGTGGCGTACAGCCGCCAGTCCGTGAAGTCGGGCGGGAAGAAGTCTTTAATCAGCGTGAGGATGTTGCCCGACTCGGTAATCAGGGTCATGGGGCGCATTTCCGCCCCCCGCCACGACCAGACGAGAAACGCCAGCGCGACGGCCCAACCCACGAAGCGCAGCAGTTCCATAGGGCGTTTGCGCGGAGGGGACAGAGCAAATTCGGAACTCATGGCAATCCTTTCGGAAAACCGGCGGTACGGGCCCGCCGGGAAAAAGCGGCGCGGGAACCTCCGCGCCGCCGAGGCGTATTACAGGGACAACCTGTCGAGGGCTTCGTCAATCTTCTTGATGCGCTCGGCCTTTTCCGCCGCAGGCATCTCGGCATTGGCCTGCAGCTTGCTCTTTTCGCGGAACAGTTCGAGCTGACGGAGAGGAACCAGCTGGGCGTTGGTCGAAGGCTTGAACGGCCCCCACTGGAGCTTTTCGAGGATGGCCTTGGCGTGGGCCACATCACCCTTCACGCCGTACCCGAAGATGAAATCGGCGATCTTCTTTTTCGTGCTTTCGGGAAGGCTGTTGCGCCACACCAGCGGATCGCTCGGGATGAGCGGCGAGCGCCAGATTTCGCGGATCTGCGCGGCCTTTTCAGGGTGGGCGATTTCGAGGCGGCCGATGGCTTCGTTGTTGCAAGTCGCCACATCCACCTGCCTGTTGGCGACGGCGAGCGCGTTGGACTCATGGTTGGCGGCAACCACGTTCTTGAAAATTTTCTTCGGGTCGACGTTGTTCTTGGCGAACACGTAGTAGCCGGGCACGAGGAACCCGGAGGTAGAGTTGGGATCGCCGTTGCTGAAACGAAGCCCAGCCGCGTTCTTGAGCACGTCGTCCACGCTCTTGAGCGGACTCTCCTTGTTCACCACAAGCAAGGAGTAGTAGCCGTCCGTACCGTCCGCCGCCGTGGTCTGGGCGAAAACGGAACCGTCGGAACGGTCCACCATCTGGATGGCACCCTTGTTGCCGATCCAGCAGAGATCGACCTTTTTGAAGCGCATCCCCTCAATGATCCCGGCGTAGTCCGAAGCGAAGAACGCCTTGACCTTGAAGCCGGTGGCCTTTTCCATGTCGGCGAGGAAGGGGTCCCACAACTGTTTGAGGTTCTGGGAGGATTCCGTGGAGATGATGCCGAAGTTCAGGACTTCCGCAGCCTTGGCACAAACGGAACCGCCAAGGACGACGGCCGCCGCCGCAACGGCGATCAGGAAACGTGAAAACATGGCAAATCCTTGTTGTTGAGGGTTAGGCCACTTGAACCTGCGTCAGGGGCGGATTCCGCCGGATGTCGCTTTCCTGGCGGGCGAACAGGGAGTCGCATTCCGTACCGTAGAGCCGCTTGAGGAAGGCGGGGGTCAGTTCCGCGCTCGGCCCGTCGTACACGACCCGGCCATGCTTCAAGGCGATGGTTCGGGGGCAGAAGGACAGCGCGTAGTCGACCTGATGCAGGGTCACGAGCACGGTGAGCCCGTCCTTCTGGTTCAGATCGCGCAGCGTTTCCATAACGTTGCGGGACGATTCCGGATCGAGCGAGGCAATGGGCTCGTCCGCCAGCAGGACGCGGGCGCGCTGCACAAGGGCGCGGGCAATGGCGGCGCGCTGCTGCTGCCCGCCGCGGCCGCGGTGCTGCTGGCGCGGACGCTGAAGGCGGCGAAGGAGAACCAAAGCGACGTGCTGCGCTTCGGCGCGCTGACGCTGGCGATGAGCGCGGCGATCACGGCGCTGTCGTTCGTGCTGCTGGAAGGGCTGTACCTGAACCGATACTGGATTCCGCTGATGACGCTGGGCGCGCCGGTGATGGCCGCCTGCCTGACCGGCGAGACGAACGCGCCGCTCCGGCGCGGGTGCGCGCTGCTGTTCGCGGGCGTGGTGCTGACCGCCTCCGCGATGCAGATCACGAGCACGATGAAGCACCCGGAAATCACGGACGTGCAAAGAGAGCGAGCCGCTTTTTTGCAGGAAAGCGGGCTGACCTTCGGGTATGCGACGTTTTGGAATGCCAACGTCATCACCGAGCTGACAAACGGCGAGGTGGAGGCGGTGGGCATTACCATCGCGCAGAACGAGAAGGGGCAGGGCGTGCCGCGCGTCAGCGAATGGCTGGAGGCGCAGGAAAACAGGCGGATGGAGCGGCCGGACGAGCGGGTGTTCATGCTACTGACGGAGGCGGAGAGCGAGCGGCTCGACGACTTCCTAACCAGAAGCGGGGCGCAGGCGCGTTGCACGCGGGACGGAATGACCGCTTACGAAATCGAAAGCCAGCGGATTTTCTTTGAAACGGCGCAGGCGATGGACACGCCGTGAGCGCGGACGAGGAGAGGAAAACGAGATGCAGGACATCCTGAACATGGCGCTGCCGCAGTGGGAGCTGCTGCCGGATATCGGGCTATACATGGATCAGGTGATTACGCTGATGGATCGCACGTTCAGCCCGGCGCTGCCCAAGGGCGAGATGACCAAGTCCATGGTGAACAACTATGTGAAGGTCGGGATGATTCCGCGCCCGGTCGGCAAGAAATACGACCGCGAGCATCTGGCGATGCTGCTGATGATCTGCGTGTTCAAGCAGGCGCTGAGCATGGAGAGCATCAGCCGGCTGCTGGGCTTCCTGTGCGAGCGGGACGTTCGGACGGGGTACGATCAATTCTGCGCGATCATCCGAAGGATCGAGGAATCCGCGAAGGGCGGGTGCATCGAGCTGTTCGGGGACGAGATGGACGAGCGCGAGATGGCGCTCCGCTCGGGCGTGATGGCGGCGCTGTGCACCATACACACCTGCAGGCTGCTGGAAAAGGAGCGCGCATAAGGCGCGAAACGCGCATGAAACGGGTATACGCCATCATAGGCATAGAATAAAGGAATTTGCCAAAGGGCTTGAAATTTGAATTGATTGTGGTTTATACTAGGATTAGAAATTGGAGATCAGGGAGGGCTGACCATGTTTTGTCCCCATTGTCATAACAAGATCCCGGACGGAAGCAACTTCTGCCCGCTGTGCTACGCCAACCTGGTCGGCGTGAAGCAGCAGGAAAAGGAGAGCGCGGCGGAGACGGACGCGCCGC
>ERZ1106973.3168-NODE-3168-length-10647-cov-3.715823_pt1 | contig 10647 bp, 9 predicted proteins | sample MGYA00403686_ERZ1106973 | MGnify/ENA primary metagenome ERZ1106973 (study PRJEB35170, sample SAMEA104062408) | human gut metagenome | biome: human gut; feature: human-associated habitat; material: faeces | place: Denmark | collected 2012-11-06 ...
GCGAGGCAGGTCTCACGCCAAGAAGTGCAGCGCTTCAGCGCGTGGCACTTTAAGGGCGGAGCCGGAGGCGACAGCAGAGCTGATGCAAGACAGATGCCCGAGCGAAGGCAATCGGCGAGCCGAAAGGCGAAGACGGAGCCGCTCAGCGACCGGGTCAATGTCCTTGCACAGCGAGTCTGCTGACTGGAAAATATATAGAGAAAGAACGTGTGCGGATATGATGAAATTTGTAAAAAAGACGGGCGCGGCGGCTTTGCAGCTGCTGTATCCGATGGCAACTTACTGCGTTTGCTGTGGGAATCTGATTGATCGAAGCCGCAGCTATTGTTTATGCGATCATTGTATCCGCCGTATCGAGTGGGGCTGGCTGCAGGTCGACCTTGCAGCGCAGGCGGCAGAAGCAGGACGGGAGAATTACCTAGATTCGGCGGTCGCTTGCATTTCCTATGGTCTGTATGGAAGAGGGTTGATTTTTGACCTCAAATACAACAAGCATACTTATATGGCGCGGATCATCGCTGATATCCTTGCGGATCGATTGTGCAGCGACCCTGCCGCGCAGCATCTGCTGACGGCGGATTTTATCGTGCCTGTGCCGCTGCATCCAAAAAGAATGGCACAGCGCGGCTTCAATCAAACCGCAAAAATCGGCAAGCATTTAGAGCGGCGGCTGCGCGAGGTGAGAACAGCGGATTTGACAGAGCAAGAAGGTCTTAGCCGCGAGCACGTGCGCCGAAAGGCTGCGTGTGCAGATGCCGGCGCTTTCGAGACAGAAGCGCAGAGAGAAAGGTTTGGCATTTGCGAGAACGATGTGCCTTGCGCGTCATCGGAGGCAGCGCTGCGCAAGGCACAAGCTGCACAGGGCAGAACGGCGGCGCAGAAGGCTGCCTTTCCGCGCCTGCTTGCCGGCGCACTGCGGCGTACAAAAGCGACCGCGCCGCAGAGCGCCTTGTCCGCAGAGGAGAGATACACGAACCTTGCGGATGCGTTTGCAGCTGCGCCCGCGTTTTTGCCGCGGCTCGCGGGCGCGCGCGTCCTGCTTTTGGACGATGTATATACCACCGGAACGACAGCCAACCAATGCGCCAAGACACTCAAGGAGGCCGGTGCGGCTGCAGTGCATCTTGTCGCTTTGGCAACCGGAAACCATTATGCGTCCGGACATTTCGCGCAGTGAGATTTTCCTTGGTCAAAAAAGACTTGCGCAGATGCACGAAAACCTTTAGAATAGTACTTGTCGTCCGGGTCTGTGGTTGCAAATCCAAGCCAGGTGCGGGCAAAAGGATCCACGTAAGCCGTCACGCAGGCGTTCGGGCGGTGATCATGGCGTACCTTAGAAGTAAGTCCTCCGAAAATCGGGTAAAGGCAAGTGTGGGGGCAAAGACCAGGTCAGCCGGGCGACATTTACAAAATTTTCATAAAACACAAAAAAGAGTATAGGATTTTTATGCGCGATATGGTATAATAGGTACAAGCAGAACAGAGAATGTCTGCTCGTCGTGCGAGTGCTTTTCAGGTTCGTTTTCGGCGGATCGACACGAAAGACGTGATAAATGCGTACGACCCATATCAGTTGAAGTTTGCGGCGGCTTCGCCGGACGCAGACGAGAGGAGGTCATCAGTATGAAGATTATCGTAACAGGCAAAAACATTACCATCAGTGACAAGATCCAGGAAGCAATCGACAAGAAGTTTGAAAAACTGGGCAAGTATTTTGCCGATGATATTCAGGCAAAGGTGGTCATTCACCCTGAAAAGGCCAAAGTAAAAATGGAAACCACGATCGTGACGAAGGGAACGATTTTCAGAGCAGAGGATGTTTCTCAGGACGTATTCGACTGCATCGATATTGTCGGCGACAAGCTGATGAGCCAGATGTCAAAATACAAGGGCAAGCTGCAGAAGAGAAACAAATCCAAAGAATCCGTCAGATTCGAAATGATTCCGGAGGCAACGCAGGAGGAAGGTGCAGTTGTTAAGACCAAGAAGTATGAGCTGACGCCGATGACGGTGGATGAAGCAATCATGCAGATGGAAATGCTGCAGCACAATTTCTTCGTATTTTTGGACGAGGAATCGGACAGCGTGAGTGTCGTATACAAGAGAAACGACAGCGATTACGGTCTGCTGGAAACGACACGCTAGGCGGAAGACCAAGCGGCAGATGCGGTCAAAATACATGAAATTTTTAACCGCAGTTTATTAAAATTGAAGAACATGAAAAATCAGGGCGGTTCCTTACAGACAGGAGCCGCTTTTGTACTTATGTAGGAAATATCGCTATGCGATATTTCCAAAATCACGACAAAAGCACCTTGCGGCGCGGCGCTCATCTGTGAGCGCCATGTGCACAGCGCCATGTGCACATGGAAATCTGTATTTCATTATGCGCACTTTTATCCGCTTTTGCAAGCGGAAAATCCCAGAACCTACTTGAAAACAACACAAATTTCAAGCACAATAAAATGAAGAAAAACCAAAGGGGAATGATGTATGGAAGTTTTCATTGACAGGATATCCTCGAGCATTGGCATCACCGATGTTCTGGATATTCTGATTGTCGCATTTTTGATTTACAAAGTGCTGGGATTCATTCGCGAAACCAGAGCAGAACAGCTGGCCAAAGGTCTGCTGGTTTTGATTGTGATCACGATGCTTTCGGATGTGCTACACCTGTATACGCTGCGCTGGCTCTTATCCGGACTGATGACCGTCGGACTGGTGGCGATCGTTGTCATTTTCCAGCCGGAGCTGCGCAGGGGTCTGGAATATCTGGGGCGCAGCAGGATCTCCAACGTATTCGGAGAAGTAGACAAGGAAGAGGCGAAACACATTGTCGGGGAATTTGTGGAGGCGATCGAGGCCATGTCATCTTCCAAAACAGGGGCGCTGCTTGTGATCGAGCGGGAGACCGCCTTAAATGATATTGTAGAGACAGGCACGATCATCAATGCGGATATTTCTGCGCAGATGATCGGAACGATATTTTATGAGGGTACGCCGCTGCATGACGGCGCGGTCATCGTCAGGGGCGATCGGCTCTATGCGGCAGGATGTGTACTGCCGCTGACGCAGAACAAAGAATTGAACAAAGAGCTGGGAACGCGCCACCGCGCGGGTATCGGCATTACGGAGAACTCCGATGCACTGGTGATCATCGTTTCGGAGGAGACGGGGGTCATCTCCATTGCACAGAACGGTAAGCTGACGCGCTTCCTAGACGGCAAGAAGATCGAAAAAATGCTGCTGAACCTTTATCTGGAAGAAGAAGTGAAGGTTCCGTTTACGGAACGTCTGACAAGACTTCTGAAAGGGGGCAGAGATGTTAAAAAATAATAGGTGAACATGGCGCTCGCACTGGTCATGGCGATCGTGCTGTGGGCGTATGTGCTGGCGTCGGATAATCAGGCGTCAACCAATACCCTTCGCAATATTCCGATCACGTTTGCAAATATGGAGACACTGACGGAGAACAATCTGGTAGTGCTGGAAACAGAGCGCGATACGGTCAACATCACGTTTTCGGGGCAGCGGACTGCGCTGAACAAGGTGAAAGCCGAGAATTTCAAGGTGATTGCCGATCTTGAGGGTCTCAAGAAGGGAGAAAACGTGGTGCGCCTGCGTGTCGTCGGACCGGACAATGTGACGGTCGAGAGCATGAGCGTGCAGAAGATCGCGGTGACAATCGATGACCTGGTATCTGTCAAGAAACCGGTAGAGACACAGATCATCAATCAGAACAGCGACGACAGTGAACCGTATATTGTGCAGCTCAGTCAGGATGCGGTTGTCGTAGAGGGCGCTGCTTCTCTGGTCAACAAGGTCACGCGGCTGATGGCATACGTGGATGCGGAAAAAGTGGAAAATGAAATGAAAGCACTGACCATTGCGCTGGTTCCGGTCGACAAGCATGCCCAGAAGGTGGAAGGTGTCACGCTGGCAACGGATAAAGTATCGGTCACCGCTGTGATGCTGAATAAAAAAACTGTGACGCTCTCCGTTCCGGTCATCGGGCAGGAGCACGACAATCTGGACATCAGCTATCAGGTACCGAGAACGATTACCATCAAAGGTACGGACGCAGCGCTGGCAGCAATCAGCGAGGTGGTTTGTGAAACCGTCGATCTGAGCCGGGTCTATGATGATGCGCAGATCACACTGCAGCCGATACTCAGAGACGGCATCACTGTCGCGACGGATTCGGGAAATCTGCTTTGCAGTGTGACGGTCAAAGGGGCAGAAACCGCGACCTTTACGTTCTCCGAGAGCGATGTCGTTATCGAAGGCGTGACGGAGGGGCTGGTACCGGTCGTGGAGGACGCTGTGATCCAGGTGGCTGCTTCCGGCAAGACCAGTGTGATTGAAACGCTGACGAAAGAAGATTTTACGCTGACGGCAAGCGTGGCAGATTTGACAGCAGGTACGCACAGTGTAAGACTCGTCTGCAGTACGGAAAAAGAACTGGCAGATCTGACATACGAACCGCGGGAGATCAATATAACTATCAGTGAGGAAGCGCTGTGACCCGGGCTGCATCGCATCGGACAGACGCAGGCATCACGCAGTTGCGCATGCTGCTGCACGCAGCGCTTGCGAAACAAGCTGCAGTGCGCGGTGCGCAGAACAGGAAGTAAAACACAGAGAGCCGCTTTATCAAGCAGCTTCCTGTGCATGGGAGGAGAATATGGGAAGACTTTTCGGAACCGACGGGGTGCGGGGGATCGCCAATCGCGAACTGACGCCGGAGCTTGCCTTTAAGCTGGGCAAGGCGGGCACCTTTATACTCAAAAAGGAGAATAAACGGCCGATCATGATCATCGGTAAGGATACACGCGTATCGGGCGATATGCTGGAAAATGCGCTGACAGCGGGAATCCTCGCTGTCGGCGGCAATGTGATCAAGGTCGGCGTCCTGCCGACGCCCGCGATTGCGTTTCTGACCCGGCATTACGGTGCGGATGCAGGCATTGTCATCAGCGCCTCACACAACAGCTTTGAATACAACGGTATCAAGTTTTTTAACGGGGACGGTTACAAGCTGGACGATCTGCTGGAAGAAAAAATCGAAGATATTATCATCAGCAGTGTGGACGTGAACAGCCACATCACCGGAGATCTGGTCGGTAAATGCCTGGAGGCAGAAGACGACGCCCGCAGGCTGTACGAACAGCATCTGCTGGAAACGGTGAATTACAAGCTGGACGGCAAAAAAATCGTACTCGACTGTGCTAACGGCGCTGCGTATCAGGTCGCACCGCAGGTCTACCGCGCGCTGGGCGCGGCGGTCACCGTCATCGGTGATCAGCCAAACGGTGTGAACATCAATGCTGCTTGCGGGTCAACGCACCCGGAGAAACTGGCTGCAAAAGTACAGGAGCTGCAGGCGGACTTCGGTCTGGCTTTTGACGGCGATGCGGATCGGCTCATCGTTTGCGATGACCTTGGCAGGGTGGTAGATGGTGATAAAACGATCGCGATCTGTGCCAAGATGCTCAAGCGCGCGGGACGCCTCGCTGAGAATAAGGTGACGGCAACCGTGATGAGCAATATCGGCTTTCATAAGGCCATGGAAGAGGCAGGCATTGCAGTCGATGTGACGGATGTCGGCGACCGCTATGTGCTGGAACGGATGCTGGAGAGCGGCTGCATGATCGGCGGAGAGCAGTCCGGACACATCATTTTTAGAGAATTTGCAACGACCGGAGACGGCACGCTTTCGTCCCTGCAGTTCGTCAACGCAGTGCTTGCGGACGGTCGCAGGGTATCGGAGATCGCCGATGATATCCGCATCTATCCGCAGGTGCTGGTCAATGCGAAGATCAACAATGATTATAAAAAAACATATATGAAAGACGCGGAGGTTGCCGCGGCGATACAGGAGCTGGAAAGGAAAATGGCAGGAAACGGGCGCGTGCTGATCCGGCCGTCCGGCACAGAGCCGCTGGTGCGCGTGATGCTGGAGGGCAATGATCTTGCGGTGATCCGGCCGCTGGCAGAGGAGCTGGCGGCGCTGATCGAGCGTAGGCTGGGTGCATAGGTGCGCACGCAAGACAGCCGCGGACCATGGGGTGCGCGGTGATGAAAAGCGGACGCATCACGAAACTGCAAAATACGACGCGTAAGACTGCAGCGCAGTCGGTCGTCTCAATCGCTGCTGTGCAGCCCGCAGACCGTCGTGCTGCGGAAAGGTGCGCAGCGTGAGCGCGGAAAAAAGTGCGGGCAGCGCGGCGCAGAAACAAAAGGAGTATTTTTATGTGTGGAATTGTAGGATATGTGGGTAAACGCAACGCAAAGGATGTGATCTTAGACGGTCTGAAACGCCTGGAATACAGAGGATATGACTCCGCGGGCATTGCACTGGTGCGCAACGGCGGGATCGACATTCGCAAAAAGGTCGGGGAGATCAAGAATCTGGAGGAACTGTTGGACCAGGAGCTCCGCCGGGGCATCAGCTTTGAGAGTCATACGGGCATCGGGCATACCCGCTGGGCAACACATGGCGCACCGTCGGATGTCAACGCGCACCCGCATATGGACGCAAGCGGCACAGTGGCGCTTGTGCACAACGGGATTATCGAGAATTATGTGGAATTAAAGGAACGCCTGATTGCAGAGCACCATGTGCAGTTCCGTTCGGAAACGGATACAGAGGTTGTGGCGCATCTGATCGGTCTGCATATGCAGCGGGCGGCAACACTGGAGGATGCGGTCTATGCGGCGACGCTGGAGATGACCGGCGCCTATGCGATTGCAGTCGTTTCCAGCAAGGACCCGAATAAGATCGTAGCCGTCCGCAAGGACGCACCGCTGATCGCGGGCATCGGTAATGGCGAAAATTTCATCGCTTCGGATATTCCTGCGCTGCTCAAATACTGCAAGGAAATCTACTTGATTGAAAACGGGGAAATGGTTGTCGTCACGCCGGACAAAATCGAGATTTTCGACGAGGAGAGAAAACCGGTGCATCGCGAGGTTTTTCATGTGACCTGGGATGTGGATGCCGCCGAAAAAGAGGGCTATCCGCATTTCATGCTCAAGGAGATCTATGAGCAGCCGAAGGCAATCAGCGAGACGATCAGTCGCAGGCTGGATGCGTCCGGCAAGATTCGCTTGGACGGGATTTCGCTGACAAAGGAGGATCTGGCAGGGATTAGCCGCATCTATATCGTGGCGTGCGGTACGGCTTATCACGCGGGTCTGGTCGGCAAATATGTCATCGAAAGGCTCGCGAAGATCCCGGTCGAGGTCGATGTCGCTTCGGAGTTCCGCTACCGCTGGTCGATGATCGGACGCTGTTCATTGCGATCAGTCAGTCCGGTGAAACCTTGGATACGCTGGCGGCGCTGCGGGCAGCCAAGGCGAAGGGCGCGCGGGTGCTCAGCGTGGTCAATGTGGTCGGCAGCTCTGTCGCAAGAGAGTCTGATGATGTATTTTACACATGGGCAGGACCGGAGATTGCGGTCGCGTCCACCAAGGCCTATACGACGCAGCTGACCTGTATGTATCTGTTGGGGCTGCATATGGGCAGGACGCTTGACAGAATCAGCGAGGCGGATTATCATGAAATGGTCGAAGCCCTGCGCGAAATTCCGGGGAAGCTGGCGGCTTACCTGCAGGATGTGCGCGAGATCGAGGCGCTGGCAAAGATGCTGTACAACCGCGATCAGGTCTTTTTCATCGGCAGAGGTCTGGATGCAGCCGTTTCTTACGAAGGCTCGCTGAAGCTGAAGGAAATCTCATATATCAATTCGTTCGCGATTGCGGCAGGAGAGCTCAAGCATGGTACGATTGCGCTGATGGAACCGGGCACGCTGGTGCTGTGCTTGGCGACGCAGGATGCGCTGTACGAAAAAATGCTTTCCAATATCCAAGAGATCAAGGCACGCGGTGCGCATGTGCTCGCGATCGCCAAGGAGGGCAACCGCGCGGTGGAGGCACAGAGCAACGAGGTGATCTATATTCCGGACTGCCGGGATGAACTGGCGCCGCTGCTGAGCGTGGTACCGCTGCAGCTTTTCGCATATGATGTCGCAAAGGAACGCGGCTGTAATATTGACAAACCAAAGAATTTAGCAAAATCCGTCACAGTGGAATAAACAATCCGGTCCGGCAGATGCCGGGCGCACAGGTATGAAAAAACAAGGAGTGTACGAAGACAATGAAAGACTATGAAATCAGAGACATTTCCCTGGCACCGCAGGGACACCAGAAGATCGCGTGGGTGCGTGATCATATGCCGCTGCTGCGCGGGCTGGAAGAAGAATTCGCAAAGACGAAACCGTTTGCGGGTGTAAAGATCACCTTATCGGTGCATCTGGAGGCCAAGACCGCATATCTCTGCAAGGTACTGGCAGTCGGCGGCGCGCAGATGTCGATTACAGGCTCAAACCCGCTCAGCACGAAGGACGAGATCGCGGCAGCGCTGGCTGACGACGGTCTGCATGTTTACGCTTATCATGCGGCGACACCGGAGGAATACGCAAGACATATCGAAATGTCTCTGGAGCACAAGCCGAACATCATCATCGATGACGGCGCGGATCTGGTCAGCTGCATTCACGAAAGACGTCCGGAGCTTGCCGCGGAGGTATGGGGCGGCTGTGAGGAAACGACCAGCGGCATCATTCGTCTCAAGGCGATGGCGGCTGACGGCGTGCTCAAATTCCCGATGGTTGCGGTCAATGATGCGGACTGCAAGCATCTGTTCGACAATCGTTACGGTACCGGACAGTCGACCTGGGACAGCATTATGCGCAATACCAATCTGATCGTGGCAGCGAAGACGGTGGTTGTTGTCGGCTACGGCTGGTGCTCGCGCGGCATCGCGATGCGTGCGGCTGCACTCGGTGCACAGGTCATCGTGACCGAAATCAATCCGGTCAAGGCGATCGAAGCGCGCATGGACGGCTACAGCGTGATGAAGATGGAGGATGCTGCACCGCTGGGCGATATTTTCGTGACGGCAACCGGATGCGCATGGACGATCACTGTCGACCACATGCTCAAGATGAAGAACGGCGCGATTCTCGCCAATGCGGGACATTTCAACGTGGAAATCGACATGGCCGGACTCGAAAAGGCGTGTGTGGCCAAGAAAGAGTTGCGTGAAAATATCATGGGGTATCAGCTTGCGAATGGCAAGTGGGTCGATGTGCTCGCAGAGGGTCGTCTGGTCAATATCGCGGCGGCCGACGGACACCCGGCGGAGATTATGGATCTGAGCTTCGCAGTGCAGGCGATGTCTGCGATGTATATTATGGAAAATCGCGGTAAACTGGAAAATACCGTTGTGGATGTTTCCGGGGAAATCGACGATATTATCGCCAGAAGAAAGCTGGCAGCCTGGGGTATCGAGATCGATACGCTGACGCCGGAGCAGGAAAAGTATCTGCACAGCTGGCAGATTTAAGCAGCGCGGTCGCCTGCTGCCTGCGCGACAGGCGGCAGGGTATGGCGGCGCAGCGTTAAGCGCGGGCGGCTGCGATGCTGCGGGCGGCCGGAGGAGATAGAAACATACAGCAGCACTTAAAGGGCTGCGGACAGAAAAGAGGGGACAGAAGATGAATGTGACATATGAACAGATCAGAGAGGATGCACAGAAAGCGTGCGCGGAGCTGGTGGAGATCGCAAAGCTGAAACAGGGTGATATTTTGGTCATCGGCTGCAGCTCCAGCGAGGTCGTGGGTCTGCGCATCGGCAAAGGCTCCGACATCAACGCGGCAGGCGCTGTGTATGAGGGCGTGATGCAAGTGCTTGCGCCGAAGGGCATCTATCTGGCAGCGCAGTGCTGCGAGCATCTGAACCGGGCAGTCATCGTGGAGAAAGCGGCGCTGCTGCCGGGTACGGAAATCGTCAATGTCGTACCGCAGCCGCACGCAGGCGGTTCGTTTGCGATGACGGTTTACGGGCACGCAAAATGCCCGGTGGCGGTCGAAGAGATCAAGGCTGATGCGGGCATGGATATCGGAGATACCTTAATCGGCATGCAGCTCAAGCATGTAGCTGTACCGGTCAGACTTTCACTGAACCAGATCGGCGAGGCGCATCTGGTCTGCGCAAGGACCCGTCCGAAATTCATCGGCGGCAGCCGCGCGGTCTATGATGACGCACTCAGCGGCGGCGATATTCCGCGCTGAGCAATTTGTACAGCGCGATTTTACGCGCACAAAAAGAAAAAGAACCACGCAAGGTCGGCACACATCTGCCGACCTTTTCATATAGTGTTAATGTACTTACACAGTGAGGCCAAGGCGAAGCCGCAGGCAGGTATCCTTGAAACACGCAAAGCGTGTTATCAGACGGATGTCTGCGCGAGGCTCTGTCGGCACTGATGTAAGAATGGTAAAATCTATAATCTGAAAGAAGTAGGTGAATTTTATGGGAAATAATTGCAATCTCTTAGGCGAAGGCGGCGTAGATACCAGCTTATTGTTCTTCTTCCTGCTCTTAGTGATCATCTTCTGCAACTGCTACAACTAGACACTACATGCATGAACCGCAGGCGGCTGTCCCGAATGGGCAGCCGCCGTTTTTTTCGCAGGAGGGAGTGCAGGGCGGGGACTTTCATGCTGGAATGCCCTAGAGATAACTGCCGCCCGGCGGCTTCGACATCGTTCGACATGCCTTGACATGGCTCGACCGGCATGA